>SXGQ01420499.1_pt1 | contig 79816 bp, 45 predicted proteins | sample 3178371 | NCBI WGS metagenome assembly SXGQ01 (sample SAMN11356859, study PRJNA531348) | freshwater metagenome | isolation source: freshwater sample F1-20 | place: China: Fuxian Lake, Yuxi | collected 2017-12-25 | reverse complement strand
TCGCAAGCCGGGCTACGTCAATGGCGTCTCGGTGGACTACAACAACTGGCCGATCCTCGAGAATCCGTGGATGAAGCAGGCCAAAAACAGCGGGCTGGCGACCATCACCGCCGGTGGCCAGCAGACTGTGCTCAATTTTAACACCGGCGGGATGACCCAAAGCGCGGTCACGGCCACAGGCGGACCACTGCCGCAAGTGGGTTCCGATCCGGCCACCAGCGTCACGACCAACTCGGCGGTGTGCAACGGGCTGTTGGTTTCCTCCGGATCAAGCGCGGCCACCGTGACTCTTTACTGGGGAACCACCGACGGTGGCGACAACCCCGCCGCCTGGGCGAACAGCCTTTCGCTCGGCACTCCGGCCGCAGGCGCATTGGCGACCACGATCTCCGGACTGGCCGGTGGCACGACGTATTACTACCGGCACTTCGCGTCCAACACTGAGGGCGATGTCTGGTCCAACTGTTCCACCTCCTTTCAAACCCTCATTCCACAGACGGTGACCGCCCCGCCCGGAGTTCCGGCGTTGCCCACCACCATCCTCACCGTCGGCTCCGTGCCGCTGACCTGGACTGCAGTTGCGGATGCGACCAGCTACAACATCAAACGCTCCACCACCAGCGGCGGCCCCTACACGACCATCAAGACCGCCCAAGCCACCGCCAGCTACACCGATACCACGGCGGTCAACGGCACCGTTTATTACTACGTCGTTTCCGCCGTGAATGCGGGCGGCGAAAGCGTGAACTCCGGGGAGGTGAAAGCCACCCCAGCGGTCGTGCCCGTGGCTCCCACCGGAGTGGCGACGTCCATGGGCTACATGTATGCCCGCATTTCTTGGACCGCCACGCCTTGGGCCGCGACCTACACGGTGAAGCGCTCGTCAATCAGTGGCGGACCCTACACCGTGATCGCCTCCGGATTGACAACTCCCACTTACGACGATCCGACGGCGGTGAACCTGAGCACTTACTATTACGTCGTCTCGGCCACGAACATCGCGGGCGAGGGAGCGAACTCCAGCCAGGTTTCCATCACCGTAAACGTGGCCAGTTATATCAACCAGCTTGCCGGAAACTGGAGCACGAATACCTGGTATCCGAATCCTCCGGGAACTCCGGTCTCCGGCAGCACCGCGATCATCGATTTTGGAAACAGCGCGGCGATTTCCAGCAACAACGACATGGGGAGTTTCACGCTCAACCAGCTTCGTTTCATGGAGCAGGGCGTGACCCTCACCGGCAATCCACTGCTCTTCAGCGGGAGCAACCCCACGGTGTCCAGTTTCAACAACGTGGCCAGCAGCATCGCCAACGCCCTCACGCTGGGCGCGACCACCACCTTTGATGTGGAGGCCAATGTGCTCACGGTCAACGGAGTCATCAGCGGCACTGGCGGACTGATCAAGACCGGCGATGGCACTCTGGCGCTGGGCGGCATCAACACTTACACCGGCAGCACGACCGTGGGCGGCGGCACGCTTTCCCTGACAGCCAATGCGCCCGGACTGAAGGGCCTCATCCTGGGCGCGGCTCAGGCCAGCCCCGATACCGCCACCCTGAATGTCGCGGCAGACGCGACGGCCACCAGCCTCACCGCCTGGACCAACACCACCGCCTCCAACTTCCTCTACATCGGAGCAGGGAAAACCCTGACCGTGAATGGCGCGGTGAACATCCACACCACCGGCTCAACCGGCACGAGGCTGGTCTTCAACCGGACCGGTGCCGTGCCCACATCCGCATTCACCGTCAACAACAGCGCAGCCGATTTCCTCTTCGCGCAGGCTACGGATACCGCTTCCACACGCATCAACACCCTCGACCTGCGCAATGTCGGCACCTTCACCGCGAACGTCGCCAACTTTAGGAATGGCTGGTCCACGACCGTCAACTACGCAAGGCCCGGCACGAACACACTGTATCTCGCTACCAACAACACCATCACCACCGCAACCGGCGGCACGCTGAGCGTGGGCGACACGAACATGAGCGGCGGCGGCGGCGGGGCCAGCACCCTCTATCTGGGCAGCGGCGTCAATACGATCCAGTCCAATACCATTGCGGTCGGACGGAGCATGACCATTGATGGCTCCACGCCCACCGGCCGGATTCTTTTCAACGGGACAACCGGCAACCTCACCTTGCGTGGTTCTGCCGGTGGATCCACCGCAGTCACGAACTTCTACGTCGGCATGCACACGGACACGGGATCGGCGCACCCTGACTCGAAACGTATCGGCCTCGTGGACCTCACCGATGGCACGACGACCGGAGCCATCACCAATCTTTATTTGGGTTACAACACCCAGAACACGAACGCGGCAGGCGATGCCGAAGGAATCTTCCTGCTGGGAGGCAGTGCCAGCAGCCTGTCGGTGGCCAATCTCTATCTTGGCTATTCCACTGTCGCATCCAGCACCAATTACTTCGCCAAAGGTGAACTCGATCTCAGCGACGGCGCGTTGAATGTCACCGGCAATATCACCATGGCCTACGACGGTGCCGCCGGCTCCGCCGCAGGCATGGGCGGCACGCTCCTCCTCAGCGGCGGCACACTCACGGTGGGCGGAAACATCGTCGCCGGTGGTGCCAGCGGGGTTTCCTCCATCACGCTGAATGGCGGCACGCTCGACATGACCGGCGGTGCCATCGGCAGCGCCACCAACCCGGTGGACTCCCTCGTTTTTCAAAGCGGCACGCTCAAAAATGTCGCCTCCATCAACGGCAGCGGGGGCCTTACCCAAACGGAAGCGGGCACGCTCGTCCTCAGCGGCACCAACACCTATGCCGGCATGACCACCGTCGAGGGCGATACCATACAAGTCACCGGCACGCTGAGCGGCCCGGTCACGGTCAATGCAGCCGCCACCCTTTCCGGCAGCGGCACCATCGGCGGCGCGGTCATTGCCAATGGCGAACTGGCACCCGGCATCAATGGCGTCGGCAAACTGCAAATCAACAACACGCTGACACTCGGGGCCACCAGCACCACCACGATTTTCACGAACCGGACGGCATCCCCGAACTGCACTGGAGTCAGTGGTCTCACTTCGATCACCTATGGCGGCACGCTCACCGTGTCGGACCTCGGCGGCGGACTCGCTGTGGGGGACACTTTTGTCCTCTTCTCTTCCGGCGGGTATTCCGGTTCGTTCGCAGCCTTGGATCTCCCGGCCTTGGGCGCGGGACTGGTTTGGGACACTCGCAAGCTCTCGGTGAACGGCAGCATTGCAGTCTCTGTCGCCCCCGTCGTGACACCCGCTGGCGGAACCGCCCAAGCCACCTTGAATTGGACCGCTGTCCCCGGCGCGACCAGCTACAACATCAAGAGGTCGTTGGTCAGCGGCGGCCCCTACACCCTCATCGCTTCGGGCGTGACGACCACCAGTTACACCGACACCAATCTGGATCCCTCCACCACCTATTACTATACCGTCTCCGCGATCATCGCGGGCGTGGAAGGCGTCGATTCAGCCGAGGTTTCCGCAGCCACCGCCACCGGATCGATCGCCCGTTACTGGGACACGAGCAGCACCGCCGGACTTCAGGGCGGAGCCGGCACCTGGAACACCGCCACCGCAGCATGGAGCAATGGCACCGGCGGAAACAGCACGCTCCTAGCCTGGCGTGACAACGTGCCCGCTCTCTTCCAAAGCGGAACCAATACAGTCACCGTGAGCGGAACGATAGCGGTCGATTCGATCGCCCAGTCCGTCAACGGCACCAGCACCACCATCAGCGGCGGCACCCTGCAACTCAACGGCACGGGCGGAATCAGCAACGGAGTCTCCAGTGGAAACCAGCCGCTCACCATCAATTCCGCGCTGGTCCTCAACTCCGCCACTTTCCCGGTCAACACCCAGCAGCCGATCAACCTCAACGGCGCGATGAGCGGCACCACCGACTTGATCAAGACCGGCCCCTCCACACTCTCTCTCGGTGGAGCAAACACGGTCGCTGGCGATGTCGTCCTCGACGCCGGCACGCTTTCCTATGGAAACAATGCCTCCAAGGTGGAGGCCCTCACCTTCGGCGCGGCTCTGGGAAGCACCAACACCAGCACCCTCAATCTGGCAGGAAATGTCACCGCCACCAGTCTCGCCGTGCGAAACAACAGCGTTGCCAACAACACCATCTCCATCGCGTCCGGCAAGGTCCTCGCGATCAATGGCGGCCTGACCATGAACACCGCGAGCGGCGGCACCGCCAACCTGGTCGTCAGCGGCGCTGGAGCGATGAATATCAGCAACCCCGCCGCCACCATCCTCATCGGCGCGACGAGTGATGCGAATTCCCGCACCTTCAACCTGGACCTGAGCGGACTGACCGGCGGCTTCACGACCCAGGTCGCGAACTTCTACGTCGGCAGGACCACGGCCACTTACAACAGCGTTCCCAATGCCACGGTCAAACTCGCGCCCAACAGCAATATCACCGCGGTCAACTTCGGCATCGGCGACGACAACGGCAACGGCGGCAATGGCGGCGGTCAATCCACCACCGTGACGCTGGCTGGCGGCACGAATTTCCTCAAAACGACCACCCTCACGGTCGGGCGCATCAAATCCGGCACCCACACGCTGAACTTCGCCCCCGGCGGCGGGACAGTCGCCCTATCCGGCACGAGCGGCGGCGCACTCGGAACGATGTATGTCGGCTACAAACCGCACACCGGCAGCAGCAGCAATGTCACCGGCATCGCGGATTTCACCAACGGCACGGTCACGGGATCGATCGGCAATCTCTACGTCGGCCACATGACCTCTTCCCAGGGCGGCAACTCTCCGAAAGCGGTCGGCACCTTCACGCTTGGAACCAGCTCCTCCAACAACCTCACGGTGACCAACCTGAACATCGGCACCTCCTCCGGCTCCGACGTTCCGACCTCCGCCAAGTATTCCGACGGCACGGTGAACCTCAAGGGCGGACAGTGGACGGTCACCACGGTGGACATGACCTCCGAGCAATACAGCTTCGCCCGGCTTAATATCACCGGCGGTACCATGACCGTCTCCAACGTCATCACCGGCGGCCCCGGCGGCAATGAAACGCTCACGCTCAACGGCGGCACGCTCGACATGACCAACGGTGCAATCGGTGATGCCACCAACACCGTCAGCACGCTCAATTTCCAAAGCGGAACTTTGAAAAACGTCACCACGATCAATGGCACGGCAGGCCTCACCAAGACCACCGCCGGCACGCTCACCCTTGATGGCACCATGGGATACACCGGCGTCACGACCATCAGCGCAGGCACCTTGCGGGTCGGCGCGGAGAGCGGCACGAACACAACGACCTCGCTCGCCACTTCCAGCAGCATCGTCAACAATGCCACCCTCATCTTCCGCCGCACCGATGCCGCCGAGGTCGATGTCGCCGGCAGCATCAGCGGGACCGGCAGCGTCGTTTACGAAGGCAGCGGCACCAGCAACCAAAGCCGCTACACCGGCAACAGCGCCAGCACCTACAGCGGCGGCACCACGATCAGCAACGCCCGCGTGAACCTGACCACCGCCACCGGCTTCGGCAGCGGTACCGTCACCATCAACAGCGGTGGCACCGCCTTCATCAACGGCGCAGGCACCGTGGCGAACCCCTTCACCCTCGCAGGCAACGGTTGGATTGAAAGTGCCGGACAACTCGGCGCCCTGCGACTCGCCACCGGCAGCGTTTTGACCGGCCCCATCACCCTCGCCGCCAACACCCGCATCGCGGTCAGCACCGCGGGCACCGCCACCATCAGCAGCCCCATCAGCGGAGCCTTCGCCCTCGAACTCGGCGAAGACACAGCCGCCGGCACGCTCACTCTCGACGGCGCGCACACCTACACCGGCAATACGACGATTAGCCGCGGCACGCTCAATCTTGGCGGCACCCTGACCAGCAGCGTCGTCAACAACGCCACTCTCGCCCCGCAAGGCACGCCAAGCACCAGCGGCAGTTTCACCAACAGCGGAACGTATCGCGCAGGCTTGAACGCAGGCAGCAACGACCGACTCACCGTTGGCGGCAGCGTCACGCTCGCAGGGACACTCGACCTCGTCCCCGCCGTCGGCCTCAGCGCAGGCACGAGTTTCGTCATCCTCAGCAAAACCAGCCCCGGAGCGATCAGTGGAAATTTTGCCAGCAAGCCTGAAGGCAGCATCTTCACCAGCGGCGGCTACAACTGGGTTATCAGCTACACCGGCGGCGACGGCAACGACGTGACAGTCACCATCGCCACCACGCAACAAACTTGGCGCTTCACACATTTCGGCACGACCACAAACACCGGCACCGCCGCCGATACCTTCGACGCAAATAGCGACGGCGAGAGCAACCTCATGGAATTCGCCACCGGCCAAAACCCCAACGCCGCAACGGTCGCCGCACCGACGCTAGTGAAGAGCGGCGCAACGCTGGAATTCACCTACACCCGCAGCAACTCCGCCCTCGCGGACGGCGTCACATTCACCGTCGAGTGGCGCGACTCACTCGCGACCGGTGCGTGGAGCAGTGCGGGCGTGACGGAGCAAATCCTCAGCAACAACGGCACGGTGCAGACCGTGAAGGCGACTGTCGCGGCGGGCGATGGCTCGCGCTTTCTCCATCTCGAAATTTCCAGACCGTGATTTCCATTTTTCTTCGCGGCGCAGCTTTTTGCGTCCTGTTGCTCATTCTCACCGCTTCGTGTCTCGCCCAGACGGGCACGGGGCTGACGGGGAAATATTACGACGACACGACTTTCGCCACGGCGGTGACGACGCGGACGGATGCTTCGATCAATTTCAATTTCGCCAGCGCCATTCCTGCGGGGACGGCGATCACGGCGGCGACGACTTATTCGATCGCGTGGTCGGGGCAGATCGAGGCGGCTTACTCGGAGTTATACACGTTCTACGTCACGGCGGATGATGCGGCTCGGCTTTGGGTGGACGATCAGTTGATCGTGCAGCGGACGTTTTACCAGACTCCCACGGAGATCCGCGGGCAGATTCGGCTGAAGGCCGGGCATCGGGTGAATGTGCGGCTGGAGTTCATACAGCAGGGCGGACCGGCCTCGGTGAAGCTGGAGTGGGCTTCGGCTTCGCAAACGAAGCAGGTGGTGCCGACGAATCGGCTCTATACGACCACCGAAGTGCCGAATGGTGGCTCGGTGATGCGGGAGGTCTGGACGGGGCTGCCGGGGGCGAGCATCAGCACGATGACGTCGAATGCGAACTACCCGAACAAGCCGGCGTCTCGCGAGTTCCTGACTTCATTCGAATGTCTCGCGCAGAGCTGGGAAGATAACTTCGGCACGCGGGTGACGGGGTTCATCCGCGCGCCGGTCAGCGGCAGTTACACGTTCGCGGTGAGTGGCGATGAAGTGGTGCAGCTTTATCTGAGCACGGATGCGACGGCGGCGAACAAGACACTGATCGCCAGCACGACGACGGCGACGGCGTTTCGTGATTTTGCGGCGAATGCTTCGCAGCAATCGGCTCCGCGCACGTTGGTCGCCGGGCAGCGGTATTATGTCGAAGTGTTGCACAAGGAGGACACGGGCGCGGATCATTGGTCGGTGGGCTGGAAGCAGCCGGGCGATGCGGCGTTCACCATCATCCCAGGCTCGGTGTTGATGATGCCAGGCACGGACACGGCGCAGCCTTCGACGGCGAATTTTTTCAATACGCTAGCGACAGAGCAGCCGCGCCTCGGTGTGTCGCGTGAGCGTTTCCTGTGGCTGAAACAGATGTGGGAAAGCCCGAATGCGTCGGCGGCGAAGACGCGGGCGCAATCGGTCATCAACTCGGCCAACAACGACCTCACGGCGGCGCTGCAAATCCAACGCGCTGCTCGCGACATGATCCAACGGCTGGCCTTTGCATGGTGGATGACAGGCGATAGCAACTACGCCGAGGCGGCTTGGCTGCAGATCAACAACTCGATCAACAACGGCGACTGGACCGATCCGTGGAAGGGCGTGGAGGACGGCGTGGTCGCGATCGGCTACGACTGGCTGTATCCGTATTGGTCGCAGGCTCGGAAGGACGCGATGACGAGCTGCATGATCAACAAGGGCTTCAATCCGGGTTGGACGGACAGCTACTCGAACAACATCGGCGTGATCCTCAACAGCGGCCACCTGGAGGCAATGCTCGCAGTGGGCTTAGTGCATGAAAGCGCGGCAGAGGGCAGGATGGGCATGGCGATCTCGCGGCTGAACTCGAAGGTGGACAAGTGGAATGTGAACGCGGGCGCGTGGTATGAAGGCACGGACTACGGCATCTTTACCAAGTGGGGCTTTGGTCAGGCCATGCCTGCGATGGAAATGGCGCTGGGCAGCACTTTTGGCCTGAGCAGGATCGTTGGCGTTTCCGCTGCGGCGAAGGAGCCGCTGACTATCGCGAGCAACAATCGCCAGCGTTTCACTTTCTCCGATGTCGGCACGGGCAGCGAGGCGGCGATCGGTTGGGCCAACTGGTTTGCGCGGCGCTTCAATGCGCTGGAGACGTTTGATTACAGCCGCCAGATCGGCAACAGCCCGCTCAATGCGCTGACTTTGCCGGAGGCGACGCTGTCGCCTGCGAGCACCGGCATGAATCCCGACACGGCGTTTCGCGGACCGGCGGATGCGAGCGGCGGAGACTTTTGCGAGGTGGTGACGATGCGGCAAAATTGGACGGACTCGAAGGCGACGTTTGTCGGCGGCATGGGGGGCACGTATGACAGCCACGGGCATTTGCAGAGCGGAACCTTTCAACTTAGTGCCCGTGGTGTGAAGTGGTTCGTGGATTTGACGAGCGAGGACTACTCGGTGCCGAATCACAACACTACCACGCCGAATCCCAGCGGGCCGGATCGCTGGGATTACTACCGCTGGCGGGCGGAGGGTCACAATTGTCTCATCGTGAATCCCACTGCGAACCCTGACCGCATCTGGAATGCGCCGTATGCGCCAATGATCGCGTATCAGTCGGCGCAAAACGGACAGCGCAGTTTCGCCATCTGGGATCTCACGAACAACATCACCGGCGTCACCAAAGTGCAGCGTGGCATCCAGCTTCTCGGGCAGCGGAAGCAGGTGCTGGTGCAGGACGAGATCGTGCACCCCACGGCGACGACTTGCTGGTGGTTTGGGCATTTTCGCAACGACCAAGTCACCGCCACGATCGGCAGCGATGGCACGAGCGTGACATTGCAGAACGGCACCGAGCGGCTGTGGGGCAAGATCGTCAGTGGTGGTGGCACTTGGACCGTGCGTGCGGCGAGGCCGCTGCCCACATCGCCGAACCCCGCGGAGGCAAACCCGAACACGAACTACAGCAAGCTCGCGATCCAGCTCACGAATGTGACCAGCACCACGCTCGCCGTGTGGTTCGTGCCGCTCGCACCGGGTGAAGTGGCGCCCACGACCACACCGACGATCACCGCTTTGAACACCTGGAATCTCGTGGCGCAAAATGAAGCGCCGCTCGTGGAGGGAGCCGGCGCGGTGGCGCTGGGCGGTGCGCCCGCGGACGTGGAATTGCGCGACCTCGCGAGCGACGACTGGACGCCCGCGACGCAGATGATTTTCACCGTGAGCAACGCCGTGGGCGGCACCGTCGCGCTGCTCGCCGACGGACACACCGCGCGCTTTACGCCGACGCCGGGTTTCACGGGCGCGCAGTCGTTCACCTTCACCGCGCGCGATGCCGATGGAGCGACGAGCAGCGCGGCGACGATCCGTGTGGGCACTTCGCCGAACTGGTCCGGCGGTGCGAGCGGCACTTGGAGCGCCGCCGCAAATTGGGACGGCGGCGTGGTGCCCGTGAGCGACGCGGCCTCGCAGGTGCGAATCTTCGACGGCCTCGTCGTGCCTGCGAGCACGGTCGTCGCGACGAACGACCTCGCCGCGCCGACACAACTCAACGTCCTGAAACTCGGCGGCACCGGCACCGGCACGGAGACCGTGAGCGTCGCCGGCAACGCGTTCGATTTCACGATGAACGGAAGCACCGCGCCAACCGTGCAACTCGCCGCTGCGGGCCTCACCTACACCGTGGCAAATGCCATCACGCTCAGCGCGACGACGACGTTCGCGGGCGATGGCGCGGGAACGTTTGTCTTCAATGGCGCGCTCGGCGGCAGCGGCGGCCTGCAACGAACCGGCACAGCGGCGACGCTCGTGCTCAATGGCGCGAACACGTTCACCGGCCCCGTGACGAACAGCGCGGGCACGCTCCGCGTCGGCGCGGCGAGCGGTGCCTCGACGACCGCCACGCTCGCCACCGCTGCGTCCATCACAAACCACGGCACGCTCATTTTCCGCCGCACCAGCGCGAGCGACGTGGACCTCGCGGGCAGCATCGCGGGCACGGGCAGCGTGGTTTTCGAAGGCAGCGGAACCACCAACGAAAGCCGCTACACCGTGAACAACGCGAGCACCTGGACCGGCGGCACGAGCATCGGCCTCGCGCGCGTGAACCTCAGCAACGCCACCGGCCTCGGCAGCGGCCCGGTGACAATCGCGAGCGGCGGACAGATCTATGTGAATGCGGCGGTGAACATCGCGAACGCCCTCACGATCGCGGGCAACGGCTGGACTGAAAGCGCAGGCCAGCTCGGCGCGCTGCGACTCAACAACGGCGCGCAAATCTCCGGCCCCATCACGCTCGCGGCCAACACGCGCCTCTGCGCGGGCAGCGGCAGCGCGACCTTCACCGGCGGCATTAGCGGCCCCTTCGCATTGGAAATCGGCGAGGACACCGCGGCGGGAACGGTGGTGCTTTCCGCCGCCAACACGCACACCGGCGACACTACCGTGAGCTTTGGCACACTCGACCTCGCCACCACCGGTTCGCTGAAATTTTTCCCCGCTGCAAACGGCCTGTGCAACAACGTCACCGGCAACGGCACCGCGAGCTTCAAGGGCGCGTTCTTCATCGACGTCACGAACGCCGCGCTCGCCAGCGGCAACGCGTGGACGCTCGTGAACGTCGCCACGCTCAACGACACATTCGCCGCGACGTTCAACATCCCCGGCTTCACCGAATCCGCGAACGTCTGGACCCGGCTCGAGGGCCAGCGGCTGTGGACATTCAGCGAAGCCACTGGCGTCCTTTCCCTCAGCCTGCTCACCGCCGTGGAAAGCTGGCGGCAGCAATACTTCGGCACCACGCAAAACACGGGCAATGCCGCCGACCTTTTCGACGGCAACGGCGATGGCGAGAGCAACCTGATGGAATTCGCCACCGGGCAAAGTCCGACCGCCGCGACGACCTCCAAGCCCGCGCTGGTGAAGAACGGCGCCACGCTGGAACTCACCTACACGCGCTCGCTCGCCGCGATGAATGACGGCGTCGCCTTTACCCCGGAATGGCGCGACGATCTCGCCGCCGGCGCGTGGAGCAATGTGGGAGTCACCGAACAAATCCTCAGCGACAACGGCACGGTGCAGACCGTGCGCGCCAGCGTCGCGGCGGGCTCTGGTGCGCGGCGCTTCCTTCATCTCAACATTTCCAAGCCGTGATTCATTCGGTGAGCTACGTATAGGCTCTCCCCCCAAGATGCGTCGTTTCACCTTCATCCTTTTCCTGCTCGCGCTCGCGTGCGAAGTGCGGGCGGTGCTGCCTCCGGCTTATGGCTGGACGCTGCTTTGGAACGATGAGTTCGAGGGGACGCAACTCGATTCCTCGAAGTGGATTCACTGGCTGCCGGGCGCGCGGCGCGATGCGGTGAATACGCCGACGGCGGTGAGCGTGAGCGGCGGGGCGGCGACGATTTCGACCTACACGAGCGGCGGCACGCATTACACGGGGATGATTTCCACGGATACGAAATTGACCACGGCTTACGGCTATATCGAGGCGCGGATAAGATATGACGGTGCGCCGGGGATGTGGTCGGCGTTTTGGATGCAGTCGCCGACGATGGGCAATCCCATCGGCGACCCGCAGACGGCGGGGACGGAGATTGATATTTGCGAGCATCGCGTGGTGGACAGCACGGGCGCGGACATCAGCGGGAAGATTGTCGGGAACATCCATTGGGACGGCTACGGCGCGTCGCACGCGAGCACCGGCTACACGTCGCCGAGCCTCGGGCTGGGCACGGGCTATCACGTCTATGGCCTCGAATGGACGCCGACTCAGCAGAAGTTTTACATTGATGGCGTGCTGCGCTGGACGGTGAACGATGGCGGCAGTTCGCCGGTTTCGCAGCGCGGGGAATTCCTGATTTTGAGCAGCGAGGTGGATGACACGAGCACGACGTGGGCGGGGCAAATTCCGGCGGGCGGCTACGGCTCGCTGCTCACGACGACGAAGAAGATGCACATTGATTACGTGCGGTTTTACAAACACGCGGAGACCATCGTGAACGGCGACTTCGAGGCGCGGCTGGACCCGTTTTTCACTTCTACGAGCACACAGGCTCTCTGGTCGGCGTCGGGTGGAAATGCGAACGCGGGTGCGGGAAAAATCGCGCCCACTGCGGCAGCGGGTGCGTCGCTCACGGCCACGGCACGAGGGCTTTTGCCTTCGACGGACTACGTGCTGACGGCGTGGGGAAATGCGGGCGCGGTTTCGCCATCGCTGCTCGTGGGCGTGAAAAATCACGGCGGCTCGCAAGTCGCGCAGACGCTGACCAGCAATGGTTTCGTGAAGGCGACGATTCCATTCACCACCGGCGCGACGAATCGTTCGGCGCAAGTTTTCGGCTCATCCACGAGCGTGGGCTCGACGGGATATGTGGATGATTTTTTCCTGCGGCGCGGCGCGACGGTGAACAACGGCCAGCTCGAAACCGGCACGGCGGGCGCGTGGGGTTCGTTTTACGGCGGCGCGGCGGTGTCGAATGACGGGACAAATTTCGGCGGCGATTTTGCGCTGCGATTTCCAATCAGCGGGTCGAGCGCGGGCGTGGAGCAGGAGATTGTCGGCCTGACGCCGAACACCGCGTATCGCTTCACCGGCTGGACGACGAACGGAAACGAGGGGCTTTCGTTTGGCGTAAAAAATCACGGCGGCTCGCAGGTGCTCACGACGGTCTCGGCAAACTCGTGGACGCGCGGGACGGTTGCTTTCACCACGGGCGCGGCGAATACGACGGCGACGGTTTTTGCGTTTCGCAGCAGCAGCACGGCGACGGGTTATGCCGACGCTTTCTTTTTGTATGAGCCGCTCGTCGCGCCGTGGGCGAATCAGGATGTGACGGCGATTCCGCTCGGCGGCGTGGCGGGAACGACTGGCGATAAATTCGTCGTGCAAGCAGCGGGCGCGGACATCTGGGGCACGTCGGACAAATTCCATTTCGTGAACCGCGCCGCGACCGGCGACACGCAAATCACCGCGCGGCTGCTCGGCATGGATGCGACGCACGCGGCGGCGAAAGCGGGCGTGATGATTCGGGAAAGCGCGAGCAGCTTTGTCCGCAGCGCGACGGTGAATTGGACGCCGGGGAAAACGGTGGAGTTCATCCGGCGCACGGCGGTGAGCGGGTCGAGTGCGGCGAATGTGACCTCGGGCGTGGACACGCCGCCGTGGGTGCGGCTCGCGCGGCGCGGCAATGTTTTCACCGCGTATTTTTCCGAAGACGGCGCGACGTGGACGCGCGTCGGCTCGCCCGTGACCATCGCGATGACCAGCTCGACGCTGCTCGGCCTCGCGGTGTGCTCGCACGACGATGCGCTGCTCGCGGAGGCCGTGTTCGACAACGTGACCGTCGAGCTTCCGCCGCCCGATGTCGCCATCACCACGCCCGCCGACGGCGTCACGCTGCCGGGCATCGGCACGAAGCTGCGCGTCTCGGCGACGCTCACGGACATTGGCACGCAGGGCACGCCGGTCGTCGCGTGGACGAAGGTGAGCGGCCCCGGAACCGTGACGTTTGCGAATGCCGCGCTCGCCGACACCACGGCGGGTTTTTCCGCGACAGGCGTCTACGTGTTGCAATGCGCCGCAACAACCGCAGCGGGCACGGGAGCATCGCGAATCACCGTGAACGTCGTCGCCTCGCCCGACGCGAATCGCGTGCTGTGGCTGAAGCTCGATGAGAGCAGCGGCACCCTCGCCGCGGATAGCTCGGGCAGCGGAAACAACGGCACAGCCAGCGGCGCGCTCGCATGGCAGCCGAGCGGCGGGCAGTTGCGCGGCGCGGCCGAGTTCGATGGCGCGACGAGTTACATCAATGTGCCTGACTCCACGACACTCGATTTCACGAGCGCATTCACACTCACGTATTGGTTTAAGGTGAATACCATCAACGGCGCGGGCCTCGTCGCGAAGCGGAACACCTTCACGGACAACAACGCCTTTACCACCTTCCTGCAAACCGACGCGCGGCTGAACGTGGACATTGATTCCAACAACGACCGCTTCACGAGCAACACCGCCTTTTCGACGGGCACGTGGTATCACGTCGCCGTTGTGTTCGACGGCACGCTGGCCGCCGCATCGCGTGCGAAACTCTACGTCAACGGCGTGCTCGACATCACCGCCGACGAAACGAGCGCGACGATTCCGAACTACAACTCGCCACTCAAAGTCGGCCTCATCAACACGGGCGCGACGACCTTCCTCGACGGCCTCGTGGACGACGTGCGCCTCTACCGCCGTGCACTGCCAGCCAGCGAAGTCGCGATGCTCGCCGCCGGAAATTTCGCGCCCACCGTCTCCTGCGGCACCGCTCCGAGTGCGACGAACGGCATCACCGCGAACCTCACCGGCAGCGCCAGCAACGACATCGCCGGCACGCTCACGACCGCGTGGAGCAAAGCCAGCGGCCCCGGCACCGCGACATTCGGGAACTCCGCGAGCCCAGCAACGGCGGTCACTTTCAACCAACCCGGCACCTACGTCCTCCGCCACACCGCGACCAATTCCGTCGCGCAAACCTTCACGGAAATCACCGTCAACGTCACCGCGAACCCGAACATCTTCACCGACTGGCAAAGCCTCACCTGGCCCGGGGTGAGCGACGTGAATATCATCGGTCCGCTCGCTGACCCCGACCACGACGGCCTGCAAAATCTCGTCGAATGGGCGCTCGCCCTCTCCGCCACGCAGCCCGGCACCCTGCCCGCGAGCATGGCGAAAGTGGGAGGCAATCTGGAGTTCACCTACACCCGCGCGAAGAATGTCGCCGGCGTCACCTTTGCGGTTGAATGGACCGACTCACTCGCGAGCGGCGCGTGGAGCAGCGCGGGCGTGACGGAGCAGATTCTCAGCGATAACGGCATCGTGCAGACGGTCAAAGCGAGTGTTTCCGTCGGCGTAAGTCCGCGCCAGTTCGTGAGGCTGCGCGTGCAGAAATAGTCACTCAGGAGAGGTAAATCTCTCCCTGTGGAGCGACGAGCATTCGCCGCCGCGACACGGTCATTCACGTACTTTACTCCATCCGTAAGGATCGATCCCCCGCTCGCTGAGCAGGGCGGTGCAGGCTTGAACTTTTGAGAAAGGGTGGGATTATCCCACCATGATCGTCACCCTTGATTCCAAGCGCCGGCTGACCGTTCCAGCGGCTCTCGCGCCGGCAGTGCCGGGCGACTACTTCGACGCCCAGTTTGACCCCGAGGAAGACACGCTCGTCTTCCGCCGCATCGCCACGAACTCCGACTGGCTCGCCGTGCTCAAGGAATGTCCCGTGAGCATGGACGACGTGCCGCCTCGCCGGCGTGAACTCCCACGACGTCGCAAGCTGTGAGTTGGCTACTCGACACCGACGTGCTTTGCCAACCGGCGAAGCGGAATGGCGACCCTCGCGTCATCGCATGGTTGGAGCGCGAAAAGAATCGCTGCTACACCAGCGCCTTCGTCATCGCCCAACTGGCCTACTGGGTGCGCAGCAAGGAGGGTCGGCAGCGACAGTCGCTGCAAGCCTGGCTGACCAAGCTTATCGAAGCCATGCATGGACGCATCCACGGTTTCAACGTTTCCGTGGCGCACGTGTGGGCCGAGCAGGAACACCTGTTGGAGAAAGCTGGCCAACGAATGCCCGTGGAAGACGGCTACATCGCCGCGACGGCCCGCCGCCACGGCCTCACGATTGTGACCGGCAACGACAAAGACTTCCGCCGCCCCGGCCTCAAGGTCTTCAACCCGTTCAAGGAAGCGGAGCCTGCGGAGTAGCTTGCTGCGCCCGAGAGAGAACGCTGCGCTCCCAGGGCGTGAGGCTGCGCCAGAACGCGGTCTGGGCGTGTGGGGTCTTGTGTGAGGCAAAACGGGCAGCGAGCTTGGCGGCCTCATCTTCGGCTACTAGCGGCGGGGTCGCTGGCTGCCGCGCGACCTGCGCGAGCACGCGTGCGCGTGCCTCCGCCATTTCGGCCTGAGTGCTGCAACTCAATCCCTCGGCGCGGGCGAGTGCCTGCACGGCTTCGACGAGGCGGCTGTCGGCGCTTTCGCCCTTGGCAAACGGAGCGGCAAAGCGCCGCTGTTCGTGCGCGGGCAAGAGGCTGACTACGGTGGCGAGGCGGTCCTCAACGGTCATCATGGTCGTAGTGCGCTGTCAAAACACTCAGTGGCGTTCGGGACCGATCAGCGCGTCGGCGATGTCGAGTGGCGGTTTCGGACTGCGATTGGAACCGGCGTCGAGCACGTATTGGCTGACGCGGTCGCCATACTCGATGGCGCGTCGCGTTTCGATGACGAGTGGGTTTCTGTTCTTGCTGCCCATCACCGGCTCGGCGGTTTCCAACCGGCGCTCGTGCTCGGCGTTCAACACAGCAAGTGCATGGTGAATGACCGGGCGAACGATGTGTGCCGCCTGTGCGCTGATCCGTGCGCGCAACTCCGAGAACGCACGACGCAGCAGCCCGTAGCGCGTGCCGGTGAGATTCGTATCAGCGAGCACCATGAGGCGCTGCTCGTTCTCGGCACTCGGATTGTCGAGGAACGCGGCGTAGCCCGCCCGCTGTTCCTCCGCGATTCGCAGTGGCATGTGCTGCTGCTCACGTGCTTCCCAGTGCTTCCATTCCTTTTGCAGGAAGCGGAGTTTCGCGGCGTCCTGCTCGGTGAGCAGCGGGACTTTGAGTTTCTTCAACAGGGCGACAAATTCTTCGTGCATGGCGGTCAGAGCATTGGGTTGAGGTTGGGTGCCGCTTTGCGCAGCGGCAGGCGTTTGAACTCGTCCACGCGATGGGCGGCGAAGAGCGGGAGCGCGCGATCACCGAGATCGAGCTGCGCGTCGGCAGTGATTTCGCCGTCGCTCATCCGCAGGAGGATCGTCACGCGACTCCGACCCGAAAGCTGGCAAAGCCGGTTCAGCGTCACGTAGGACGGTTTGGTGCAAGGATGCGGTGCGGTCATTTACACCCATGACTCGTGTCAACTCATTGGCGCAAAACTCCGCGCTCACTTTTCCGGCGTGCGGGAGCGGGAGTCAGCCATCACCCGCGCGCCGGTCGGGGGTGTAAAGCAGGTGTAAAGTGGCGGCCCGACTTTACACCCTACGGCCGGGCTGATGATGGCCATCGAAAAGCCCGCGAAGCCTGCATTTATAAGGCTTTGGAGCGCACGCCGAGCTTCGCGGAAGGTGAGGATAGCCGTAAAAAAGTGGAAAGCGCGAAAAATGGCCGCGCATAAGATTGAGGTGAAGGTCGGAAAAACCGAGTGGAGGGACAATCTCGGGAATAGATTTCCTTGTGCATCGCGCCACGTTCGTTTCGCCACGAACATCACCCGCAGCACGTCGCTCGGTTCAAGGTGGGGGACATCTGGGACGCGTGGGACGCCATTTCCTTCCTGCCGGTCTGCACCCAAAATCAGATACTCGGCATCACACCTCCAAACCTGAGGCCGGCTGGGACACTTGGGACACCTGGGACGGGTTTTCCTTCCTCCTCCTTTGCGCGGAAAAAAAGCATATGGGCGGACACCAGATGCGCAGAGCTGAACATCCATCCTCCCACCTCCAAAAAACCTACAGGCCAGGCGCGTAAATAGGAATCTGCCACGCCATGCACGTGCATTCAGGGTATATGCTTTTTCCCCGTGAAAGCGGCAGGGAAGAAATGGCGTCCCACGTGTCCCAAGTGTCCCAGCCAGCAGCGTGATGACGACATGTCCTTTTTTCCGCGTAGAGCGGCAGCGAGAAAAACCCGTCCCACGTGTCCCAGCCGTCCCAACTCCCGCGCGTAGCTAGAACGGACACACCGCGCCCTGGATCACCGGATAGCCTGTCTCTGGATCAATCGCGGGCTGCTCGGTGAGGCGGATGTAGAATACGGGTGATTTTACATGATGCCGCCGCGCGAAATCCCAGAACAAATCCACCTTCGGATCGGCCCATAGCAGCAGTGGGGCCGCCGTGCCGTTATCCTCGTGATAGAGCCCGACGACCAGTTCGCCGTTCTGCGGCTCGCGAAAGTATGGTTGTCCGGGTTCGAGGCAATGGAGGGCGGGCAGCAGATCGGGCAGCGTCGGCCGCGATCGGGCGCACCTTTCGCATTCCTGAACCGTTGCAGGAGCGGGAATGGGACTGGGCGCTGGGTATGCCGCAGCCTCACCCGAGCTGGTGGCCACCGATGCGGCGAGTTCCGCAATGGGCACGACGAGCCGCGGCTTTCGGTTCATGGCTGCACCTCCGCATCGCCCGTCCGCACGGCCTTCATCGCCACATTGGAATAGCCGCGCTGATTGTGCCCGCTGCCCGCACTCTTGCGCTCGACTGCCCCAAACAACTCCAGCATCCGATTGTTCAGCTCCTTGCGCGCCGCCAGCTCCGGCAGTGGCTCCCAGCCCTGCTCGCCGCAGAAATCCGCATACGCCTCCAGCAGATCGTTCTTTTCCAGCACTTCCCCGGGCTGCTTCTCCACGCGCAACTCGAGGAACAACCGCATCGAATCCGACTGCCCAAGCAACGTCTCGATCCGCTCATGCTGCGCCGCCGAAAGCGGACGCGTCCGGCCTGCGCGCTTGTCGGCGAGCACCTGCGCTGCGCCCATCACCGCCCAATTCAGGATGCCCGCGCCTTCCTGGTCGATCAGCATCCGATCAAAATTCACGATCACCGGGCGGCCCTTCACTGGCTCCTTGAAGGCAATGATCCGCAGCCGTCGCCGCCACGCGCCGACGTCACCAGACAGGCGCACCGAGAGCCGCTTGTTGCAGGTGATCACCACATTAAACACGCCGCGCATATTGAACTTCTCATTCGAGTTCTTCCCTTCGGGCGAGACGAGGTCGCCGCCGACGAGTTTCTTGAGCGTCTGCGCGCCCGAATGCCGCAGGAACTCCGGCTCCACGTCCGCTCCATAGAGCAGCGTCTTACCGATGTAACGAAACAGCTCGAAACGCTCATCGAGATGCTCCGTGCGCAGTTCGTAGCAGTTCTCATCGCCGATGAGCGCCTGGAGCACGTTGCTGATCGTGCCCTTGCTCGCGCCGCCCGGCCCGACCAGGATCAGGATCGTCTGCATCAGATTGCGTCCGAGCAGGCATTGGCCCGCGAGATATTGCAGCAGCGCGATGTCGTCGGGATCGAGCGCCGGTTTCAGCACCCTCTCCATGAACATCGGGCAGCGTGCCGCGGGATCGAACGCGATGGGTGACTGGTTGCGGCTGTAATAGTGCGGGCTGAAATCGTGCAGTTCGACCGAGTCCGGCCCGATGACCAGATAGCCATTCGCAACATGAATGCCCTCCGGGTCGCTCGTGAAAGCATGGCGCCGCTCATTCATACCTTTCAAATGCCCGACCACCGCGCTCGCGAACGTGAGCTGCGCGTGCTTGAGGTATTCCGGATTGCCCTTCGACTCCGCATGCACCGTGTCGCAGACGAGCTGTTCCAGCCGTGGCCGCGACTCGGGGCGCCACAGTCCGCTCGTTTCGTCGTAACGATAAAACAGCCCCTCGTGCGGCTCGTGCAGCAAGAGATGTTGCTCGCGGATCATCCCCGCCCAGAACCGCTCGTTCAGGCCGGTAATGAACTCCTCATCCTGATTCATGAAATACGGCGGGCCATAAAGCTCCGTCGCCGCTTTCCATTCCTCCTTGGTCGTGCGCGGCACCTCGCTTTCTGCCATCGCTGCCGCTGCCGCCTGTTGCAGCACGCTCTTGTTGATGCCAAGCGCCACCTTGCACTGGTCGGCAATTTCATTGCGTGCCATCGGATGCAGGCATGCGGCGAACCGACCGAGCTTTTGCAACATCAGCGCACGATCCACGCCGGAGATCGTCTTCAACTCCGGCAGCGCCGTCTTGAACAACTCGGCGGCCAGCATGTCAGCGCGCAGCTTTGGCGGCACCGGCACCGCCGCGGCGACGAGCGATTGCCACCATTCCGTGAACGCCTCCGCGCCGAGCTGCTCGCGGCAATCATCCACGCCCTTCGGCATTGAAAACGGAATACGCGGCAGCGCCACCGCCACATTCACCAGACCGACGAGCTTCACCGCCGCGTCGGCGAATTGGAAATTCAGCGCCGTGTCGTTGTCACCGAGAAACAGAATGCGCTGCGCCGGATGATCCGCGAGGTGCCGGACCAACCGCGGACACAGCTCTCCCTCATGCTGGAAGCCGTAGAACCCGCTGATACCGATCGCACGCACCCCAGCCTCGCACAGCGCGATGGATTTGAACTCGCCCTCGACGATTACCAGATCCGGCTGCGCCTCCAGACCCGGCAGCGCCGGAAAATACGGATGCACGCCCGAACCGGCGCGCTGCGTGTATTTGCGATCATCCGTCGGCTTGTCCAGGCGCAGCCGGCCAAACGGTTTCCCGTCCACATGGACGCCGTAGGGAATGAACAGCCCGGCGAATCGCTGGCCGACCAATTCAAATGCCTTGGCCTCGTCGATGTGCCGGATGTCCAGCCTCGCGAGCGTGGCCGCGCTGATGCCGGGTCGCACGATGGCCACTCCGTTGACAGGCGCATTCATGTGCGGACCTCCGAGTGGAGAATTCCGTTCTTCGATGTGTGTTCATTGCCGGCCGTCCCGAAAGGGGCGGCCGGTTCTTTTCTGCCGCGCTTCTTCATCGCACCTCCTAGGGTTTGAAACCGAAGCGAGCCACGAGCACCTGGCGAACCTGCGCCGGGTCGAACAGATGCAGCCTGCAGCTCGGTGCGACGTAGGGGATGATGCCCTGCGCCACCCAGGCATCGACGGTTCTCGGTGAAACACCGAGCCCTTTGGCGAGTTCACGTTTACGGACGAGAGGCGGAATGGTGTCGGGATTCATGCCCTTCGCGCGGTGTCAACGCGCGAGGCCCGAGAAGCACGCTCGTTCACTCGGATTTCGCAGCGTTTTCACTCTGGAGCTTCATTTCGCAATGAACGGAAAACCACCAAAGTTCGTGTCGACACGAACTTTTGGGAACACTCGCACTCGTTCCACAGGCTCTACGAGCGCCAGAATCGGCGGATAATCGTCGACACGATTATCTGCCCGATCCCGAGAAAGTCGTTTCGGCACGACTTTCGTTGCGCAACGAGAGGCCCCACACCCACCCGTTCGTGTCGACACGAACGACCCGATTCCGGCCACTCGCCGCAGATTTTTACAGAGAGCGCCAAAATCAACGCTTGACTGCCCCCTTTCACCGCCTGCTAAAGATACGGGTAGTGCGGAGCCGCGGTAGGGGGTAGGATGACGAATTGCACCGGTGGGGCATGGTGCCGACTTAGTGAATGGGCCAGAATGCACACGTATCAGCCTGATGTGACCTTCGTTTCCACGGCGAGGGTGGATGGATAGGCGCTCGTCTTGGAAACACGAATAGCCTCTCGAAGCCAACACGCGAAACGCCCACCGGCTCGGGGCCAGCGGGCGCTCGCGTTCAACCGTTGCGGTTCAGCTCTCGGGCAGGTCGTCGAACAGGCCGGGCTGAAACGGCTTCAGCGCCTTTTGCTCGTCGCGGAAAAAATCCGCTTTCGTCTTCCCCTTCCGCCGCCCCTTCAACGTGTGGCAGTCGAACGCATACTCGGGCACGTCTTCACGGCCTGCGGCTAGCAGATCCGCGGCGAGCTGGTCGGCGTCGATGCCGGCGAGCGCGTCGTAGGTGAAGTTTTGCAGGTGGTCGGCGTCCCGGTTCTTCTTCGCCGCGCACAGCAGGATCACAGCTTTCGAGATGAAGATGCGACCCTTGTGTTCACGCACCGGCTTGCCCTTGTTCACAAGTTCGTAGCTGTCGTGGAGGGCTTTTATCTCGCTGGTGATCAGACCCCACACGTCTTCGGCGGACACCGTGAGCAGACGCTTCCAGACGTAGTTGCCGAAGCCGCTGGCCCACAGTTCCAACGCCCAATATCCCGCGAGCCGGGTGTCGGCACGCCGGATCGCTTTCTGCATCGCCGAGGACACTTCACCGATGTCGTAACCGCGCTTGGTGATGATTCTCACGGCTTCACCTCCGTCCCGGTGATGATGGCAAGGAGCGCGCTCATACGTGCGGGCCGCGGGATAAAGCGGCCTCGCTCGTAGTGGCTCAGCAGAGCTTGGTCGCCGGGCAGCCCGAGAACCGAACACGCTTCCGCTTGATTCAGCCCACGCGCTTTGCGCCACCGGCGAAGCAAACGCCCAAATCTCTCCGCGCGGAGAGATTTGGCACACCGTGGCGCAGGCCGCGGAGCGCGGGCGAGCGCGGACAGCACGAGGCGCATGGGCGACGGCCACGGCGTTTGGTCGCAGCGTTCCCACTTGGCCCACGTGCCGTCACCGACGACCACGCCGAGCGCGCTGACTGCGGCGGCAGCACGAGGCTGGGTGAGCCTGCGCGCCTTGCGCCACGAGCGCAGGCGCGCGGCGAACGCTTCCGCAGTCATCGGCGGTTTGGGCGCGCACGCGCGCTTCGCCGCGGCAACATCCGGCTCGCGCTCCATGCGGCGTAGGATCTCGCGGGCGCGGATGAAGTGGAGAGCGTCTGGCTCATTCTCCGCACGCTCAAGCCCGCGCACGGCGTGCGGCTTCAAGCCGAGCGCGTGCGCGGCCTCGACTTGGTTCAGACCGTGGCGGGCGCGCCAGTCTTTCAACTTCAGCGCCAGATCAGCGCCGACGCAGACGGGCGCAAGGTCGTCGCCCTGGCGGATGCGATGCACCACGCCGGCAACGATCAACTCGTCGGGCAGGAAGTTGTTTTTCCAACGGCAGAACGTGCTGGTGGCGACGCCAAGCGCGGCGGCGGCTTGCGGGTCGGTGTAGCCGCACTGGTGGCGCCACTCGCGCAGAATGGTGGAGAAGCTGGCAGCGTCCATATCAGGCAGCGATGGGCTTGCGGGCGTTGCGGCGTTCGGCTGCGCGTTCAGCGGCGGCGAGCTTCTCGGCGTCGGCAACGATCTTGCCGACGCAATGCCGCGCGTTATCGAGGGCGATGTTTTCGCCACGGCGGAACGTGCGCTTGCGCCAGTAGGTCACGCCGCCATCGCCCCCGGAGAAGAAGCCACAGATCTGCAACCAACGCCGCGTGCGCTGCTCGGGCCGCGCTGGGAAGGTGATAAGGACGCGGCCACGTTCCGCGCTGTCCTCGATCACAATCTCACCGTGGCGCTCGCGCGTCCCGGGCGTGCTGTTGGCGAGCTGCTCAGTCGCGATGCGCTGAGCGGTGGAGCGAGCCTTGTCGGCGAGCTTGCACAGCGCCTCGATGTCCATCTGCGCCACGGCTTCGACGAGCGCGTAGCGCAGCACCTCGAGACGCTTGTCGAGCAGCGGCATCGTCATGACGTCGCCACTCGGCACGCAGGCGAACCGCTGGCGGACGCACTTCTCCAGCAGCGGTGCAGGCCGCCAGTCATCGCGGACGACGGGCGCGGGCTCATCGCCCTCGTCCGGGTAGGAGAAGTCCACCACGGGCACGAGGTTGATGTGCCCGTCCCGGCGATCATCGTCGCTGGTTTCCGCGCCGAACCCGGCGCGGGCGGTGTAGTGAGAGGGCGCGATGCTCGTCGCGCGCGAGCCGGTGTTGTCCGGCGTTGGCGTTGTTTGGGATGTGATGCGTTTCACCCCCATTTTTTGCCAGCCGGTCCTCGCGAGGAACCATCGCTGAAGGTCGAGACACCCGCGCCAAAGTTTTCACCATTTGCGCGGCGAGAGTGCGCGTTGGCGCGAAAGGTGAGGCGCTATGAGTCGGGGATGAAGATAACTAGCATCGGATCATGCCGCTGCGTGGTTCTCATCCGCCGCGACAACGCGCGGAGCCGGGAAAATGCTGAACCACGTCTCTGCCGCTGTCGGCGTCACTAACTCCCGGTAATGCCGGAAGAGCTTCTCCGGGCTGTTACCCATCTCCAGTGCCACCTTCGCCGCATCCTGCACCTGCGCGAGCCGATAGCTTGCGAAGCTGTGCCGTAGCGCGTTCTGCCGCCAGCCAAAACCTGCCTTGTCGCCGAGGTAATTCAGCCGCACCGGAGTATTCGGCAAATGGCAGACCAGCCCCACGCGCTCGCGATGCGGCTCTAGCCACGCCCGCAGATTCGGGAGGAGCGGCACGAGCCGCCGAGCCTTAGTCTTCGCCTTTCGTGCCTTGATCTCGATGTAACCCTGATCCCACAGCACGTCCGCCCATTCCAGCCGCGCGATCTCCGCCGACCGGATGCCGGCGAACGCACCGACGACAATGTGCGGCAGAAGATTCGCCGGGCACACCGCGATGATCCGCGTCAGTTCCTCCGGCGTGAAGATCGCCGGAGCCGTGCCTGGCTCATTGAACGTCATCGTTCGCTCCGCAGCGGTTTTCCGTTCCGCCTGCAAATAGCCCTGGTCACGCGCCCATTTGAACAGCGTCACCAACGTGCGGCGCATATTGTTCTTCGTCACCACGCCAAGACGAGCCTGCTGTAATACGCCGTCGAGTTGCTGCGTCGTCAGATCCGCAATCAGGCACGGGCCGAACTGCCGCTTGAGCGACTTGAAGTAGCACCGCAGCCCCTTGATGTAAGTCTCCGACAACTGCGCAGCTTCCCTCGACGCCACGAAGAGATCAGCCGCTTCAGCCAGCGTGATCGACTTAATCCCCGCGTGCGTGCCCGCATAGGCACGCGCCGCATCTATGAGCGAAAACCCGCCCAACAACCGCCGCGCCACAGACCATTCCTCGATGGCCGCCGTCAGCGTCACCCCAAGCTCCGCCACTCGTGCCTCACAACCCCGCAGAATCTCAATTTCCCGGAAACTGGCCTCGACCGACACGGGCCGACCATTCGCCAGCTCCACCGTCTTCTGCTGCGCGAAAGTCTTCGCCGCTGCCAACTCCGCAAAGACCTTCGTCGCCCGTGCCCCGAGATTATACCAGGCGCACTGGTAGGAAGTGTAACCATCGACCTTCCGCCGGAGCGTATAGATGCGGACTTCCGCCGCATCTTTACCGACTGAGATTACCGAACGTCGCTTGCTTCGTTTCATCATGCCCGCCCCCGGTGTCAACGCGGTGCATGATAATTTGCATGATTTCCCCGGTGGTTGCGGGGTAGGTGATTTGTAATTACCCTGCTGCTGGCAATTTAGTGAAGATTCCGAACCTGATGCAGCGCATGGTTCGGCGATTCGTTCATTGGTCGTTGAAGTTCACTTGAGTCAGCTTGTGCGTCCGATACTCGCCACGGCTGTAACGCAGGATGTAGTAGCTGAAGTGACCGCCGCCGCCACGCCCAATGCCGCAAATCTGGTAGTAGCCGTTGACGCGCGCCCCGAGGTGAAAGCCGCCCTGAAAGTAGGCAATGGACTCGTAGCCGTCCTTCTGGCGCTCGAATACGAGATGAGCAGTGCCTCCCGAGTAGGACTGATTGCTGTCCACGATGTATTCCGGACTGCCGTCTCCGTTCAGGTCGATGCGGGCCACGCGAAGCGTGTCGGGCAGCTTGTCGGTGCCTTGGCTGAACTCGTCCTGTGCCAAGAGCGCCTCGCGCAGAAGTTTTGGCAGGGTGGCCGTCGGGACAGGCTGTGGCTCGTATTTGGACTCGGGGACGACGCTGTTGGGAAGCACAGGCTCCTTCGGAGTTGCAGTGGCAGTGCCGATGCTAAGTAAGAGAAGTAGAAATCCTCGTTTCACGGGACGCGTGCGGAATCGCCGAACTACCAACTCCCGCACAAATCCTTATGTTTGTGCTCCGCCTTTATAGGCGACGGATTTGTTGGGATATCATGGGTTGAGGTGTCCATGGGGGTTGGTTTTGGCGCTGCGCGCGGGATGGGGCAATAGAAATGTGGGTATCTGCTCGCATGGGGGCGGAAAGCTTCGTGGAGATGATCCCGCGTTAAGGGCTTGGAGGGCGCTCGCGGAAGGGGTGGTTTGGGTAACAAAAACTTCACCGATTCGGCCCTTGCGGGATGGGGAAATGGGCGGAGGTTGGGTATGCAAGCCGTGTTGACAGTCTGGGCGCGGGGTTGTGTGGGGGGAAATGGCGGGAAATCCCGTGATTTACGGGGTTCTCGGAGGGAAATGGCTGCTTCCAAGCGCTTTGCAGTGACAACGGAAGGCTTGGCGAGGCTGTTGGACCCATCCGTAGCGACAACGGAAGGCTTGGCGAGGCTGTCGGACCCATCCGTAGCGACAACGGAAGGCTTGGCGAGGCTGTCGGACCCATCCGTAGCGACGACGGAAGGCTTGGCGAGGCTGTCGGGCCCATCCGTAGCGACGACGGAAGGCTTGGCGAGGCTGTCGGACCCATCCGTAATGACAACGGATGGCTCGGCGAGGCTGTCGGACCCATCCGTAGAGGCCGTTTTTGGGTCAAAAGCGGGCTTTTTCCCAGCCGCCGGGACGGCAAACGGAGGGCCGGGACGATGAGACCGATTCGTTGGGACGACGGGACGCGATTTGATGACCCGAATGCTCGGTGGGGAGACCCGTCGTATGTGCTGGAGCCGGGCGATCCGGGCTACGTCATCCCGCCGCCGGTGGAGGGTGCTTTTCCTAAACACAAAAAGAAAAACAAACCTATGAGCTCAAATGCTACACCTAAGAACCAAAACGTCCTCACCGCACTTGCCCGCCGCATATTAGCCGGGCAGATCGCCCACGGAGCGAGTGTGGGGCTTACCAAACATCTGCCGGCTGCGATGGATGCAGCCATTAAGAAACTCGACGGCGACCCGGGTGCCGCCGCGGGCAGTGCGGCAAACAAGGGCAGCCAGCTCGTTTACCGCGAATGCGTGGGGGCGAGTCAGGCTGCGGAATCGGCGTTGGTGGCGCTGAGCGAGACGACCGTGAAGACGTGGCTGGAAGGCTATCGTAAGATTATGGAATGCATTCACGGCAAGTCGGCAAACGCGGGCTGGCAGGCGGCGGGTTTTGAGCAGGGGAGCACGGCGGTCCCGCGCACGCACAATGCGCGTGCTTCGCTGGTGACTGCGGCGCGTGCGTATCTCGCCGCGCATTCCACGTACGAGACGACGCTCCCGCACGGCCCGAGCGACACGCTGCCCATCACCGCTGCGCGCGCGCTGCAATTGCAGACGGACCTGACCGCGGCGTTTGCGCTCATCGACACGCGCGACGCGGAGCAGGCTGCTTGCAAAGCGACGCGCGATGCCGACCAGGCGGCGCTGTTTGACGAAGTCTCCATGACCATCGCCGAGATGCGCGACGAGCTGGAGCCCGACGACGTGCGCTGGGAACTCTTCGGCCTGAACATCCCCGCAAACCCGAATCCGCCCGAAGCCGTGGCGAGCCTCGAACTCACCGCCGCCGGCGCAGGCCGCGTGCTCTTTTCATGGATCTACGCCGTGCGCGCGGAATACTACCGCGTGTTCCTCAAACGCGTGGGCGTGGATGCGGAGTTCATCAACGTGGACGACGCGAGCGACCTCGAATACATCGCCAAAAACCTCGCGCCGGGATCGAGCATCGAAGGCTAAGTGGTGCCGGTAAACGACGGCGGCGAAGGCCCCGCCTCGCCCACGGTGGCATTCACGCTGCCGGCATAAAGGCGGCAAGCCATTGCGAGCAAAGCGAGCCAAGGAGCGGCGACATTTTTGTCGCCGATTGAAGCACAGCGCGAAGCGCCAAATCGCTCCGCGCTCCCCACTCAATCATCTTCCGCTTCGCGTTTTGCTTTCAAACGGCGGCAGGAATGCCGCCGCTCCTTGGCTCGCTGCGCTCGTCGCGTTTCGCCGCGATCATCGTCATTGCCTTCCCAATCCTCGCTTTTCTCGTCTCCGGCTTCTTTGCCTCCTCCACCCATTTCAGAAATTCCCTCCGGTGCGACGGCGGGAAGGCGGCAAAAGTCGCGGCCAGGCCTGCGCCGTCCAGCGCTTGTGTGAAATCCTGAGGAATGTCGTTCATAGTCGGGTGCAATGGGCTGAATCTGCGGGCGGCGCGACGCCTCCGCATGGCCCGGACCATGTCCGCGACGGCGGCACGAAGGCGAGCGGGAAATCGGGCCGCCGCCACGCAGGCGACGCCGTCTTTGCCCCGCGTTCCGCCCGCAATGACTCGGACTGTTCTTGCCCCGCGGCGTGCGGTCCGTAATGTCTGCGGACTTTTTCCATGCAGACTTTACCCGGCTTTCGTGAATTTTATCCCGATGCGTGCGCGCGCAGGAACTACATCCTGGAGACGTGGCGCGCCGTGGCGATGCGCTACGGTTTTGTAGAATACGACGGCGCAGTCGTGGAGCCGCTCGGGCTTTATGAAAAGAAGAGCGGCGGCGAGCTCGTGGGGCAGATGTTCACGGTCGGCGCGATGGCCGAGCCGGGCGAAATCAAAGGCGCGCTCCGCCCCGAGATGACGCCGACGCTCGCCCGCATGGTGGCGGCGCGGGAGCGGGAGTTTCGCAAGCCGATGAAGTGGTTCAGCGTGCCGAATTGCTTCCGCCACGAGCGGCAGCAGCGCGGGCGGCTGCGGGAGTTTTACCAGCTCAACGTGGACATCATCGGGGAAAACTCGCCGGCGGCGGATGCCGAGCTGGTGGCGGTGATGGTGGATACGCTGCGGGCGTTCGGGCTTTCGGAAAATGATTTCGTCGTGCGGCTCAGCAGCCGCGCGGCGTGGCAGGAGTTCTTCCGCACGAATGCGCGTCGCGCCGACGGTGCAACGCTGACCGCCGAGGACGAATACGCATTTTTCCAAATCGTGGACAAAGCCGAGCGCGCCCCCGCCGAGAAGACGAATTCCGCGCTGGCGCCGTTCGGACTCGATGCGGAGCGCGTGCTCACTTTCATGCGAAGCAAGGTGCCGTCCGCCGACCTGGAGCCGGTGGTGGCGGATTTGACGGCGCGCGGACTGGGGGCGTTTGTGGAAGTGGACTACGCGATCGTGCGCGGTCTGGCCTATTACACGGGCGTGGTGTTCGAGGTGTTCGACCGCGCCAAGACGGAGCGCGCGCTGGCGGGAGGCGGGCGTTACGACGGCCTGCTGGCGCTGATGAGCGACGGCAAGGTAAATCTCCCCGCGCTCGGTTTCGGCATGGGCGACGTGGTGCTGGAGAAGGTCATCGAAAGCCTCCCGACCGCGAAAGCCCGCATGGATGCCTGGTGCGGAGCGCGCAATGCGTGCGAGGTGTTCGTCGTAGTGGCAAAGGAGGAATCGCGCGCGCAGGCGCTTTCGGTCGTGCAGAAACTGCGCGACGCAGGGCGCCGTGTCGATTTCCCCCTCACGGCGGCAAAAGTCGGCAAGCAGTTCCAGACCGCCGAAGCCCTCGGCGCGAAATACGCGGTGCTCGTGGGCGACGAATGGCCGTCGGTAAAAGTGAAGACGCTCGCGACGCGTGAGGAGCAGCTCATTTCCGCAGAATCGGTGCTCGACGCGCTCAAGTAGCTCGCGAATCGGGCATTGCCATCGCACGGGCAGGTGCTAAGCGGAGGCTCTTATGAAACCTCTCGTGAAGCTCAAATCCGTGGCCTGCATCCTCGCCGTATTCGTCTCGACGTTTCTGGCGGGATGCCTGCAGGTCGAACAAACCGTAAACCTCAAGGCCGACGGCTCCGGCACCATCGTGGTCTCGACCGTGATGTCGAAGGAAGCGATGCAGCAAATCAGCTCACTCTCCGCGCTCGACCCGGAGAAGAAGCAGAAGAATCCCATCGACGAAATGATGAGCGAGGAGAAGGCCAAGCAGCAGGCCGCACAGATGGGCGAAGGCGTGAAGTTCGTCAAAGGCGAGAAGATCAAAACCGACAAGGGCGAAGGCGCGAAGCTCACGTTCAGCTTCACCGACATCAACAAGGTGAAGATGGATGTGAACCTCGGCGACGCGGCTCCGACTCCGAAGAGCGGCGACGCAAAACCGCCGGTGAGCTTCCAGTTCACCAAGGGCAGCCCTTCGAAACTCACGATGACGATGAATCAATCGGCACCCGAGAAGAAGGCCGAGACCGCCGCTGAAGACCCGAACGAAGCAGCGGGCCTCGCGATGGCGCAGCAGATGATGAAGGGCATGCGCATCACGATGAACCTCAACGTGGACGGCACGCTCGTGGCAACCAACGCCACGCACAAGGCCGGCAACAGAATCACGCTCATGGACATCCCGATGGACGAACTGCTGAAGGATCCGAAGAAGTTCCTCGCCTCGCAAAAGGCAGGCTCCTTCACCGACGCGATGGCGGTTTTCAAAGACGTCCCCGGACTGAAGATTGAGACGAAGCCAACCGTGACCGTCGAAATCAAGTAACCCTCAAACCAACCACTTAAAAAGCAAACGGGCCGGAGCGCATGTCGCCCCGGCCCGTTTTGTTTTCCTCAGCTTCACGCCGGTCAGGATTTCGGCGGCTGCGGCGGATTAACGCTCGCCGACTTCTGCGCCGATTTCGACGCATCGTATTGCGCGCGCAGCTTCTCCATTTCGGCCTTCGCCGCCTGGAGTTGCTTCGCGAGCGCCACGGCGGATTGCTCGGCCTGCGCCTTGATTTTCGCGCCCTCGGCTTCGAGTTGCGGGATGCGGGCCTTCAATTCCGGAATCTGCTTCTGCGCATCCTCGATGGATTTCTTCGCATCCGCGACGGCCTTCTCGGCAGGAACGACCTTGTCATTCGCGAGCTTCAAATCGAGCTGCCCTTTCTTCACGGCCTCGATCATCTCGTTCGGAATCGGCTGTTCGGCCGGCTTTGCCGCGAGCTTCGCCTTCGCAGCTTCCAGGGCCGCCGTGAGCGCGGTTTCCTTCGGACGCAATTCCTCCCGCTTCGCCTTGGCTGCAGCCTGTTCGGGCGAGCCTTCCTTCGCCGCATCCCGCGCAGTGCGGGCCGCCGCGACCTCTGCGGCGAGCGCGGTCTGCTGCTTGGTGAGCTCAGCGATTTCCGCCTCAACTTTCTTCGGGTCCATGGCCGCGGCCTTCTTGTCGGCAATCGCCTTCTCGGCGGCCTCGAGCTGGGCCTTGATTCCGTCGGCAACCTTCCGCACTTCCGCAAGCGCCGCTTCCTTCTCGCCGATGATCTTCGGCGCATCCGCGACCATCTTTTCCAAATCGACGACGCTTTGCTTTGCCAGATTTGCCTGACGGAACGCATCCTTCGCGGTGGCGACGAGGTCGTCGTATTTCGCCTGCTTGTCCTGCACGGAGAGGCGCGCGTTGTAAACGCCCTGATAAAGCTGCGCCCGCTTCCAACGTGCGATGCCGGCCTGTGCACCGATGACGCGATTCTGCGCATCGGATAGATCGTTCTTCGCCTTCGCCAGCGCCTTCTCGGCGTCGGTGCCCACGAGCGGAACGGGAGCCGCCGGCGCCGCGTTTGGTGTGCCTTTCGCAGTCTCAAGAGCCGCCTCAGCTTCCGCGATTTTCGGGCGAATCTCCTCACGCTTCGCGGCAGCGGCGATGTAACCCGGCGAACCGACTTCATGCTTCGCCCGCTCTGCGCGGATGGCTTCCAGTTCGGTGTTTAAATCCGCGAGCTTTTTCTCCAATGCCGCGATGTCCGGCGTGACTTTCGCCGGTGCCGGTGCCGGCGCGGGCGCTGCCGGAGGCGCGGTGAGCTTCGCCATTTCGGCGTTCACGGCCGCAATCGCTTTCTCGGCTTCCGCGATTGCCTTGGGCGACGACGATTTTGCTTTCCCGAGCTCGGCCTGCGCCTGCTGAAGTTGCTGGCGGGTGGCTTCGAGCTTCTTCCCAGCTTCCTCACGGGCGACTTTCGCGGCGTCAACCTCCGCTGCCGCGGGCGCAGCCGGTGCCGCCGAGGCTTTTTGCTTCGCGTCCGCGAGTGCCTGTTCGGCCTTGGCGAGTTCCGGCTTCTTCGCCTGGACAGGACTATCGGCCTTCACGTAATCCGGCGTGCCTTCCGCGAATTTCGCACGGGCCTCGCGGGCCTTCGTGATGTCGGCGGTAAGCTCATCGAAACGCTTTTGCGCCGCCGCGACCGCCTGCTCGGCCTTCGCTTTCTCATTCATCGCCGCAGCCTTCTTCTTCTCGGCGAGCGCGGCGTCGGCTTTTGCAATCTCCTGCTTCCCGGCCTCCACCGCAGCGGTGAGGTCCGCGACTTTCTTGGCAGCAATGTCCGGGGCGGCCTTGGCAGAGTCGAGTTGCTGCTGCGAGGCCGCTTTGCGCGCCTCCAGCGAGGCGAGGTCCGCCTTTCGTTTCGCTTCGATCGCCTCGCGCTCCGTCTTCACCGCAGCTTCAGCCGTCGCGACAGAGGCCTGAAGCGCCGGCAGTGCGGCGGTCGTCTCCGCAAGCGTCTTTTCCGCCGCGGCGAGCTGCTCGGCGATGCCCGGTGGATTCGCGCTGAGTTCGCCAACCTTGTTCACCTTGTCTCCCTGAATCGCATACACGCGAATCGCGCCGGTCCAGTCCGCAGCGACCACCCGGTCATTGTTCATCGCAGCACGAAGCGCAATGTCGCCAAACGCTTCCGTCGCCGCCAGCGCTTTGCCGGTAGCGTCCCACACCTTCGCGATCTTGTCGCGACCGCAGCTCACGAGGCGTCCGTCCGGCGTGAAATCGACCCATAGCACGCCGCCCGGATGCGCATTCCAGCTCTTCGTCTCGGTGCCTTCCTTCACGTTCCAAAGCTTGATGGTTCCGTCCTCGCTGCCGCTTGCGAGCACGCCCGGCATGAAGGCCAGTGCGGATACCGCGGCTTTGTGACCCGTGAGCGAATTGAACGGCTTCGGCTCCGCGGCGGTTTCCCAGATTTCGATGCCGCCGTTGCGATCCGCCGTTCCGAGATACTTGCCATCCGGGCTGAAAGTGACCGCCGTCACCCATTCCGTGTGCTTCTTGATCAGGCCGGTCGCCTTGCCGTCTTTCGTCTGGTAAATACGCACGCGCTTATCCGAGCCCCCGATTGCCATGAACTGATGGTCCGCGCTCAAATCCGCCGATAGCACGGCATCCGTTTCATTCCCGACCACGCCGATGCGCTCGCCGGTCAAAACATCCCACATCACGACCTTGCCGAGCTTTCCGCCGAGGCCGCCGCCGGCGATGAGCACCTTCGCATTGCGCGAGAACCGCAGCACATTCGGGAAGCCCTCCGGGAAACTCAGCACGCCGAGTGGATCCAGCGTTTCGACATTATAAAGAAGCACCTGCTTCTGCCCGCCCACCGCGACGATCGGAGCCCACGGGCTCGCGGCCAGCGTCGTGACGGCACCGAGCGCACGCGCTTTGACAAACGGCTCCAACGGCAGGTCGCCCGGCATCGGCGCAGGACCCTCGGGACGGGTCAGCGACACGACCACGCTCTCCACCTTGTTCTGCTGCGCGACCACCGGCTTGCTGTTCGCCGTTTCCAGCGCGAATCCCGCAATCCAGTCGCTGAGGATTTTCAATTCCGCATCGGACAACCGGTCACCTTTCGGCGGCATCTTCGGCTCATCCTGATGCGCGCTCAGCTTGTAAATCAGGGAGCCCGCAGCGTTGCCGGGCTTGACCGGGGCACCGGATTCGCCGCCGGCCATCGTGGCCTGATAGGTCGTCAAATCGAGGCCGGCCTTCTTCTTGTCGGGGTTGTGGCAGTTGTTGCACGCATTCCGGAAGATCGGCAGGACGTGGTCCGTGTAATTGATCTTCGTTTGCGCGACGGCGGCGAAGTTCAGACCGAGCAGGGCGGCAATCGTGTACGGAATAGGTTTCATGGCAGAAAGAATGTGCCTGAAAAAAGCCGGCTCGCCTCTGGAAATTAGGCGGCTTCTTTACGTGCCAAACCCGCGTCCCGACTACTTCCCGCCAGCCAGATAAGCCTCCCACTCCGGCGGCAGCGGAGCGCGCTCCACGCCATCGGCGATGCGTCCCTCGAAAGCGGGGTTAAATTTCGTCGTCGTGCCGTAAACCATGATTGTGTCCTCCGATCCCTCCGCCCGGAGCGCATGCGCCACGCCAGCGGGAATCACCACGCCTGCATTATTCGGCCCACGCTGGTCGTCGCCTTCGATCAAAAAGCGCATCACCCGCCGCGGCATACCGGCCCGCTCATCCACCAGAAGCATCTCCACATTTCCCGCCACAAAGAACATCGCATCCCACTGCTCGCGGTCATATGGCCGCAGCGCGTAATTCCCCGGCTCCTGCACAAACAAACGCTGGAACCACGCCTCCGCAGTCGTTCCCTCGGGAATAAACGGCGGGTGAATGTGAAAGCCTTTCGCCGTGGTCGCGAACATCCGCGCCGTCGCCCACTGGCGCGGCCACATCCCGATTGCGTTCAGCACGCCTTCCTCCATCCGCGCAAACTCCCCGAAAAAACCCCGATGCCGCTGCGGGAAAATCCGGCGAGCAAACACCTCCACGCCCGGAATCCACGCCCCGTCGAGTTCCGCGCGCTTGGCGATGAGCTCGCCCGCTTCCACGCCGGATGTCGCCAGCCGTTCCGGGAGTGATTTTTGAGAATAATCGCGCTGCCCGAGCATCGCACGGGCGTTTGAATTGAGGCCTTTCCAGAGATCCGACATGCCCGCGACTATAAAAGCCCCCGTCGCCGAAACCCAATCTTTTTCCGAAATCCCCGGATGCGACGCGCATCGCCTCAGCCGGATGCAGACTTTCGCCGGCAGACGATTCTGCAAAATCGCCGGCTAGCGTTTGCACGCCGGCGGGATGATCCTGATGAATATGAAGTGTTCCATCCTTGCATCGCTCGCCCTGCTGACAGCCGTGCATGCGGACGAACCGCCGACGGAACGCAGCGTCGCGGACGAGGCAGCGCTTTTGAAAAAGGGACGCATCACCGCGCAGCAAAGAGCCCTCGCCCGACTCGCTGCGAGCAAAGACCCGGAGGCTGACAAAGTGCTTCTCGAGCAGTTCGCGCGCTTCCGCGCCGGGGAGCTTCCGCCGGCACTCTGGCTCGATCTATTCGAAGCTGCGGCGAAACGAGAGAATCCGGAGGTCCGCAAAACACTCGCACAACGCGAAGCCGAACTCGCTGCGACCCGCGACCCGCTCGCGAAATTCCGCGAGTGCCTTGAAGGCGGCGATGGAGAGGCCGGCCGCAAGGTCTTCGAACGACAACCGGATCCGAATTGCATCAGGTGTCACACCATGGACGGCAAGGGCGGCGAAATCGGCCCCGACCTCACATGGCTGCGCAAGGCCGCCGAACGCTCGAACTTGCTGGAGTCCGTGGTTTCGCCATCGGAGCAGATGGCCATCGGTTTCAAGGCCGCCACGCTCACACTCAAAGACGGCACGGATGTCTCAGGTGTCATCACGAAGGAAACCGGCGAGGATCTGGTGCTCACCGATGTGACGACCGGAAAGAAGCGCACCATCGCAATCGACGACATCGTAAAGCGAACGACGCTCCCGAGCCCGATGCCGCCACATTTCGGCGCCGTGCTCTCAAAGCGTGAACTGCGGGACTTGATCGAATACCTCGCGGCGGGCGACTAGCGTCACTCTTCGAACGAGAAGAGTCACTCTCCCTCGATTTGAAGTTGCGGAAATGCGCGGGGCTGTTTATTTCCACGCGCTCAAACACTGGCCGATGGTGTAAAGGCAGCACAGGTGACTTTGACTCACCTAGTCTAGGTTCGAATCCTAGTCGGCCAACTCTCCTATCCGATTCCCATGCTCGATTCACCATCCGGTAACTTCATCCTTTGGGGAACCCGAGGCTCTTCACCGACTCCCGGCGGCCGCTACATCCGCCACGGCGGGCACACCTCCTGTCTTTCGGTGCTGCACGACGGGATGCAGATCATCTTCGACGCCGGCTCAGGCATTCGCGAACTCGGCCGCACGCTCATGCACGGCCCTCCGCAGCGTCTTCACCTTTTCATCACCCACACGCACTGGGACCACATTCAGGGCTTCCCGTTCTTCCCTCCCGCCTACACACCCGGATGGGAAATCGACATCTACGGCGCGAAACACCTGCACAAACCGCTGCGTTCCGTTTTCAAAGGCCAGCTCGACCGTGAATACTTCCCCGTCCAGATGGAGGACATGCGGGCGCATCTCGACTTTCACCACCTGCACGACGAGCCGATCCAACTGGAGCGGGTGAAGGTTTCCTGGATTGCCGTGGATCATCCGGGCATCACGCTCGGATACAAAATCGAAGTGGAAGGCCGCTCAATCGTCTGGATGCCCGACCACGAGTTTCTGCGCGGCCATCTCGATCCTCTCGATGACGTCACACGTTCCAGCGAGTGCATCCAGCCCTACCTGCCGCTTCTGGACTTCGTCTCGGGAGCCGACACGCTCATTCACGAGGCGCAATATACGGACGAGGAATATCCGCACAAAGTCGGCTGGGGCCACACGTCGGTGGGCAACGCATGCCTTCTCGCGCACCTCGCCGGTGTGAAGCGCTGGCTGGTCACCCATCACGACCCGACGCACGACGACGAGTTTCTCGAAACCAAGCTCAACCAAACACGTCGTCTTTTAACGCGTCTGGGCAGCAACGTCCAAGTGAGCCACGCTTACGACGGCTTGATCGAATACATCTAGGCCGCCGCCCACACGGTGGAGCGATTTTTCCCGTGGACAGACGCCGGGAGAAGTAGCGCGGCAGATTCCGCCAAGAAACATGCGGCGCGATGGTCTAACTGCCGCATGATAATTCGTTCACTCTCACACCGGACCCTCGGGTTTCTGGCGCTCTGCGCGGCATCGGCGTCAGCTTTCGCGGAAAACCACATCGTATTTCTCGCAGGTGGCCGCAGCCATGGCCCCGGGGAACATGAGTTTTATGCCGGCTGCTCGCTGCTGGCAAAAGCGCTCGCGGAGCAAAGCGGACTCGATGTCCGCGCAAGCGTCGTAAAGGGATGGCCGAAGGACGAATCAATCCTCGATACGGCGAAGGCCGTGGTCATCTACGCCGACGCCACCAGCGTGGTGAGCAAAGGCTGGGAGAAAATGGACGCACTCGCGAAGAAGGGCACCGGCATCATGTTCATGCACTACGCGGTGCATCCATCACCGGCGGAGGGCGAGAAATATTACCGGCCTTGGATTGGCGGCGCATTTGAGAGCGGCTGGTCCGTCAATCCGCACTGGGTCGCCGACATGAAGGCGCTTCCGAAGCACCCGGTTTCGCGTGGCGTTCCGTCGTCGGTGGAGGCGCTCGACGAGTTCTATTACAACATCCGTTTCCCGCAGGATCGCTCGAAAGTGATCGACCTCGCCACGGCGACACCGACCCGCGAGCGGATGAAAAAATACATCAACCTCTGGAACGAGCACGGCGTGGATGGCATCGGCAAAAAACAGACGCTGATGTGGGGAATCGAACGCCCCGACGGCGGCCGCGGCGTCGGCTTCACCGGCGGACACTATCATCGCAACTGGGCGGTGGACGGCTTCCGCACGCTGGTGCTCAACGCGATTGTATGGACGGCGGGAATGGAGGTGCCGAAGGACGGCGTGAAATCGAAGCCGCTCACCGACGACGACCTCAACCAGAACCTCGACGACAAAGGTGCGAACAAACCGCGGATCACCGTCCCGAAAGCGGGCGAATTCGCGGCCATCCCGGCGGCTCCCGTTCAGACCGAGCGCGAGGCGGGATTTAAAAAGAAAATGTCGGTGGAGACTCCGGCGAAGCCCGCGGCCGAGGCTCCGAAGCCACTCTCCGTTCCCGAGAAAAACGCGCCGAAGCCCGCGGCGGAAAGCGGGGTAATCAAGAGCACGACCAAGCCGCGCCTCGCGACCGTGGAAGCGAAGGTGACCGGCGCGAAGGAGCTTTTCCTCGTCGTGGACGATGTGGACGGAATCAGCTGCGACTGGGCCAACTGGATCGAGCCCGTGCTTGAAATGGCCGACGGCTCGAAGCGCGACCTCACTTCGCTGAAATGGAAATCCGCGGATGCCGACCACGGCAAGGTGCTTGTCGGGAAGAATCAGAGCGGCACTCCTCTCAAAGTGGACGGCGCTGTTTTCGAGAAAGGCATCGGCACACACGGGTCGTCGCTGATCGTATTCGATCTGCCGGAGGGCGCGGTGCGATTCAGCGCGCGCGTCGGGCTTGATGACGGCGGCATCGAGCGCGGCGGCAAGCCGAGCGATGCGAGCGTGCAGTTCCGCGTGCTCACCGAGAAACCCAAGCGCAACGCGAAGGCAAACCGCGAAGAAATCGTGGAAGGCCCGCCGCTCGTTCCCGTGGACCTATTCTCCGTGCCGGAAGGGCTCGAAGTCACGGTTTGGGCGACGTCGCCGATGTTTTTCAACCCGACCAACATCGACTTCGATGCGCAGGGCCGGCTCTGGATCGCGGAGGGCGTGAACTACCGCGGCAAGGGCGGACGCCGTCCCGAGGGCGACCGGATCGTCGTGCTCGAGGACACCACCGGCGCGGGCAAGGCCGACAAATCGACCGTGTTTTACCAGAACAAGGAACTCGCCTCGCCGCTCGGCGTGGGCGTCTTTGGAAACAGGATTGTCGTTTCGCAGCCGCCCGACCTGCTCGTGTTCACGGATACGAATAGCGACGGCGTGTTTGATCCGGCGACCGACAAACGCGAGGTGCTGCTGACGGGATTCGCCGGACGCCAGCACGACCACAGCCTGCACAGCGTCACCGGGGGACCGGATGGGCTCTGGTATTGGAACCAAGGCAACACCGGCGCGAAGTTCACCGACAAGAGCGGGAAGAATTTCTACATGGGCAGCCCGTACATGATGGGCGAAATCGCCGGAAAGCAGAGCGACGACGGCCATGTGTGGATCGGCGGGTTTGCAGCAAAGATGAATCCCGACGGCACCAACGTGCGCATCATCGGCCACAACTTCCGCAACAGCTACGAGCAGACCGTGACCTCGCTCGGCGATGTGTTTCAAAGCGACAACGATGATCCACCGGCGTGCCGCGTGTCGTATATGCTCGAAGGCGGAAACGCAGGCTTTGCCTCCGCGGACGGCAAGCGTGCGTGGGGCGCGGACAAGCGCCCGGGCCAGGACACGCCCACTGCGGAATGGCGTCAGGAAGACCCCGGCACGATGCCCGCGGGCGACGTCTATGGCGGCGGCTCGCCGACCGGCGTGGCTTTCTATGAAAACGGCGCGCTCGGCGAAAAATGGAACGGCCTTCTGCTCGCGTGCGAAGCCGGAAAGAACGTGATTTTCGGCTACCTCCCGAAGCGCGATGGTGCGGGCTGGAAGCTCGAGCGGTTCGACTTCATCACGTCGAACAAGGAGAAGGAATTCGCCGGCTCGGACTTCCAGGGCGGACGTCCGAACAACGAGCTGAAGACACGCTTCCGCCCGAGCGATGTGTGCGTGGGGCCGGACGGCGCGATTTACATCTCGGACTGGTTCGACGCCCGCGTCGGCGGCCACGGAACGATGGACAACGGCATGACCGGAACGATCTACCGCATCGCGCCGAAGGGCTTCAAATCGAAGATGGCGAAAGCCGACCTCTCCACGACCGCCGGTCAAATCGAGGCGCTCAAGAATCCTTCGCCAAACCTCCGCTTCGCCGCATTTGAGGCGCTGAAGAAACAGGGCGCGGCGGCAGTTCCCGCCGTCACGGAAATGCTCGCGGACAAAAACCCATTCATCGCATCCCGCGCCGTGTGGCTGCTGGCGCAGATGGGGAATTCCGGACACGAGAAAGTGGCGCAGCTCCTCGCAAATGACGCAACGCACCGCCTCACCGCGATCCGCGCTCTGCGTGCGGCGGGAAAATGGCACCCGGCGACGGCTTCGAAGCTCGCTGGCGACGCTTCGCCCGCAGTCCGCGCGGAGATCGCGCTCTCGCTGCGCGATGAACCGGTGAGCGACGGCGTCATCGCCACGCTCGTCGCGGTGGCGCGCGGATTCGACGGCAAGGACCGCACGTATCTCGAAGCATTCGGCCTCGGCAGCAAGGGCAAGGAGGCCGCGGTGTATGCTGCGATTTCGAAGGAACTCGGCGCACCTGCGGAGAAATGGAGCGATGCGTTTGCGTGGCTCGCGTGGCGGTTGCATCCGGCTGCGGCGGTCGCGGACTTCAAGACGCGCGCGCTTTCGGCCGCGCTCACTCCCGATCAGCGCAAGCTCATGCTCACCGCGCTGGCATTCACCAATTCGCGCGATGCCGCGGCGGCGATGATTGCGCTCGCGAACACGAAGGACTTCCCGATGAAAGACCTCGCGCAGTGGTGGCTCATGAACCGCAAGGGAAATGACTGGAAGCCGTATGACATCGACGCCGGCATGAAGGCACTCGGCCTTTACGACCCGGCGAAAGTGCAGCTCGTTTCCGTGGAGCTCCCGCCCGAAGTCCCGAACGCGCCGAAGCTCCCGCCCGTCGCGGAGATCGTGAAGCTCAAGGGCGACGCAAAGCGTGGCGAAGCGGCCGTCGCCGTGTGCTACGCGTGCCACAAGATCGGAAAGAGCGGCGTCGATTTCGGTCCCGACCTCGCCACGTTTGGAAAGCAGCAGCCCGCCGAGGTCATCATCGGCGCGATTGCGAATCCATCGGCGGACATTTCGCACGGCTTCGAGGGCAGCGTCGTGAAAACGAAGGACGGCATCACCATCGCGGGCATCGTGCTCTCGGACGGCGACCCGCTCGTCATCAAGAGCACCGGCGCGCAGGTGCAGATGGTGCCGCGCGCGCGCGTCGAGAGCGTGAAGAAGCTCGATAAATCGCTCATGTTCTCGCCCGCGCAGATGGGCCTGAAACCCGAGACCATCGCCGACCTCGCCGCCTATCTGAAAAGCCTGTAACCCGCCGCGCGGCGGTGCAGGCGGCTCTTGACCATCCCTGCCGCCGGTGGCATCGCTGCGACGTGCGCTTTCTCGCTCTGATGCTGATCGTGGTTCTATCCGGCTGTGCCTCGCCGGAGGAAAAAGCGCGCCGCAAACTGGAGAAGCAGGAATACGAGGCAAAGAAAGCCTTCACCGAGCAGCGGAAGAAACGCGCCATCGGCAGCGGCGATGCTGCGTCCGAGCGCGGCGCGGAGGTCATCGTGCCGGATGAAACGAAGACGTTTAATCCCGCCGTCGCGCGCTTCGGCAACCGCGCATCCGTCGCCGACAAGCAGGCGCGCACCGGCGAGTTTCGCTTTCACGACGGCGTGCGGACCAAGGAATTTGCCGCGAAGGATTACGGCACGAAGTCGGCGTGGCTGGAGAAACTGAACTTCGGCACGAAGGAAGCCGCGGCGCAGAAGGACGCCCGCGAGGCCGGCAAATCAGCGGCGACAAAAGACTACGCAGTCCGCGATGCGCGCGAGGCGGGACGCACCGCTGCCGTGCCAAACGTCCCGGACGGCGAGCGGAAGTTCCTCGGCCCGGAGCACGATCGCATGAAACGCGGCATCCGGCCCGAGGATCAGGCGAAGTTCGAGAACTCGTGGGCGGGCGAATTGAAACCGCTCACGATCGAGGACGTGAAAAAGCTGCTCAACAAAAACTGACATGCACGAAGAACCCTTCCGCTGGGTCGAAGCCCTCGCCAACCGCCGCGACTACATCGAGGACCAGCTCGCCACCGGCAGCCCCATCGTGGGCCTCAGCTACCGCGACGGCATCCTGCTCTTCACCCTCAGCCGCGAACGGCAGAAGCTCTTTGAAATCCACGACCGCATCGCGCTCGGCGGGCTCGGGCATCCGGGCGATATCGAGCGGCTGCGCCTCGCCGCGATCGAAGTTGCAGGCACCGAGGGATTCGCCCGTTCGGCGGAAGACGTCTCGCTGCGCAGGCTCGCAAACTTCTCGCTCTCACCCGCGCTCAAGGCCGCATTCGAGCAAGTGTACGGCCCGCCCTTCCTCGCCCGCCTGCTCTTCGCGGAACTCGGCCGGCGCGGCACGCCAAACCTTTTTGCCCGCGTGGATTTCGACGGCTCCATCCGCACCAACGGCGGCTCCTTTGGCAAATCGTTTGAGGACTTCGGCGTCATCGCCGGAAAGGCCCTCGCCATGCGCCAGATGGAAGCCCTGCTCGCCGCCCAACCCGCGACCGATGCCCCGCTTGCGCAGGCACTCCGCACCGCGGCAAACGTATGGTCCGCCGGCCACCTCGCCCTTTCGCACGAGCGCGAATCCGACACGCCGCCCGCCGCCGAACTCGCCGAGCACCTCCGCACCCAGCTCGCCCACGCCAGCATCGAAGCCGTCGTGATGGAGCACAAAGCCCCCATCGCCGTCACCTACCGCACCCTAGCAGAAAAAGACGTCCGCGCCGCTCTGGCGTGATGCGAGCGCAGCGCTCCCAACCGGACTTTGCGGTTGGCAGCCACCGGATTCTTGAAGCAGCGCGGCGGACTTCCGGCGTCGATTGCTATTCCATCGACTACGAATCGCGAAGGCCGCCGGGGTTGCCCGCGGGCTTTGAAATGGTAGCGTGATGACGATGTATCACCCGAAGACCACACTGCGGATGGACGCCGAGTTCACTGCGCTTTGCGAACGAGCGACGGCTCTGGCGCGGTCGTTTGATCATGATTACGTCGGGGTGGAGCATTACTTTCTGTCGCTTCGGACGCTGCCGGCCGGACATCCGGTGCTGCGGACGCTCTCGGCGTCGGGACTGAACCTGCCTGATTTCTGGGCGGAGCTCGAAAGGATGGCAAAAGTCGTCACAGGCCGGCGGGTGCCTGCCATCCTCCCGAACACGCCGCGTTCCGACCGCGTCATGGCCATCGCAGAGTCGCTCGCCCGGGCGGAGCGAGTTGCGGAGATGGGGCTGATGCATTTCCTCTTCGCCGTGGCGCAGGAGCGCGAGAGCCTGCCGGCCCGGCTGCTTGCACAGAGGCGCGTCACACCGGGTTGAGGGGCGTTTAGCAAAACGACGCCGTCTTACCGCTGGTCCGCCTTCTCGTATTTCTTCGCGCGGAATCCGGCGATGAGGAAGGCGAGGCCGATGCCGAAGAAATACAGCGAGAGCGTCTGCCCTGCGGAGAGGCTGCCGCTTTTCCACGCGGGATCGGGGACGCGCCAGATTTCGCCGATGATGCGAAGGGCGGCGTAGAGGATGAAGAAGAGGCCGGTGAGCACGCCGCGCGGCATGCGGAACTTTGTGCGCAGGAAATACAGGATAACGAAGAGCAGCGCGCCTTCCAGCATGGCCTGGTAGAGCTGCGAGGGATGCCGGGCGGGCAGAATGTCGGCGAGCCGCTGCGCCAGCGCGGGGTCGTGTCGCGCGGCGGTGATGATGCGGTCGGCCTCGCCGGCGAGCGCGGGATTTCCCCCCGCCTGCTCGATGTATTCGGCGCTCTCGCGGAGCTCGGTGGCGAATTTCACGCCCCACGGCTTGTCGGTGATGTGGCCGTAGAGCTCGCCATTCCAGAAGTTCGCGATTCGGACGATGCAGAGCCCGATGGGCGCGGTGACGCAAAGCGTATCGCCGATGCTCGTCCACGAAACCTTCCAAAGCCGCGAGAGGATGAAGGTGACGATGACGATTCCATAGATGCCGCCGTGGCTGGCCATGCCGCCTTGATCCACACGGAACATCCACAATGCATCCTCGTGTTCCTGATAGCGTCCGTACCACCAAATCCAGCCGATGCGCCCGCCGAGCAGAACGCCGAAGAGGCCGGTCCATGTGATAAAGTCGGCGACCTTCGCCGGTGCGATGTCGGTATAGCCACGCTCGGCAAGCCGCTTGTAGAGCGCATACACGAGCAGCGCGGAGATGACGTAGGAGAGCCCGTACCAACGCGGGCCGTAGCCGCCGATTTGGAAGACGAAGGGGTCGAAGTTATTCAGCCAGGTAGCAAACACGCCGGAGCTTGTGCCACATGGGGGCGGGCTGTGTCACTTACGTCTTCAGCTTAAGCCCCAAAGGTGCAAGGTTCACACCAGCGTCGGCCGCTTTCTTCGCAGCAGCACGGACATCAGCAGTGCTCCCAGATTCCATGGCACGCTGGATTTCCTCGACGGCCTTTTTGGCCTGTTCCTGCTGCTCGATTTTCCTGAGCTCTTCCTCATCGTGGCAGAGCTTGAATCCATGCGGCCCGACGTTGTCGCGACCGGTCCGCTTGAGGATGCTGTCGATTACCTGCCGCATCCGGTTTTTGCTGACCGAGTAAAGCATCGCCGTCTCCTCGGTGATGTCGCCACGCTCGAACGCTTCGCCGAGGGATTGCTCGAAAGTGCACCATCCCTCCTGACGCGCGGCGGCGATGATGTCGTTGTAGTTCCGGTTGTCGTTTTCGCCGAGCTGGATGGTTTCGCGGGAGCGCATGTTGCTGCCCATGATCTCGGGAATCATGATGCGACCGCCGCCGACCTTCGGCGCAAGGCGCTGGCTGCATACCCAGCGCAACGTCTCGCCGAGACGCTCGCGCACCTGCTGCTCCTCGTCCTTGCTGAACATGCCCAGCACGCGGTTGATAGACTGTCCCGCGCTGATCGTGTGCAGCGTGGAGTACACGACGTGCCCGGTCTCGGCGGCAGTGAGCGCGATTTCCATCGTCTCGCGATCCCGGATTTCGCCGACGAGAATCACCTTCGGCGCCTGTCGCAGCGCCGCGCGCAGACCCATGGCAAACGTGGAGAAGTCCTTTCCCATCTCCCGCTGGCAGAACGTCGCGTTCTTGTGCGGATGCATGAACTCCACGGGATCCTCCAGCGTGACGATGTGCGCATTCATCGTCTCATTCATCTCGTTCAGCATCGCCGCGAGGGTGGTGGTCTTTCCCGAGCCGGTCGCGCCGGTGACGAAGACGAGGCCGGTCTTTTCCTGAATGATGCGATTGAAGACCGGCGGCAGTTTCAGGCCGGCCATGTCCGGAATCTTGGTGTTCAGCTTGCGCAGCACCATCGCGAACGAGCCCTTTTGCTTGAAGATGTTCACACGGAAACGCGCGAGCCCCTCGACGAAATACGAGCAGTCGCACGACCCGGTGTTGCGGAGATCGTCGAGAAGGCGCGGCGATTCGTTCACGAGCGTCCGAGCAAGACCCTCGGTGTGTTTCGGCTGAAAGCCCGCGTTGAACAGCGTATCGGGGACGGGAACGAGTTTGCCGAAATTCTCCACCTGTGGGGGCCGGCCCACGACGAAGAAGCAATCGCTCACGCCATCGCCGACGGCGAGCATCCTGCGCAGCAGATCATCGATGGGAATTGCAGGCGCTTCGAACACGGGACCCGGAGCGCCGATACCGGCGACCTGCACGACAATCGGAGCGGCGTTCGCCGGCGCCGGCTCCTTCGCCGGTTCGGGCTGAACGGGTGCCGGACTTGCAGGCACGGCGGACATCGCGCTCGGGCGGTAGGTCTCGATGGTCGGGTCCAGAATGATTTTCCCTGTTTCGTCGTATAAAGGCATATCGCCCTGCTGAGAGGCAGATTCCATACCAACAGACGGACCGATTCCGACGAACCGGGGTTCAGGCCAGAACGGTCTTCAAGTAAGGCGCGGTGCGGCTGCGTTTGTTGCGCATGATTTCCTCCGGCGTCCCGGAAGCGACCACCTCGCCGCCATTCCGCCCCGCCTCGGGCCCGATATCGACCACGTAGTCCGCATCGGCGATGAGCGTGAGATTGTGCTCAATCACCACGACCGTCGCGCCGGAATCCACGAGGCGATGGAAAACCTTCAGGAGCTCCGCGACGTCGCGCATGTGCAGACCGATGGTCGGCTCTTCGAGCAGGTAGAGCGTGCTCTTTACCTTCTTCATCTTCCGCATCCGCGAGTGGTCTTCGTGCGCGATGCCCTGCGCGAGTTCGTAGACGAGCTTCATCCGCTGCGCTTCGCCGCCGCTCAGCGTGGGACTCGGCTGCCCGAGCCGGAGATACCCAAGGCCGGTGTCGCAGAGCAGCGCGAGCGGACGGTGAATCTTCGGGTGCGCCTGAAAGAGCGCGGCGGCCTCCAAGAGCGAGAGATTCAGCACATCGCCGATGCTCCGGCCATCGTAGAGCACCTCCAGCGTCGCGGGATTGAAGCGCGCGCCGTGGCAGTCGGGACACGGATGATAGCTCGTCGGGAGGAACGCCATTTCCATTTTAATCGCCCCCTGCCCCGCACAGGTTTCGCAGCGTCCGCCGTCGGTATTGAATGAGAATCGCGATGCCGTGTAACCGCGCATCCTCGCGGCGGGCAATTGGGCAAAGAGCGCGCGGACTTCATCCCACACTCCGAGATACGTGGCAGGCGTGGAGCGGGTCGTCTTGCCAATCGGCGACTGATCGACTTCGCGGATGGCTTCGAGAAACTCGACACCGCGAACCGCCGCGCCGCCTTTGCCCGCGGCCTTCTTGCCCGAAGCCTTCAGCGCAGCCTCCACGGCGGGCTTGAGCGCACCGCGCATGAGCGTGCTCTTTCCACTGCCGCTGATTCCGGTGATGACGCTGAAGCAACCGACCGGGAAACGCACGGTGACGTCCTTGAGGTTGTTCACGCTGGAATTGCGCAACTCCAGCCATTCGGTCTTCGGCAACTTCCGCCGCGCGCCGCGCGTGGGATGCCGGAGAGGCTCGCGAAGGCAAAGACCGGTGACGCTCGCAGGGTCTTTCGTGATTCCCGCAAACGAACCCTGCGCAACGAGCCGGCCGCCATTCACGCCGGCGCCGGGACCGAGATCGAGACTGGTATCGGCGCGGCGCATCGTGTCTTCATCGTGCTCCACGACGACGAGCGAATTGCCCTTCGCCTTCAGCGCATCGAGCGTATCGAGCAGCGCTTCGTTATCGCGCGGATGCAGACCGATGGTCGGCTCATCCAAAACGTAAAGCACGCCGCGCAGATTGCTGCCGAGCTGTGCCGCGAGCCGGATGCGCTGGCTTTCCCCGCCGCTGAGCGTCCGCGCACTGCGGGCGAGCCCGAGGTATCCCAGACCGACTTCGCGCATGAACTTCAGCCGCTGCGCAATCTCGGAAATGATGTCGCGGGCGATGGGCTTTTGCGCGACCGCGAAACGAAACGCATCGACCAGCCCGAGGGCGTCTTCCACCGACTTCGCCACCACCTCCGGCAGCGTCGCGCCGCAAACTTTGACCGCTCGCGCCTGCGGATTGAGCCGCGCGCCCTCGCAAACCCGGCACGGCTGCGCCTCGCCACGCTCCAGAGCTTCGCTTTGGCGCTCGATGTCGAGTTCCTGCTCAAGTGCGGATTCGAGACGCGGATTGACGGACTGTTTCCATACTTCGCCAAATCCGCGGCACTCGCCGCACCAGCCGTGCGGTGAATTGAATGAAAAAATGCGCGGGTCGAGATCCTCAAAGCTCTGCCCGCAGTCCGGACACGAGCGCTCGGTACTCAGCACGGTACCGCGGCCTTTCACATCCATCGCGCGGATGGTTCCGCGTCCGATGCCGAGCGCCTTCTTTACGAGCTCCTCGCATTCGCGCCCGGCAGACACCGCCTCGCCGACGAGCACTTCGATGGTGTGCTCGCGGAAGCGCTCCAGCTTCATCGTGGTGTCCACTTTGCAGAGCCTGCCATCCACGAGCAGTGTGTCGAAGCCCTGCCGCTTCGCCCACCGCGCGACGTCCGTGTGGAAGCCTTTGCGGGCTTTCACGAGCGTCGCGAAAATCCGCATCCGGCTCTTGCGCGCAAGTTCACCAACCTTCCGCGCCACCGCAGAAGTCATCTGCTTCTCGACCGCGGTGCCGCAATCCGGGCAATGCTGCGTGCCGAGCTTCGCGAAAAGCAACCGGAGGAAATGATACACCTCGGTGACCGTCGCGACCGTGCTCTTTCCACCGCCGCGCGTGATGCGCTGCTCGATTGCCACACTCGGCGGCAGACCGGTGATCAAGTCCACATCGGGCTTCTCAAGCTGCTCGACGAACTGCCGCGCATAAGGCGACATCACATCGAGAAAACGCCGCTGCCCTTCCGCGAAGAGCAGATCGAACGCAAGCGTGCTTTTACCGGAGCCGCTCAATCCGGTGATGACGACCATTTCGCCACGCGGAATCGATAGCGAGATGTTCTTCAAATTATGCTCCCGCGCACCGTAAACACGAATGCAGTGGTCATCCGCACCCTTTCGCACCACTTCGTAAACCGCAGGTTCCTCCGCCGCCACGGAAAGCGAATCGTCTGGCGAATCCGCGCGATTCGTTCCATGCAAAACGCCGAGCAGCGCACGCCCGGTGTGGCTGACCGGGCAGGCAGCAACGGCTTCCGGAGTCCCCGTCGCGACCACCGTGCCGCCATCTGCGCCGGCTTCCGGACCGAGGTCGATGATGTAATCGGCGCATTTGATCACTTCGACGTTGTGCTCGATCACCAGCAGCGAGTTCCCCTGCTCCACGAGACGGTCGAACACGCGGAGCAACATCGCGATGTCGTCGAAATGCAGACCGGTGGTCGGCTCATCGAGAATCAACAGCGCACCGGCCGCCTGCTTTTCCTGCGAGGTCAGGCGCTCGACGAGCTTCAAGCGCTGGCTCTCTCCCCCGCTCAAAATATTGAGCGGTTGTCCGAGGCTGAGGTACCCGAGCCCCACTTCCTCCAGCATCGCGAGCGGACGCGTAACTTTGACCGCGCCGAGTTTGCCGAAGAACCGAATTGCCTCGGTGACGGTCATCGCGAGCACGTCCGTGATGCTCTTTTCAGAAAGCTTCACCTTCAAAATATGCGGCTGATAGCGGCGGCCTTCGCACTCCGGGCACCGGACAAACACATCGCTGAGAAACTGCATCTCCACGCGCTCGAATCCGCTGCCGCTGCATCGTTCGCAACGACCCGCGCCGCCATTGAACGAGAACGCACTCGCGCTCAGCCCCTCACTCAATGCCTGCTCCGTGCACGCGAAAAGCTCGCGGATGTGATCGAAGACGCCGAGGTAAAGTGCGGGCGTGCTTTTGGGCGTGCGGGACAGCGGGGATTGGTCCACGAGCACAACGCTCGACACCTTTTCTTGTCCAGACAATCGCCGCAGCGCGCCAGCAGCGTTCTCGGTCGCAAGGCCCTTTGCCCGCGTGAGATTTTCGTAAAGCACGGAATGGACGAGCGTGCTTTTGCCGCTGCCGCTGACACCCGTCACGCATGCGAACACGCCCAGCGGGACATCCACATTGATACCTTTCAGATTATTCTCCTGCGCGCCTTCGATCCGCAGCCACGAGTCGGAACTGCGGCGCCGCGCGGGAACCGGAATCGTTTTCGTGCCGCGGAGATAATCCGCGGTGAGCGATGGAGTCTTCCTGGAAGACCGCAACAAGTCGGTCGCGCGCCCCGAGAACACAAGCGACCCGCCGGCCTCGCCGCGCCCGGGTCCGACTTCGACGAGATGATCCGCCGCCCGGATGACGCTCTCTTCGTGCTCCACGACGAGCAGCGTGTTTCCTTTGTCGCGAAGCGATTCCATCACGCGAATGAGCCGTCCCGTATCGCGCGGATGCAGACCGATGCTTGGTTCATCGAGGACGAACAGCGTGTTCACGAGATTTGCACCGAGGCAGGTCGTGAGATTGACGCGCTCCGTCTCGCCGCCGCTCAGACTGCGCGTGGAGCGGTCGAGCGAGAGGTAGTTGAGCCCGACAGCGACGAGATAGCCAAGTCGGCTGCGCACTTCACCGAGCAACATCGCCGTGGTGCCATCCTCAGAGTCGCCCGCGGTTTGCAGCAGCGAATGAAGCTCGCCGATGGAGAGTCGCTGCAACTCGGGAAGCGTCCGGTTTTGAAACCGGTAATTCAGCGCAGCAGGCTGGTAGCGCGTTCCGCGGCACTCCTCGCATTCCGTGTAACTGCGGTAGCGGCTGAGCAGAACGCGGACGTGCATTTTATACGCTTTCGTTTCCATCCAGCGGAAATATCCCGCGACTCCATACCACTCGCCCGCGTTCCAGATTTCCTCGCCTGTGCGTTTCACGGCGCGATCCCAATCCTCGCCGTGGAAGACCCACTCCTGCACGTCCTTCGTGAGTTTCTCAAACGGCAGGCGGACGTTGATTCCCTTCGCACGACAGCAGCGCAGCAGGTCGCGCTGGCAGTCCGCTCCGCTCTCTCCGGTGAACAGACGCACGCATCCGTCAGCAATGCTCAACGTGCGGTCCGGCACACTTCGCGGCAGATCGATTCCGATCGTGCGCCCGAAACCACGGCACCGCGGACATGCGCCGAGCGGGTTGTTGAATGAGAATAATCCCGGCGATGGCGGCGTGATGTCGGTATCGCAATGCGCACAATGCCAGCCGGTGCTGAAAGGCAGTTCAGCAGCCGCTCCCGGACCGGCCGGACGAATGATCGTGAGCTTGCCCGCACCAAGACGCAGTGCCGTTTCCAGGGCCTCCGCGAGACGTGTGCGATTTTCCGGGAGCGGCGCAACTCGGTCCTGGATGACTGCGACCCTCGCAGGCAATTTGCCGAGCTTCGACGCTTCATCGGTTCGCACCACCGCGCCTTCGAGCCACACTCGCAGGTAGCCTTGCTGCTTTAAGAACGCGAAAAAGTCCGCCGGCTTTGTCCCTTGCGGAACGGGCACGGAAAAGGTGACTAGGACCGGCGTTGCGTCGTTCAGCGCGAGCAGGTCGGCGAGGATGCTCTTCGCGGTCTCCGGCCGGATGGGCTTGCGGCACTTGGGACAACACGCGACCGCGATGCGCGGGAAAAGCAACTTCAGGTAGTCGTTCACGTCGGTCATCGTTCCGACGGTGGAACGCGTGGACTTGACGTTGTTCGACTGCTCTATCGCGATGGCGGGAGGAATGCCGCGAATTTCATCGACCCGCGGTTTGTCCATCCGGTCGAGGAACTGGCGCGTGTAAGGGGAAAACGTTTCGACATACCGCCGCTGCCCTTCGGCGTAGACCGTGTCGAAAGCGAGCGAGGATTGTCCCGAGCCGCTCGGACCGGTGATTAAGATCAATTTGCCCAGCGGCAAATCGAGGTCAAAGCCCTTCAGGTTGTTTTGCCGGGCACCGCGAATCTGAATGACTTCAGGAGCGGCAGCAGCAGCAGGAGCGGACTTCTTTTTTGGCATCGATACAGGAAATGAAACGCGAGTATCGCGAATACGCCCTGCTCAATGCAATCGACGCGGCAAAAAATCCGCGCCGTTATCCCGCACCTAGGCTCCCTTGGCCTTCATCTTTTCCGTGAGAGCACTCACGCGCTCTTTCATAATCTTGCCGGCCTTGAACTTCACCGTGGCCCGGGCGGGAATAACAAAACTGCTACCCGGCTGGTTCGGATTCCGGCCGACCCGAGGCTTCGTGAGTTTCACCTCAAAAACACCGAAGTTCCTAAGCTCGATGTTATCGCCTTTTGCAAGAGCCTCGACAATGTGATCCAGAGTTCGCTGAACAACTTCAAAAACGTCGTTCTGTACGAGTTTGGTTTCGTTGCTGATACTGACAACAATTTCGCGTTTTGTGAGAGTGGCCATAAAGGTGACCTTTTTTTTGTAAAAATTTTCACTATTCGCAAGCATCGTTTTCATGAGTCAATACAAATAACTCTTGTTGTTACACTTGCGATAAACATTAAAAATTTGCCATCCACTAAGAAAGCTCACTTTTCATTCGATTGCTTTTTTAGCGCGCACAAAAACAGGCTTCTCGACATGCTCGTAAGTGTCCGGGGCAATCTCGTGTGCAGTCTTAAAATGAACCTTCGCGACCTTCCTTAGGAAGTCCGCTCCCCGAGCCGCAACCAATTCCCGCGCTCGCGCCTTCACGGCGGGCGACACTCCTTTCTCCAACGTGCAGCCAAGCGCAGTGCCGGTTTCATGCAGCCAGTTGATGAAGCGTTCGCGCGCCAGAATGGAAGCCGCGGCAACCGCGACATCGCTCTCAGCCTTCGTGCGGGCGTCGAGTTGAATGTGTTTCGCCTTTTCCGAAAAGGCCCGCCGGATGAGGCTCGCGTCCGCGAACTTGTCGCTGAGCGCCCTCGGGCATTCCGGCCGCTGCTCGAGCAGATGCTCGATGACCTTTGCGTGGCCCCAGCCAAGCAGGCGATTGAGGTTTTTGAACTTCCCGTAGAGCTCATTGTATTTCTCGGGAGCCAGCGTGATGCTTGAAAACGCCACGCCGCGCGTCGCGCGGATAATCTTGGAGAGCTCGCGAATGCGCGCGTCGGACGTGATTCGCTTGCTGTCCATCACGCCCGCATCCATCAGCGCGCGTGTCGTGTCGGCATCCGTGTAGCATCCTGCGATCACAAGCGGACCGAAAAAATCGCCCTTCCCGCTTTCATCGACGCCGAAATGAGGTTCGAACATCGCCGGATTGTTCACCTCTTCGTAGCCGAGACGCGCCTCGCCGAAGACCTCAGGTTCGAGCGTGAATTGCACGAATTCCTGCGTCCCCTTCCCCTGCACGACTACCTTCGGGCCCTTTTCGTAAACAGCCACGGTGAGACGGTCCTTCTGCGCGAAAAACAGCATGTATTGTCGCTCCTCGAATTTCCAGCCGGTCTCCGCGAGCGAAGTGCGCAGCTTTTGCGCCTGCACAGCGGTGAGCGGCACGGTGTACATGGTCAGCGGCTTCGGTCCGGATTCCGCATCGTTGGATTTTTTCGGCATCCGCACAGGTTTCGCGTATTCGGGCTTAAAGTGAAAGCGTGATGTTCCCTTACACGCAGTTGGGAGTTGATCCTTGCGCACGGAGAGAGCAAATCGCTCGCAGCCATGCTCTCCATCCGCATCGAAAAACTCACCAAGCGCTTCGGAAGCTCCACCGCGCTCCACGCGCTGGACCTCACAATCGGCGCCGGCGAAATCTTTTTTCTCCTCGGCCCGAGTGGCTGCGGAAAGACCACGCTGCTTCGCAGTATCGCGGGATTCTACCAACCCGAGGAAGGCCGCATTTTGTTTGGCGATGCGGATGTGACGAACCTTCCACCGCACGAACGGCACACCGGCATGATGTTTCAAAGCTACGCGCTCTGGCCCCACATGACCGTGGCTCAAAACGTCGCATTCGGCCTTGAGGAGCGAAAACTGCCGCGCCCGGAAATCGACAAGCGCGTCGCCGAGGCGCTCGAATCCGTGCGCATGGGCACGTACGCCTCCCGAAAGATCAACCAGCTTTCCGGAGGCCAGCAACAACGCGTCGCACTCGCTCGCGCGATGGTGATCCGTCCGAGAGCGTTGCTGCTCGATGAGCCCCTCTCGAACCTCGACACGAAGCTACGCATCGAGATGCGCGGCGAAATCCGGCGCATCTGCAAGGAAGCGGGCCTCACCGCGATCTACGTGACGCACGATCAAAAAGAGGCGCTGAGCGTAGGCGACCGCATCGCAGTGATGGAGGCGGGCCACATCCGCCAGGCCGGACCTCCAGCGGAAGTTTACCGGCGTCCGGCATCCCGATTCGTCGCAGATTTCATGGGCGAGACAAATTTCATCGAGGGCACCGTCGCCTCGGCTGACGGCGAAACCGTGCGCGTCGACACCGCGTTGCGCCAGTTTACGGGAATCGCGCATGGCTGGAAACCCGCTGCCGGTCAGCGCGTAACGCTCAGCATGCGCCCCGAATCATGGCGACTCGGCCTCGAATCCGGCACGCCGAACGCGATTACCGGCAGAATCCGCGAGCGCGTGTATCTCGGCGAAATGGCGCAATACCGGTTCGGCAGCGGCGAGAGCGTCCTGAAGATCTACGAGTTGAATCCGCACTTCGTCTTCGAGTCGGACAATCGGGACCTCGTTGCAGGCATCGACCCGCAGGATGTCGTGGTTCTGAACGGCTGAGCGCCGGATACCTAGACGGCTGCGCGCCCGACGCCGTAGTAGATAAAGCCCAGATCCTTCATCGTCTGCGGATCGAAAAGATTGCGTCCGTCGAACACGAGCGGCGTGTGCATCCGGCTGCGAACCTCGGCGAGATTCTGGTTCTCGAATTCCTTCCACTCCGTCGCGAGGACCAGCGCCTCCGCGCCGTCGACCGCATCAAGCGGAGTCGCCGCAAGCTTCACGCCCTCGGGAATGAGCTTCCACTCGCGCGCTTTCTCCATCCCTTTCGGATCGTATGCGGTGACGCTCGCGCCCTCCGCCACGAGGCGGTTCACGAGTTCAATCGGCACGGAACTGCGGACGTCGTCGGTGTCCGGCTTGAAGGTCAGTCCCCACACCGCGATCTTCTTTTCCTTCAGCACCCAGAGTCCGTCGCGCATCTTGCGCAGGAAACGCTCAAGCTGGTTCTCGTTGATGCGCTCGACCTCCTTGAGAAGATTAAACGGCACACCGATTTCCTCCGCGATTGCGATGAATGCCTTCACGTCCTTCGGGAAGCACGAGCCACCGTAGCCGAGGCCGGCGTTGAGAAATTGACGCCCGATACGGCGGTCCATTCCGATTCCATCCGCCACCATTTCCACGTCAGCGCCGCTCGCTTCGCAAATGGCACTCACGGCGTTGATGTAGCTGATTTTTAGCGACAGAAACGAATTCGCAGCGTGCTTGATTAGTTCCGCCGAGTTGATGTCCGTGACCAGAATCGGCGCCATGAATGGCTCGTAGATTCGCTTCATCAAATCCGTCGCCCGCTCGCTTCCGCAGCCGATTACAATGCGGTCGGGCTTCATCAAATCAGGCACCGCGCAGCCTTCGCGCAGGAACTCGGGGTTCGACACAACGTCGAACGACGCATCCTTGTTGTAACGCTGAATCGTCGCCGCAACGCGCTCGCCGGTCTTCACGGGCACGGTCGATTTGTCGACCACCACGCGGTAATCGCCAGGCTTCAAAGCCGACGCAATTTCACGCGCGACGCGCTCGATAAAAGTCATGTCCACCGAGCCATCGGGCTGCGGCGGAGTCGGAACGGCGATGAAAACGACCTGCGAGTTGTCGACACCTTCCTGGATGTTGTTCGAGAACCGGAGGCGCTTCGCCGCGACGTTGCGCTTCACAAGCTCTTCCAATCCCGGCTCGTAAATCGGAATCCTTCCAGCCTGGAGCATGTCCACTTTGCGCTGATCGTTATCCACGCAAATGACGGAGTGGCCCACTTCGGCGAAGCAGGCTCCAGTGACGAGGCCCACGTATCCCGAGCCGATGATGCAGAGTTCGATTGATTGTTTCATTCCAAAATAAATTCCCGCGGATGCTGTAGAGCGGATGCACCTTCACCGCAAGAGCGTCGATACACGCACAAGCCCGCGATTGCCTCAAGCGCTAATTCCATTAAATTGGCGACATTTCCCAAATACAGGATTCTCACCACGGCTTCCGCTGAAACCACCACCACTCAAGCAGCAGGATGAAATAGCCGAGCAGCGCCGCGATCCACCACAGCGAACGGTCGGTCTTCGTCGTCGCATCCGCAACGCCCACGGCCACGCTGTCGCCAAACTGAACCTCGTCCACCGCGCTCAGCGAAGTCTCCTGAAGCGACAACAAACTCGCGCCGAGCCGGACGTCTCCACCCGGGCCGGAAATCACGTATTCGCCGACCAAAGGCGCAGGAATGCCCGATGCCACACCGTTTGCGCCGATACGCTCCGTCCGGCGGCCGGCTGGTCCGGAAATGCTCACTTCGCCTTCGCCGCGAAACGTCTGCGCGGGCAGAACACCGGTCGTCACCGGCAGCGCCTCCGATGTTCCCGAGAGCTTTCGCGCCTGCTCCACGAGATTCGTCACCCACACGGGAAACGCCACACGGAACGGCATCGTGCTGCGGTCGGGATGAAAGAGAAGCTGCACGCGAAGCGAGTCGCGCTCCCGTTGCTCCAGCATCAGCGGGCCACGGGGACCATCCACCAGCGTCTCAAATCCCGCCGCACCGGCGAGCGCCTGACCGCCTTCCTTGAAAACCGGCTCATCCGTAAACAGCACTTCGTCAAAGCTCATGTGCTGGAGCACCGCAGCGTCGCGCCTCCAGTCGATCGCTCCGACGCTCCCCTTTTGCACCGACACCGCACCGGCAAGCTCCGCAGGCACAAAGCCGACGCCCACCGCGACACGCGCCGGCGTTTTCATCGCATCGGCGGATTCAGCAAAGAGCACATCGAACGCACTCGGCGACGGAACATCCTTCGCCGGAAAGACCCGCACCGCATCGAGCGTCCCCAGCGCACGCCGGATCGCGCCGAGAGATTCGGGAACCATCACGTCCATCGGACGAATGGCGGGCAGAAAAAGCCACGCCGTGTTGTCCGAAGCCAGCGAATCGCCGGAGGGCGGCGTGGTCGCAACCTTCAGGAAGGTCGCCCCCGAACCATCCACACGAAACGCCAGTCGCGGCGCGGCCGCCTCGCCACCGACCGCCACCGAATCCCGCGCCAGCACACGGTCGCCGTCGCGCAATTCGACACCCACGGTCGCCGCGGGATGGTCGGCCGATGCCGCCACCTGCACAAAAACATCCCATTCCGTCGCCGTGGTCCTCCGCGCGGAAAGCGCCACGATTCCCGCGTTTGGACCCGCCCGTTGCAGCTTCTGCAACTCGATCTGAAACGGAAGTTCGAAGCTCGACTGCCCGGGCAGATTTCCGTCCGTGATCAAAACGACGCTGGTAAACGGCGTCGTGCGGGCCAGCGCCTGGGCGACGCGAAGCGCCTCATCGACATCGCCCGCGACATCCTCGACTTCGAGCGCATCGAGTGCCGCCCGCAATTCGCCCTTGTTGTTCGTGAAGCCCGAAACCTTTCGCGCCGAACGTCCGAACGCGACCAGCGCGATTTCATGTCCGGACGGCAAGCCGTCGATGCGCTCGCGAACGACCGCCTTCGCTTCATCGAGCCGCGATTTTCCGCCCGCCTTCGCAGCCATGCTCGCGGAGATATCGATCAGCACCGGAGTCCGCTCGCCCGCCGTCGGATCGCGCCGCAAGAACGGCTGCATCGCCGCGAATGCAATCAGCGCCAGCAGCAGAATCTGCAAAAGCAGAAGGATGTTCCGTTTGAACCGCTGAAACGGCGAATTCACGCGCTGGTCACTCAGCACCTGCCGCCACAACACGAGCGAAGGAACCATCTGCCGCGGACGCCGCAGCTTCAGGAAATAGAAGACGATGAGCGGAACCAGCAGCGCAAAAAGCCAGGCGCCTGAGAGCGACGAAAATTTCATCGCGCCGGGGCGGTCCGTTTAGCAGTGATGCACATGCCTGCTCCCTGCCGGATTCCGCCCGCCACGTCAACGGCGCAGGCTGACCGACCGCCTGCCGCATTGACAGCGCGGGGCCTTCGCGTTTCCGCTGCGGCGCGCAAATGACTTCCATGCTCAAACTTTATCCTTCTCTCGGAAACAGCGACCTCTCCCCTACCCGAATCGCGTACGGCTGCTGGAGGCTCGCGGGGAGCGAAGGCGGGCCGCGCGTCGCGCCGGAGGACGGGCGTCGGGCGGTGCGCGCGGCGCTCGAATGCGGGATCAATTTTTTCGACCACGCGGACATTTACGGGCGCGGGGAATGTGAGCGGATTTTTGGCGATGCGTTGCGCGAGATGCCGGGTGAACGCGAGCGAATCCTCATCGCGACCAAGTGCGGGATTTGTCCGCCGTGGGATGGCCGGCAGCATTCGTACAATTCGTCGCATGCGCACATCACGGCCTCGGTGGAGAACTCGCTCCGCAGGCTCGGCGTGGAGTTTGTGGATTTGCTGATGATTCACCGGCCGGACTATCTCGGCGACCCTGAGGAAATCGCGCGCGCATTTTCCCAGCTCCGCACGGAGGGGAAGGTGCGGTGGTTTGGCGTGAGCAATTTCAAGCCGTCGCAGGTCGCCGCCCTGCAAAGTGCGCTCGATTTTCCACTCATCGCGAACCAGGTGGAAATCAGCCTCGGCGCGCTTTCGTGCTTCGACGACGGCACGCTCGACCAGTGCCTCTCGTCAAAAATGACACCGCTGGCGTGGAGCCCGCTCGCCAAAGGCCGCCTCGCCGGTGCGCCGCAAACGGAACAGGATGCGCGGCTTTTTGCAGCGCTCGACACAATCGCCGCACGGCACGGTGTTTCGCGGGCGGCAATCGCAATCGCGTGGTTGCTCAAGCATCCGTCGCGGATGATTCCGATCATCGGCACACTGAACCCCGGGCGAATCGCCGAGGCCGTCGCGGCAGACGGCATCGAACTCTCGCGCGACGAGTGGTATGAACTGCTCATCGCAGCGCGCGGCCGGCCCATTCCGTAATGTCGCGCCAAAGGAATGCGCGGGCCCGGGCTTTGCACGGTGGGAGAAATCCCTTTCGCGAAGCAGCAACGTGAGTATCTTTTTTTCCACAATCCATCCATGACAACGGGGCGCATCATTCTGCTCGCAGCAGCGCTTGCCTCAAGCGCCGCAGCCGCTCCGGATTTTAAAAAGGACATCCTCCCGCTCCTCGATAACTACTGCACTTCGTGCCACGACGAGGACGCGAAGGGAGGCGTGAACATCGCCGCGCTCACGGAGGACGGCGCGTTTTGGAAGGATCCGAAGACGTGGGAAAAAATTCTCAACGCGGTCCGCGATGCATCGATGCCGCCGCCGAAAAAGACGCAGCCAAAACCCGAGGAGCGCGCGCTCATCAGCGCGTGGCTGGCGCAGACGCTCGACAATCCGGACCCGGCGAAGGTTCCATCCGACGTAGGGCGCAAGCTCATCCATCGCCTCAGCCGAACGGAATACAACAACACCATCCGCGACCTGCTCGGCGTCGATACCCGGCCCGCGGACCAGTTCCCACCGGACGCGGGCGGCGGCGGCGGATTCGACAACAACGCATCGACCCTTTTTATTCCGCCCGTTTTGCTGGAGAAGATGCTCGCGGTCTCCGCAGACATCGTGTCGGCGGCAAAACCGGATCGCATTTTCAAAATCCGCCCCGGTGCCGGAAAAGACGACACCATCGCAGCAAAGGAAAACCTCGCCTGGCTCGGCGCGCGCGCATTCCGCCGTCCGCTCGATGCGGGTGAACTCGACGGATTCCTCGCGCTTTATCAAACGCAGCGAAAGGCCGGGCTCTCGTGGGAGGAAGCGATCCGTCAGGCTGTGCGCGGGATGATTGTATCGCCATCGTTCGTATTCCGTTCCGAGCAGGATCGCCCCGGCACGGGACCGCAGCGGATCAGCAACTGGGAACTCGCTACGAGGATGAGTTACTTTTTGTGGGCCTCCATGCCCGACGACGCGCTGCTCGCAGTCGCGCAATCCGGGAAGCTCCACGAGCCCGCGATACTCGAACGCGAAGTCCGCCGGATGCTCGCGGACCCAAAGGCGCGTGCGTTTACCGATAGCTTTGCGAGCCAGTGGCTGCGCACGAAGGAACTCGAATCCGTGCGGCCCGCGGCGGACAAGTTTCCGGAATTCACGCCCGCACTCCGGCACGCGATGGCAGCGGAGCCGCTTGAGTTTTTCAGCACACTCGTGCGCGAGAACCGCCCGCTGACGGATTGCATCGACAGCGACTACACGTTCGTGAACGCCGAGCTTGCGAAGTTCTACGGGCTGCAGGGCGTCACCGGCGATGGCTTCCAGCGCGTGAAACTTCCCGACCGCAACCGCGGCGGCGTAGTCACGATGGGCGCGGTTTTGACCCTGACGAGCTACCCGCGCCGAAGCAGCCCGGTCCTGCGCGGACGCTGGCTGATGGAGGAAATCCTCGGTTCACCGCCGCCGCCGGCACCGGCGATGATCAAAAGCCTGCCGACCTCGGACAAACCGCGCAACGGCCTGACTTTCCGACAGCAGCTTGAGCAGCACCGGAACCGCCCGGAGTGCGCCGGATGCCACAAGACGATGGACCAGCTCGGCTTCGGTCTGGAAAACTTCAGTCCGATCGGCCAGTGGCGCACCGCTATCGCCGACGCTCCCGTGGACAATCGCGGCGAGCTGCCCGACGGCGCGGCATTCACGGGACCGCAGGAACTCAAGGCGCTCCTTGCAAAACGAAAGGACGATTTCCTCCGAAATATCACCGAGCGGATGCTCAGTTACGCACTCGGTCGCGGCACGGACAATGGCGACTGGCTCGCGGTCCGACAGATATCCAAATCCGTCGCGAAGAATGGATACAAAAGCCAGGACCTCATTCTCGGCATCATTCGCAGCCAGCAATTCAACTTCCGCCGACCCGCGGAAGCTCCGAAGACAGCGGAGCGCTGAGCGCTACAACGCCACCTGCCGCCGGCATCGACCGGTCTGCTTCATCTCGTCGCAATGCGCTTCGATGCGCACGACTTTACCCGTAGGCGTAAAACCCATGCGGCGGCTGATGCACACTTCCAGCGTGTCGATGTGCACATCTTCAAACTCAATAATCTTCGAGCAATCGAGGCAGATGAGGTGATTGTGATTCGGGTGATCGACGTAGTTGGGGTCGTAGAATTTGTGGTCGCGTCCGAAGTCCATCTCGCGCAGCAAACCGCTCTCCACCAGCAACGGCAGCGTGCGGTACACCGTCGCGCGGGAGACCGAGGAATCGACCTTTTTCGCCATCACGAGCAGATCATCCGCCGTGTAATGCTCCGTCGTCGAAAACGCCGCTTCGATAATCGCGTCCCGCTGCGTGGTCTTACGAAGACCTTTCGAGTCGAGAAATTCATAAATGCGCTGACGAACGGCGGAGTCCATGCGGGCGACTATGGGGATTAGCCTTTGATGAGTCAAACCGACGCGTCATTGGATTCCAACTCATCGACGCAATCCCTTGCCAGCGGCGCGAGTTTTCGCGATTGGTATCCGCACGCATGATCCAGCATATCCACGAAATCCACGAAGCCTGCCGCGCTGCAGGCCGCCCCGCGATCTCGTTTGAATTCTTTCCACCGAAAACCGAGGAGGGCGATCGCACCCTGCTGGAGAAGACCATCCCGGCGTTGATGGTTCTGAAACCGGACTACTGCTCCGTGACTTACGGCGCCGGCGGAACGACGCGTGAGAAAACGATCCAAATCGTGGAGCGGATTCAGAAGCAATACGACCTGACGACGATGATGCATCTCACATGCGTCTCGTCCACCAGACAGGAGCTCTCGGACGTGATCAACGACGCCAAGGCCCGCGGCGTAAAAAACATCCTCGCCCTGCGCGGCGACCCGCCGGCCGGGACCGGCGAATGGGTAGCGACCGATGGCGGATTCACCTACTCGTCGGAACTGGTCTCTTTTCTGCGCGAATCCGGCGGCTTCACAATCGGCACCGCTGGATTTCCCGAAGGGCACATCGCGCAACCGGGTGGCAAGCTCGTGGATTGGGAATTCCTCGCGAAGAAAGTGCGCAACGGTGCGGACTTCATCGTCACGCAGCTCTTTTTCGACAACGAGGACTTCTACTCCTTCCACGAGCACCTCGTGAAGAAACTCGGCGTCAACGTGCCGGTGATTCCCGGTGTGCTGCCGGTGCTTTCGGCAAAGCAGACGAAGAAGTTCGTGGAACTGTGTGGGGCCCGGCTGCCGGTCGAGTTTGTGAACAAGCTGGATTCTTTTTCCGACGACGAATCGGTGACAGAATACGGCATCGAATACGCAACGCAGCAATGCGAAGCGCTGCTCAAATACGGAGTCCCGGGTATTCACTTCTACACGCTCAACAAAGTGCGGTCGACCGCAGCCATCGTGCGGAATCTGGGACTGGCGTAGAGCAGCGCCGAGGCCTATGCTTCGCTCGCGATGACCACCGACGAGATCCGGCCCAGGCAGCTCCGCGCCTTACTGCTCCTGCTGTTTCTCGTCCCGCTGATTCCCACGGCGATGATGGCGCGTTTCATGGCCGACGCCCTGCGCGGCGAACGAAGCATCGCGACCGAGCGGCTCGAACAAATCTACTCCACCGCCCTTTCAAACGTTCTCGTCGGCGATACCTCCACCACTGCCGAGGAACTAATCGGCGCCATCACCCCTGCTCTCGACGAGCATCTGAGCGCGCGCATCGTCGATGAAAAGGGAACGCATCTGGCCGGCGAGCGCAATCCGTGGGGCACGCCACTCACGATGGCCCTGGTTCCGCGCCACCCGGGCTGGCTCGCGTTGATTCATCTTCGCGACAGCACGCTCATTGAGCGCAGCGTGGCTGATCAGCGCGCCATCTTCGCATGGACACTCACTCTGGTAGCCGCGGGAATGATCGCAATTGCCGGACTCGCAGTGCTGGCCATTCGCCGGCAACTGATGCTGCATGAATTGAAGAGCACCAGTGTGGCGACCCTCGCGCACGAACTCCGGACGCCGCTCGCAAACATGCGGATGCTCGTCGATACGCTGCGCGAAAGCCGGTATCGCAGCGAGGAACAACTGCACGAATACCTCGAACTCGTCGCGGCGGAAAATGATCGTCTCGGCCGGCTTGCGGAAAGCTTTCTCACCTACTCGCGGCTGGATAAAGGCGCATCAGCACTGCGTTTTGAAACACTGCCCGCAGCCAACCTCGCAAATGCCGCGACGGAGCAGCTCCGTGCGCAGCTTTCCGCGCCTGGCTGCACGTTCACCACGGAAATCGCGGAGGCTCTTCCCGCGGTCCGCGTGGATCGCGACGCGATCATCTCTGCACTGTGCAACCTTCTGGGCAACGCGCTCAAATACACGGGAGCAGAAAAGCAAATCGCTCTGCGAGTCAAAGCATCGCAAGACGGCGTCACCTATTCCGTCTCAGACAACGGCATCGGCATACCGAAAGACCAGCAGCGGGAAATATTCCGCCCGTTTTTCCAGACCGACCAACGCCTCTCACGCACCCGCGAAGGCTGCGGACTTGGGCTCGCCATCGTGGCACAAGCCGTCAAGGCACACGGCGGCCGCGTCAGCGTGGCGAGCGAACCCGGGCACGGCTCCACTTTCACCATCCACCTTCCCGCATTTCACGCATGAGCCACACCGTTTTGATCATCGAAGACGACGCCACGATGCTGCGTGGTTTGAAGGACAACTTTGAATTCGAGGGCTATCGAGTTCACACCGCAAGCGATGGCGATGCCGGACTGAAGCGCGCTCTGAGCCTTCGGCCGGATTTGATCATACTCGACCTGATGCTCCCGAAAGTGAACGGTTATGAAATCTGCCGGTTTCTGCGCGATGAAAAGGTGGCGGTTCCGATTCTCATGCTGACCGCGAAAGCGCAGGAAAGCGACATCGTGCTGGGACTGAAGCTCGGCGCCGACGATTACGTGAAGAAGCCGTTCTCGATCAAGGAGGTGCTCGCACGCGCTGAGGCATTACTGCGGCGACGTGGAGTCAAAGTCGGGAACACGATTGTGTTCGGAGACTGCCGACTTGATATCGATGCCCGCTCGCTCGTGCGGGATGGTCGGCAGGTGGAGCTTTCGCCGAAGGAGTTTGAGTTGCTTCATTTCCTCTGCTCGCGCGCCGGGCAGGCATGCAGCCGCGACCTCATCATGTCGAACGTCTGGGGCTATGATTCCGCCGTCACCCCGCGTTCGATCGACCGTTTCATCGTCGCCCTTCGGAACAAGGTGGAACCGGACCCCGCCAATCCACGGTACCTCACGACAGTGCGTGAATTCGGGTATCGGTTTGTTCCCGATTCGCCGGAAAGCAAATAGCCGCTCCGGGAATCCGAAGCGGCTATTGCTGAATTATATAGGTCGCGTTCTGCGTCGCGGATTACTTCCGGCGGCGGCGTGCGCCCGCGAGGACCGCGAGACCACCCATCAGCATCACGAGCGAGCCCGGCTCGGGGACAACCGCGAGAATGACGTCGTTTCCGTCGCCACCGTTGTAGTCAATCGTCAGCGAGGTGAAGTTGCCGAAATCACTGAACATGTCTCCATCGTTCAGCGGCGTTCCCGCGAAGGTGAAGAGGCCGGGACCACCAATAGCATCCGAGAGATCATTATTCACGATTTTGAACGTGTCTCCGATTGCTGCGGTATATCCGAAGTTCAATGCAAGGGCGACGTTTGACTGCAAGGTCACCGTGCCAACCACATTCAACTGGTCATACATTCCCGCGGCATTTCCATTAAACTCGAGCGCGAGAGTGCCTCCATTGAAGAGGACGTTTCCGGTGTTCAGCGTGCCAGGGCTTGCGCCGGGAGCAATGGTGCCGCCATTGACCGTTACGAGTCCGACGGTGCCTGTGCCACCGAGCGTTCCGAGCGCGTTTACGGTGATTGCACTGCCGCTCACGCTGCCGCTCACGCGAAGCGTGCCAAGGTCGACTGTCGTTGCTCCGGTGTAGGTATTCGCGCCCGCGAGGTCCGTTACACCCGGTCCGTTCTGTCGAACAGTTCCTGCTCCAGAAATCGGATTTGGAACATTGAGAACACCATCACGATTAAACACCAATTGGCCCGAGTTGGACACAGGACCCGCGCCAAGCGTGCCGGTCAAGCCGCCAGTGCCGACTTGGACGGTTCCAGCCGCGATGTTCGTCGTGCCGGCGTAGGTATTCGTGCCACCCAGTGTCAACGTACCGTTGCCAGTCTTGTTGATTCCACCTGCGCCCCCGATGTTTCCATTAATTGTTGCACCGAACTGGCGGACATGAATCTCCGTATCGACATTGAGCGTCGCTGCGTTTGCGAGCGTGTAACTGGCTGTTCCGCCATCGTCGAAGCGGAGGCGGGAGCCATCACCTGGGTCAGTCAACGCAACGTAATCCGCTGGATTAGTGCTGTTCCGTCCGAGCGTGTCGATGCCGAAACCGATACCCCAACCGTTGTTCGGTCCGACACCACCGCCGCCCTGACCGAAGCGCACTTCAAACGAGTGTTCGCCCGCCGCGAGCGTCACAGTTCCGACAGTCGGGTTGTTCCACGTGCCATCATTGAGGATTTGGTTTCCGTCGATGAGCAAGCGGACGCTATCGTCGAATTGTTCTGCGAAGGACCAAGTAACATCAGGTCCGGCTGGGACTACCAGTTTGCCACGGTATCCCCATGTGGTGTTATCTCCGAATTCGGCCGCATTGGTGGTATTGCCCTTTGGAGTTCCGAGACGGATTGCGTCGTATGGAATTGCGTCACCCGTATTGAATCCGCCCGCAAGGCGGCCCTCGATGAGACCAGCTCCTGCACTATTGTCGAAGGACAGGATGCCACCATTACCAACGATGGTTCCCGTTCCGAGTGCATTGTCGTGGCGGACAGAGAGTGTTCCCTGATTCAGGTTCACTCCACCCGCATAGCTGCTGTTGCCGCTGAGCGTGAGTTTACCGATTCCGTCCTTGGTCAAGCCACCGACACCGTCGAGGGAGTTATCCACCGTAATCGTGCGCCCGTCGGTATTGAAGATTGCACCACCGGCCTGCACTTCCGAGTTCGTCGAATCAAATCCCGGCAGGAATGATGCAGAGTTCGCATTCGGTTTGATCACAGTTCCATTGAAGTTCAACTGGGCCGCAACGCCTCCGCCACGCGTGATGCTATTCACGCGGAGTTCGCCACCGGAGAGGTTCGCGATCCCGGTTGAACTGCCACCTCCACCATTGCGCGAAACGAATACAGTGCCATTAACCGTCGTGAGACCGCCTGTGAGGTTTAAAACACCACTAGCAGTTCCTCCGGCATTGTCGGCATTGTGGCCTATCGTGATTTCATTGGTGGTCACAGTGCCTCCGCTGACGTTCAACACGCCCTGTCCGGTCGAACGATGGCCAATGGAGATAACTCCGACAGCTACACTACCTGTTCCACTGACGCTCAATGTGCCGCCGTGGTCTGCACCCACTTCAATGCCCGCAGGTGACGCAATGGTGCCTCCCGAGAGATTGTACTGCGCATTCGTCGGGTCAGCCGAACCTCCGCCTAGTCCAATCGTCATCCATGAATTGAAACCAACCGAACCGCCGGTTTGATTCACGACAGCCGAATTCGCGACACTGGGGTTGTTGATACCCACGTTGATATACCCCATTTCACCAGCCGTTGAACCCTGAAGTGATGCAGTTCCGGAGATGTTCAGGGTGCCAGTTGCACCGCCACCGACTTCGAGAATTCCAAACGAACCAGTCGTCGTTCCCGCAAGGTTCATGACGCCAACTCCACCGCCCGAACCCACACGCAGCACATTTCCGACTGCGAGCGAGCCGTCTGTAATGGATACCGAGCCGGATGCACCACCTGCCGCGCCAATATTCAAATCCTTTTGGGCGATGACGCTTCCGCCCCCAGTCGATGTCACCGAGCTGTTGGAACCATTCTGGCGGCCCACATAAAGGTCGCAGGTTGCCGCGAGCATGCTCACGCCAGTCATCGTGATGGCTGCATTTCCGGCGTTACCAACGGTCATTTCCCCGCCGGTTAACGTTGCATCCGTAAGCGCGACCGTGACGTTCAGGCCTGACGTGCGTGCGATATCGACAGTTCCAGTCGAGTTCATTGCAGCACCGAGGCCGAGTGACAGATTGCCATCAATGATGACCTCCGCTGTGGAAGCGATTGTGCCGTTCAATTGGAGGCTGCCCTCATAGATGGCTGTTCCACCGCTATACGTGTTGAAGCCGCCGAGAACCAGCGTGCCAGACCCGAGTTTACCGAGCCCACCGGGCCCACCGATATCCTGATTGATTGTGAGCGTCTTACCCGCTGCGACGCTGAATCCACCGCCACCACCGGTCAGTATTACCGCACGGGTAGGCGCAAGCGTGAATGTTTCCGTCGCCGCGAGAACACCAGCCGTCGCCAAATCGCGGGACGAGAGCGTAAGGACGCCGTTGACGTCTCCAAGCATGCTGTCTGCGCTGACTGCGACTGGTCCGGCGTTAATGAAGGTTCCGCCCGTGTAGTTGTTTAAGGGGTTGGCAAGCACCAAAAGGCCGGGGCCGCTCTTGGTAAGTGCCACTCCACCGGTAATCTGCGACGCAATTGCGAGCAAGCCCGCGGGATCCGCGTTGTTCTGAATCACAACGAGATCCAGCCCATTTCCGGAGGTCAGCGTGGAACCGCCGATGGTCGACTGATTCGCCCCGACCGCGCTGGCGACGAGAATCCCGCCGCTCGTGACAGTGGTAGGAGCCACAAGCGCGATGGTGTCCGCTCCGGCGCGTCCAAAGCGCAGCGAGTTCACGGGACCGCCACTGATAATTCCGCCACCATTCTTTAGGGTGTCGAAGTTCGCCGTCGGAGCAAATACACCGCTGTCGTAGGCGGCATCGGCAAGGCCACCGATTACTCCAGCGCCACTATCGATAGCCCAAGTGTTTCCATTAAACGTGATTCCATTTCCGAGGATTCCGTTTGTATTCGTGTTGGTTGTGGTAACTGCGCCGGTACCGGGGTTGACATCAAGCGTTCCGCCTGCAGTCGTGCGTGCAATTCCACCGAGGTTCAGGGCCACGGCGCTCGCGCCACCACTCAGCAGTTCGATGCTGGACGAGCCCGAATCCAGCGTTGTTGTGGTGAAGCTTTGCTGGGCATTTACCAACGGTGCGCTAGTGGCTCGCAGCGTGCCTCCACCCAGCGTGAGCCCCGTGTTCGGCACAAGGTTCGGCCCAAATCCGACCGTCGAGAAATCCAGATGGAGTGTTCCTGCACGGACTGCCGTATTTCCAGTGTAAGCCTGAGTGTTGGTCAGGTTCAATTGACCAAATCCGCCCTTGGTCAGTCCGCCTACGCCACTGAAGCTGGCGTTAACCGTGACCGTGTAGCTGTTCGAATCAATCGCCAGACCACCCGCCTGGAGTTCGAGCCGTGATGAAGCGAAGCCACGAATGAAGTCCGCTTCGTTGCGCGCAGCCTGCAGCGTGCCGTAGTTCGCGTTAACCTTAGCCACCAGATTGCCTGCGCCCGGGGCGTTGTTCAGGAACTGTGTGTTCAGGATGCCACCGTTCAAATTCAGGACGGACACCGTAGCTCCGCCCTGTGAGTTGAATTCGACCGAGCCAGCACCGACATCGACAAAGCCGCCACCGATGTTGAGCGTGCCGCTTGATCCATTGAGGTGGCCGACGAAGAGAGTTCCGCCCGCGCAGCAGCCGATTCCGACAATGCCGCCGGTGACGTTGACCGTTCCCGTGCCAGCCTCGCCAATCATACCGTGAGAGAACGAATTGAAGTTTCCACCAGTGATATTCATCGTTCCGGTGCTTCCCGCGTCGTTGCCAACGCGTAGCTCCTGAGAGGTATTCCAAACGCGACCTCCACTCTGGTTGTAAACACCTGTTCCAGCGCGACCAACGATGAACCAACTATTATTAGAAACGGTGCCACCTGTTACGTTGATGTTTCCAGTTGAGCCCGCGTCGAAGCCGGCATTGATCTCACCGCCCGCTTGTACTCGTCCATCCGTGGACACTGTCAATGTTCCAGTGCCCGTGTCCACTTCGTCTGGATGACCTCCGAGGATCAGTCCGCCACCGACTTTCAACAAACCGGAGTTCGATACGTTCACAGCAGCATTTCCACTTTCTCCGACGATGAATCGAGCGTCGCCACGTTGCTCAAATCGCGATCCCGCGCCATCGATATTCACGAGTCCCAAGGAGCCGGCGTCCACTGCCATGCGAACGATGGCGTTGTAATCAACCTGTCCGCCATTAGTCACGTTTACCGCACCGGAGCTGCCGTTGATCCATCCAAGGAGGAAATCGCCTCCACCCTGGAGATGGGTGAAGCGCCCGCCGTTCGTCACGTTCAGGGTTCCCTGACCGGCACCGTCCCGTCCCATTGTTGTCCATCCGTTGACGTTGAGAGTTCCACCGTTGACGTTTACGGTGCCAACACCGCCGCCACCCCAACCGATGTTCATCTCATTGTTAATCTGCGTCGTGCTCGTGTCGTTCTGGGTGTAAACACCAGTGCCACCATTGCGACCGACGATCAAACCGCCAGCAGTTACCGAGGATGCGCCGGTGATGGAAGCCACGCCGTTGCTGGTCTGAGCCCGACCGTTCTGATCGGTACCCACATGAATCTCCGCTCCAACGCGAACATTGCCGTCCACCACGTTCATCACACCGTTTCCACCTTCGTGGCCGATTCCAATCCAAGCTCCAGCTTCAAGGGTGCCGCCGCTTACGATGTTCACTGTTCCCGTTGCCCGTCCTGCGCCGTTCGAGCCAGCGCCTGCACGGAACCAGTTGTTCGTCTTCACCAGTGAACCAGCACCTGAAATGTTCATCGTCCCAACACCCGTATTTCCGTTGGTGTCAGTGTTGCCGCCGAGCGTAAAGACATTGGAATTGACCACTTCAAACACGCCGCCATTGGAAACCGTCAGGTTACCCGTACCGCTTTCACCAATGAGAATGCGAGTATCACCAGCCGAATCCTGCCGCAGCTTCGACCCAGCTCCATCAATCGTGATATTTCCCGTCGAACCGGGATCGACACCAACGCGGAACCACCATGCGTAGTTCATCTGACCGCCGTTGGTAATGTTGACGTTTGCAACGCTACCGTTTTGCCACCCAATCAGCGCGTCACCGCCGATTCCGACAGCGTGGTTGTAGACACCACCAGCGCCAATATTCAGAGTTGACGTAGTTTGCGACCCACCTGTGTCACGGCCCATGGTCAACCAGCCGTTCACGTTCATGGTTGCGTTGGTAAGGTTGACTGTGCCATTCGAGCCACCGCCACCCATACCAATATTGAACTCACCGGTGTTGGTTACAGTGCCACCGACAATGTTCATCGTACCCTGCGCACTATCGCGTCCAACTGCGGTAAAGTTTGTCAGGAGCTGGCCACCAGTTTGTGTGTAAATTCCGGTAACAGCGTTACCGCCGTTTCGTCCGAGGTTGAATTCCCCGGCGACCTGCACAAGGCCACCATTGTTATTGATCACACCGCTGGACGGCGCCGTCGGAGAGGTCTCCATACCGACATGCAAGTGATTCGCCGTTACAACAAATGTTGCGCCCGGTCCGATGTTTACCGTTCCGTGGCTCTGACGTCCGATGTGCATCGAATCACCAACGGTGAATGAACCGCCGCCCCCGCCAACACCGAGATTGTAGAACGAATTACCTCCGCGTTCGCGACCAATGGCACTCCATCCAGCAACATTGATTGCGCCACCTTCCTGATTGATGGTCGCGGTTCCCATATCACCAAAGAACAAGTGACCAGCACCACCGGTGTGGTTCATGATGTTGATGGTCGAGTTGACCATGTTGATATTGGCCGTGCTGGCTGCACCATCCCACGCACCAAAGAGCGCCCATGCCGACACATTGAGCGTGCCGTTATTCATGTTGATTGTTCCGGCGGCATTGGCACCATGGCCGACCCCAAAATTACCATCCACGTTTGCACCGGACTCATTGATGCTCGTGAAGTTTACGACACCTCCGTCGTTGATATTCAGAGTGCCGGTTCCACTCAAACCAACGCGGAATTCGCGGGCATGAGCATTAACCGCTGAACCTGCTCCACTCACCGTCATCGTTCCTGTCGAGCCTGGATCCTGTCCGAGTTTGATTTCGCCACCGCCCTGTCCAGGGGTGTTCAAGTGGTTGTAAACACCTCCATTCAGAATGTTGACATAGCCCACACCCCGATTCTGCTCGCCGACAACCAAATGCATGTTTCGGTCTTCACCGGGTTTCTCAACCAGATTGAGGGTCGAACCAGCCCCATCCACATTAATCGTTCCTGTCGAAGTCGGCTGGTCCTCAGCACGGCCAAGCACGAACCACCAGTTGTGATTCACGGTGCCGCCATTGGAGATATTGACCGTTCCGGTGCCGCCACGGTATCCGATTTGGGCATCAGCACGATAGCCCGTCGGGCCGGTTCCGATGTGCCAAATGGACTCTGGTCCCGTGATGTTCACGGTCGCAGTGCCGTTGTTGCGGCCCGTTTCGCTCAATCCCTGAGTTTCCAAAGTTCCCTTGTTCAGGTTCACGGTGCCATTCGCAACCGTCGTCGCGGTTCCGTTTCCTGCGAAGAACTCGCGCGACACTATACGGTCCGTCGCGTTCTGAAGCGTGATGTTCAAAGTGCCGGTTCCTCCATTCACAGCAGTGTTGAAAGCATTCAGAACCCCTCCAGCTGCATTTCCCGTGATGGTCGTTCCTGCAGCATTTCCGTGCGTGATGTTCATCACACCCGTGGAACCGTTGTGACCAACTTCGACGTTTCCTTGGACATTCAAAGAGCCACCGCTGAAATTGTAAGTTCCGTTTCCACCGGGATCAAGACCCACGATAAACCAGTTGCCCACGTTCACCGAACCGCCACTCTGGTTCACGACGCCCGTACCAAAGCGGCCGGTAATTAGCCGGCCAAAGTCTCCGGGCTGATTGACGTTGAGCGTTCCATCCGTGATGTTCACGGTGCCCGTCGAACCTCCGTTACTGCCGATAACCATCCAGTCGGCGTTGTTCATGGTTCCGCCGTTTAGGTTAACAGTTCCGTTCGAAGCACCACCTTCCGCAACAATCGTCCATCCGCTTTGTGCGTTGACGGTGCCGTTATTGATGTTGAGGGTGCCGGTGGTGTTGTGACCAACTCGGAGGTTGGGGCCAGCATTCAGAACACCACCGCTCGTTACATTCACAATGCCGCGCGGGCTTGTCGCGAGAGATACGCCGTCATAATCGCGACCAATGCTAACTTCACGATCGCGGTTATTCACGACAGCGCCGTTCGAGATATTTAGGGTTCCATCAGCATTTCCGAACCAACCCACAATCAAGCCGCGCGTCGTCAACTCCGATCCAGCGTCTTGAATATTTGTCGCGCCCACGCTTCCGTTGTTTTGCCCGATTGCAAACCAGCTATTGTTCGAAGTGAACTTGCCTCCGTTGGAAATGTTGACGGTTCCGTTCCCGTTTTCCATTCCGATCCGTACAAAATCATCTCCACCTGCATGGTAGGCACTTACAATGCTGTTCGGGCCCGAGATATTGAGCGTACCAACGCCGCCACCATAACGCCCCACCTGAACCGTGTCGTTCGCATTGAAACGGCCGTTCGCAATGGTCGTGACGCCTGTCGAGCCACCATTTCCAACGTACAGAGCGCCGGATGTGATACTGTCCGCTGGGTTCGCAAAGTTCACGTTGAGCGTTCCGTTTGCACCAGCTCCGCTGCCGACATGAAACCACTGCGAGTTCGTAATCTGTCCACCCGTGATGTTCACGATTCCGGTACTGTTTCCCGAATCGGCAATCTGCACGCGGTTGCCATTGAGATTCAGCGCGCCGCCGGTAATCGTCATCGTACCGTTACCGGTTCCTTCACGACCACCCACATAAAGATGACGATCTGCTCCCGTCAGATTCAAGCTGCTTCCTGCATCGCTTATAGCTAGCGTGCCGCTACTTGCTCCATTACGGCCAACTGCAACCTCGCCTTGAGTCGAAAAGCTGCCCCCGTTACTGATTGTCAGCGTGCCGGTTCCATCTTCGCCAATATTGGTCCGCGCATCCGCTCCGGTAATATTTATTGCCGAACCAGCGCCGTCCACCGTCACGTTGCCGACAGATCCCGCCCCGCGAGCGAGGTTAAACCACCAATTGTGGTTCATGACACCGCCACCGGAAATATTGATATTCCCAGTTCCACCATTGAAACCGATTTGATGATCCTGCCCCGACGTGTTGTTTAAGACGGCTCCATTCGAAATGTTGAGCGTTCCCACACTGCCCGGATTGTTTCCGAGATAGGACTGCCCGCCACCACCCACGATGGTTGTCGTGCCGCCCGTGAGGTTGAATGTGCCTTGAGCATTACCCGCCTGCGCGCCAGCAATCCCGAGGTTGTTTACCTGAAGCGTGCCGCCGGTTTTGTTGACAATGCCAATACCACCCGAGCGAACGCCCAGCGCGAACCCGGGAACAGAAACGTTCGCCGTGCCCGAAATGTTCATCGTGCCCTGCCGATCTGCGCCAATCTCAAAGCCCGCACCGCTCGTGATGTTACCACCGCTAATATCGTACTGGGATGTTCCCGCACCACCACCGAGACCGATCACCGCCCATTGACCATACGTAACCGAACCGCCGGTCTGATTGACTGTACCAACACCACCGTCCGCACCGATGGCAAGGTGGTTGGTCGAATTCAACGCACCGCCACTGATTGTTAGAGTGCCGGTGCCATTATCGGTGCCGATGCGGACGAAATCCGAACTCCCCAACGCTGTGCCACTGATATTGAGGTTTCCCGTGCCACCATCGCGACCCACACGGATAACACCAGTCGAGACAGTGCCACCGGAAAGCGTCGCCGTGCCGGTGCTCCCTGCGTCACGACCGACGTTAAATTCACCGGTGGTCGTAACCGAACCGGCAGTGACATTGAAATTACCCGTGCCGCCGGAGCGACCGATATTTAAAGCCCCAGTTCCTCCGGCAATAGTTCCGCCGTTGACATTAAGCGTTCCGTTTCCTCCGGCTTCGCCGACGTTGATTTCTGCTGTCCCAGAGTTGATTCGGCCGTCGGACTTCACTGTCACGGTCCCAGTTCCCGAGCCAGCACCCCCACCCTGCGTACCACCAACCGTGAGAAGCACGTTGTTAGTCGCGAGATCAAGAAGGGACGAATCCGCTGCACCCACACCGTCTCCGACATTTACCGCTCCAGTAGCTCCGGCATTGATACCAACTGCGAGTCCCAGCCCACCAGGCGAGCTACTTGAAGCTGCAGCGCTAAGAACCATCGAACCATCGTTGATATTGACCGTTCCGTTCCCACTATTCGGCCCCAAAGTAGGATTCGAAACACCCACAGCCACCGCATTCGCCGTTCCCGATATAAAACTGCCACCGTTAATAATGAGCGTTCCCGTTCCGTTCACCGCGTGCGAGAGGCCGATCGCAATCGTCGTGCCAAATGGCGGCACTGCTCCAGGCACCCAAGTTTGCGTCAACGTCCCGCCATTGATCGTGATCGAATTTCCATTCGCGACCGCAAGATTTCCGCCGAGCGTCGGGATCGACCCATCATATGACACCGTGTGCGCGGTGCCAATAATTGCGCTATCGGCGGTGTAAGTATTCGGGAAAGAGCCACCGACATCCCATGCCGCAGTGTCACCCCAATTGCCAGTGGCGACGGAGTTGAATGTGGCCGCTGGAACAAGGCTGGATGCGGACGCGAAGAGTATCGAGAACGCGAGACGAGATGGTATGCGCTTGGTTTTCATAGGGTGAAACTGACGGTTATCTGGTGGTGCTTTAGGGCTATCTGGTTACTTCCAGAGATTCGGAAGTCGGTGGTAATTACTCCTCCGCCTGCGCGGACGCAATTATTTTTTGTCAGAAAATTCACGAATTCGTCAATTTTTTGGGTCGGTTGGCTGAGCGTCCGCGGGAAGCAAGTCACGGCAATCGCGCAACCGGTTCAACCGGCGGTTTCCTCCACCCGTCGACCAAGAGAATTTTTATCCATCCGAGCTGCACGTTACGATCCTATTACAATTTTCATTTCGCTCCGCTTGCACGAATTTGCATTTTGGATATCCTGCGCGTCTCCTCACCCAAAACCAACCACCGCCAACGATGAACCTCCTTCTCCGAACCACCATTGCGATATTCGCGTGCGCATCCATCTCCGCCCATGCCGGGCGGTATCCGGCCAGCGGCACGCAGACCTTCACATTCAACGACGGCACAACCAGCCTTGGTGATGCATCAGTCGTCAACTCCTCATTTGCCGGAACATACACGAAAGTGATGGCAAATCGCCTGCTGCTCGGAAATCGGGCATGGTCGGGCAACTCCGGTGTATGGAAGCTTCCGAACCTCGACACAGGTGCAGCAGTCCAGGATTTTGACGCGACGTTCACCGTGGGCATGTATAAATCCGGCCCGTCAACTTCGCCCGGAAAAGGCTGGGCCCTGTCGTTCGGCGCGATCCCGGCATCCGGTTACGGCTCGGGCGATTTGGGGTTTTCCATGGCGAATGGAATTGTAATCGGCTTCGACCCGTTTGCCGACACGACGAACGACAAGCCGTCGATCGAGGTGTATTGTAATAACGTAAGCGTGGGTAATTTCCTGGCGACAGGGCTCGCACCAACACCGCAATTGATTAACGGCGGGACTTTTACGCTGACGAATCCGGTAACGGGCGGCACAACGGCCGCGATTGCCTTTAATGCGACAACGAGCGTAGTTCAGGCAGCAATGCGAGCCGTGAGCGGCTGGAGTCTTGTTACCGTCAGCGGCAACCCGGGGGAATGGATCATTAATAAAGGAGAGGCAGGCAGCTACGCGGATCCCGTCGCAAATGGCGCAGGTCTCACCGGACCGGGCCTGCCCGCTGGCACGGGAACACTCGCCGTCGTGAACATCCAAAACGGAAACGCGACTACGAACGAGAACTGGAGCATCAACCTCGCAGCAATCACCGGCGGCACATTCACCCTCACCAATCCAGTCACTGGCGGGACAACCAGCGCAATGGCATACAACGTTCCCACAGCGACCTTGCAATCAACGATGCGCCTAGTCAGCGGATGGAGCGGAGTCGTCGTGACCGGCTCGCCCGGCGCGTGGATCGTTACAAACGGCGCAAACGGAAGCTACAGCGACCCGACCGGAAACGGTGCCAGCCTCACCGGCCCCGGATTAACTCCGGGTCAGGGCGGCGTGGTGATCACAAACACGCAGGACGGAACGCCCACCCAAAAAGAAGTATGGAGCATCGCTCTCGCAAGCCAGGGCTTCCAGTTCGATTCCGTCCAGCGCACCGTCAACGTTCACTGGGATTACAACGGTCTCGACGTCACTTACAACGGTCAGATAATTTTCAGCGACCTCCCGACTCCCGGCTTCAACCCCGCGAGCGGAAACACCTTCGCATTCACCGCGGCCACATCCGGCGGTGCGCAGGATACCTACCTCGACGATGTGGTCGTCACCACAACGCCTGCCGGTCCCGCCAACACAGGCCTGATCATCAGCGAGTTCATGGCAGAGAACGCGAGCGTCCTTGAAGACGAGGACATGGACACGCCGGACTGGATTGAGATTTACAATGGATCGAACGCCAGCGTGAATCTCGGCGGATACCAACTCACCAACGGCACGACGACATGGACGTTTCCGAGCACGACACTCGCCGCTTACGGGCATCTCGTGGTCTATGCTTCGGGCAAAAACCGCGCCACAAACCCCGCGCTCTACCACACGAATTTCACTCTGTCGAAACTCGGCGGCACCGTGTCGTTGCTTACAGCCGGAAACGCGGTTGTCAGCACTTACACCTATCCGAATCAAACGGAGGACATCAGTTACGGTCTGAAGTATCAGGGCGGTGCTGTTGGATTCCTCGACACTCCAAGCCCCGGAGCTGCGACGCTATATAATTACATCGTCGCGCCAAACGGCCCGGCAGAGGACGTTATATTTTCCCGCGAGGGTGGAATCATCACTGGTGCAACTCCGGTCTCCATCACCGCTCCGCTTGCACCGGGCTCTGTCGTGCGATTCACAACCGACAATACGATTCCGAGCGCGGGGAGCACGCTCTACACCGCGCCGTTCAGCCCCTCCACCACGACAACCTACCGCGCCCGCGTGTTTACGCCGGGCTACCTGCCGGGACCGGTCAGCAGCCGCACGTTCCTTCACATCGACGGCTCGCTATCGAATTACAACGGTTCCGGGCAGCCGTTCAAATCGCACCTTCCGCTCATCGTCCTCGATAGCTTCGGCGTCAGCGTGGATAGCGTCACCGATAGCGCGCAGCCACGTCCACACCGCCTCACCTACGGCGTGGTCATCGACAAGGACGTGACTGGTTTCGCGAGCATCACGTCGCCCGTTGTGGACTTCCAGGGCCGCGGCGGCACACACGTTCGCGGAGACAGTTCGAGCGGATTCGCGCAAAAGTCTTACGCGTGGGAAACGTGGAACAACTACGATACTGACAAGGATGTCTCCATCCTCGGAATGCCTGCGGACAGCGACTGGGCGCTCTACGGCCCGTACACCGACAAGACTTTCATCCGCAACTTCATCATCTACTCAAAAATGCGCGAGTTGCATGGCGGCGTGGATGGCTTCGGCATGCGCGTCAAAATGGTGGAGGTCATCTACAATCAGGACCCCGGCCAGTCCGTCAGCTACAACGACTACCGCGGTGTTTACGTTCTGATGGAACGCATCAAGCGCGGCAAGAATCGCATCGATATCGCGAAGCTCTCGGATAAAGTCACGGACCCCAACCTCATCACCGGCGGCTACATCTTCCGCCGCGACCGCGCGAGTTCGGATGGCACGACGAACCTTCCCGTCGGCATGAACTCCCACACTCCCGGCGTTCTCAACGCCGCACAGACGACCTACCTGACCAACCACATCAACGCCTTCAACAACGCGCTCAACGGTGCGAATTTCGCCGACCCGGTCCTCGGTTACGCGCCCTACATCGACGTCGATTCGTTCATCGACAACTGGTGGTTCGTCGAAATCGCGAAGCAAATCGACGGCTACCGCCTCTCCACCTACTTCTACAAGGATCGCGGCACAAATTCGAAAATCGTCGCCGCACCCATTTGGGACTACAATCTCTCGCTCGGAAACGCGGACTACCTCGCGGGAGACAATCCCGTCGGTTGGTATTGGAATCAAACCGACACCTACTGGTGGGCACGCCTCCGGCAGGATCCTCTCTACGAGCGCCGCAATTGGGACCGTTACTGGGAGCTGCGAAAAGGCATCTTCAACACGACGTCGATCCTCAGCTACATCGACCAACTCGCCACGATCCCTCTCAATGGCAGCACGACGCCGGTCACCAACAACATGACGCTCGCCGCCGGGCAGCCATCGACCGCGGAGAACGCAGCCATGCGGCACTACCGGAAGTATCAGATCCTCGGCGCATACGTGTGGCCAAACGGCGCAGGCTACGCGAGCCGCATTTACTATAACAGCAACGGGAATGCGACCACGGGCGAGATCGACTGGATGAAGAACTGGCTCGTCCAGCGCTTCGCATGGCTCGATGATCAAAACTTCACCGGGAGCGTCATTTTCCGTCCGCCGGTGTTTTCAAACGCAGGCGGCAACGTCCCATCCGGCACGCAACTCACCATCACCCCCTACACCGGCACACCTCCCGGCGGCTACACGTATGCGACGGGCACGATTTACTACACAGTCGATGGCAGCGACCCCGCCGCCGGTGCAGTGGCTCCGACAGAATACACGCTCGTTTCCGGCTCCGGCGCGGCGTGCAAATGGATCATCCCGTCGGCAGCGAACGGCGGCACTTCGCTCACCGCCGCGGCGGGCGCGAATCAGTGGGCCAGCTACATCGATCCGCCAAACATCGCCAGCTGGTCGACCGGCGTGACGGGCGTGGGCTACGACACGGGAGACGGGAACTACAATTCCTTGATTGGTGGCGGCTCCAACACAGTCGCCATGCAGGGCGTGACAGCTACATGCTACGCACGCATCACGTTCAATATCCCCGACCAGGCTACGCTCGACAATATCGACATCCTGAATCTCGGGATGAAGTACGACGACGGATTCCGCGCCTACATCAACGGTGTTCAGGTCGCGGGACGAAACGATTCGGACCCGTCGGTGGTCAATGACCCGGCGAACGCCGTCGGCAGCGCAGTCCGCGACGAAGGACTTGCGGTTCAGTTTGAGACCATCGACATCAGCAGCACCGGCAAACCGGCACTCCGCGTCGGCACAAACGTTCTGGCTGTCCATTGCCTCAACGCCGCGGACAAAACCTCGAGCGATTTAATCATGGTGCCGAAACTCACGTATTATCCTCCGGGCGGGGCTGGAGGAAGCGGCGGGATTGTCTACACAGGCGCGCTCACCCTCTCTCAACCGGTTACGGTAAAAGCCCGTCTTTTCTCCAGCGGCACGTGGTCGCCGATCACGACGGCGAAATTTGTGACCAACGCCGTGCCCGCCAGCGCGAGCAACATCGTGGTCTCCGAATTCCTCTACAATCCGACCGCCGCGACTGCGGCTGAAGTCGCACTCGGCTATGGCGACAATGATTTCGAGTACATCGAACTCATGAACGTCGGCCCGGGCAACGTGGACCTCACCGGATGCAACATCACCGGCGGCGTGACATTCGACTTCGACATCGCCGACCCCGGCACGCTCACGCTCGCGCCCGGCCAGCGCATCGTCGTCGCGGCAAACGTGAACGGATTCATCGCGCGGTATGGCGCAAGTCCCGCAATCCGCCGCATCGGACCGTTCAGCGGCAGCCTCAGCAACCAGGGTGAATCGTTCACCGTCATCGACATCAACAACAACCCCATCGCCACCGTCTCCTACCTGCCCACCGCACCGTGGCCCGTCGAAGCCAGCACGCTCGGATACAGCCTCGTGCTGAACAACCCCGCAAGCGGCGCGACCTACGGCGCGGATAAATGGCGCATCGGCGCGCAACCCGGCGGAACTCCCGGCGGCGCGGCCGGACCGGGCTTCACCGGGAACCCGAACGGCGATACCGATGGCGACGGCTTCAGCGACTACCTCGAATACGCGCTCGGCAATTCCGAATCCATCCCCGGCACAGGCAACCGGCCTTCCGCCGCCGTGCAAACACACACCGTCAACGCTGTGCCCGGCAACTACCTTACGTTCACCTATCGCCGGAACAACGCCGCGGATGGCGTGAATTACTTCGTCGAGCTGAGCACCAACCTCACCGCGTGGGACAGCACGCCCGCTGCGGTCACGTTCGTCAGCTCGGTTCCGAACGGCGACGGCACCAGCACGGTCACCTGCCGCGCCACGAATCCGTTCAACGCCGCGGTGCCGCAGTTCATGCGCCTGCGCGTCGCGCCGTAGTCCGCCGCACATTCCCGCTTCCCCCGCCGCGGCTGCCGTGCTTCTCTGGCTGGTCGAACCTTTGGAGAAAAGATGGCCTCGGACGTGATCCGCATCGTTGGCGCGCGCCAGCACAATTTAAAGAATCTCACGCTGGAAATCCCGCGTGAGAAACTCGTCGTGATCACCGGCATGAGCGGCTCG
>SXGQ01734262.1_pt1 | contig 79929 bp, 106 predicted proteins | sample 3178371 | NCBI WGS metagenome assembly SXGQ01 (sample SAMN11356859, study PRJNA531348) | freshwater metagenome | isolation source: freshwater sample F1-20 | place: China: Fuxian Lake, Yuxi | collected 2017-12-25 | reverse complement strand
CACAGAATTAAGGAACGCAGGTGAATAAATGCCATAAATTAGGAATAGATTAGAAACATATTACAAACAGATTACAAATAAAGTAACAATACAGGAGTGTTGGGGTGGTTCGCCCCGAAAAATGGTTTTTTTTAGTAGGAATATAGGTGTGTATATGGTAGTGTAGAGAATAAGGACGTGAAATAAGGCGATTAGAGAGAAAATAATAGGTTGAATGGTGTAATGTATAGGGTTAAGGGTTAATATAGCCACAGAATAAGAGAATTAGGGCAAATTTTGGGTTGTTGGATAGTAGTTGGGTTGGTGTTCCCCCGAAAAAGACGTTTTTTTTGTGCGATTTGTGGGGGTTTTGGGTGGTAAGTGGGGTGTGAGTATGGTTAGGTTAAAGAAAATGCGTTACAGGGGAAAAAAAGGGGTGATTGGTAACTGTATTAACAAATAAACTCCGTAAGCAAGTTATGAGTATTGAAAGAAAAATGACTTAAAATAAATCACCCCCGAAAGTCATATCACAAAAATAGTAAAAAAGGGGCGGATTATGATAAAAAAAAACAAATCTAATCTAAATGTACCGCCCCCGAAAAGAATTTTGGCTAAAATAAAATAATATCAATTCAAAAATAAAAACTGTTAATAACTTTTTTTATCAAAAATAAATTTATACCCAAGTTAGACCCTAATTAGACCCAAGTTAGACCCTAATTAGACCCTAATTTTGCCTGTTTTTTCACAAATAAGTCAATAAAAAGTTATCAACATATATTATTGTTGTGGAAAACTTTTCACAAAAAGATTAAAATATTTTGTTATTGTAATCAAAAAAGTATTATCTTCGCCAATAACATTAAATTTTTAATTATGGTAGAAATAGGAAATTTTAGAACAGTTGGAATAGACGAATGGTTAGATTCAGATGCCTTTCGTATTGCGGTAGATTTAGTATGGAAGAAATACAAAGGTGCTATTGTTGGTTATGGCTACGATAAACAAGTATTAGTTTATTCGTATTCAAAGATGTTTGAAATAGAAAATAAAGAAACCAATGACGACAATCAATCTACGGCAAATTTGCACGAAGTAATAAGTAAATTATGTGGGAAAGACCGTATAGTGTATCTTGATGATGCAGACGTACACGAATATCCTGTTGATTTGCAGTTACAAAAAACGATTGAAGAATTTGAAAATAATGGGCAATTAAAATTTACACAGGTGTTTATGTTGCCCGAAAAATATCATCATTTACAAGGCGAAAATCCTTGTTGGTTCGAGGTTTTAGAAATCTATTCAGTTAATGATATTGATGTATTTGAAAAGTTTTTACAATATGCTGAATCAACCGCTAAATATATGAAACTTGATTTATTGATAGGAGAATTATCCCATTTCAATAAAATACAAATTGAAGCATTTAGAACTACTTTATTGGAGTTTGAATATAAAATTTCAGCCGATGGTACTCATTTTTACAAAAACACACGATATGGCAAGAAGCATTAAACATTGTAGTATTTGCTATAAAGAATATAGCGGATGGGGTAATAATGCTTTACCTATCAATATGGGTAGGTGTTGTGATGATTGTAATGGAAATGTTGTAATTCCTGCTCGTTTTGATTTAATAATTGGCGATGGAATCAAAACAAAAAATAAGAAAAAACAATCTAAAAATAACGCTGAAAATTCACAAAAAAAGGATGCTTGACGAAAAATGTGAAAAATAACAAATTTATGATATTGATTTTATTAATTTAACACAAATTATCTGCCTTAAACGTAATGCAGTAAAAGGATATAATTAAATAATTTATCTATAATTATGAACCCTAATGAATAACAGAATGAAAAATGAAGAAAAAAATGTGTTGCACGATGTCCATATTTCAAAAAATGACACTTGCTTAACTTATGTTTTTAAACGATTAGGATTGCCAACTGATTTTTGTACCTATATCACCCTGCACGATAAATTTCAGTACAATCCATTTATTTCGGAAAAAAAATTGAAAGTCGGAGATATTTTAATTTGGGATAAAGATTTGGAATGGGATTGGATGCCAACAAAAATTATTGGCTCAAAATTAATTTGGGAGAATATACCTGTAAAATTTCATAGTGCTATTTTTGAAGGCGATGATACTTTTACGGATTGCACCCGATTAATTCATACACCACACCCAAGTTTGCGAATGAGAATGTTATCATCAATTCAAAAAAAACCCGATTGGGTATTACGATTAAATAATTAAATAGTAGAAAATATGAAAAACGAAGAATTAACAAATTGCGAAGAATGTGAAAATTTATTTCCATTAGTTGAATTAAATGAAATTAACGACAATTTATATTGTAAAGATTGCTCTGTACGATGTGCTGAATGTAATGTTATGTTGAATGAAGAAACTTGGTTCAATAAATCATTTTGTTCAAAGGAGTGTAAAGACCAATATTTATATGACCTATACGAAGAAGATTACAAGTAAAAAAAATAAAAATAAATAATATGAAAATTAGATTTTGGAACGAAGAAAAAAAAATATTTACCTATGAAGAATTTGGTAAAAACACAGGTTTATCAGCAGGATATTTTGATAAAAATGGAAAAGAAATTTTTGTTGGTGATATTTTAGGGTGGGTTGAAAATGATTCAGATGAATATGACAATAAAGTAAAAAATAAATATTTAGGAATTTTAGAATATCATAATAATAATTTTTGCTTACAAATAATTGATACCGATAACAAATACGATTATTGGAAAAAAGATAGTTCGTTTGTTTTGGGTGAACATATTTATAGTATCGAAGAATTTATAGTCATTGGAAATATATTTGAAGATACTGATATTCTCAAATTATATAATGAACAAATGAAAGAAATTGAAAATTACCACAATGATTACATCAAAAATGATATAGGTAAAGAATGTATTTTTTGTGGAAATAAAATGCACCTAATTATTGATAAAGAAGAATTTAAAAAATGGAGATGTGATATATGTGATATTAATATAGTAGAAATAATATGAAAGCAACAGGAATAAAATTAGTTTGTGAACGTGCAAATGGAGAAATAGCCACTTGGCACGATGTATTTGAAACAACCGTTGAAGATGTCATAAAAAAAATTAGAAACAGAAATCAATGGATAGGCGGTGAGATATTAGAAGCATATTTGGAATTTGATAACGATGGAAAATATTACAAAGTATATTTAGATGTTAAGGATAGAGGGTATAATCAGTTGCTCAGTTCTTAAAAGTTTTAATTTCATAAGTGATTAATATTAAAAACAAAAAAAAATATGGAAAGAAAAAATAAAGTGGAGTGTGTTTTGGAAATAAAATTTGATGATTCAAAAAATTTAGTTTTGTGTCAGCGTGAATTTTTTAATTTCTGTCAAGAAATTGTAATACCCCAAAAATCAATTCCATTATTTTTATCTAAATTGAAAGATTTTAAAAAACAATGGGATTTAGAAGTTAGTAAAAAAGAAGAAAAAACAAATTTGAAATTTGAATTTGAATTAACAGATAACACTTTTATTGATTTTAATGAAGGAATGTGTAATGAAAGAAATTTGACTAATGACACAATTTCAATTTATTGGAAGAAAGGAAATATTATGTTTGGCATACCAATAATTTGTATCGTGTTACATTGTTCAATTATTGATTATTTGATTGATGTCATTTTAACAAGAGATTATACTGAAATACCCTTAATTATTTGAAATATTATGAAAAGAGAAGAATTAATTGAAGAATATACCCGATTGTATAAAAAATATAATTTGGAACGATATTCAAAGTTGAAAAAATACAGAAAAAAAAATAAATTATCAGAATATGATACTATCAGTTCAATAGACCATCCCGATTATTTTAGAATTGAAAAAGAATGGGAAGAAAGAAAAAAAATAATTGATATTCCGATTCTTAAAATGGCTAAATACGAAGTAGGTCAAGAAGTAGAGTTTGAAAAATTAAATATTTGGCACGATGAAAGATTCAATATTTTAAAAGAAGAAATAGTTTTATGTCGTGGAAAAATTAAAGAAATTAAAACAAGCGGTAAAGGAAATGGTGAAATATTGTATTGTTTTGCAACATTAGTTCCGCCTTGCCCCGAAATTAATCCATATTGTACGGAAAAAGATATAATTAATATTTTTTAATCACAATAAAATGAAACAAACAGCAGTAGAATGGTTCGCCACACAAGTTTTAAGGTCAAGGCAACTTGGTTTTATTTCAAATAAAAAGTTTAATGAATTGCTTGAAGAAGCGAAAGAAATGCAAAATAAACAAATGTGCAGTTTTGCAGAATTTGTAGCAACATATCCTGACAAAAATATAAATATTAATGGAGAAATGTTACACGCCAAATCAAAGTATGATGGTGCAGAAAGAACTATTGACTTATTTGAACAATACTACAACGAAAACAATAAATCAGAATAAGATGGAAAAAACAGGATTGGATTGGTTAGAAAATAATATTCAAAGTGATATGACTTTTATGGAAATTATGTCATTAATTCGACAAGCAAAAGAAATAGAAAACCAACAACAAGAAACAGATACTTTTGATTGGAAAACATTGGAAGCAAGGGAATGGGCAATAGGTCATAAAACAATGTCAAGAAAATTGAAAAATAATTTGATTACTAATTTTAATGGTGTTTTATTAGGCGATATACAGGAAGGTCATTTTCTTAAACATAGTCGGGTAGGTTACAAATCTTGGCAGGAATTTTATGAATTAACAAGGGGCAAAAAATGACAATAATTCACGAAGTACAACAAATATTAACTGTAAACACGCCTTTTGGAGAAGCACAGGTTTTATTTATTATTGATTATGGAATACATCGAAATTCAATTTGGGTTTGTGCATCTTTTTCAGATGGTAAAGTAAGGCATTTTGATACTACTCAAATTTCAGTTACCACAAACTACACGCTTGATTTTAATAAAAACAATACTTGATAAATTATATGGATAATTTGTTATTTTTGCCAATAATTAAAACAATTAAGTGATGAATGGAATAAATAATGTTACAATTATTGGAAATGTGGGAAATGTTAGCGAAATAATAAATGTTAATAGTGGTAAGTTTGTTACTTTATCTATTGCTACAACCGAATACTTTTCTAATCTAAATAATGAAAAAAAATCAAAAACACTTTGGCATAGTGTAGTGCTTTGGAATAATATGTCGGAATTAACTAAAATGATTGAAAAAGGCGATTTAATTTATGTTGAAGGTCGATTAAATTACCGTGATAAACCAAACGATAATTCACGATATACAGAAATAGTAGCAAAAACAATTCGTGTTTTGAAAAAAGCCAATCCGAAAAAAGAAGAAACCGATTTTACATACAATTTTGACGAGGAATAAACTATGAGCCGATATGTTAAAAGAAAAGGTTTGTTAGAAATTCAATATGGGTGGAATACAATAAAAAGGGAATACTTTTATGAAGTATATGACTTAACTAAAAAGCACATAAATAAAGGTTTAATTGATTCGGCAGGTTCAGTTAGTACAGGTATGCCACCTATTGTTTTAGCAGAAAAATTAAAGCGTTTTGACGCACCTACCGAACATATACAGAAAATATTATGGATGAAAAAAATATAATTATGAAAGACAATTTGATTATTTGGACTACCCGATTCGTGTTAAACGCAATCATCACAACATTTTATGTTACGCCATTTTATATGGTTATGTTTTTGATTATCTTCCACGATTATTCTTTATTATCGGAAATAAGTATTAGGTGCTATTCTATGGTCTATTTTATGGCTTATGTGTTCTTTTTTATCAGCACATTTTATGGCTTAAAAAAAACAAAAAATGAGTAAAATTGAACTTTACGAAGTTATTTGATTATTAAAGTCAATAATATCGTATTGCGGAAAATTATTTAATTAAATAAGTGATGCTTAATATGAAAAAATAGTAGTTAATTGTGCTTATTTTATCCCAAAATGAGTAAATTTGTTTTAATTATCTAAATAATAAAAACATTTATTAAATAATAAACAAATATATTAACTGAATAATGTTGAGGATTACAGGAAGAATAGTTTTTATTTACAAACACGAAGTAGTAACTCGTAGCAACGATACATTTGAGGTAATGGATTTGGTTTTAAAAAAGCAGATGAATAATCAAATGCGGAATATACACTTTGAAATTACAGGCAAATTAATGAAGGAAGCAAGTAAATATAGAAAAGGCGACAAAATAGCCATTTGGTTTTATTTGGATTCAAAAAGCAATAATAAAAAGTGGTTTACTAATTTGAAAGTAGTTGAAATAGAAAAGCCAAGCACAATTAAAAAACAAAATACAAACGAAATAAATTTTAATGATTATGAGTGAGCAAACCCCACCGAGAGTAGTTAGGCATATTCCAAAAATAAAAAAAGTACGATTTACCCGACTAAAAAAGATTTTGATGGATAAGGGTATAAGCCAAAAGGATTTAAGTAAAATGTCTGACGTTCCCGAATATAAAATTTCGCAACTTTGTTCGGGTAAAGTGAGTAACATTTATTTGAACACCGCAAAAAAAATATGTGAAGTTCTTGAATGTAGTTTAGACGATGCTTTTGGTGATTTGATTCACTAACTATTGCCGATATTTAAGAATTGAATAATTAAGTAAAAAATGATTTATGAAAAGCGTAGCAGACGTATATGTAAAATTACAGGACAAAGAATTTTTTGATAATCAGTTCAAAGAAATACATTGGAATAAAAATGTTCTTTTCATAAACCCACAATTAAGTGGTAGGCATTTTTACAAATATATTTTACCTTATATATCAATGTATGAATTTAGTGCTTGGGCAACTGCCGTTACAAGCATAGATAAATACAAACCGAATAAAGAATATGAAACGATAAAAGTTCCACTACATTCAGTTCAAATACTTTGGGCGGATTATGTGGTATTTCCATTTACGTTTGACGACCTTACCGAAAGTTATGAAAACCTGCGTAAAATAAATCCAAACGTGGTTATTGTTTTCAATGTAGATTTTAATTACTACGAGTTACCTAAAAATCATCCTTTGTTCAAGGATTTTAATGACCGAAACGGATTAGAAAATATTGAAAATAATATATTCAATTCCGATTTGACTTTTACAACAAATTTCAAATTGACTGAAATGTTATTGGAAAAATTTAAAGAATTATCCGAAAGTAAATTTAAGGACAAAGAAAGTTATGTTTCAATAGGTACTCTACCAATGTTAATTGACGAAGAAATTGTTTTGGAAAATATAGAAACAAACATTCCACAATTAACTCCCGAAGAACAAAGTCCAATACGAATAGGTATCGTAGCAACAAATTACACTTGGGATGACTTATCATCTTACAAAGATATTTTTAGCAAAGTGCAAAAAGAGTTTGGTGAAAAAGTAAAATTCTTTTTAATTGGATTTGATGGCATAGACCACTTTACGAAGAAAAATTGTTTTCCAAGCGGATTTAAAATAGAAAATATAAAGCCGTGTACGATTGTGCATTATTTTAAGCAATTAAGAAATTTACAACTTGATATTCTGTTTGTTCCATTGAAAAAAACAACATTTAATGAAACTTCCGAAAATTACAATAAGTATTTAGAAGCAGGGTTGTTTAAAGTACCAATTATGGTAGCAGATGTTTTTCCATACAATAAAATATTGCACGATGGAGATAATGGTATTGTTTTAAGTAAAAAAGAAGATATGATTGATAAAATCAAATTTTTCTTGGAAAACAGGGGTGAATTGAAGCGAATGGGAGAAAATTCGTATAAAGCGATTATAGAGAATTTCTCAATGAATGAACAAAATGTGGAAATAATTGACAATATTTATAGCGTTGAATATGACACAGAAGATGAAAAATGATTTACAGGAACTTTGTGAATTTGTCTTAAATTCATCATCGGATGGCGATTATGTAATCCGATTTAATTTCCTTTTGTCTGTATTTATATCCGAATTTGAAAGCGACATAGCAAAAGATAACTTTTTGCCATTTTTCACCTATGAATTAGTAAACGAATACAATTCTACTTTCAATTCAATAGTAAATAAACTGAACTCAAAAAATTCTTACGAAAGCGTTTTACTAAAAAACGATATTTTTCTTTTGATTATAGAGCAAGAATTTAACGACCACTATAAAATGTGGTTATGCAAAAGCGAATCCGCTTGTAATTAAAAATAAAAAAAATCCCCAACAAATTAATGTCGGGGAATATAACGGAAAATAAAATTTAGAAAGAACGATTGAACAAAGCGTTTTTTTTCCTATCCGTTAATGAGAATCCAATCATTCAAATCAGCACTCGGCACTCGGCAATTTTCAGAACCCATAGTCAAAATGATTTCTGCTTTATTTAATTGATTCGGGTGGCGATTTACTTTGAATTGAAAAGGAAGATTATCTCTTGCTATCATTTCTTCTATTTCGTGAATAAACAAACATCGAAAATGATTTTTAATTGCAGTATTGTAAATATTTTGGTAGTTTAATAAAACACCGCTATTTGAAGTGTAAATTGTAGGTGTTTTTACAGGAGTTTCAGAAGGCACATTTTGTGTCATTATTTCAATTCCATCTACATTCTCGGCACTAATTTCAAATTCACCATTTGTAATTGGAGTAACACCTGCACTTTTAATTGCACCCAATAGTTGCTCTAAACTTTCTTCGGTATGTAATTCTGCCCAAGCAACACCATATTTTTCACATTCTAATCGGAGTTCTTCCAAACGTGATAAAGCAGGTTTTGTTTCGGTTTTTGTTGTTTTTGTTTTTGCAGTCGCTTTTGCAGTTGTTTTTTTTGCAGTCGCTTTTGCTTTTTTCGGTTCATTTAATAAATCGGGGTTACTTACTAATTTAGCACACACTTGTTTTTTTAATTCAAGGTCGCTAACTGTTTTGTCATCTACCCCAATTTTTTCAGCAATTTTTTCTACTAAATATCGTACAACACTATCATCAGTCCACTCAATAGCAAACTTTGTGGCTAATTCCTGCCAATCTGCTTTTTTCAAATTTTTGTAATTACTCAATTCCATAAACAATTTTTTTTAGATTTAACTTATTATCTTTGACAAATATAATTATTTTTTTTAATGAATAAATTATTAGCACCAAATGGAAAACCGAGCAACCTAACACCCGAACAATATAAATTAGTTCGCACACCTGCTTTTAAGGAATGGTTTGGTGATTGGGAGAACGACCCCGAAAATTCAAGTAAAGTTGTAGATGAAAATGGTGAGCCGAAAGTAAAATGGAGAGGGGATGATAACCCTAAAAATGTATTTGATTATATTAATTATGGTGGACACGGAATATATTATTTTGGCGATATAGGGTTTGCAGAAAGTTTCGGTGATAAGTTAAATTCATATTTCATAAATAGTAGAAATCCATTTATACCAAATAAATTAACTACAAAAGAAAAAAAAGAAATTGAAGATTTATGGAAAAATGATGCCGAAATAATACTAAAAGAAGAAATGGCAGGTCAAGGGTATGGTGAAGGAAGTATTCAAGATTTACACGATTATTTGGAAAACTATTATTTGTGGGATAAAGAAACAGGATGGTTTTTGAATAAAGATGTTAAAATGTCATATCCCGACTATAATTTTTCTCTTGAAATTTTGTTGTTTGTTTTACAAAGTGGCATAAATTTTTATCTACTTGAAAGAAAAGAAATTATTGATTGGATTAAAAATAATAATTACGATGGTTATGAAAGTTATGAAGGAAATAACGATAATATAGCAGTATTTAATTCTAACCAAATAAAACTTGCCGATGGAACGAATACGACATTCGATGCAAATAATCCCGATATTCGATTTGATAATGGTGGCGATATAAACAATAAAAAACAACAATTAAATAAAGATATGGAATACAATAATTACGCAAAAGGCGGAAAAATACTTGGTAATGTTATTTTGAACAATGAAAACCAACCAATAGGTTTTAATCATCAAGAACAACAAAAATATGCTCGTATTGGTGTTACCGATAAATACCAAATTCAAGCATATATTGATATGGGAATACAGGGAGTAAATTTCGATAGTGTATCACTCGCAGAAAAATTGAAAATAGAAGTTCAAAAATTGTATGACACTTACACAGATTATCTAATTTCCGAAGATAGTAAAGGTATAGATGCGTTTTTTCTTGCTCAAATACGACAAGCGGAAATTAACCAAGAACCGACATCTGTAATTGACCAAATAAAAGAAAATCAACAAAATCCACAAAAAAGATTAGAAAAAGTAAATGAACTTGCTGAAAGTCAAAAATATACGTTGGAATCTTGGATTTATTATTTTAAAGATAATTTATATCCAAATGAATTTATTTACTTGATGTTTTCTGCAATATTAAAATTTAACTATAATTTAATTAAAAAAGAACTTATTAGCAGAACAAACAAAACTACCACGAATATCACAAGTTTAAGTCCAAGTGCATTAGCAAAACTTTATACAAATAGTAGTAATTATCTATTAAAAGATTATATCGAAATATTAGCAGAAGAAGGACAAAATTTAATAAATGAAGTAGTTACAATACAGGCGGATGGCGGAACGTGGTTTACATTTTTAGGTAAAGGAAATGCTAACGATGAAGAAATTAAAGAAAACGCTCAAAAATTAACGGCTTTTGTTCAAAACACTTCTTGGTGTACTACAAGTTATGCTTACAATCAATTAGCAGGTGCAGGTAATTATTCGGGTCAAGGTGGTAATTTTTACGTTTTTGCAGAAAAAACCGAAAATGGTTTTAAACCCGAAATTGCTATTAGAATGAATCACGAATTTGTAGCCGAAATAAGTGGTACATTAGATGGTCAAAATATATCGCCCGAATATTCTGAAATTGCCAAAAGATATTGTCGTCTAAATGTTCCAAATAATAGTGCGGAAGAATACATTGATAAATTAAATTACAATATAAAAGTTGGAGATGCAATCAAAAGATTAGAAAATGAAGGAATGTACCCGACAATAATGGAGGATTATCTTTATGTTGTAAAAAACAAAGATGGCATTGGGAAAGGAAAATATAGAGAAAATCCTGTGAATCAAAAATTTTTTGACAGCGTTACAACTGCAATAAATAACTTGCCTAATCAATATTTTGAAGCAAATGAATTTAGCAATTCTGTATCAAATTTAACTCCAATCACAAAATATTTTCTTGGTGATTTAACTTTGTCGCAAGGCAATAATTATGATTTAGGCACAAGTTCACTTACAGAAATACTTGGTAATTTAAAAATTGAAAATAATTCAACGAGTTTTGGTCAGTTACAAAAAATAGGTGGTGATTTAATCATTTCAAGTCCAACTATTCAAAGTTTTGATTCTATTGAATTGATTGGTGGTCAAATAATTTTTGCAGGTGAAAATTTAGGCTTAACATCATTCGGAAATTTAACCGAATATGGCGGTACAATTAATTGTATAACACAATTTACAAATGTAATTGATTTAGGAAATTTAGTAGAATGTGGTGATTTAATTATAGGAGAAAATTCAGCATTGGAAACAACAGGTAATTTGAGTGTCGCTAAAAGTATTCAATGTAGTTCTTCAAAAAATATCACATTTCCTAATTTAGTATCGGTACTTGAAAATTGTGATTTTAACAAATCTCAAACAACCGATTTACCTGCTTTACAAAGAGTTGGCGGTAACTTTAACATTAATTCAAGTCGTGTAAAAATATTCCCACAATTAAATTTTATTGGGGGTACTGCCAATTTCGGAAATAATTTTACAACAACTACACAAAATATTGAACGAATTTTAGGTGATTTATATTTGGTTAATAGCCGATTAAAAGAGTTTACAAATTTGACTTATGTAAAAGGAAATATTGACTTGAAAGGTAGTTTAATTGAAAGTTTGGGAAGCATAGAACGAACCGATGGAAACATAGATTTAAGCGAACCTAACAAATTAAAAAGTTTAGGTAAACTTGAATTTATTGGTGGATATTTTAATGCAAGTGGCGGAGATATTACCGATATGGGTAATGTAAAACAAATCATAAAATTTGCAAATTTTGGTAGTTCAAAAATTCAAAGTTTAGGTAATTTGGAAAGTGTAGGTGGAAGTTTGTTTTTGAAAAATTCTGTTGTGAATAATCTTGGAAACTTAATTTTTGTCGGCAGAAAAATTGAGTTTGGTAATCTTGCAGATTTACAAGCACAATGGAATCAACGTACAGGTCAAAATGAAAATCAAAATTTCGCAGTAGGCGGTGCAATCGAATCGCAAAAAACAGGAAATAATGCAACGCTTTCAATTTCTCTTTTAACACGATTATTGGAATTATCCAATGAAGATTTGAAAAATGATTTACAAATTCATAAAGTAGTTGAAAATGTATCAAGTATGTCAAATAAGGCACTTACGATTGATGATTACAATTCAATTATTAAAGATGTAAATAAATTCGCCACAGGCGGTCAAACGGAAGCACAAAAAGAAAAGGTTTCAAATGTGATGCGAGAATTTAAGGAAGGTAAATTAAAAACATCGTATGGTGAAAAAGTAACCAATCCAAAACAAGCAATCGCTATTGCTTTAAGTGAAGCAGGTATTAAACGTAAAGAAGATGGTGGCGTACTTGAAATAAGTGCTTACGAGGGAAATATTCCATTGAGTTTACCCGAACATTATTATTCTGCGGATAGTGATGTTGAATTAGTGCCTGTTGTTGATTTAATGAAATTTAGAGAATTTGACAGAAAAAAAACACCTAAATATAATGCAGAGAATAGCAATTACATAATTAATAATCTAAAAGAATCATTCAAAAATGAAGGAATAAAAGAACCCTTAATAATTGAATATAGCGTTGATGATAATTCTGTTTTATTAATTGAGGGAAATCACCGATTAAATACGGCTATTGATATGGGATTAATATATTTACCTGCAAGAGTAGTGTTGCGTAAAAACAAATTTACGCCAACATCTAAAAAATTAAGTATGCAGGTTGATGGAATGAAGCCTAACGAATATGGCTACATACCAAGCAATTTAAAACCAAGTCAAGTTGGTTTAAGCCAAGCAAAAAAAATGTTTCTTGAAGGCGGAATAATTGAAGGTCAGTTACATAGCGAATGTAATGATGAAACAGGTTGCGGTGTAAAATTTGAAGTAGGTGAGGGTGGTCATATAATTGAAGCAGAAAGAGATGAAGCAGTTATTGTACCCGAAGCGTTTGAAATTAACGAAACAATGACAATTACAGGCACTCCATCACAAATTGCAAGTGCGTTAAATGTTTTAGGTGGCGGTAAAAATTTTGATAGCGGTGCAAATATTGAATCAAAAAGTTTTTCGGGAAAAACCGAACAATTAAAACCGATGGCTAAAAATACAGATGTTGATTATACGATTGGTAATGCTTCAATTATTATTAACAGAAGAACAATGGCTGATACAGGTATTTACAAAGTAACAGGAACGCCAAAACAAATAGCAAGTGCTATAAATTCTATGAATGGTAATGGTGTTGAAATTGGCGAAGTAGGTAAGTTGGAAAAAATCAAATAATTGACAAATAGTAAGTCAATAATAAAACTTATTTAAGACATACATAGTAAACATATTTACACTAAATTTGAATTTGATTTTCAGTAGAAAAGCAATTTTTATTATTTTCAAGTCAATAATAGTGTAGTATGTATAACGAAACGCAATTAGACCTTTTAATTAGAGAAGCAATTTTATCGGTAGATGACCTGCCGTATGTTTCTCAATTTGCCACTACCGAAGAAGGTAGAAATCGCATATTTTTTCGAGTAAAACAACATATCTTGGTAAGGGGAATAACTAATCTTGATACTGCACTTGCATTAGTTGAAACTGAATTATCAACACCAAATATTGATTAAAAAAAACATTATGGAAGATTTTAATTTGTACCGCAATTTAGAAAATGAATTGGTTAGCGACCAATCTAAAAACGCAATCATTCAAAAGGTATTTGAAAATAGAACTAAATCAATGTTGCAGGGGAAAATAACTGACTTTTTTCCCGATGGTGGTGGAGTAGGTGCTAAAAAAATATATACGCCATACGAATTTTTGTATGAATTGTTACCCGAAGTTTACGGCAGAAATTATGTTGTTTCAGATGCAGAAGGAAAACAAATGCAAGAAAGCATAGATGCTCGAACCGAACAATTAAATGCCGATGAACGACAAGTTTTAGTAAATGCAAATGCGTTTACAATTTACTCTGAAAGTGTAAGTTTTGAAGATAGAAATAGAATTGAAACTGAACGTAGAAAATTAGAATCAGATAAAATTTTTATTACTGAAAGCGAATTACAAGCATATTTAATTGCTAATCCCGACTTAAATCGTGAAGATTATACTAAAAACGATGCACTACCATTAAATTATTATGTGGAAAGTGGTTTGTTGTTTATCGAATTAGGTAACTATGATGATATTAACGAAGTATATTTACCGAAATATGTTTACAGGTATGATTATTTAAGTGGTAATATTGCAGAAAAAATCAAAAAATTCAGTCAAAAGAAAGAAAAATATATTTCTTTTAATTTATTGACAGAAGAACAATTTGAAAATCAAAAAAATCAACTTACAAAAAGCCGTGCTAAAAATATTAGGATAACTGAAAACCCTAATGATTGCCTTGTCATTACTCCTTATTCCAAATTTTCAAAAGATTATTCCGTAACAGAAGATGATTTTATTGATGGTGAGGGTGTTTTTTTGCAAGGTTCTCGAAAATCAATTACAGATGCTTTTTCTCAATGGATAGAAAATGAAATGGATTCGGCATTATTAAATGACGTTCCGAGCCGTGCTTCGGTAATAGAATATTTTTGTAAATATAGGACACTTTCTGATGATGCAAGTGATGAAGAAAAATCTTCTTTTGCAGATTTACGAGAAAAAACTTTTCGTAATGGAAAAATAATGATGGTTAAATTTTTGAATTTACTTAACGACAACGCTAAACTAAATTTAGAGTTAGAATGGAATGGTAAATATAATTTTTACCGAGAACCTAAATATGAAAAATTCCCTGTTGCTTGTTCATTAAGTAGTGTATTTAAAAATGGAAGTCCATTTACACCAAACGAAAGCCAAATTCAATCAATGCAATTTATGAAATCCGTAGGTAGCGGTTTACTTGCTTTTGGAGTAGGTGTTGGTAAAACGGCTTCTGCAATTATGAATTTATCTTATTGGTTAGGTAGTAATCAAACAAATAAACCACTTTTGGTTGTTCCAAATGCTGTTTATGAAAAATGGAAAATGGAAATGTTTGGTGGTGAAACAAAAAGTTATCAAGTAATTTATATGGATAACAATTTTGAAACATCAATCACTTTTGATAATTTGAAAAAAGCAAAAAAATTCGTAGAAGAAGTTGGTGGTAATATTGTTGAAAAGACAAAAATTATTGAAGGACACATACCACAATGGGCAAACTATGTTGAATTAAATAATTTAAGTGCTGATTATGTTTTAAAAATAAAAGATTACAACATAGATGAACAATATCAACTTGAAGATGCAGAATTTTTAGTAAAGTACATTAAAGAAATACCCGAATCGTACAATTTTGATGATGATGTAGTTAATAACACAATCACCCAAAAATATAAAGATTGGACAGTAGCAGGATTTGAACAGGATTACACTTATTATTTGAATGAAGAAAAGAGAAAATTTGCTAAAAAGAAAAAAGTTGATGTTTACAACATTTATGAAGGAAGTGATTTATACGATGAATTTATTGCCCAAGTAAAATATACAAAATACAAGTTTTTTGCAAATAAGTTTAAAATATATAAATCGGAGTTACCTTATATTTTGGGAACAATAAAGCCATTTAATAATAAAACAATTTTTATTTGTACCTATGAAGGAATTAAGCATTTAGGATTAAGTGAAATATATGAACAAAATGACGCTTATCAACCAAATTCAATTTTTGGTCAAATACACAGAGAAATAACTCAAAATGGAAAGTTTCTTACAGATAGGTTTGAAAAGACATCTACGATAGACGGAAAATATTATCAATCAATTTATGGTAAAATACATAATATTTTAAGTTTAAAAGAGTTAGATTTTGATTGTGCAATTTTTGATGAATCGCATTTTATTAAGAATAATTACACCGAAACATTAGGTAATTACAAAATGGTTGTGGATTATGTGTTTAGGGGTCAAAGATACTATAAAGAAAGCGACACAATCCGTGAAAAAAGATATAAAGTTGGTAGTGGAAAAAAACCATCTTCATTAGCATTAAGTGGCTATTTTTTATCACGTTTTATAGGTTTACGGAATGGCGAAAAAAATGTAATGCACTTAACCGCAACACCATTCACTAATTCTCCAAATGAAATTTATGGAATGTTGGCATTAACAAATTATTCATTTCTTGACCAATATGGTTTTGACAATTTAACTGATTTCTATGATATTTTTATGGATGTTAGTTATGATTTAGTTTTTTCACCATCGGGAGTAGAACGAAAGGAACAATTAGTTGGATTTCAAAATTTACCTGCTTTACGAAGTATGATTTATGCTATTATGAACTACAAAAGTGGTGAAGATGCAAATATCAAGCGACCCGATAAATATTTAATGCCAAATAGTCCAACTGATGAAAGAACAATTTTGCCCGAAACAAAAGAGCAAGATATTCTTTTCAAAAAAATTAAGGATTATATGCGTTCAGTAATATCCTATGAAGATTTATGTGGTGATGCTGAAACTATTGTAGATATTGATGAAATGACAGAAGAACAATTATTTGAAGTCGTTTTAGAAAAAGGAACGGAAGAACAACAGGAAAAATATGGTGCTATTGAAAGACCTTTGGAAGAAGAAAATGATTTTTTTGCACTTAAAGATATAGTAGATAAAATTTTGAAAAAAACAGTAGAAGTAGATGAAAATACTTTAACTGCAAGTGAAAAAGATGGATTCCGTGTAATGAAAGGATTAAATGTTCTAAAAAATGTTACTTTAAGTCCATATTTATCAAAGTGTGCAAAAGAGGGGGGCATTGAGCCAACGGCAACACAATATGTTGAATCTTCACCCAAAATACTATATTCAGTAAATTCAATTAAATCAATACACGATTGGGAAAGAGCAAATAATAAAAAATTATCGGGTTGTGTAATTTATATGAATATTGGTATTAATGTAAAGGACAAAAATTTTAGTTGGTCTGAAACAGGTTTAGAAAAAATACGAACATATTTAATAAATAATTTGGGTTATTCCTACGATGATATTTCAATCGTTTCGGGTAAAGTAAGAAATGCAGAAAGAGAAAAACAAAAAAATAGGTTTTTAAATGGTAACTCAATAATTATGTTGGGTTCTTCTGCAATTTCAACAGGGGTAGATTTGCAAGATAACGCTTCTGCCTTGTTTTTATGTGATTTTGATTGGAATCCTACAACCAACGAACAAATTGCAGGTAGAATACATCGTCAAGGAAACCGATTTGCCAATGTGCGAATTGTTTATCCAATGATACGAAATTCATTTGACCCATCAGTATTTCAAAAGTTGTATGAAAAAACTTTACGAATCAAAAATTTGTGGGATAGAAATGATACAGGTTCGGTACTAAATGTTAAAGAATTTGATTTGAACGAGTTAAGAAAAAACATTTTAGATGAACCCGAAGATTTAGCACGTTTTGAAATTGAAGAAAAAATAATTGAAATCAATTCACAAATTAATTTAAGACAAAATAGAATTTATGAATTAAAAAATGTAAAGAATTATGTTGAAACAATGCAAGAATATGAAAACTTGATTAGAGCATATATTGTAGTTTTTAGTGCGTATTCTGAATTTTTGAAATGGGAAAAAAAGGAAAAAGAAATAGAAAATAAATTAGCAGAATTACGAGATGAACAAACAGGCATAACGGATGAAAAAGAAATCACAAAAATTGGTAGAGAAATCGTTAGGTTAAATCAAGAATTAATTAATCACAGAAACTCTCCTAAATATACAATTTTAGAATATTCCGAGTTAGGAACAGATGTTGAATTAATTGATAACTTAAATAGGGTTATATTAAATAGTAATTCATTGATAAGTCGAATGTCAGAAGATGAACGAAGAAGGGTTTATCAATCGTGGTTAGCACAGAATTTTCCAAGATTCCAAAACAAAAAATTTAATATGTCTGTCAATGAAGAAGATGATGTTTACCAATCGGCAGATTTTGATTCCCCAAATCATAATGGAACTGCTGAAAAGGATTCAATAAAATACAGGGATGCTTGGAGAAAATTCAATAAAATAAAAGATTTATTGGAAATTTTAGGCGTGAATTTACAAAATGTTGATGATACAATACAGGTATTAAGGGAACAAAAAGATGATTTAGAACGTCAAGCAAAAGAAATCAAAGATACTTTTGATACCCTTTATGAAGAATATGCAATTCGTAAGCAAGAACGTCAAATTACACAAATGACGTTAGATGAAAAAGTAAACGAATTTGCTAACTTAAATTATTTGCTTGAAGCACAATTAAACCCATTCCAAATTGATGAAGCAAGAGTGGTTGTATCGCCTGTTCAAATTTTGAATATTGAACCAAATGTCGAGGAAGCAGAAATTGTTGAAACTGAAATCAAGAAAAAACAAGATAAACCTACATCTGCCAAACCTAAAAAGCCAAGAATAGTTGGTCGTTTGAAAAAAGGATTAGTTGTACGTTTTGAATTTTCGCAAGAGGAAGAAGGATTTACAATTAGTTATGAAACCGATTTATTTTTCGATGCTGAAACAGAAGAATATATTTTGTTTACGTTAAGAAAAAGTGAAGCAGGAGAAGAAGAAAAAGAAGAAGTATTTGACGAAATACAAGCCGTTAGTTACTATGATGCTATGAAAGAAAACATTGTAGATGAATTTTACGAAAAAGGCGATGTAGAAGAATTTGATGAAGCAGTTGATGAAGCAGTTGAAGTAGTTTTACCGCAAGAAACGGAAGTTGAAAGCGATGAAACTACAATCGAATTTTTACAGGAACAAATCAATGGATTATTGATAGTAAAAGAAGTTACTGATGACCTTGAAACATTACAATTAATTGACGAACAAATCAATGGATTAAATATTATCATTGACCTAAAAAACCAAGAAAATGACTGAAAACGAAAAAAAATTAAAACAACTTGAAAAGTTAATTAGCAAACCAAATGTTGATGCTAAATTAAAGCCGATTTACAAAATGGGTATCAATAAGTTGAAAGCGAAAATTAAACAAGAAAAAAAAGCGGATAAAGTTGTTGTAGAAACCGAAGAAGTGGTAACTGCACCTGTAACCAAAATGCCTAAAACAACAAAACCAAAAACTCAACCAAAACCAAAAGTTGAAAGGGTTGGTGAAACTGTTGTTATTGATGGTATTACTTATGATATGGATTCAAAAGAATTTTGTGATTATTTAGTCGCAGAATTTAAGGAACGCAGAGCAAGTTCAAAAGCAAAAAAAGAAAGTAAGTCAAAAATTAGTCCTATAATTAAAAAATTAAAAGAGGGGTTGGTGGTTCGATTTGAGGAAACTAAACGAGAAGAAATTTTGTCAAGCGATATGTTTTATGACGCAGATACCGATGAAATTATTTTGTTTACTGAAACTAAACCTAAAATGGGTGGAAGAAAACTTCAACGTGAAATAACTTTGACAGAAGCCGAAGCATCCGATAAATATGCCAAAATAAAAAATAATAAAAGCATCACTATTGATGAATTTTACGAATAAAAAATAATTAAATATATTTAACTATGAACACATATTTTGAAAATTCGGAAATATTTGAAAATTTCGATGATGAAATGTTTGCAAATTTTGATGTTGGGGCAGTAGTGCAAGGGGCAGGTGCAGTAACACAAGGGATAGGTACGATTGCACAAGCAGGTGCTACAAAACAAGCATCGAAATCAGAAATTCAAAGAGAAATCGAATCTGTCTGTGGTAAAAGAACACCTGTGCTACGAAAGAAAAAAGAAAAATATCAAAAATGTGCAAAAGAAATCTCTGACAAATATCAATTAAACAAACAACAACAAACTGAACTTCAACAACAACAATTACAAACTCAACAACAACAATTACGAAACGCAACGATTCAACAAGAAAAAACAAAAAATCGTAATTTATACATTGGTTTGGGCGTTTTAGCCGTACTAATTGGCGTTGTCGTATATTTTAAAAGAACATCTTAAAAAATCAATATGAAAGAACCTTTAATTAAAGCAAACAGGGTATTCAAATACTCAATTACGTTTCAAGAAACAAATGAAGAAAGCCGTGAAGTAAGCGATTTTTCCGATAGTGGTTTTATTATTGAAAATGAAACAGATGAAATTGGCGATATACTTAAATTGGCTCAACAAACCTATGGTATTTATTATCCTATTTCTTTTGGTGCTTGGGAATCAACGACACCCGAACAAAATGCTAAATATTTTGAAAAAGGAATTGAAACGTACTATGCTTTATTTATTGAAAATGAAGATGGTACTGCGATTACCGAAGAAGAATATGATTTTATTACATTTTTGTTAAGTGATGGAAATTACAATAAATCGGAATTTACTGATTACGCAGTAGGGGGAGTTGTTTTAGGTGCTTTGGCATTAGGTGTGGGTGGTTTGATTGCTTACTATTATTTTAATAAGCGTAAAAAAGGTTATCCAACAGGTAGTGCGTGGACAAAAGAACATTATCACGACAACGAAGATGAAGATTACGAAGTAGAGCCAAGTAAAAGAAAAGTTCCTGCAAGAAATAGGAAATATGTCAATGGTGGTGAAATCAATGAGGAAGAAATACCAACTCCACAAGAATTGTTATACGATGAAGTAAAAAAATTAAATCAAGATGAATACCTTACTTTTTGTAATATCTACGGAATTGACGAAAAAGATAAAAATAAAATGATAGAATTTATTGATTCTCTTTCCGACAAAGATGCATACGAAATTATCTATGACTTAAATGTAGAAGATTATGCTGATGGTGGTGAAATTGAAGTAGTAGGAAAAGGAAATAAAGGTGCTTTTAGAAAGAGAGAGTATGAAGGAATGACCGAAAAAGAGGTAATTCAATGGTGGGAACAAAGAGGATATAAGTTATCAAAAACAAAATCTGAAAGCAGTTTAAAACCTTATACTTTTTACATTAATAAATTTGTCAATGGCGGTGGGGTAGATGGCGGTATTGCAAATGAAAATTTGATAGTTTACTTTGAAAGTGGCAAAGGGGAAAGTTTTATTTATAGAATTACAAAATTAAATGGCGAAGAATTATACGCTTCTTGGCTTGGTAGTTCTGCTACAAAAGAAATAATTGAATTAAAATACAAATTAGAAAGTAAGTATTCTAAATTTATATTTAATAATGACCATTCTGATTCAAGGTATTATGGTGTTATCGTGATTAACGATGGTAAAGTAGAAGAATATAATACAAATACAGATAAATGGCTAAATAAAAAAAGAGAATTGGGATTAGAAAAATTCGTCAATGGTGGAAAAACCGAAGCAGTTTATATTGAATTTTTAAATAAAGAAAAAGGATATAAAAAAGATGTTAAACATTTTAATTCATACGAGGAAGCAGTAGAATGGGCAAGGAAAAATTTTGATAAATTCGATTACGATATGATTAAATATAAATACGACAATGGTGGTGGGGTTGGTGATAAAATAGATTTGCTTAAAGACGAATTAGAAAAATTAGGCATTTATGTTGAAAAATCTCTTGATATTGAGAAAATTCCTTATTTACGCATTTTTCCAACAAATGACCCCGATGTAATTGAGAATTTCTTTTTTATTAATAAACAAGGAAAATACGAAATGGGTAATCATTACTATTTTGGGGAAAGTCAGAAAGCGTATGTTTTTGATAACCGAAAACAAATTGTTGATTTTGTTAAAAGCGAAAAATTTGAAACAATAAAAGAAAGAGAATTAAAGGAACAAAAAAGACAATCAGAAAAAGAGGAATGGTTAAGTCCTTTACAAAGGCTTAAAAAAAATCGGTATGTTGATGGTGGTGGTGTAGATGATTTGAAAAATTCTTTGAAAAATGATTTTTCATTTACAAATTTATTTTTACCTAATGAAAGACCATTTTTTCTAAAAGGTGATACAAAAGTTATTCAAAATAAAGGAATGATTGTTATTACTGATGGTAAGAGAGAAATTATTTTTAGTTCAACTAAACCTTATTCAAAATTTAAAAAACTTGGTAATGCAAGTAGTTCAACAAAAGAACTTTTTAATAAAAAATACGACAATGGTGGAACAACAACGACACGACCTACAACAACACCCGAAGTAGTACCCGATACAGATACAAAACCACTAAAACCAAAAACGCCTTACACACCTAAACATACACCATTGATAAAACCAAAGGCAAGAAAATACGATTTTATTTTAATAAAAAAATAAACCCATTATGAAACAATTTAAGGAAAACTACCAAAACCAAAATGAACGGATGAATCCGCAGTTGGAAAATATGCTAAAATCAATGCAATCTGATTTAGCAAACAACCCTGCATTTCCGAAAACAGATGCCAATGGAAACCCAATTAATTTTATCGAATTAATCGGCTACAAACGATTTTTAGATGTAATTGAAAAAGTAAAAAGATATACCAACTTGCAAAATGTAACAGGTGGTGGTTTAAGACAATTAAGTTCTACATTAATGCAGGGAGTTCAATTTATTCAAGAAGTTGAAGCACCACATAAACGAGAATTAGAAAATTTAGCCGTTGATTTGGTGGTAGAAGAAATGGAAATTCCCGATGGTGCATTTCAATTTCAATGTAAATTAGTTCCTGTTGGGTCAATAAATCAAGATGGATTTCAAATTGATGGAAAAGAACCGAGTGAGGAAGAAATTAATCAAGCGTTTCAAGACATTTCCCAAGATGTAGAAATACCTGCTGATGAATTGTTTGAAGATGAAAAGCACAAAAGACGTTTTATTAATATGCTAATTCAAGGTTCTGCAAAAAAAGGACACTATATGTTTGAGTTAGTACGAAGGAAAGTAAATGAATATAATCCTAATTTGGCTGAAACCTATGGAAAGGTAATGTCAATAAATGATTTATTATATTGGATTTTAGACGATGAAACCGTTAGAAGAATGGCGGAAAGTGATAGTTCAATGGGGGGTAGAGAAGGAATAGAAGAAGGCGAAGATGGTGGTACAATAATTAAGACCGAAGCAATTTGTTTCCCTATATCTCTGCACGAAATAATAAAAGGTATAATGGAAGTGTTTGGTACGCAGGGTTTACCCGATGACCCACAACAAGCCAATTTAGTAATTAATGCCGTAGATTCACTCTCCAATGAAACTATGGATTTACGTTTGGGTGTTCCTTGTTGGGAAAAAATTTATAGTGCTTATCCCGATTTTATTTTAGAAGAAGGAAATAGGTATTTACAGAATTATTTATTTGCTCGTTATTGTGCTTTACCAACAGATGAATTTTTCCGTGTATCACGTTTAATTTTATCCGATGACCCAAAAGGTGCAAAATACTTTGCGAAAATGGTTGATGAAATTCAAAATGATTTACAACGAGAAGATTACGAACAAAATATTGACGATATTAATTTAGATGATTTGCTTGGGTATAAAAATGGCGGTGGGGTTGGTAAATACTACGGTGGTAATTATTTAACTAATAAAGACCTAAAAGAATTAGAAAATTGGAACTTTATTGAAAAAGATAGAATAAGAATAATACCCGAAATCAATGAATATGGAACAAGATTCGGTTACAATGTAGAATATCTTGATGAAAATGGTCAATGGGAGGGTTCTTATTCAGTTAGTGCATATTCTAAACGTGAAGCATTTGAAAAACTTAAAGATAAATTTCAAGGAAAAGAATACTCAAATGGCGGTGGGGTTGAAAGTATTTGGGGCGGTATTCGTGGCAGGTTAAAACAACCTATTTTGTCTTTTTCTAAAAACGATTATGACGTTAATGTTGACCCTAAAAATATGGAAGTTGATGTTAATATAAAACAAGCAGATACAGTAAATCAAATAGCATTAAACGATACTGACGCTGAATGGACACAACACCATTGGGGGTATATGGTTTATCCCAAAACAGTTGAACAGTTGTATAATGTCCTTAAAGCGTTGAAAACAAAAGTTAGCAAGGAAAGGTTAGAAAGATATTTTATGGGAGAAAGATACTCCAAAGGCGGTATGATTGATTTATTTGAAGATTACGAAAATATACCTCCAAAAATTCAAAAAATTTTAGATTTTTATGAAGATGATTTCCAAGACGGAAGATACGATGGATTATCCAAAGCATTAAAAGAAGTTGAGGCTAATGGATATACGTTTGAGTATTATCTTGATGGAGTGGCTTATGGTTTAAGACCTAAAAATGTTCCGTTAAATAAGTTAAAAGGTTATGAAGATGAAGGTGGTATGATTGATTTATTTGAAGATTACGAAAATATACCTGCAAATGTAAAATCAATTTTGGATGAATATGAATTAGAAGAAAGTGATTACGACACACTATTGGAATTACAAAACCGATTAGAAGATATTGGCTACACTTTTGAATTTGGTTTAGATGCAGAACCTTTTGCTTTACGACCTTCAAATGTAAAAATTACTGAATTACAGGGGTACGAAGATTTTGATGATTCCGATAAATTTAATGTTGGTGGCGAAGCGGAATTTGATGTCTATAATTGGGATGACAAAATGGCTTTAATCAATCTTGGTCAAATTTATGAATATGCAATCGAACTTGACGAAATAATTAATGAAGATACGCAGTTAGAAGAATGGGTTAAAATGAAATTAACTCGTATCGAACAAAATATTGCTGATGTTAAACACTCATTAGAAGGTTGGGAAAAATATTCAAGCGGTGGACAAATTGCTAAAAAACAATTACTACATATTGCTAAATATTCCAAAGATTTAATTGAAATGATTTCTAATGGAAGTAAATTAATGTCTTGGCAAGAGGGTAAATTATCGGTTTCTGCTCAAAGTATTGATGATATTTACCATCATTTAGATTACAAAATGGGTAATCGTGCAGTAGATTTAGAAAACGAATCGGGAGATAAATATGGTAGGGGTAGGCAGGTAAAGGTGGTTGATTTCAACCCAAAATCAGAAAAAGAATATGATATAAAAGAATTTACTGAAATAGCGATAAAAAAATATTCTAAAAAATATGATGCAGAAACAATAAAAAAAGAAGTAAATAAAAATAGAAATTGGTATGAATATACTAATGAAACATTTTTAAATAGAGATTTAAAGGCATTACTTGATAGTTTAAGAATATTAGAAGTAGGAAAAACGAAAATAAAATACATAAATAAAAAATACAAAATAAATGATACATTTTTTGTAGAATATTTTATATTCTTTCACGATAAAGACGATGATATTTTTGATGTATTATTTGATGGTTTAAAAAATAAACCAAGTGGGTACTATTTACAATTTCGCATCGAGGAACTAAAAAACTTTGAGGAATATAATATTGTTAGTGATAAAAATATAAGTATAATTTATGGAGATGACTTTACAAATATCAATATGCTTTTATTTGAAACGAAATCCGAAACCCCCACGAACTATAAAAAAGCAATCGAAGAAGGAAAAAATAAAATTCCTGCATTAAAAGAATATTTCGTGGAATTTTTAGACAAAACAAGTGATTTAGATTATGGCGATGAAGAATCGGAAGATAAATATGGTAGGGGTAGGCAGGTAGTTAAAAAAACATCAAATGAAAATAAACAGGTAAAAAAATACGTTGTAAAAGGTTATGTTTACGATGGTGGGGAAATATGGAAAGAATCATTTGATAATATAGATGAAGCGTATCAATTAGCATACCAAATACAAAATGGTTGGACAGACGATGGGACATATTATTTAATTACCATTTATGATGAAAAAGGTAAAAAAGTAGCGACTATATCTGATGATAAATATTTCAATGAATTAACAGAACTTAAATTATTCAAAAAAGTAAATTTAGGTGCAGACACAAAAAAAGAACGACAAGTAGAAAATGAAAAACTAAAAGGATATAAGTTTAATTTACAAGTTCGTATTGCAGATGGGGGGGCAACAGTAATATTTGAAAAAACATTTGATTCCATATTTGATGTTATGGATAAAATGAATACTTATTACGAAGAAGATTATTATGCTCTTATTAACGATGAAAGTTTAGATTATTGGGAAGATAAATATTATGAAATTGATTCTATTAGAAATTATATTAAAGGAAAATATGGTTGGTCTTTCTTAAAAGAAAATAATTATTGGATAGCAAAAGACGATTATGACAATAATCATATAGTAAGAATCGTAAATGGAAAACCAACTTCTGATTCTTCAATTACAAAAGGTGCTTTAAAACAAATAATGGAATTAGAAGCACAAAAAAAATATTCGGAAAAACCTAAACATAATAAATCACTTTCCGATATGAAAAAAATATGGGATGGGTTGAGTGATAACTATGAAGAAAGAGAAAATATAGTATTTCTTATAGGTTATGATGGTGGGCAATTAAGAGAAGTAGTGCCGTATAAATTTAATGACTTCAATAAATCCTTTCAAATAGAAATTATGAACGCATACTTTGGTCAAACCGAAGAACAAAAACAAAAAATAATAAATAAAAAGAGAAAAGAACACGAAGAGTTAGTAAAAAATTACCCAACATTAAGAAATCTTTATGGAAAAAAATTCGTTGATGGTGGTGATGTTCAAGGTTGGATGAAAGAAGCATTATTAAATTTACAACTTGTAGAAGATGATAATTCCCTGCAAATAACTCATACCAACGATGATTCATTTTACGTTGAGGGGGATAGTGCTGAATATCGTGTTTTTGAAACTTATGCTATTGCTTACAATACTGCAATAGAACAAGTGCGTGAAGATTTAGAAGAAAATCCCGACTTTTTTAACCAAGATTGGTTAATGAATTGGGTAGATGTAGATGATACAATCGAAAATATATTAGAAGAATATTATCGTTCATACGCTGATGATATAGCAGACGAAGATGATTCAAGATACAAAAACAGGTTAATTGCAGAAATGGTAGCAAATGGTTTAATGACCGAAGAAGAAGCAACGTCAGAAGAAGCGGATGATATTGCAGAAGATAATATAGATAATTTCGTAGATTTGTATGTAGAAGAAAATATCGAAGGTGATAAAGGCATAAATTGGTATATCAGTAATTTTGGACAAGATGATTTTAGAGATTTAGTAATTGACAACAATTTAATTGATATTTCGGGTGCTTCCGAAGATGCCATTGATACCGATGGTGTGGCACATTTTTTATCTTCATACGATGGTGAAGAAATTGAATTAGACAACGATGTTGTAGCATACAGAACAAATTAAAATGAATAATATGCACAAAAAAGGGAAACCTGTATTTAGAATGACAAAAGGTGGTGATGTTACCAAAATGTCAAGAACAGAGTTAGAGGAATATATCTCTAAAAATTATTTGCCACATTTATCAAAGGCATCAATGTACTTTTATTTTTCCGAAACAGGTTATGATTACGACTTGCTTGGAGATAGTAAATTACAAAAAAATGCGTTGTTAAAATACTATACAGATAATAGTGATTTTACAGAATCTTCCCTTGCAGAAAATTCAAATTACAAAATAAACGATGATTGGGAAATCGTAGAAGTAATTAAAGACCCCGAAACTGATGAAATAATTGAGGAAAGGGAATTAGAATTAATTGCACAGGACAACACCTACAATTTTTCCTATTTGGGTTTAATAGACCTTAATTGGCGTGTTTATTACGATGATGTTAATGAACAATATTTTTATGTGATTCACCCACATATAGGCGGTGATATTAGGGGTAATTATGGTGATGCTTTAATATTGAAAGGAGATGACAAAGAAGAACTATTTTACCGTTATTATTACGATTTCATAAGTGGTCGTGCTACAATTTATTTTGAGTTTAAGGATGGAAGTAATTTAGTTTTTAATAGTGAAAACGATAGTGATGTTTTCAATTTTGATTTTGTAGAAGAAAATTCCGAAATAAATTCAAAAATTGCACAACACTTGGTTGATGATTTTCAAAAATTCACAGGGTACGCAGGAGATGAATTTTTACAACAAATTGTTGAAGAATTTAATACTGAAAATAATCCGAAATTTGTTCGTGGGGGTGGTGTAGGTACTCCTATGGCATACATTGAAATTTTAGGTTACAATGATGGTCAATGGATGGATTTATCGCTTTATGATAGCGGAGAGGAATTTATGGATGCCATAAACGAATATATGGCTGAATTAAATAAAATTGATGGCAAAAACCGTGAAGAATATCGTGTTGCTGATTTCGAGGGATTTGGTGATGGTGATTACTATGAATATATGGGTGAAAGTGAATTTGACAACATAATTCAAGGATATAAAGAATTTGAAAATTCCAATTTTCCATTACAAGTAGTTGAAGAATACAAAACCGACACAGGTACGGATGATTATTCCGATACAATTAGGAGTATGATTGATAATTTTATTGGTAAATATGATAGTTATGAAGATTTCGGTTATGAAATGGTACAAGAAGGTTCGTATGAAGTAACTGATAGCAATATTTATATTACCGATACTGATAAACGATTACTTGCAGGTGAAGAAGCCGATTTTAGGGCGAATGATTTGGATTTTGATGAATTGTTAGAAGTCGCAGAGGAAACAAAATCTGACTATGAAAAGGACAAAAATGATTTTGAGCAAATGATTGAAGAATTGCAAGAAGAATTATCGGATTTACAAGCACTTTACGATGCACAGGAAGAAGTAGAGGATTATGAAAAAACAATGGAATTAATTGGCGAAAAGGAAATGCTAATTGAAGAAATTGAAGGACAAATAAATGGTTTAGAAGATGAATATTTTTCACAAGCAAAGTCAGAAGCGATAGAAATATTTTACGATGAAATTTACGATAAATTAGACCGAGATTTGTCAAGTTGGTTGGATGAAAATGGTTACACCGAAAATTTAGCAGATGTAAGTTTTTTAAGTGTTGATTATGAGGAAATTGGAGAAGATTTAGCAAGTGATTATTTAGTTATTGAAGCCGATAGAAACATTTATATCTTTTCTACTTATGTAGGCGGTGGTAAAGCAATTAAAATGAAAAATAAAGAGTTTCCATTTTTTATTGTTGAAGAAAAAAACAAAAAAATAATTTCGGGATATTCCACAAAAGAAGATGCAATTAAAAACAAAGGAAATTTAGTTCGTCAATACAAAGGTTTGAAATTCAACATTTATGAAAAAAATGCGTTGAGCAAAAAAACCAACCTAAATCCAAATGTGAAAGGCGATTATATGAATTTAAGCGACCTTGAAAGTGCATCGAAAATTGCTACCGAACCATCTAAATTAAAAGTAGTTGGATATAAAGCAAAAAGTGGTGTAAAAAAAGGTTTAGAATACATTAAGCAACAATGGGAAGATTTAGATTTTGGTGATGGAAAAGGCGGTGCTAAATTCGATAATGGTGGTACGGCTGATAGAGAACAAATGATGGAGGATTTAAGAAAAAAATATGAACGTATTGAAACAGGAATAAGATTCAAATTGGCAAGTATTTTAGGAATAGATGAAGCAATTAAATATATGGATGGTTATGCGGAAAATGTAGTTCACCCATATAATTTAATTCGTAGTGCCGTTGTTAAAGAATTTATTACTGTTGATGAAATAAATAAGGATATAATAAACGAATCAATTTACGAAAGCGATGATATTACAAGCACTTACAAAGGAAGTGGTCAAGGCATTGGAGGTAGTGATATGAATGTTTTTATTTACAATATGTTGAAAAGTGCAGGTGTTCCTATTGGGATTGTAAATTATAGATATGAACGCTTGGATAAAATGCCAAAAGTTGAAGAAGTAATTGAAGAACCGATTGAAGAAGTAATTGAAGAACCGATTGAAGAAGTAATTGAAGAACCGATTAAAGAACCAACAATAGAAGAAATAATGGGAAATAACAGAATAATTCTTTCTCCTTCGGGTAATTTTATGATTGTAAATGAAAATAAAGAATTGATAAAAGAAAATGGTAATACAATTTATTTTGGTTCAAAAGCAGAAGCAGAAAATTATGTAAAAAATAATTTAAGCAATAGCAACAAGGCAAATTTTGGTGCAGTTTTAATGGCAGTTGATTTAGCACAAAAACAACAACAAGCACAAGCACAAGCACAGGCACAAGCACAGGCAGATGCACAAGCAATAGCAATTCAAGAGCAACAAAACCTTGAAAAAGAAGCAACATCAACAGAAATAATTACTGATGATAGTATTAAAGTAAATTTGCCTAAATTTGATATTGGCGGTGAAATAGACCCTGTTTATTGTTTAAATCTTTTAATGAATGATTTGAAAAAAATTCAAGAAACCGATACTTTTTTCACAGTTCCTAACTCAAAACAGATAGTTTTAATGTTTAAAGATAATGTATTAGTTACTACTGCGGATTATGTTCAAAAATGGATTTCAGAGCATCCCGAATGTTCAACTGTTTTTACAGGAGATATTGAATTTAATAAAGAAAAATCTCCAAGAGCATTAATTTTTACAACTAATTTTCAAATTGATTCAGTTGAATTATTGAAATATGGTGGCACTTTAACAATGAAATAATGAATATATCCGAAAATCAATCAAGAACCCTTTATGCTATGTTTACTGTTTTATTTGCAATAAACGTAGGTTATACCATTTGGAATTTTCACGAACAACAAAAACTACGAAAAATTCAACAAAAAATTGTTGAAGAACAACTCGTTGCAATTCAGAATCAAAAAAAACGTGAAGTCGAAGAATAATTAAAAAAATTGACAGCCGTTTGTAAATGTTATTCAAGTAATTTCTTATATTTGTTCCAAATGTAATACTTTGGAAATTATCCTTATTATCTTATTGTCGCTTTTAACATTGATTTTAAGTGTTTTTATTTGTTTATTTGTCTTAAATAAGATTGATAAAATAATATTCAATTATTGCAGGAAAAAAGTAAATAAAATGAATATTAAAATCAAAAAAAATGGCTGAAACAAGTTTTTTACACGAAGAATTAATGCAGGAAGAAGAATTATCTATTGGAGAGTTACCTGCCGAATTACAAAGACAAGTTAAAGGATTTAATGTTACCAAAAAAAAGTATGAAGAAAATCCAAATATAAATGAAGAAAATCGTTTGGTAAGGTTATCCACTCAAATAGCAAACAATATTCAAAATTGGTTAGAAAAACAAGATGAAGATGATGAAGGTGATGACGATGATAATGACGACAAAAAGAGGAGTGCTAACACAAAATCAACAGATAAAGAACCTGTAAAAGATTCCAACGTAAGTAAACGTAGATTGGTTGAAAAAGATTCAAGCGAAAAAAATTCCGTACAAAAATCCGAAACACCCTCTGTACCCAAAAAACCCGTAACCACAGGAATTTCATTTGGAAACTTTGTTATGGAGAAAAAAATAAAATCTATTTGTGATGCTAATGGTGGTAGAATTAAAATTACTCAATTAGTTGGAATCATAAATAAAGAACCCGATTATCCCGAACAAAGAGTACACACAATTAAGTTAAGAAAAGTATTTTTATCATCCGACTACCGAATAGTTTAATGAGCCAAGAAATTTCCATAAACGAATTTTTAAGAGAAGTACAAAAAGCAATAAATAAGTACGGGATAGATGTTGTAACTAATCAACTAAAAAAAATAAAAATTTATTGCGGTGATACTTTTGAAAGCGATGTTGTGGATTTCATTATTCAAAAAACGGCTAATCATTACATAGTTGATAAAAACGATATTCTTAATTCAAAAAAGAGAGGTGTGATAAGTGAAGCAAGAAGAATGTGCTTTGCTTTGGTAAAAGAACACCTATCATTTACAGATGAAGAAATAGGCAGATATTTTGGTGGTAGAACAAGGCAATATATCAATCAAGAATTAACAAGTTTACCCATAAATCAAGATAATTTAGCAACTAAACAAGAAACAAAGTTTGTAGAAAACTTTTTGTACTTGACATCGGAAGTATTAAAATTCAAAAATGAATATTCAACAAAAGAAAATAACATAAAATGAGTAAGTTTTGGTTTTTTGAAAGAAAGGGCAGACCAACTGCAAATGAAAGCCGTGTTTGTGATAAAATCACATCGGGTTTAAACAGAGGTATGTTTGAAAAAGAGGATTTAGATGAATATGTTGCTAACTATGGAAAAGCATACTCGGAAGAAGATTTAACTGAAATGTATGAATATCTATCGGGAGAGGATTTACAAGGAAATAAAATTGAAAATTACGAGGATGACGATTCTTATGACGACAATAACGATGGAATTGAAGATGCAGTAGAAGATTATATTGATGATTCTAACGCTGACAAAGTAGAAAATCCCATCAACTTTAATCCATTTGAAGAACCTGTAATTGAAAGGTCTTATACGCAAGGGTACGTTAATGACCAAAAACAAGAAGAAGTTTTTGATGAAAACGATATGAAAATGCCTTCCGATGGAGAATCAATAAATGATATTCCCGAAGAAGAACAAGACATACCCGAACCCGATTATGCAAATACCCACTATCCACAGGAAGATGACGATGAAGATTACGATGATGAAGATTACGATGATGAAGAAGGTGGCAATAAACTTGGGGGAGATAATTTACAAGATTTAACCCCTGCTCAAAAAAGAAAATCCGCAGAAAAAACGGCAGAAGCATTATTAAACCTTTATTGTCAATTTACACCGCTTCCATTTAAAAATTGGGCAAGTTTCAAAGACCATAAAATTCAAAAAATGGCTTTTGAGGACAAGTTAGACCTTAAAATGCCATTAGAAAACGGTATTACCGTAGAGGATTATATTAATGGACAAAATGAACAGGTAGAGGAAATATTTAAGGTATCTGATGAAACAAGGGAAGAAATTAAAGACCCTTTAATTGATGTTTTATTAGAGCAAGAATTAGCACTAACACCAACACAACGATTAATGTTAGCAGTTGGTAGCCATCTTGTAACAATGTCTTTTTCTGCTTATCAATTAGCACAAAATAATAAAGTCGCATTAGAAACATTTGAAAGGTATCATCAAACCACTAAAAAACAAAATACCGCACCGTTTCCAAACGAACAAGCGAAACAAAAAAAGCAAAAACCAAGTGATAATTTAAGTAAGGTTGAGCAACAAGCGGTTGAAAAATTTATGCGTGAATTAAATGGTGATGACGAAGAAGAAATAATTGATGCAGAACACGACCCAACGGTTGAAATTACGGAAGATTACGATGATAATTAATATCTAAATATGATTTCAAGGAGAGAACCAATATTGATGTGTGCCACAGGTAAAAAGGGTGTAGGTAAAACCTATACCACTATGGGATTAATCAATTCCTACATAAAGCCAAACAAAAAAACAGGCAAAAAAGCACGAAAGGTTCTTATTTATGATATTAATATGGAGTACACGGAGTACAAAGCACTTTCCGTTAAAGATGTTTCGGCTTTTTCTCGTAGTCCTAAAATTGAAGTTCGCAGGGTTTTACCAATGACCGCAGATGGTAAAATTGCAACGCTTGAACAAATGATTGATATTTTAAATAAGGTAATCACAAATTATAGGGGTGGTTTGTTGATTTTGGAAGATATTAATAGATACCTTATTCAAGCAAAAACTGTGGAAGTTATTGGTTTGTTAGCAACGAATAGACACAGGGATTTAGATATTATTTGTCATTTTCAATCTTTATCTGCACTTGACCCCCGAATGTGGCAAAATACTACTTTTGTTCGCTTTCATTATCAAATTGACGATGTAAAAAGATATGCCCAACGACTACCTAATTTTGAAATGTTCAAAATAGCACAATGTTTAGTGGAGTTCAAATATTTACGAAAAAATGATAAGCGATTTTATTGTTATGTTGCTTGTGATGAAAATTACATAACAGGTAACTTTACAAAAATTGATTTTCAACAAGCGTGTGAAGATTATTTAGTAAAAAATCCAAAAACATTAAACGACTATGCTAAACAATTTGGAACAGGTTTAGAATCAAGAAATAAAGCAAAAAGACAATTAATTAATGAATTATATCAAAAATATTACAAAGGAATATGAGTAACTACAAAATACTTTTTAAGTATGCTTCAAGGTCAAGAAATCAGCGATTTTTTGAAGGTTTAGATAACATTTTAACGAATTTAGGTGATTTGAATAATTTTTGTATTCTCTGTTCACTTGATGCAGATGATTTAGAAATGAATAATCCCGAATCAATAAAAAGATTATCCGAATATGTAAAAAAATACCCAAACAAAATTGTAATTAAATTCGGTTTGTCAAAAAATAAAATTGATGCAATAAATCGTGATATAAATGCTTTCAAAGAAAGATATGATTTTGATATTTTGGTTAATTTTTCAGATGATATGAGGTTTTTAACTCACTCTTTCGATGATGTCATTAGAAATAAATTTCACTATCATTTTCCCGATTTAGATGGTAATTTACACTTTAACGATGGATATGTTGGCGATGCAATAAGCACATTAAGTATCATAGGGCGTAAATATTATGAACGATTTAATTATGTTTATCATCCAAGTTACTTTTCTCTTTGGTGCGATAATGAATATACAATGGTCGCAAAAAAACTAAACAAAATCTTATATTTTGATGAAAAAATATTTGTTCATAATCACCCTGCAAATATTGGTGGAATGATTGATGCTCAACTTATGAAAACCGAAAGTTATTCGGAACAAGATAGACAAAACTTTGAACAACGATTAGCAAATAACTTTCAATAATGTATTACGGACAAAATTTAGAAGATAAAGTAATAAGTGAATTAATAACTCAAAAATATGGTGCTTATTTTATTGGTACTATTTTAGATATTGGTGCAAATGATGGAATTACTTTAAGCAATTCAAGGTATTTTTATTTACAGGGTTGGAAAGCACATTTAGTAGAAGCAGGTAGAAATCCATTTAATGCTTTGATGTCAAATACTATTTCTTTTAATAATGTTTATTCGTACAATGTTGCATTGGGAAATGAAAACAAATCTTTGACATTTTTTGAAAGTTCAAATTTGTTGAATCCATTTGACAAAGGACTTGTTTCAAGTTTAATACCCGAAGAAACAACAAAATGGAGAAATGCAGGTATAACTTACGAAACATACGAAGTTCAATGCTATAATTGGGATAATTTTTTATCTACCAATGGGTTGAAAAACGAAAAATTTGATATTATTTCAATAGACATTGAGGGTATGGATTACGAGGTTTTATCACAAATGAATTTAACAGAATTGGGTTGTAAAATACTTTGTGTTGAATTTAATGGAATAAACAAAAGTAAATATGTTGAATATGCTAATAAGTTTCAGTTGCATTTAGTGAATGAAAACGCAGAAAACTTGATATTTGCATTATGAAACATTGTATAGTAAATTTTTCAAATGATTATTTTGTAAAAGGTCAAGAAAGATTAGTTAAATCGCTTCAAGAAAATAATTATCAAGGAGATATAATTACATTTAATCACTACGAGCAAGTTGGTAGCAAAACCCATCAACAAGTGCCTTATCAATTTAAGGTTTTTGCAATAGAAAAAGCAAGACAAATGGGTTACGACATTGTACTTTATTGTGATGCTTCAATGTTTGCTATAAAAGACGTTATGCCTGTTATTCACCACATTATTGAAAGAGGATATTTAATGGAATTGTGTGGTTTTAGTGCAGGTCAATGGGCGACTGATATGTGTTTGAATGAATTTGAAATTTCGAGAGAAGAAGCATTTGATATTTCTTTATATTCCGCAGGTTTTACAGGATTAAATTTTCAAAATAGTAATTCTAAATTATTTTTTGAAAGGTGGTTTCATTTCGCTTCGCAAGAAATTACATTTATTGGAGATTGGAATAATAATAACAAACAATGTTCGCAAGATGAAAGATGTTTGGGTCATAGACACGACCAAACAGTAGCATCAATTCTATCGCATATTATTGGACTTGAAAAAATAGTACCTACTTATATGCAATACATTTACACAGGAACAGAAATTAAAGAGAAAACAATTTTTGGTTGTCAAGGAATAATTTAAAACAAAAAAATATGAACGATTCACAAATGTTAGATGTGATTGCTAACGCACTTTATTCAACAAAAGAAACTCAACGAAATAGTTATGATTTAGGTCAATATGTTGTAGAAAAAAATGTAGAAGGGGATATTATCGAATGTGGCGTTGCTATGGCAGGTAATTTTGCTACAATGATTTTAGGTGCAATTTCTGTCGAAGGTGGTAGAAATAGAAAATTTTGGGGTTTTGATAGTTTCGAGGGAATACAGTTAGCAGGTAAAAAAGATACTCAACAGGCAGGTATAGGCGACATAACTCACAATACCGATGTGCCTTATGAATCACTTTTAGTATCAAGTGGAATTACATCACATTCAAAACAACAAGTTATCAATAATTTAAGAAGTTGGAATTTATACGATGGACTAAATATTGAATTAGTTGAAGGTTGGGTACAAAATACATTAGAACCTAATTTACATTTAATTGATAAAATTTCAATTTTGCGTTTAGATATGGATATTTACCACCCTACAAAATTTACATTAGATTTATTGTGGGATAAAATGTCGGATGGTAGTGTAGTAATCATTGATGATTGGGCATTGGATGGTGTAAGAATTGCCTGTTATGAATTTTTTGAAGAAAAGGGAATAAACCCCGAAATTCACACAATACCCAATTCAACTCCAACTTATTTTTTCAAGAAAAATATATGACAGAAATCCAATTAAGCATATTGATTCCTTGCATACCTTCCCGATTCAAAAAAGCACAAAAACTTATTAAAAAATTGGAAAATCAAATAGGTGATAAAAAAATTGAAATAATTTGTCTAATTGATAACAAAGTTAAAAGCATAGGAGAAAAAAGAGATAATTTGGTTCAAGTATGTAATGGTAAATATTTTATGTTTTTAGACGATGATGATGATATTCAAAATTTGGATGACGTTTACGAAAAAACATTTTTAAATGTTGATGTTATTACATCAAAAAGTGAATGTAGAAATTCAAATGGTTCAAAGTTCATAGTAACACATCACTTGGGAAACGAAATTGAACACAAAAACGATGGAAATGGTAATTACATTGATTGTAATAGACCCCCTTTTCATATAAACGCTTGGAATAAAAAATTTAAAAAATATCGTTTTCCTTTTGTTAATTATGGAGAAGATTGGGGATGGTTAAAGCAATTTGTTCACTTGGCAAAAAAAGAATCTTACATTGATAAAATAGTTTACAAATATAATTTCGACCCTAAAATTACAGAAGCAAGTACAGAAAGTAATTCAGAATGGCAAAATCCTAATGGTGATGAACAATAATAAAGAAATTTTTGGTTGGTTTAATTTTGATGACATTTATGCCGATGCAGTAAATAATGCAAAAGATGGTTCTAATTTTTTAGAAATTGGTTGTTTTTTTGGTAAATCAACTGAATTTTTGTGTAGAAAAATTAAAGAAAGTGGAAAACAAATAAACGTCTATGTAGTAGATGTTTTTTTAACTGAATATCCACTTTATGTTGAAATATTACAAGGTAGAAGTATGCTTGATATATTCAAACAGAATTTATATGAACATAATGATATTTTAAAAATATATCAAGGCAGAAGTTCTAATTTACATCAAAATTTTGAAGATAGTTTTTTTGATATGATTTTTATAGATGGCGACCACGACTATATTGGCGTAAAAAACGACTTGATTAATTACTTCCCTAAATTAAAAAAAGGTGGAATTTTTGCAGGACACGATTATACGGAAGATTGTGGAGTTCCAATAGCAGTAGATGAATTTTCAAATGAAAATAATCTTAAAATAAATGTTTCCCGAACATCTTGGATTTTAACTTAATAAATAAAAAATATGTTTGACATTACACTTTACAATGATGAATTTTTCCTTTGGCATCTAACTTATGCAAGGGAATATTCAATTAAAACAATGGATTGGTACATTGACACTTACAAACCTAATTCTGTGGTTGATTTTGGTTGTGGAATAGGGTCTTATCTTGAATCGTGTTACAACAAAAATGTTCTTGAATATGCAGGTTATGATATAGGCGGTGAATATGCTAAAAAATATACCCCTGCATTTTTACACGATAAAATTGAGTATTTGGATTGTACGCAACCAATTAAAACAAAACAAAAATATGAATGTGTAATTACATTTGAAACGATTGAACACATTGAGCCAATCGGAACAAATATATTTATTGAGAATTTAATTAACGCTACCGATTTAATAAATGGTAAAATATTATTTACAGGTGCAACTCCCGAACAGGATGGTTGCGGTCATATTAATTGCAGAGAAAAACAAGATTGGATAATTGAATTTTCAAAACATAATTTTGAAGTAGATTTTGAACAAACAGAATTTGTAAAAAAAAATTGGATTGAATTAAATGTTGGTTGTCCTAATTACATAATAAATAATTTAATCATTTTCAAGTACCGAAATAAAAAATGAAAGATTTATCAATATTGATTCCTACGCTTCCTGCACGAATTGAAATGCTTTCTATGTTAATGCAAAGATTGAATAAACAAATAATTGATTTCGGTTTAATTGATAGGGTTCAAATACTTACTTTATGTGATACGAAAGAATATAGCGTTGGTAAAAAACGTAATATGCTTTTAGAAATGAGTTGCGGAAAATATGTGTGCTTTATAGATGACGATGACCAAATATCTGATAAATATTTATTTGAAATAATGAGAGCCACTCAAAGTAATCCCGATGTAATTACATTTTGCGGTGAATATATTGAACATCAAACACAATTTTTTTCGATAAGCAAAGTACATAGACAGAATTATTCTGATTCAAATGGTATTTATCGTTTACCAAATCATCTTTGTCCTGTAAAAAGAGAAATTGCTTTACAATCAATGTTTACTGATAAAAACTTTGGTGAAGATTCGGATTATGCCGAAAGAATAAATACCTTAATTCAAAGTGAATTTCACATTAAAGAAAAATTATATTATTATCTTTACAATAGTGTTAATTCACAAACAAATCCAATGAATAATAGAAATCCTTTTAGTTAATTTAATTTATATTTATGAAAAACAACGAGCATCAACAAAAAGTAGAAATGGCAAAACAAGTTGGAACACTTTTGCCCGAAACGAAAGAAAAAATCAAATTTTATTCCGAAGTAATTGAAGCCGAGAAAACTTTAATTAGCGAATATCAAAAAAGAAAAAATAGTTTTTTTGTATCTAAAATTCAAAAAGCAAAAGACACAATAGAAATCGTAAAATTAGAAAGCAGTATTAATCAAAAGGTAAGAATTTACCAATCGTATTTGGACAGAAAATTGCAATACGAAAAATGGTTGGATGAAATGGCTATTGAAGTTCAAAATGAATTTGATAATGTTCTTGCAGAAGCAAAAGAAATAAAATCAAATATTCGTTTACAACAAGCAATAGAAAAATTTGAGAATTACGATAATAAAAATACGCTTCAAAGCAAAGTAGAATTTTATTTATATTTGAATCAAGAAATAATCAATAACAAAACTTTCGGAAAAGGTAAAAAATAATTATGTTGAGTTGCATAAAAAGGGGAGAGGGGGATTAATTTCCCCCTTTTTTTTAATACTCAATTTGATTTGGAATGTGGCATATAAAATAAGTAGCACCATAAATTTTATCATAGTTACTTGACCACTTTTGTAATTTTTGAACGAACAACCAATCGTGTCCATAACCATTACAACCTTTCCAATCTAAATTCTTTTGATTTTTATGAATAATACTTGACGTTCCAATGCTTTCGTGTTGAACAAAAACTGTTTTAGTAATAAACCCACCTGTGGTATAAACATAGTCGTTGTAATACGCCCAATCTAATTTTTCTGCTTCAATTTGTGAAACAATCGTATCTAAATGTTTATCACCAATAATGTCATCGCTATCTAAATAGCAAATGTATTTTCCATTAGCATTTTTTATTCCTACACTCCGAAGTTCGCCCGAAAACAGTTTCGATTTAGGTTTGGTATGAATGTATTGAATACGCTTGTTACTAATTTGTTCCAAAAAAACATCATAAACTATTTTTTTTGAAATCAAACAATCATCACTTACAATAATCAATTCGGAATCAGTCAAAGTATTCGCTAAAAAACTATTTATTGCACGGATAAATTTATCTTCTCGGTTCGTTGCACAACCTTCATATTCGCCAAGATAAACAGGCATAATAACGCTAACTTTCATATTCTTAATAATGATGTATTTTTATGTTCACACAAAATAGATGTATCTAAATAAACAGGTATATTTTTTCTATCAAGGTCAGCATAGAAAAAACTATCGGGATGCACAGGGGAATCATCTTCGTATCTAAAAACAATATCCTTTAAAACTGATTTTTCAATTAACACACAACCTAAACCACAACTAAACACTTTTTTTAATTCACCATCAACCATTAAAATATCATTTTCTTCTAAATTAAATGTTTCTCGGTGGTCTATACCCCAATCTTCAATTTGTTGAACCATTAATTTACTATTCTCTCCTTCTTCAATAAAATACATAGCACCAACTACTTTTTTTCTTGCATCCAATAATCTTTCGATTACATTAATTGGTGGAAAAACATCCGTTTCTAAATGCAACAAATAATCAAAGTTATTTTCCAAAGCATACAAACGACACCTATCGTGGCTTTTTGCTAAAATATGCTTAAATGATAAATTGTATTGGGATGGAGTAACTCGGTGAAAATTAATATTTTCTTGATTTTTATATTTTTCTTTTAGGTTTGTATAGTAATCACGTTTTTCACTATTATCACAAATCATTATTTCTAAATTCGGATAAGTAAAATTATTTACGTTGCTTAACCACTCGTCAAAACAATAATTTTTTACATCGGCAGTAGGACTTGCCACTAATATTTTCTTCATTTTCTAAATTTTATTTTAGCAAAAATAGTAATAAAAACAACACTATCCACTAAAACTTGACAATTATGTAAAGAATAAAAATTAAAATAATTGCAAGTGTTAATAAATAATGATATATTTTTGGAGGGAGAAAAATATATACAATGGGAATTTTCACAAAAGAAATGCTTATTAACGCAGGAGTTACTCTTGCGGTGGTTATGGTTGGGCTATATGTTCACGACAAATTTGTTGCACCTAAAATGGCAGGTAAATCTGCCCCTGCAAGTGGAACATTGAGTGTGAATGTAGATGCTTAATCCGATTTTTTATTTATTAACAATTTAAAACTTAAATGTAATGAAAAACAATTTCAACATTGACAGGTATCTGAATGAAGCCGAAGAACGATTTTCGGGTTTTTACGGAGAGGATTATGACGATTTCAACGGAGATGACTTCGATTTATTTGAAGGAGATGGAGATGATTTATATTCTTATTCTAACGCACAAGGCGGTGGAGTGGATATGTTAAAATCACCTGCACCATACCAATTAACTGTTGTTAATTCAACGGCAGGTAATTTGACTATGGTTATTTTTGGGAACAACGCTAACTTGTTATCTACGAATTTCGGTTCATCAGTAGGTTTATCAGTTACTCCTGCCCAAACTAACATCACCTATTTGCAGTTGCTACAACAATCTGCTTCTCAACCTTTTGAAACGTCTTTAATCCGTGTTCAGTCCACAAACAGTTCACAGGTTACTCAAATTTTGACTGTAACCGTAACTGATGCTAACGGACAAAGTGCTACTTTGCCAATTATCACGCAAAGTTACTTCTCGTCTTATCAGCAACAAAGTGGAATTTTAGATGTCCCCTACCAATTAAAAATTGACGGCAACACTTCTATCACTTCTACTATTTTGGCTAACACAACCGTTACTTATACATTCTTCCCTGCGGAGAAAGTAAACACGGCAAAAGGTCTTGCAGGTCAAGGTGCGGTACAAGTTTACGGAAATCCACAAGTTAATCTTGGTGGTATGACTTTCCCTAAACGACCAACTCTTGCAGGTCGTGGACGACCAAGACGTAGAAGAATTGGGTAAGATTTTTTAATATACCGATATTCGCTTTGGAAAGGCAAACCATTTTATCGGGTTTGCCTTTTCTTTTTTAATAATTAAGATATGCAAGAAAAAATATCACTTCAAGAATTAGTAGCATTAAATAGCACGGCACAATCAAAAAAACTTATTGTGCAGTATGGCTATAAACCTGCAAGAAATTACAACGATTTGATTTCTAAATTATATCGTTTTACGAAAGATTATCGTGAAGATGCACTAAAAGAATTGGCAAATATTCACCCACATAAAGATTTAATTATGAATTATTTTTGTGTAGCGAATAATGAAACCATAAGCAACCTTGATGGGGATAACAAAACAAGTGATTGTCAATGCCCTTCTTGTCAATTAGCACGAATTAAAATGTATTCAAATGCCGATGGAAATGAAACAACAACAAAAGATAATTTACAAGGTTATATTCCAATGATTTTAGTAGGTGGTTTTGTTGGTTTAATGTTGATTGGTGCATTAAAAGTAGTACGATGAAAGGTGAGGGTATAAATAATACTTTGTCTTTTATATTGAAAGAAACTACGCCAATTTTAGAATTTGGTGATAATGGTGTCGTTGAGGAAAGCGACAAAAAATTGCTTAAAGGAACAGTAATTCAAGGGCAATTAAAAACAAGAGTTGTATCAATGAATGGAGATAAAATTCCATATCGTTTTATACAATTAAAAGATAAAAAAGGATATATTTCACCACAAATGGTGAATCTTTATATAGGAAAATTTGCTAACTTCGACAACGCAGACATTAAAGAAGAAAATTCACAGGAAACCGAACCATATAAGAACCCTAAAAAAAGGGGTAATTTAATAATAAATTGGGGTCTGCCTATTGGTGGCGGTGTGTTAGGATATTTTGTAGGTAAAAAAATGGAAGCAGAACCAAAAAAAATGGTAGGTTATGTGGTATTTTTTACGTTAATTGGATTTTTACCAAGATATTTGTATAAAAAATAAAAAGATATGATTTATTTAGAAAACGACTTTTATTCAAACTTTAATTCGATGCAAAAATCGAATGACGAAATTTCAATGAGAGGATTATTATTTGACCAAATTTCATCTGTTATTGCTTTTAATAAAAATGGACTTTTGGATTTATTTAGAAAGGTTGGCATAAAAACAAGTGCTAATCCAACAAATAAAGAATTAACCATTTTGGTAATTAACAATATCAAATCGAATCAAAAACTGCAAATAGGACTTGCTTATTTAATTGCTGAACAAAATAATTTATTACAAGAACAAGCAAAAAATCAACGTAGTGATGATTTTAGTGGTAACGATGGTAAAAAGCAAAAACCGAAAAGAGATTTCAAAGAAACCGCAGATGTAGTAACTTCAATTTCTAATTCAATAAAAGTGGTTGCCGATACAATTACAAATACAAATGCAAGTAAAGTTCAATCGGATTTAGAAACGCAAGTAAATAGCAAATCACCCGAACAATTAGAATTAGAACAACAACAAGGCGAACAAGAACAACGAGAAGCAGAAAGAAAAAAGAAACGCAAACGAAATATTATTATTGGTGTTGTGGTCGTAGCAGTAGCAGTTGGTTTTTTTGTTGCTTACAAAAAAGGAGTTTTTAATAAAAAAGCAAATGTTTAACAATAAAATAAAATAAAATGTCAAGAACCGCAATTATTATTTCAAGCGTACTTATAGTCGGAGTAGGCGTGGGTGCATTTTTTATTGGTCGTTCAGTTGGTCGTAAAAATCCTAAAACAGAAGAAAATAAATAAATTATGGAAGATTTACTATTAAATGACGCATCTTTTGAGGTCTATTCAAATTCCGATGGTGCAAGAATTTTAGCACGAAATAGAGTGCTTATGGATTACCCCGATGAAAAATCATCATTTGATGTGTTTTTAGGATTTACTGACACCAACAATGATGGTAAAGACGATACAACAGGTAAAACAAAGGAAGAATTGGATAAAGAAAAAAAACCAAAAAAACCTATTTTTACCGAAGAAAACATACAAAAAGGCGCACAATTATTAACATCGGGTGTTCAAACAGGACAGGCAGTAGCAGGTGCAGTAAAAAGTTTTCAAACAGAGGAAAAGAAAACATTAAAGCAAGTGTGTGGAAGGCGACCTATACTTAAAAAAAACCGTGCAACATACGATGCTTGTGTTAATAATTACAGGAGTAGTTTGGGTGGCGGTAGTACAGGTGGCGGTGATACGAGTGGTGATACCGTTAATGAAAAATCTACAATGCCTAACGAACCTAAAAAAAATAGAACTACCACATACGTTATTATAGGGGTTGTTGCAGTTGCTTTAATTGGGGGTTTAATTTACTTGAAAAAAACAGGTAAAATTTAATGGCAAGAAAAAGTATTTATGAATTAAATTATTCTTTTGAAGCACCCGATATTAAAAAATCGGAATTGCTTGAAAAACCGATTACTGAATATTTTGAAGAAGGTGAAATTTTAATTGGTGAATACTATAAAAAGAATTATATTTTAGTTGATGACAGATACATATTTCCTATTGAATATGTTACAAAGACCGATAAAATGCCCTATCTTAAAAAAGATAGTTCATTCGATGAAACGATAGATAGAATAAAGGCACAATCGGTTGTTTTAAGCGATAGGGAAAAAGAGGAATTAGACGAAGCAGGTAACACTATAAAAAAAACAATAGAAGGCAAACGAGCCGAAGAAGTAAAAAAAGAAAGCAGAGCATACAAAAATGGTGCTTTATTGGGTTTGGCAGGTGGTATTTTGAGTGCTTTGTACTTTAAAAAAAACATTTGGCTATTTTCAATATTAGGGGTAGCATTGGGCGGTTATGTTGCTCATAAAATACACATAGCAAAAAAAGGTAATAATGAGGTAAATCCGATATAAAATGGAAAACTTTGATTTAGATATAAATTTTAATGGTATAGAATCCGATATTCAATATTTGAACACTAATGGTGATAATAAAACAACACCCGAAAATACGGAATCAAAAGAACCAACACAAAAACCAAAAAAATCAGAATTAGCCACACAAATTGATAAATACACTAATTTGTTTAAAGATTTATCGGGTTACGAAACACCTGCTGAAAGAGAAGCACGACTTCAAAAAGAAAAAACAGAGGAAGGTAAAAAAACAAAAATACTTGGACTAAACCCATTTGTAGCAATAGCAATATCACTCGTATTAGTAGTAGGCGGAACTGTTGCGGTAATAAAACTAAAAGGTAAGTAATATGGAAATGGCATTAACACCTACAAAAAACAAAAATGCTGAAAGGTTAGCACTTTTAGTAAGTGAAATGAAACGTAGAAAAAAATTCTGTGAAATAAAATTGAAAAAATTAGAAAATCGAATTAAGGTTTTAGATGCTTTTCAAAATTTGCCACAAGGACAAAAAATGAATTTATCGGATTATCTTAAATCAAAAGGTTTAAGAATGTCCGATATATTTACTCCTATGGGATATTTTTGCCCTATGAATATGGTCGTTTCGGATGATTACGAAAACAATGCTTTAACCTATCACAAAGGATTTGATAGCAATAAAAAAGCAGGTTTTCCAACTCCTAATCGTGAAATTGTAGGAAATAAAGAACATCGTGAAGTAATGAGTTCATTTTATGGTATGACTTGGAATCCTGCACTTAACCGATATTTTCCAACTACACCTTTTGATTCAGAAACCTTTGCAAATGCTGATGGTGATGCCGATTTAGGAATGGACATTATGGGTGGATTTTCTATGCAAGATTTAGCCAAATTGAATAATCGTAATTCGGATGGTCGTAAATTGACAAAAGAAGTTCGTGATTTTTATATTGAAGAATATGATAATGTTGAGGGCGAATATGAAACGATTGGTGATGCCTTAAATAAATTGTATGGAAGAAATGTAAGCGAATTTAGTTCGGCAGAAGGGGATTCAAACAAAGACAAAAGAGGAAAAAGAAAAGGTGCAAGAAAAGAATTTCGTCAAGATAAACGTGCTTGTAAAGACAAAAGGAATCGTGGTGAATTAACAAATCTTGAATATGTTAGATGTATTGAAAAAGAAAAAGAAGAAAAAAAACAAGTAATAGATGAAAACGCAGGTGTTGGTCGAAAAATATGGAGAGCAGTCGTACAAGTTACGCCTATTACTGCAATAGGTAGGGGTGGTGCTTTAACCTTAGTTAGTATGAATGGTTTTGGTTTTGCTACTCGTTTAGCACCTGCTTTATTGCCCGATGCAGAAGCACAAAAATTATTTAAACCCGAAGCCATTGAAAAAGCAAAAAAAGGTTGGATAAAAGTACAACGTGCTTGGAAAAATTTAGGAGGAAACCCCGAAAAATTAAAAAATTCAATATTAAAAGGGTGGAAAAAGAAACCCGAAAAATATAAAGAACCAACAAAAGAAGAAAAAGAATTTTCTAATATTGAACCTGTAACGACTTCCGCATTAATAGGTGCAGGTGCAACAATCGTTGGTTCATTACTTGGTCTTATAGGAAAAATAGTAGATAAAAACCCTTACAAAGATGGTCAAACTCCACCCGATTTTCAACAAGGATTAAACGATGGTAGTTTAAATACACCACCAATAGACCCCAATGCGCCCACATTAAACACAAAAGGTGAATGGATTGACCCAAAAACAGGAGAAAAGGTTGACCCATCAACAGGAAAAAAAGACGATAGAATTTTCGGATTAAATAAATATTTAGCGTTAGGTATTGGAGTGGCAGGGGTTGTTGCTTTGTATTATATATTCAAAGGTAAATAGGAAAATATGGTTATTGAAATACCATCAAATTATTATCCGTTTCAGTTAAATATAACCGTTCAAACAAAAGAAGCGGTTAAATTGCGTATTATTGCTATTGACCCGAATAAACCTGCAACAAAGTATGTAGATAGAACAGGAAACTTAAAAGGCACAAGAACTTTTGAATTAAAATTTCCTGTATCGCCTAAAAAATTAAAAATAGCCATTTACAACGTAATGAATGGAAATCAACCTTTTGGTGAAGATGATACTTTCAAAATAATTGATATGAAAGTAGATAAACTGAAAGAATACGATGTTTGGTGGAATAAAGACACTCAAAGTTTTTACAAATTTGCGGTAGATTTTTCTCAAAATGCAAGTATATTATCGGCAGGAGATGATAAACCACATATTTATCGTAGCGATGATAATAAATTTACGATTGATTATTACAATACCATTAAAGACCATTCAACTAAAAAGAAATTAACTACACCTGCGAGAATAGGTCATAATTCGGGGATTATTGAAGTAAGTAAATCTAAATTTATGCAATATACCGTTCCTATGCGTTTGGTTATTTTATTGCACGAATTTGCTCACAAATATTTGAACCCTAAAATTGATAAACCAATTAATTACGAAACAGGTGCAGATATTCAAGCACTATATGTATATTTAGGTAAAGGATGGTCGCCATACGAAGCACATAAATCATTTTTACAAGTATTTAGAACCGCAAATAATGAACCGAACCATAAGCGATATAAAATAATAAATGATTTCATAAATAAATACGATAGGGGCGAGGTATCAGATGTCAAGAGATGATTTACATATTCCAAGTAAAAAATATGCCAATTTAGTTCAATTTACATTGAATAATTTTTCTGCATCTCCTATATCTGTTGATGTTGGAAACAACTTTCCGTTACAAACAATACCAACATCACCTAATTTATTACCTGCAAACACAAATATTTCAAGTTTCAATAGTGGTGGAAAAAATATTAATTGTGCCTTAAACACAAATAATTACACGATTTATATTGCTACAAATACGAATAATGTAATTATTTATGATATTTCGACAAATAATTTAATAGGTTCAATAAATGTAGGTGGTGGTCAAGCAGGTATATTTTATGTTGCTTTAACGAATAGTATTTATGTTTCAAGTAGTATTGGAACAGATACCTACGTTATAGATTGTTCAACAAATACAATAACCACAACATTAGTAGGTGTAGATATTGGTTTTTCGATGATTTTCAATCCAAATAATAATCTTTTATATGCAGTAGGTAGTTCAAATAATGTTTATGCAATAAATGTTTTAACCAACATTGTTGAAGCCAATATTTTAGGTTTTAATTCGCCTGTTGGAATAACATTAAACACTACATCTAATTTAGCATACGTTACAAATAGTGCAAGTGATAATATTTTTATCATAAATTGTAATAACAATATTTTGTTGGGAAATGTAATTAGTTTAACCCCTACTTCATCACCTGCAAATTTACTTTACAATCCTAATAACAATTTAATTTATGTAGCAAATTTAGGAAACGGTACAATAGGTGTTTGCAACCCAACAACAAATACATTACTTTTTGATAATACTTTATCGGGAATTACACAACCAATATTACCTTTTGATTTAGCATTGAATTTAGTAACAAATGAATTATTTATTTCAAGTCAAGGAAATGATGAACAATATTCAATATATGATTGCAATACCAATAGTTTTGTTGAAACTATTTTAATATCAACCGCAACTAATCAATTAAATGGAATAATAATAAATCCCGATAGCGGAATACTTTATATTGCAGGTAACAATTCAAATAATGTTTATGGATATAATTCAATCAATACACCCCAAAATCCATACTTTGTAACAGGTTCGGTAGATTACAATTTTTTTATTCAAAATTTATATTATGAGCCAATCAAAGTGGAATATATTAGAATGTCCACAATAAATTCTTCAATTCAAGCACAAGCACCATTTTACAACAATATGCAGGTAGTAGAAATTAGTGCCACAGGACAATCAAAATCTTATTCTAATTTACCTATTTCTCGAATAGATGTTTGGGAATCACAGAATATTGTTTTATTGCCATTTAAGAACTTAATTATGGATGGTAGAACGTATTTAAGTAATTATGTTTTAAACCCATATTCTACGGTTACATTGGATATTTATTTTAATCAATTAAATCGTGGTAGCATAGAGTTTTATCCGCATTTAGTTCAACCAAAAAGGCAACTAAAAGATTTTATTCAAGCATTTAATTAATATTTTTTTATTTAATATATTGTTTTATTAAAAAAAGTATTATTTTTGACATTGAACAAAGTATTTTTCCTTGCAATAGAACAATGTCAATTTGTTCAAAACCCAATAAATAAAGGGGTTTCGATATTGTTTATTCAAAATAAAATTTAGGACGATTTTTTTAGAATTAAATGTATTTGTATGACTACGAACAGAATTATTAATGTTTCCATTTTTACTACGCTAATTTTAGTGGTGGGAGTAATGGGTATTGTTCAAGGAAAAGCAATTCGTGAAGATTTGAAAAAAAATTGGGGTATTTAATTAATTAGCAAACACTTAAAAACAAATAAAAATGGCTAAACACACAACATCACGTTCCCGATTGATAAGCGGTTGCGGAACAATCTTGAAAACTGACCGATTAAAAGGTGGGTACGAATTAGTAAAACGTAAACGTACTGCGAAAGAAAGTACACCCCCAACATCAACTGCACCGAGAAAAGGTGGGGGTCGCCCAAAAGGTTCTAAAAACAAACCTAAAACAACAATGATGATGTCTGCACCTGCAAAAACATCAAAAACAAGAAAATCAAAAGTAAATGCGTTTTTCCAAGCAAAATCAAATGCTATAAAATCGGGTGCTAAATCGTTTGTATATGGTGGGCAAAAATACGTTGCAACTAAAACAAAAACAGGAATGACAATTTTCAAAAAAGCAGGTAAAAATACTGCTATGAAAAATACAACTGTTATGACAACATCAACTGCACCGAGAAAAGGTGGGGGTCGCCCAAAAGGTTCTAAAAACAAACCTAAAACAACAACGATGTCTGCACCTGCAAAAACAAAACGTAGGGCAACAAAAACAATGGCTTAATAATTAAGTAAATTAAATTAAAATGAATAAAACACAAAAAATCTTACTCGCTATTGGAGTAGGGGTTGGTGTAGCATATTTATATCGTAGGTATATGATGCCAAAAAAATCGGCATCTGCAACTATTACCGATGCTGATATTTCTTCTACAACAACTACAACAAGCGAAACAGAACCAAAAAGTCGTTCAGAAAAAGAAGAATACATTTTGGACAATGTTATGGCTTCTGAAAAAGAAACAATGTCGGGTATGGATGGTGTTGCGTTTGTTTTTAATCCTAAATTGGGTAAATTTTATCCAAAAGGAACACTTACTTATGGTGAAGAACCTGCATATTACGAAAGCATATTTTATTCGGCAGATGGGGATATAAAAACAAAGATTTCTAATTCAGTTGAAATTGCTGAAAGCACGTTAGCAAATATGACTGACCAAGAATTAGAATTAGCATATCGTATCGTTAAATATTGTAAAGAAAATCCCGATGCAAGGGGAGATATGAATAAAGTAATTATGGGAATGAATATAACAAACCCACGATTAATTGAGTTCATAAATAAAAAACTAAACAAAAATTTGAACGATATTAAAATTGCTAAAAAAGACGCTTCTTGGAACGAAAAATGGGCAATTAAAAAAGAGATGCGTAAGAAAAAACGACAAGAGTTTTTTGACCGAACAGGTGTTGATAAAGACACTTTTAACAAAGCAGTTGAAAAAAATTGTGGGAAAAGAAAACCTAATGTACGTTTAAGTGCTGATGCAGTTGCTAAATATCGTCAATGCTCGGAAAATGTTGCAAATAAATTGCGTGAAAAAGCAAAAAATGAAGTTCGTAACGCAGTAGATAATGCCCCTGTAAGTAAAAAGTCCGAAATTACCAATATACGCCAAAATCAATTTGCTAATCAAATAACAAATCGTAACACAGGCGGTATGTATGCAGGTAAAAGATGGGATAAAAAAAGTAACGATTACACCGAAACATTAGTATCGGAAGGATTAGTTTAAAAATAAATAAAAACAAAATGAAAGTAAACAAAAATGCAATTATTGGTGGTATTGCAGTTGGTACTGCAACATATTTTATTGCAAAAAGGAATTGGAAAATTGCCTTAATTGGGTTAGTAGCAGGTGGTGTTGCAGGTTATTATGTTGGTGAAATGATGGCTAAAAAATCTGCACCTGCACAAGTATCTACAACCGATGATTTGGAAGAAGAAGAACAATCGTCTTTTGACGAATCAGTTGAACCACGTTTTCAATGGAATCCAACAATCAATAAAATGATGCCTATTGGAAGTGTTGATGAAACAAAAGCCGACCAAGAATTTGATATTCGTGGCGATGGTTTAGATTTAGATTTTAATTAAAAAATGAGAGCAGACCCATCTGTAAATATACCTACGGCAAGTTCTTCGTCAGAGAATTGGATTCAATGGCACAAAGAACTTAAAAGAGTTTTTGGCAAAAAAACTGCTAATTCTTTATGGGTTTTTGCTTGGACAAAACGTGGTGGTAAAAATGCCGAAGCCAATACATCTAAAACAAGGGTGTATATGAAAGGTCAAGGAGTTAATATTGATACCACGAAATTAAATGAAGCATTTGATGGCGTTAGGGCAACTATAAATCAAGGTTTATCAATTACAAAATGGGTTATTCTTGGTGGGTTAGGCGTAGGTGCTATTGTATTTATTTTGATTTTGAGAAAATTATTACAAAATCCAAATTCTACTCTACCACAAGTAATTGTACCTAATATACCAAAACAGGCATAAAATGGCAAATACAAAAGCAAAAATATTTATTGGAGTTGGTATTGCTACATTTTTTGGTGTTGGTACATTTTTGATATTTAACCATTTTAAGAAAAAACGGATTATGCGTGATATTTATGCGAAATTGTTAGATACAACATCGCAAGAATCACAACAAGCACAATTAAGTACATTTGAAAAAATAAAAGGAACGGATGCTTTAAACCCAAATTTTTGGAATAGTGGTAAAGCAAATACTGATAAATTATTTACAGGAAAAATAGCAAGAGAGTTCGCTGATGAAATTAGAAGTAGTTACAACAAGGCAAAAAATACCACTCTTTTGGGATATACGTTTTGGGATACTGATACTGAAATATTCAAAACACTAAAAAAATTGAAAACGAGAGGTCAAGTATCGCAAGTTGCGTATGCCTATGCTAATCCGCCAAAAAATTATGGTGATTTAGCAACTGATATAAATGATGTTTATTCGGGTTGGGCAGATGGCGAATCTCAATATAAGCAAGTTCTAAATTACTTAAATAATTTACCTGCATAATGGATAGGAGAATTAAAATAGGATTAATTATTTTAGGTTCTGTTGCAGTAGCAGGGGGTGTTGGATATTTAATATTTAGACAAATAAAAAAATCGAAACAACAGGAAAAAGAATTAAAGGAAAAAGAAGAAAAAGTAGAACAAAATATACAACAAATTCAGCAAGGAGAACAACAAGTACAAGGGGTTAAAGAAGGAAATAAAGTTACACCAATAAGAAATATAGACAAAGCAATAAATAATGCTTTTAACGATATTAAAGGAATAAAAATTTATCCTGCAAGGAAATCAAGCGACCCACAACAAGGACATCAATACGCAGAGGGATATGCAACTATACGAAGTTCGGCAGAAGTAAATAATTCGCAAGGAATAACGGATTTTTGGCAAAATAATGTAATTGGTAAAGTAGAGGGTGGTGGTACATTAATTGGTACAATTCAAGGTGAAAAATACGATGATTTATCACCAAAAATGCGTTGGTTCTATGTGAAATTAGACGACAAACAAAAAAACAAATTAGGTAAAAGTTTTGGATGGGTTCGTGCTGACGTAGTAACATTTAGAAATTTTGAAAAGAAAAAAGGAAAATCAAGTTTTGATGGTAATATGGTTGAACGATATGACACATCTTATCAATTAGGTGCGGAAGTTTTCCCACATTCGGGTTGGAATATTGCTTACAACCGAGTGGATGCTGATTTATTTCAAAATTTCGATGCAAAACAATTAGATTTGAATATTTAAAAAAGTTATTAATTAAAAAAAAAACAAAATGGCACAAGGTAAAAGTTCAGTAGGGTTTTGGTTATTAATTGGAACACTCGTTGTAGGTGGTGGAGTAGGTATTTATTTTCTTTTGAAGAAACCAAAAGAAGAAACGGAAGAACAAGGAGATGAAAAGAAGGGTGATACAATACCAACACCAACACCATCACCAACACCATCACCAACACCAACAATTACTCAACAACAAACAAATGTAAAAAGCGATGTTGAGATACCTTCTGAATTAAATTCGGAAGAAAAAATAAAAGCATTTCAAAATTGGGTATTAAACACTAAAAAAGATAAAACAATTCTTGGAAACAAAGGTGCTGATGGGAAATGGGGAGATAACAGTCAAAATGCTTGGAATAAATATGCTTCTGATTTCAAAAAAAGTCAAACATTCAAAGGTTTTAGCACTACCCTAAAAGATGAAGATATTAACCGTATAATTAATTTTGCGACAGGCAAAAAAGCAACTGAAAATTATTTAAAAAGTTCTCAAAAAACATTTGTTAAAAAGTGGTCGGACACTATTAAAAATAAAAAAACCGCATTTATTTGGGCAGACCAAGTTTATCGCACAAAAACAGGCGATAGAGTTATGGATTTTAACCCGACTTCTTTCAACTTGAAAACATCAAAAGGCGGTAATTTACGAGCGTCAGCAAATCCACAATCTACGCCAACAAAAATTGATGCAGGTGTAAATTTAGGAAAAGGAAGTGCAGTAGCATTTAGCGACCCATACTTATACATTTATTTACCATCAAAGTCAAAATGGATTGCTTCAAGTTTAGTTAAAAAAGCGAGTAGTTCATTTACAGGTGGTGAAGAAGAAATTTGGGCAGGATTTGATGACAATTTTGACATTACATTCAAATAAAAAATAAACAAAATGGAAAACAAAAATTTAATTTACATAGTTGGCGGTGTTGCAGTATTAGGTATTGCATATTATATGTATAAAAAACGTCAAGGGATTCCAAAGACACAAGCACCTTCAACCCCTGTTGCTGAAACAAAAAGTGAAGATAATATTGCAAGTGTAACTGCAAAACCGAAAATGGAAAACACTAATATAAATGAAATGGATTTAACTGCACCTGCTTCAACTCCACCTGCTTCAACTCCACCTGCTTCAACTCCACCTGCTTCAACTCCACCTGCTTCAACTCCAAAAACTAAATTAACTAAAAATGAAGTAGAATTTAGGTTATTAAAAAAATGTGGTGTAAAACCATTATTTAATATAAAAGGTAGTGTAATGAAATATGAAAACTGTAAAAATTCATTTAAAGATAATTTGAGAAGTCAAGGATTAATTTCATTTGATGGAATGAATACCTACTCAAATATGACAAGTGATTTTGATATTACATTTAGATAAAAAAAATAGTAAAAAAATAAAAAACAAAAATTATGGACAAAAAAGTAATTTACATTATTGGTGGTGTTGCAGTTTTAGGAATAGGATATTATCTATACACACGAAATAAAAAGAAAACCGCTACTACCCCAACCGATGAAACGGCAACAGATGGGGGCGAAACCAAATCTGCTGAAACAGGTGCTACTACACCAAGCGGTGATACCCCTGCAAAAGCAGGTCAAAACATCAAAGAATTAAAAGGAAAAGAAAAACGTGCTTTTCGTAAAGATGTACGAGATGTATGTAATGAAAAATATGGTAGAGGAAAAGATTACAGGGATTGTAAAAAAAGAGTAAAAGGTGGTGGTGTTGCTTTTGATGGAAGCGATATTCAAGACGAATTTTATTCGGGAATGACCAATGATTTTGATGTATCATTTCGTTAATTAAAATACAATGAAAAATAACAACTTATTTATATTTTTAGGAATAGGTGGCGTATTGGTAGGATATTATTTTTGGAATAAAAATCGCCAAAAACAACTTGCTACTCAACAAGTACAACCTATTGCCGAATTAGATGAAGAAGATGAAGAACGAGAAATCGCACCTGTGGGTGGCGGTGGTGGTGGTGGTGGTTTTATGGCAACTCCAAGTGCAACAACCCCAACTCCAACGGTAGTTGTTGCTACAAATACAAGTCCTGCACCTGCGAGTGTTTCAGTTTCACAACCTTTAACGCAACCTAATGTTGGTAATTTACTTGCACCTTCAAGTCCTGCACCTGCACCTTCAAGTCCTGCACCTGCACCTGTATCTCAACTTGCACCAAGTCCTTCTTTACCGCCAAAAAGTCCATTGAATGTAAGTCCTATTTCTCCATTATCACAAATACAAATGCCAAAAGTAAATTTAGCGAAATCTCCATTTAGCGGTATGGATGGTAGAAATTCTTATGATATTGACGTAAATCTTGATATGTGATGCAGTTAGATAAAATCGCAAAAATTAAAATAGGTGTAGGGATAGTCCTTATTGGATTAACCGCTATTACCGTAAATTATATTCTTAAAAATGTAAGAAAATTAACTAACCTTACATTTGATATTAGAACGGTCAAATTAAATACATTAAACCTTAAAGAAATATCATTTACTATTTTGTGGGTTATTAAAAACCCAAGCGATTTTAGATTTATTGTAAAAAATCAAGTTTATGATGTTTTTGTCAATGGCAAGTTTGTTAAAAAAGTAGGTGCGGTTGAAGAAGTGGAAGTTTTATCCAACGGAACATCGTTGTTGCCTACAAACGTATTTTTGACCACACAAGAGTTACTAAATTTAGGTATTGAAAATTTAGAGGATTTAGTTACAGAAACAGGTCGTAAAAAATTAAAAATTAAAGTGGCAGGTACTTTCGATATTAAAACTCCATTGTTTTCTTTGAAAAAGTTACCTTTTGAATTTGAAGATACTTTACACAATATATTAAACTACTAAAAAAAAAATTATGTTACCATATTTAATTGCAGGTGCTATCGGTTTTGGAATCGGGAAGTTATTTGAAAATGGGGGTGAAACCTTTATGGCAGGGGGAAGAATTACTACAAATGAAGATGTATTAAATTCATTTTTAACATCAACAAAAGAAGTAAAAGTAAATAACTTATCTACTCACTTTAACGAATATGAGAACCTTTTATTACTCCGTAATTACGGAACTATTATTGCAGGTCGTTATGTGAATACTGCTGAAAAAGATTACCGTTATGGTACTTTAAATTTTTGTTATGTTACAAAAACAAAATATTCTCAAACTACTACTAAAATTTTAAATAAATTAAAAGCACTTGCGACAAAAATGGGATATACTATTACTGATGCTTGTACTTTTGACGATGGTGGTGAAATGTTTATGGCAGGGGGAAGAACCAATGAAGATATTATTTTTGAATATCCAAAAGATTCAAATGGCAGAATAATGAGTTGGATTAATGTTGGTACAGGTAATATGGAAATAGCATCAAAAACAGGCACGGTGGGTCAAGTTCGAGATGGACACCAACTTATTGTTTTAAAATCAGAAACACCGAACAAAGTTGATTATCATATTTTGGTTGATTATTTACCCGAAGAAAATAAAATAAATATGGTAAGGGGTAAATTTAATAGTGAACCATCACCTAAATATCAATCATATATAAATGATTTATTTAGAATGTTAAAAATATCACAAACAACAAGGGATTATCAAGATGAAGATATAGCGAACCAAGTTTATGTTAAACAATACTTAATTAATAATTTTGGAAATCCACCAAAAGGTTGTCAAATAAAAGCAACAGAATTAGGTGTTGAAATTCATTTTGATTCTACTAATAAAATGTCATCTGATTGGGCGATGAAAATTGCCGACAAATATGGTTATCCAAGCGGAAATTTTGAAATGAGATATTCAAGCGGAAATGTGCCTATTACCTATGTTGATATATCAAAACTTAATAAAAATACATCTAAAAGCGAAAAAGGATATTTTAATTTTGGTGAAACCTTTATGGCAGGGGGAAATACAGGTGTAAATATTGAAGAAGGAGATTCTGTAATTATGTATTTCAATCAAGACACAGAACTTGAAATTTTTGATTCGGAAGATTTTGAATTGGAAGAACCAAACAGTGATATTTTTAAAAAAGGGGAAGAATTTGAAGTAGATATTTTTGGTGTAGATGATATAAAATATGATGTTCAATTTGGCGATGGAAGTGTAGCATTTATTCGTAAAGATAATGTTACGATAGTAAGCGTTAATGAAGATAAATATGTTGGTGGTGGTCGCATAACTAAATACGTTCAACTATATTTTGTTCAAGGAAATTATGGTCAAGGTTGGGAAGATTTAACGGCACACGACAATAGAAAAGATGCGAGAGCAGAAATGCGAGTTTATGATGATAATGAAAGTTATCCACATAGAGTAATTCAAAGGCGAGTTTTAAGAACTGATTATGAAAAAGGTAAATACGTGGGTGGTGGTGAAGTTGATATTTTGAAATTATATCAAAAAGATACCTTTTCTGATAAAGATTTAGAATTAATTGAAGAAGCGATTGAAAATGGTGGTATTGATACAACCGATATAAAAGAAGATTTTATGGGGTATGTTTATGACAGAATTGATAAAGAATACAAAGATGAATTTGAAACAGAAGATATTTGGGAATACACAGACGACCAATATGAGAATCTTTTAACACATAAAGAAAATTATCAAAAACTTATTGCTTATTTAAAAGATGATGAAGAATACGTGGGTGGTGGTGAAATAACTGATGCTGATTTGAATTACTATATTTATCCTACCAAAGAAGTTAAAATTGCGTATTTAGGTAAAATTCAAATGGGTTATTTCTTTTCTTTAAAAGATGCTTTGAAAGAAATAGAATATTTAACGATGGCTTATCCTAAAAATGAAATTGAAAAGTATGCAATTATTACTCCCGATAAAACATTTCATTTAGGGGAAAAAGAATATAATATTCGATTTGATAATGGCGGTGAAGCAGGTGGTGGTTTACCAAAAAAACGTAGAAGAAGTGCATCGGTTCAATATGGTCGAAGTGATACTGCGGTAGATAAAACAAGAGTTGCTAAACCTGTTGGCTACCGATTTACTAACGCAAAGGCAAATGAATTAAGAAAAGACCCTTACGATAAACCAACGGAAGCAGAAGTTAAAAAATATCTTGGAAAAGGTATTTACAAAGAAAATCGCAAAAGACACAGCGACAGAGATAGAAATGTAAAACTGTAAAACGAAAAAATTATGTTACCATATTTAATTGCAGGTGCTATCGGTTTTGGTATCGGGAAGTTATTTGAAAATGGGGGTGAAGCAGGTGAAAAATACGTTAATGGCGGTGGGGTTGGAAAATACAAAATGTATAAATTACGAGCAGAAGGTCTTAATGATTTTATTAATTTTCTTGGAACAGGAGTATATTTTAATATAAAATCTTTTACCGTAGAACCGATAGGTGTTCCCGATGTAGTAGTTTCATTTGAAACTAATTTATCTTTATCGGAAATAAAGGCAAAATTAAGAGAAGTAAAAGATTCTCACGTTATGTTAGATACAATAAAACCTATTAAAGAATATACAGGTGAAAGATACGTAGGTGGCGGTGGAGTTTCATATCGTGGAAGGGATATAGACAAAATTAAAGTTGGCGATATTGTTCAGTATGCAAATTCAAATACTGAATATGAAGCAGAAGTAATTGATATAAATTATGATAGCCAATTTAAAGGATTGTCAACTGTTACAATTAAATGGCTTGATAATGGCAAAATTCAAAATGCTTATTTGAAAGATTTAATGCTTTCAAAAGGAAAAAAATTCGCAGGTGGCGGTGTAGCAAAAAAACGTAGAAGAAGTGTATCGGCTCAATAGTGATAGAGATAGAAATGAAAAACTTTAATTAAAATAAAATGAAAACAATAGTTAATTTAGGAGTTATTGGTGCAGGGGGATATTTGGCATATCAAAATATTATTAAGTTGTCAAAAACAAGTAATAAAAAAGATATGGTAATTCCTGCACTTGTCGTATTTGTTTCAGCAGTAGCGATTTATCATAGTTTACCTACACTATTAGGTTCAACAAAAATGGCATCTGCACCTGCATTACCAAACGCAAATATTAATGTTTCAACTACATCTGCATCGGAAGATACAGGAACAGAAGGATAATAATAAAAATCATTTCTTATATTTGAAGTGATTAATTATTAAAACGAGCAAATATGTTAAACGAGCAAATCGAAAGTGTAATGCGGTCAGCGTTGCTTTCAACAACAAAAAGTCATAGCATCAATTTGAAAGATGTTAGAATAAAAATGGTATTATCTACCGATTGGAGTTCAGTAGATTGCTTTATTTTGAATAAAGTAACTGAAATTGAACCTATTTCGTGGGGTAGAATACTTGGTATGAAGGCAATATTTAAGGGAGTTGTTATTGATACAATTTGTAATTCATTAAAACGACTTGGACAAGAAAATAGCGTGGACTTGAATGATATAAACGCCCGAATTTATGCGATTGACGAAAAAGGAACGCCAAACATTTATTTGTATAATGGCGTAAAACCTTTAAGAAAAGTAAATTTAAGCGAAATAATATGAGTAATTTTTTAGTCAATCAAGCATCAGTTTTAACGACAGAAGTTGAATTTGATTTAGGTACGACATCAATCGTAATTCCGCAAGGGGCAAGAACGATAGATATATTAAATACATCCCCACTTCCTTCACTAAACATAGAGATTACAGGAAATCAAGCACAGGGAGAATTAGCATTATTGCCCGTAATAGTAGCACAAAATGTTACTTATTCATTTGTTGATTTAGGAAAACCATACCCTGCAATTACTATTTCGGGTGGTTCGGGTGCGGTTGTAAATATTGTTGCGTGTTATTAAAAAAATCTAAAAAATGGGTTGGTCAAGTTCAAAAACAAGTAGTGGTGGTGGTGGTGGTGGAAGTGTAAATTCTGTAACAGGATTAAACACGGATAACACCGACCCTGCAAACCCAATCGTTGCTATTGCAGTTAATTCAACTTTAACAGGTGCAGGAACACCGCTTTCTCCATTGGGTGTTGATTCAAATTTATTGCTTTCAATCAATCCAAGTACGCCTTATATTCCTGTAAAAACAGGTACTAATTCATTTGGAGATTCACCTTTTTATTATAGTGCTATTGATGGATTATTAAAAACAGTTTTTTCCACGCAAGACAGAGGATTGAAAATTGATTTCCTTAATAACATTTATCAACTTTTAGATGCAAGTAGTAAAAAAAGTGTAGATTGGCTTAATAGAGAAATTAGTGATGCCACAGAAACAATATCAATTAATTATCAAATAAGACAATTATTAGATAACTCTACCGCACCAAGTATAGATTGGCGTAACCGTTTACTTATTGAAAATAATGGTATATTAACCGCATTATCTTTTGCTTGTGTTTTGGAAAAAACAGAATCACAATATTATCAAAATGATTTTTTAGCAAGATTAGGTAGTCAAGGAAGAATTATTGATAATGCGGTTTTAGGAGAACTTTGGTGGTCGGGTCATACAATCGAAGTAACATACCAACCTTCACCATTAACACCAATAGGTGCAGTTTTAGTTTGTAAAGGTCATATTTGGCAAGTTGCTGATTTTTCAACACTTGATGCAGTAAATTTAACAGGCATTTATTTAGGTGGTAATAAAGTTTTATTAGATGGGCATATTGTTGTAACTCAAACAGGCGTAACAACTAATTTTCCAATAGTAGATGGGCAAATTAGTGCAAGTATTGGAACGCCTATTTATGGCGACCCTTTATCAGCAGGAAATATGACAATTACCCCACCAACTACATCTTTATCAATTAGCCGAAGATTAGGACACACATACTACGAAGATGGAATAAATGTAGGATATTTTTTAATGTTGTTCCGACCTTCAAATGATTGGACAATAGTGCCATAAAATATTTTATATGGGATGGCATTTAGCCAAAATTACAAGCAGTAGTGGAAGCGGAGTTCAATCCGTTACAGGTCTAAATACCGATAATACCGACCCACAAAATCCCGAAGTAAAAATTTCTGTTGATGGATTAACCATTTTAGGTGCAGGAACACCTGCAAGTCCATTATCTACAACCTCTACAATTAATAGGGGTTTATATGCTCAAACGCAACCATCTGCATTAATTGTAAATACAACCGTTGAAACAAGTTTAATTGGAACAGGTCTTGGAACATTAAGTGTACCTGCAAACAGATTTAATGATGGTGATTCTTATGTTGCTACTTTGGGTGGTATAATTACTAATGATAATAATACCAACATAACCTTTAAAATAACATCTAACAATACTATTATTTTAGTAAACACAGGACTTGTTCAATTAAAACAAGGTACAAATCAATTTTGGCAAACTACAATTTATTTTACAATTAGAAATATAGGTGGAGTAGGTGTTGCATCCATTGTGTCAAATGGAAATTTTACACACATAAGAAATAATTTAGGAGTTGAACTATTTGGATTTAATGCCGTTAATAGCAGTTCTTTTGATACAACTATTTCTAATGTATTAGATGTAACTGCTCAATGGGAAACTGCAAGTTTAACAAATAGTATTATTACAGAATATTTTACATTAAATAAAATGTACTAAAAATGAAAATATACTGCAAAAAACTATTATTTTTGATATGAAATAATTTTTTTTCGTTACTAAAACAAAAAAAGTATGAATTTAACACAATTTTTTCCTTTATTAATTACATTGGTAATTTCACTATTTGGTTCTTGGCTAACTATCCGTGTAACCATTGCAGAATTGAAAAAAGACATTACGCATTTACAAGAAAAATTAGAATTAATTACTACCACACGAAACGAACACGAAAAACAGAGTAAAGACGATATGAAAGAATTGAAGGATGATATGAAAAAAATATTTGAAAGTATTAATGAAATGAAAGTAGGTATGGCTCGTATGGAAGCAAGAAATGAAGGTAAAGATGAAGTAATTGGACAATTAAAAGATGCCGTAACAACCATATTGAAAGAAAAAAAATGAATTTCAGCGTAATTAAATTAGGTAGTAAAAACGATTTTGTCGGAGATTGGCAATCTTTCCTTCGTGGGGAAGAAATATATTTAGGTGCTATTGACGATGATTTTGGTCAAAAAACTCACGAAGCGACCATTAAATTTCAAACAAAATATGGATTAACGGCAGATGGCGTTGTTGGTCAAAACACATATAAAAAAGCAATAGAATTAGGATTTGGCGAAAACAAAACAGACGAATTTCCACCTAAACCTAATTTCAATCCATTAGTGGGAAATAAAGAACGAGCCAAAATATTTGGTGAATTTCAATTTAGGGCAACGCCTACTGCTCAAAATCCCGAAGCAATATCCATTTTAGGTGATTGGGTTCAAAAAAACATTGTTCGAGTGAATTTACCTGCATTATCAAAAGCAACAGGCGGTAAATTTTCAATGATGATGTGGCATAAATACGGACAAGACCAATTAGTTAGGTTTTTTGAAAAATTAGAAAGAGAAAATTTACACACACATATTTTAAGTTTCGCAGGGGCATTTTACCCACGTTATGTGCGAGGTAGTCGAACTAATTTAAGTAATCATTCTTGGGGTACTGCTTTTGACGTAAACGTACCTTACAATGGATTAAATAAAACACCTGCATTAGTAGGTCAAAAAGGTTCGGTTCGAGAGATTGTACCGATTGCAAATGAATTTGGATTTTATTGGGGTGGACACTTTACTCGTAAAGATGGTATGCACTTTGAAATAGCAAAAATTGTATAAATATGAACAACACGCAAAAAATTATACTTGGAGTTGCTTTGCCTATTGGTGCATTGGCAATTTATTGGTTTGGAATTAGAAACAGAAAACCTATGTTGTTGCTTTCTAAATATGATTTTAGAAATAACAAAACAAATGTAACTTTTGGATATAATGAAAAAACAGTTTCTTTGGGGGATAGTGGAGAAATGAACGCAGGAAATACATACAATCCGAATAAATATAAATTAGTTTTCACAACAAAAGACAAATTGATTGAATTTGTTGTAAAAAACAAAGATGGAGAAGAAGTAGAAAAACAAACCATTGATTTTGGTGGTAAAATAGTGTACTAATGGAAGAAATTTTGAAAAATATAAATATTAAAAAAGTAGGGAATATTAGTTTAGTTGTTGCTATATCAGTAATAACATATTATTCACTATCTTCGTTTAAAACATATTTAGAAATAAAAGAATTACGAAAAAATAACGAATGAAAAATGTATTGAAAATATTGGCGTTAGGGGGTGTCGTTTATTTAGCGTATAGATATTTATATCCATACTTACAACAAAGAATGGAAGTTGAACAGGAATTTCCCGATGATGGAAGAACTACATTTTATGGCGAAGATGGTGTATCTTATGTTCGTGGTTTTATATTGCCCGATAACATTGATGATTTTCAAACTAATGAACCTACTCTTATTATTAAACCCGATGAATTTTTATTTGGTGAAAAACCAAGAACCGCAATAGAAGTTAAGTTGGATAGAGAAAAAAATAAAATTCAACATATTTCAGCACAAGACCCGAAAAAAATATTTGTTGCCGATTACAATGAAGTAAAGGATAAGTTGGTTATGCTTAATAATGACTTAAAAAAATAATTATGGAGAATTTAACACTTGAAAATGTATTATTGGCGTGTTGCGGTATAATTACCCACGTTTTAATGATGATTTTAGATAGGCGAAATAAAACAATACCGCTTTCAGCAGGTTATTTCTTTTGCGATATAAATAACTACATTAGAGTAGCACTTTCTTTTATTTCTGTGTTTGCTTTATTGATAATGTCAAAAGATGTTATGGACACTTTGGGAGTAGTTCTTAAAAATGGAACAGGTGCAACTAAATTGTTTTCATTTTTGGCAGGTTACTTTAATCATTCACTAATTCGTTTTATAGTAAAAATATTCAAAAAATGAGTAACACATATTCAAAATATTGGTTAGTTTTAGGTGGCGTTGCTTTTTTAACTATTGGCGGTGTTGTTTTATTCTCAAAATCAAGAAGAAAAAAAGCACAGACAAAATCAACAGATAATGCACCTTCAAGTTTCAAGCAAACCGCAATAAATTTGGCAAATACAGAGTGGAACAAATGGAATAAAAATGGAGTTAGGATAAAAGAAGGGGCGAAAGACACATTACAGGATTTAAGAAATTATTGGCAAGAAGGTGCAGGAGTGCGACAAAATGATAACTATTATATCAAAGAGGCGTGGTCTGCCGCATTTATTTCCTATGTAATGAAACAAGCAGGTGCAGGTGATAATTTCAAATATTCTGCATCTCATTCTGTTTATATTGCTGATGCAGTTAAAAACAGAAAAGAAAATAATGATAAAAAATTCAAAGGATATAAACCCGATGAAGTAAATGTTGAGTTGGGTGATTTGGTTTGTTATCCAAGACAAGCAGGAGTAACATACGATTCAAAATCGGGATATAAGTCGCATTGTGATTTAGTAACTGAAATTAATGGTGATGTTGCGGTGGCAATAGGTGGAAATGTTAGTGATTCAGTTACAAAAAAGAATTATTATTTATCTAATGGGAAAATTGATAAAAGTAGAAGTAAAGATGTATTTGTTGTAATAAAAAATCTTATGTAATGGGCATTTCAGTAAACATAGATAAAGCAATTTTGGATTACAAGCAAAAGGGTGGAAAAACATCTTTTGAAGATTCTTTGCGTCAAGTTTTACAATATGCAAAAACAGATAGCAACTTAAATGAAGTTAGCGACTTGGCTTATTTATTGGCAACTGCAAAAGCAGAAAGTGATTATTCATTACAAAGGTGGGAATCTGATTATGCTTGTGGTTTGACAGGAAAGCCATATAATCAAAAGCCGTGTGAAAAAGCATTAAATTATTATCGTAGTACAAAAGGGGGTAAAAAGAATTACTACACATTAGGAACTGATAAAAATGGATTGCCCTATTTTGGTCGTGGATTAATTCAATTAACAGGTAAAGCAAATTACGAAAAATATGGTAAACTGATTGGTGTTGATTTGGTTAATGATGGAGATAAGGCATTAGAGCCAAAAAATTCGTATCAAATAGCAACAACATTTCTTTCTCAAAAAAGAGGCGGTATTTATGCTAAAAATGGTGCTAATAGAAGCACTTTTGATATGGCAAAAGATGGTGATTTAACAAAAGCGAGAAAAAGTGTAAATGGTGGCTCAAAGGGATTGGACGAAGTAAATAAATACTATGAACTTTGGAAAGAAATATTACAAAATAATTTGGGTGGAAATAACAATGTTCTTGCACTTAAATCCGATGTAACTACTGATAAAAAAAAAAGAATTAAAACAATAGTTGCGATAGGTATTGGAGTGTTAATTTTGGGTGTTTCGGGAACACTTACTTATTTTTACTTAAAAAAACGTGGTAAATTGCCTAACTTTATGAAAAAAATAAATATTTAATTATGAACAAAGAAACTTTATTAATTGCAGGTGTAGTTATTGGTAGTTTTGTCGTAGCAAATTTTGTTATGGGAATGAATGTGCCAAAAAAAGCAGAACCAATGTCTAACGCAGGTGGTGGCGGTGGAAGAATCGACAAGCAAACGGGTGGTTGTAAATGCAAAAGAGGTGTTGTTGGGTATTGCGGTGCAAGTGTAGATTGTAAAACTTGTTGCGACAATTATTTTTCCGCTAATGGTTGCGGTTGTAGTGGCTATTCGGGAATGGGTGGTTGTTGCGGTGCTTAATTGAAAAAAAATATGGATGATATTTTTGAAGATTTGATTGGCGTTGAAGGAAAAAAAATTCCCGACAATAATTTTGATTATCCAAACGCAGGGGTAAATGCAAATGTTTATGTCCAAAAAGCAATAAGTCAATTTAGAAGATTACCTATTGAAGAAAAGCGTAAAAAACCCTTGCTTTATTGGTTATTAGGTTCGGGAACACCCCCCTATAAAATGACTAAAAAAGGAAGTAATTATATGGGTAAACCTTATCGTGGTCAAAATTGTGGAAATTGTCGTTTTACGTTTCAAAGATATGTAAACGATGAATTAATTTGTTCTCAAATACAAGGAAATATAGAATTAAATCATTGGTGTAGATTGTGGGCAAGTGGAGATACCGTGAACCCAAAACGAACTAAGTAATGTATAAAATTACCGAATACACAAAAAAACAAGCAAAACGATTAGGAGTAGTCGTAAAACCAAGTAGCGTAGTAGGAAAAAAAATTGATGTATTCAAGAATGGTGAAAAAATAGCAAGTGTTGGTGGTGCAGGGTATAATGATTACCCAACTTATTTGCAATTAGAACAAAAAGGTAAAGTGCCAAAAGGAACTGCAAACGAAAGGCGTAAAATGTATAAAATACGTCATAAAAAAGATAGGTTAAAAAAGGGGTCAAATGGTTATTATGCCGACCAATTATTATGGTAAATAACACTTATTAAAAAACAAGTAAATGGACAAAAAAAAAATTTACATTCTGATTGGCGTTGGTGTTGTATTAGCAACAACAATAGTTTCTTTAATTATTTACCGAAAAAGAAAAAATAAAAACAAAACTAAAAAAGTAGATATGAATGAACCAATTATTGTAAAAGGTGGGTATATAGTACCAAAAGGAACGCCAAATATGGCAGATGCCTTGCACAGTTTTGAACGTAGAAAAGCAGATGGTTTTGGTGGTAAAATGTCCACAAAAATTAAAGAACAATTACTTGCACTTTATGAAAAGGGAATTAATCCCGAAGTAACCGATTTAAAAGTAGAAGTGGATTCCAAAAATTATGAAGTCAAATGGGAAGCCACAATTAAGCCAAGTACAGATGGCAAGGCATATACAGGTTTTATGACGTATGGTTCAGCAGGGGGAACTGCGGATAAACGTGCTATGAACCAAGAAAAATCAAGTAAAGAAAGATATGGTGGAAAAGATTACAAATTGGTGCTTGATTTCAAAAACCCAACAGGAATTTATATTAGGCAATTTTTTTATCAATATACCCAAGACAAATATCCTGCACATAAATAATTAAATTAATAACCAAATAAAAAATAGAAAAAATGGCTAATGAGTATTTTAAATTAATGAATAAAGCACGAAAAGAAGGTGCTGAATCATTCACCTACAATGGTAAAACTTATGTAGCAGTAACTACAAAAACAGGAATGATTGTTTACAAAGCAAAATAATTACTTGTGGATGAACTACCTTACAAAATAGGAACAATAAAACTTACTTGGATAAATCCAAAAGATAATACTATTCTTGAATCTGCGATGTTTAATTCGGTAGATGAAGCATTAAACAACTTACCTGCCGATATAAAACATAACGATTTTTTAATTTTTCAATTAACTCAAACGGATGGCAAAAAATATCGGTGGAAATTATTGAACTATGGAAAATATTATCAATTCAAGTATGGAATGGAGTTTTTAGATAATGATTTGATTTTTTATTCTACTATTATTTTTACTTTGTTGGGTGTTTATTATATTCTTAAATTTGTAACAAAACAATAGTATTATGGCTATGTCAAAGACAACAAAAACTGTATTAGTGGTAGGAACGATTTTAATACTTGCAGGAGTGGGGGCATATTTTTATTTTCGGAGAAAACCGAAAACACCTTTGAAAGCAGAGCCAATTATTCAACCACCGACCCCTGCACCAACAGTTTTGCAAGATGCTTTTGATAACTTAAATTTTGACTTTGGTAAATCAACTATTCGTGAAAGCAGTTTTCCTACTTTGGATAAATTAGCACAGACATTAATAGAAGCAAAAAATTGGAAAATAGATATAGATGGACACACAGACGATAAAGGTAGTGATTCATTCAATCAAAAACTTTCACAAGACCGTGCAAATGCCGTTAAATCATATTTAGTTAGTAAAGGAGTACCTGCTGATTCAATTATTGCAACAGGATTCGGTGAAACAAAACCAATCGTAAAAAACGATAGCGATGCGAATCGAGAGAGAAATCGTAGAGTTGAGTTCAAAATAACAAAACCAAATAACGAAGTAATTACGGTAAAAGCATAATGAAATCACCCAACGAATTATTGAATAAAAAAGTTCCTTTATATTTAGTTGCTTGGTTAATTATTTTTTTTCTTGCGTTGTCATTAAATACTTGTAGTTCAAAATTGAATTACAAAAGGTCTTTGAATAAATTGAGAAATGAACAATTAAAAGAAATAAAAGGACAAATAAAAATGCGAGAAGATGTGATTAGAATGTACGAAGGTAAAATTCTGTACCACGAAAATAAAATCAAGCGTTTGGAAAAACAAGTTGATTCAATAAATACGGCAAAAAAAAAAGTAGAAATAATTTACCGAGATAGAATTGTGAAAGTAAAAGAAATGGATTCAAAAGAAATCACTAATTATTGGAATGAAGAATTTAATTAGCATATTTTTTTTAGTATTTTTTTCTTTTGCTAATGCACAGAAATACCCGAAAACTATCGTAATTGAAAATGATACGATTATTTGTTTTACTACTGCTCAATCCAAGCAATTAGCAGTTTGGAATGAACAAAGAAAACAATGTCAAGAATTAAGAATTTTGGAATCAAAAGAAATCATCAAGAAAGATGGTATTATTTATGAGCAAAATACTATAATTAATAATCAAGATAGCATCATTTTCAACTATCGTAGTATCATCGTTGAAAAAGAGAAAATAATAACTATAAACGAAGAAGAAAAGAAATTACTCAAAAAAGAAGTTAGAACTCAAAAGGTAGGAAAATGGATAGCAATAATTAGCGGTGTGTTGCTTTCGGGTTTAATGTTAGCCATTTAATCATACCTATTTCTGCTCGTTATAGGTTATGATTCTCCCCCCTCGCCTTTGGCTTGGGGGTTTTTTATTACAACTCTAATCCTTCGTAATCTAAAATTATTTTTTCAATTTCAATTCTTAAATCTTTCAAATATTCAATTTGTTTTTGACAATGTGGTTTGTTTTCTTCCACCGCCATATTTTCTACAATCAACAAATTTATATTGTCCTGTATAATGCTTTTTTCATTTTTCAATCCACGAATAATTACCTGCAATAAATCGTATTCTATGTGCTTTATGGTAAATTCGGACTTGTCCTTCAACAATATCATATCACTCAATTAAATCTAACAAATTTATATTCAAAATAGTCGCAATTTCCATTAACCTAAATATCGTGGTGTTGCGATTTCCATTTTCTAATTTACATAACCAAGTATTTGTAACATTGAGTTTTTTTGCCATTTCTTTTTGGCTGATATTTCGTAGTTTACGATACTTTTTAATGTTATGACCTACATTCGTTGCGTAGGTTTCTTTTTCATTTATTTCCATAGTTTTCATTTATTTTTTGTATTAACTCTGTTTCTAATTTTTGCTTATCTTCTACATTTGATATAAATTGATTAAACGCTATTTTTTTCGCCATTATTATCACTATATCATTTACTGTTTTATTTCCGCTTTCAATACTGCTCAAAAGATTGTTTATCGTTGATACTTGAATACTTCTGCCTTTCATAATTAAGTCCAAGTTCTTTTTGGCTAAATCATCTTTGTATTGTTGTTTGGCTATTTCATAAAATCCCATTTTTTCATCAATCGTAAAATTCAAAAAATTGTATTTATCCAATAAATTGTATTTTATATTTCCATAGTCATTGTATTGCATTAAATCTTCACTACCAATTAAATTGATAATTTCATCTACTAATTCAAATTCTACTGATTTTTTATCAATTTTTTCTTCTTCAACAGGTTTAGGTAAAGCATACAAAATTTCTTCATTTGCTTTTGGTAAAACTTCGTTTTTGTACTTCAATAGCCATTGATAAAGCGTACTAACATTTATACCAAAATACTCACCTAATTGCCCCCTAACGCCCATAGAAAAAGCAAGTGCAACATCTTCAACCGAAAAAGAAATAAAATCACGCAAAATATCAGATGTTATATTTAATTTAAGGTATTGAATGTCCTCTTTTTCCATATTAACTCCTTTATCCGCAATTACACGATTTACAGATACCGCAACTGATTCAGCGACAACATTTTTGTCTTTAATATCTCGAATCATTGGTTTTTTACCTGCTAAATAAACTTCTCTCGCAGTAGTCGAAAGCGAAAGCAAAACATCTTTTTTTAATTGAATATTACTCATTGTTTTCTGATTTATACACTTCGTTCCAATCAACACCCGATAGTTCTTCGTGTGCTTCTTGAATTACGCTTAATTTTGATTTCTTTTCGTGCATTTTATTTCGTTCATAGAAATTTAATATCCAATTAGAAACTGCCGATTTCCAAGATTTCATTGGAGTTTTTCCAACTTGCCAACCTTTACTTTCAAAATAATTAAAGAAGCGATTACTTTCCGCCACAAAATAGGCAAAATCTTTTTCTTTCATATATTCTGCTATTTCATTCACAGTAGGTTTTTGAAAGCGTTTTACAGGAATTATTGTTTCGGCATTTACTTCTGTTTCAGTAGGTGCAGATAACTCTTTTTTCTTACGTTTTGTTAGTTGATAATCCACAGGTAAAATGGCATTTAATTTTGCACAACCTTTAAATTTGTTTTCATCTGTTAAGTTATACTGAATAATTGAAATTATTTGTTTGTGGTTGTTGTTTGCGAAATTAAGCGGTGTTTTCTTTTGATATTTAAGGAAATTAATAATCCAAATACGCAATCCATCGTTGCTTTTAATGTACGCTTTTTTCAATTCACTAATCGCATTTACAAGGTTATCATTATCCAATCCTGTGAAGAACATCAAAAACTTTTTGTTTATTTCATAAAACCCTGCATTATCACAATTTTCAACTAAGTAGAAAAAAAGCAATTTTGCATTAGGCGACAATGAATTAAACCACGCATCGTTCCATTTGTCCGTACTGCTCAACCGAGAACTCATACCTTTTCAATTTTAATACTATAAATTGCTTCGACTAATTTCTTTTTAAGTGCGAATACATCGGTTGTAATCCACTTTCCCGAAACTTTATCTTTGCCTTTCACATCGTAATAACTAATCGTTCCATCTAAATTTATGACCTTAAAATCTAAAAAGTATTTTGCTATTTGAATATTGTTTACAATTATATCAAAACGCACCTGTCGTTCAAAATCAGCAATTAATCCTGCATTTTTTTTAATGACTAAATCGGAGTAATAATTTGCTTCTTTGCGTGAATCAAATTTAATCCCATCTACTTCGACCTTTTGATTTCGGTATTTATTTTTCTTTTTAGAAATTATTTTACCGTCATCAACAAAATACTTTTTTCTAAATTCATTTATATCCATTAAAACAAAGTTCTATTTTCTTCAATATCGTTTGCATCACTATCGTTTGGCGGATTGAATAAAGAATTAGGCACTTCATCATCAAATTCTTCCACATTTTCTGTAAAATCAAATACAATATCTTCTTGTTTTTCTGTATTATTTGCAGGTGTTTCTACAATTATTTCCACAGATGTTTCCCGTGAAACATTTTCAGTTTCTACATCGTCAAAAGCGTTTGAAATGGATTTTTTATGTTCTTCAAAATCCATAATTTTTGGCTCAACAATATCATTTGGCGATTGTGGAATTTCAACCATAACTTTTGCACCACCTTCAAAACGACTATCATATTCGATTGCTTTGCTTATTTCAATTACTGATGATTTTGGAATTAATTTGCTTAATTTTTTGATAGCAGTTTTTATTTCCATAAAGTGATGTACGTCTGCACCCGAATTATATGGACTAAATTCCGAATTTCTTGATTGCGAAAATGTTTTTACTTTATCCAATTCTGACCTTTCTACCACCGAAAATATTGGGTCTGCATCCTGTAATTTACAAACTGCGTACACGCACATTAAACCACCCCTATCTCCATTTCTAAATGGCTTATGATTCAAATAAGGTTGTAAACCATAACCATAATCAAATTCATCTTTTTCAAAAACCGCTTCGGCATAAATTGATTTAACTCTCGGATTACGATACATCATTTCAATTAAACCTTTATATCCTACTTGAAATTTTGCTTCTTTACCATAAGGTAAAATGAAAGCGTGTTGTTCGGGGGTATTCGGTCTTAAACCAACTTCGGCAGATAATAAAATACTACCAAATAATGATTTAGGGTCGCAGTTTAATAATTTAGGATTTTTCTTTACCGCATTAACGCAAGTAACATAAAATTCCTCGTAAGACACACCATACTTTTGATGTAGTAATTGTGCGATTGATTTTTCATAGTTTTTCAACACATTAGAAAAACCATTTATTGTTGTTATGTCGTTTTTTTTCTGTTCCATTTTAAAGAAATTAAAGGGGGCAGTAATATACCGATATTCGCTTTGTTCAATCTAATTTGATAGTAAATTGACCGCCCCCAAAATATTATTTTTTATTAATCATAAATTCTAATGCAGATGTAGATTTTCCCATATCAAATTCATAGTAAGTTGTCGTACAAAACGATTCATTTACACGGATTTTTACTTTACTACATTTCTTGAACCAACTAATAAATTCTTCGGATTCTGCAAGTAAATCAAAACTGAAAAATACAATATCACTTGACGTTGATTTGTAACCTGTTAGTGATGCTTTGTAAGTTTCAGTAGAATTTGAAAAAACAAAATCACACATTAATTTATCATCGCAGTAATATCCACCTTTCACAAAAAATATGACTTTACCATCATTATTTTCTAATTTAAGATATGCCAAACCATCCGATTCCGTGTATGCCACACGATAAGGGTCGTCAAATCCATCGGTTACTTCTTTGTAAGTCCATTGTGCAGTTAAACTTGTAGCACAAAATAAAGCAAGGGTTAAAATAATTGTTTTCATTTTTTATTTATTATTTAGGGGTTATACAATTTTAAATTCTTTTAATTTCATTCCAATTCGCACCAATATTCCTTCCACCATTATATCTCTAAATTCTTCAACATTCTTTTTTTGGTTATGATGATAAATAGATAATTTTGAGTGAACATTACAGATAATATCTTTTTCATAATATTCGTAAATACGGCTGAAAATATCATCAATTAAATTGATTACTTCTTCATCAGTCATAGGTTGCAAAACATCTTCTTTTACGTTATCCAAAGGATTAAATTCATTTTGATTTATTGGCAAGGAGATTTCATCAAAAATTCCATTTTCATCTTTAATTAAAACCTTTTGAACACTCTCGTTAGGTAATAAAATCGAAATGTTTTCGGGTATTTCTTCACCTATGGGAGTTTGATTCTCTACGATTTTAACTTCTTCTTTAAAAGTACGCATCGCCATTGAACAAGTTAATTTCATTTGGTTCACAATAAAACCTACATCAGCAGATTTTTTACCAAAAGAATTTATATCAATCGCATCCAATGTATTTTCAATATTAATTAATTCCTGTTTGCTTGTTGCAGAATTAATTTGAGCCAAAAGATTATTTATTTCACGAATTTTATTTTCCAACATTATTTCGTTTTCTTTCTCAACTTCCTCTTGCTTTTTACGTTCCTCTTTAATTTCTTCCAAACGTGCTTCATATCCTGCCATTTTGAATTTTACCAACTTCTCGGCTTCTACCAATGGCTCATAAATTTCTTTAACAAAAGCATCTAATTTTTTTCCATAATCAATTACAGGTTGTTTTAGTTCTTTTCTTTTTTTGTCAATCGAAACGTGGACATTTTTTACCAATCGCTTTAATTCAACTGCATTGTCGTATGATGCTTTATCATCTTCAAATACTTGAATATCTTGGCATTTTTGTAACAAATCTTGCATATTTTCGTGGATAGCAAGAATTTGATTTCTGTGATTCTGTTCGATGACAGATAAATCATTTTCCATAACATTTACTTCATTTTTCATTTTACTTATATTTCGGGTTTAATACTTAAAATTGGTGGCTTATCCGCCTTAAAAAGACAATGAATATTATATTTACATTCAATACACTTTTCGTATTTTGGTTTTGGCTGAAATCCTTTATCTAATTGAATCTCAAAATATCGTTTTGCTTTTTCCAAAAATTCTTCGTGCAATTCAAGTTCATAGGTATCAATCTCCACATTAATTATTTTCATTTTACCCACAACTTTTGAATCAAAAACAAAGAATAAAAATGGTGGATTATATCCGTATTTTTTCCAATATAAAAACTTGTAGTGTTTTGCCTGTAACATTGTTCCTTGTTTCCTTGAAAGCGTATCATCGTTCCAACCAAATTCACTCCACTTGTCATTTAATAACCCACTATATTTTAGGTCAATAATTACACGGTGTTCGGTGTTTTTATCATCAAAATTAAAATCCGAATTTTTAAAAATAGAATCCCACTTTGCTTCAATATCTAATGTGCCAATCCATTTTTCATCCGCAATAATTTTTTCTCCTGCTGAAAGTAATTTTATTCCGAAATTTTGAATTACTGAATTAAAATATTCCGCTTGTTGTTTTGCTATTTTGAAATCAGCAGTTAAATCCCCACTTTTAGTTCTTTCGGGTTGCGGTGCTGAATCTTCTCCCTTTGCGAAACTTCCTGTGCATAACCACTCAAAATAGTGTCCTAAATCGTTTGCTTTTGAGCCACCACCAAATTGTTGTAAAATCCATTTGTTGTGAAAAATCAAACCGCAAAGTTCATCGTTTTGATATTTGATTAAATCCTTAACCAAACTCTGATTAATATAAATTTTACTCATAATCGTTTAACCAACTTTTAAAGGCGTTCAAGGAATAATCACGTTCATCAAATTCTTTTTCCCACCATTTAATTAAATAATGGGCATTTTCTAAATCTTTTTTGTCCAATAAATAAACTTCTAAACGACCAAGAATATTTGATAAAACATAAATATCTTCAACGTAATTTTTTTGTAATGATAGTTTTTCGCTTTTATCTGTGTAGCAAAATTCCGCCCATATATATTCGTTAAATCGCTTGTACTTTACATACTTGCTTTGAATGTGCATTAAATCCATTTTCAATAAATTAAATAATTAAAAAATAACCCCCCTATTAACCTATGAAACAGGGGGGCATATCCCTTTTAGTTCAAACTGACTATTTGGGAAGATGGTACTCTCTTAACAACTACTTCGGGTTTGTCGTAGGTGTCAATTTCGTTCAAAATTAAAACTGAATTTGTTTCAATTTCATATCGTTCTTCGGGCGAAGCGTTATGTTGTGCAAAGTACGTTAATGCTTGGGTAATTCCAAAGGCATTTGTATCTCCACTTTTCACAAAATAATTCAAAATATTTGCTTCTTTTTCATCGCTGATAGAAAGTGCTTTTGTAACATTTTTTACCGCTTCAATCGGGTGTGAAAGTTCTTTATTTCCTTTCTCTAAAAGTTCGTGAATTTTAGCACCTAAAAATTCTTGACTTGCGTAAAATTTAATTGCATCTTTCACTTGGGAAATTACCAACTCGTAATTTTTTTGGCGTGTTTCTTCACTCCAATCAATCGTGGTATATTCTTCCATTTTTGCCCCTAAATGCGTTTTTTGAAACGAATCATCTTTGAATATCATTCCATTACGACAAGCCAATACAACGGCTCTTGGTGATATGCTGAATTTACCATTTCCTGTTTCGCTATTAGAAATAACAAATCCCGAAATAATACCATTACCACCTTGCGTTCCATTTGGCACACGATAATTCTTCAATAATTCGGGTGCTTCCATTTCAATATCGGGGCAGATAAATCGCATATAAAATTTTGTGTCTGTAATATCCCCACTTTCAATTTGTACGTTGATTCCACTCTCTCTAATCGCTTCTAATGTAGCCAACATCACATCGTAATTATCTAACACATTGTAGCGGTCTGAAAGCATCGCCCTTGCTATTCCTGTACGTTGTTCTCGGTCAATAAAAGTACGCAATAAATAATTCGTGTTTTTTTCTTGAAACCAAGTAGTTACATTGTAGTCAAGTAGGTGAAAATAATTTTCTTGTGATAGCATCCTGTCGTAATACTTTTTAGGTATTTCCAACTTGCTACCAATCTGCGAATGGCAACAATCTAACACTTGCAATTCCATTTTTTGTAAAGCATCTTCGTCAAAGGATATTCCTGTGGCTAAAAGAATTTCACTTAACCCATCCAAGCAATCACGATTAATTACTTGTAGTTTAGAATCTTTCATACGCACGAAACGTGATGGCACTACAAAATCCTGCTTTTGTAGATTTTGTTGTTGCAAAGCGACAACGATTTCTTGTAAACTTAAATTTTTCAAATCTTCTGTTTTCATCTTTCTTACTTTATTAAATTGAACATAATTGAATTGTGAGTTCAAATATAATAAGAATATCTGAACCCACAACCAAAAAAAATAATTTTTCTAAAAAAAATTTGCGTGATTACTTTTTTTACAAATCTTGATAATTGATTTCCGAATATTTTATTTTTTCATCGGGATAAAACTCCAAGTATAAAGGAATCCAATATGCAGAATAAAAAGAGTGTCCTGCTGATTTCATAAATATAATGTTATTAAAATCATCTAATCCACGAATAACTCCCAATCCTGTGCTTAAAATTGTTTGCACATCTTCATCTGTGTTACGAAATGAATCACGAAATTCAAAGCAAGTGTTCCACATTGGATAATTTTCATTGGAATATAAAAATTCATCAATATCATCTTGCTGAACATCTAAACACCAATCTTTGAAATAGTCATAAAAATCCTCTCCAAAAATATCTTTTACTGTTTGAATTGATGGTCGTGGATATTCATTGAATTTAGCCAATTTATCTTCTTCATCTAATTCGTGATGCGATAAATAATCCAATATTTTTTCACCGATTAAACAATCGTTTAACCAATCTTCAAAAATATCTTCTACGGATGGATAAACAATAAATTCAAATAAATTATTGTCGCTGACTTTTTCTAACACGCTTACTTGAATGAAATTAAAATTTCTGTCCACCCAAGTTTTTACTTCTCGTTCCAATTCTTGTTTCAATGCAAATTCTTTTTGCTTTGATTCATACACGGCTTGATTTTCCATTTTGCTCGTTTTTTTTGATTAATAATTAATTTATTTTTTTAACTGATTTACACTTTTGTAGATTTCCCTTAACTCACTTTTTTGTTGCTCGTTGTTCATATTTTTTCCAAGCAATTCAATTTGTTTTAAGATTCGATTTAACTTTTGATTTAGCGTTTCTTTTTTCTCCAATTTTTCGGGCAAATTATTTGTTGTAATAAACGAAAAAACTTTCCGCCCTGTGAACGTACAATCAACCACTTCAAACTCCGCTAATAATCCCATATCTTTTAATTCAGTAATTCGGTTACGGATAGTTTCCGAATGTTGTGATGATGGATAATTTGCTTTGTAAATTTGACTGACTTCTGCCCCTGTCAATGGTCTGTTTAGTTGATAAAAAATATCGTAAACTCGCCAACGCTTTTCGGATAACAAACCCGAATTTTTTATTTCGGTGTATGTTTCAATAGATGTTCTCTGTGTCATTTTGATAATAATTAAAATAGTTCAACCTACATTTTTGAAAAATTATTTCTGCTTCTTCCCAATTCGTAGGAATCTCGCAAGTAACAATGTGTTTGTGTTTTATTTTTTCGTTTAAATTTAATGCAATCATAAGGTAATTAATATTCTCTCCTTGATTACTTATTATTTTAATAGTTTTATGATGCTTCCACCATATTCTCCCTTTCAATACCCAACCACTTTCTAAAAGGTAAGAATCGAAAGAAAATAAATTGTTTTTTTCTTGGTTCATTTTCTACTTTATTTTCTTGTTGATTATTTTCGGCAGGTTTATTTTTTCGTTCTTCTTTCGCAATCAGAACGGATAAATATAAATCCTCGTCAAAATGCCCATTTCTCCGCCACCATTCAATAGCATAATCCCTATCCCACCAATTTCTCGGCTCAATAAAATTGTCCATTTGATTTATTTTTAAAAGGGGCAACTTACCCTGCCCCTGTGAGTGTTTTATCAATCAACTATTTTTTCGTTAAATGTACTAAAAGTAATTGTTTCGTTTGGTTTAATTCTTCTACCACCGAATCGTAGGAATTTATTTTTGATTCCATTTCCTTAATTGTACGTTGAAGAATAATTAAGCGATTATTTGCTTCTTTTAAATCCGCTTCTAATTCAGCAATATTTTCTTCCTTAATTTGTATTTCTAATTGCATAGAAATTATTTTTTGATTTTCTTGAAAAGAAATTAATTGCTGTGTAGATTCAGATTCTTCTTTTGCTTTACGTTCAATTTTCGCTTGTGTTAATTGAGCATTATATTCGTTAGACATTGTAGCAATTTTTCGTGCGTGAAATGGCTCAAAATCCATATCCTTGAAGGTATATTTTGTGCCGAATTTAGTCGCAAGTCCTAATCGTTCAGCAAATACTTGTATGCCACTTCGTACATTATGCTCTTTTGCTAAATTATTCATCTCACTTGTGTTAAATGATTTACCACGCAGAATATTCAAAAAGTTGGTTGTTTTTTCAATCGTTACAGGTCTAATGTGTTTCTTTTTCATTTTACTTAAATTTAAAAAATGGGGGGCAATTAAATCCTGCCCCCCTTCGGATTTGTTATTAATTATTTTCGCTATTATTTTCTTCAACATCTTCATCATCTTCGTACAATGGATTTGGGATTAATTCGTCAATGAAATCGTTTGTAGTTTGGTCTAAATTATCCATAATTAAATCCTCGAAATTCATCTCTAATGTTTCAATACAAATTTCACAATCTCGTAAAATTAATTCCACTTCCAATTCCGAACAATCATTTACAGAATAAAAACCACTCGGTAATATTGCTTTGAATTTGTCAAAAATATCATCAGTTAAATTGCTGAAATAATTTTTGTTATTCAAAACGTACTGCAATAAATCACCCGACACACACTCAATATGTTCCAAAACATCATCAAATGATAACTTGTATTTAATCGCATCAACCACTTCTCTTACATCAACATCTACGTTGCGTAATTCTACCCTGTTGTTCCAAGTTATTTCAAATTCTTCGTTGTTAAATTCGGGGCAATATGTTTCTTGCTCACAATCTACAATAATACCATCTAAATACTTGACCATCTGCTGACCAAAATCAAAAAGCATTTTTTTGTCAATTTCTGCGATGGGTTCTTCCGATGATTTTAATTCCGCTAATTTTTTGGCGAACTGTTCAATTTCGTTTTTAAGGAAATTAATTTCTTGGTTTTCTTGCGATGCTTCCAAATTAACTTTTTCTTCAAGTGCATCAACCTTGTGCGTTAATTCTGTTAATTCGATTTCTAACGCTTGAATAATCTGCTCGTTTTTCATTTTGATAAAATTTAATAAATTGATAAATAAAAATGTGCGTTAAAGTCGCACCCCTTGTTTTTT
>SXGQ01233535.1_pt1 | contig 80019 bp, 85 predicted proteins | sample 3178371 | NCBI WGS metagenome assembly SXGQ01 (sample SAMN11356859, study PRJNA531348) | freshwater metagenome | isolation source: freshwater sample F1-20 | place: China: Fuxian Lake, Yuxi | collected 2017-12-25 | reverse complement strand
CTGATCAAAGCGTTCGTTGCCCTCAAGCAACAACACACTCGGCGAATCAACGGCATGAAGGCTGTGGGCTACAGGGCCAAGTTTCTGTATCTGCCGTTCAACGATGACACGGCGTGCCGGTAGTTGCTGCACTTCATCACTGACAATAGAAACGTCATATGCAAACGGTGATAATGAGAGCGACTGGCAGATTCCTCTCCACACCGCGTCACCCTGCGGGCCCTGGCACGAGATACCAAAAGTCTTCACCCCATCAAGGTTGATCCACACATCTCCGGCCAACGTTTGGCCAACTGGAATCAATAATGGTGTCGGACTCGGGGATTGACTAGTAAATAATGCCAAGGTCTCCAGTGGTATCTCCGCTGACATTTCAATCACCCGACCGCTGCACTGAGTCCAGGGCGCTATCGCCACTAACTCATGAGTGAACTCTGCGCGAATCAGACCATCCGTCCCATGCACCAACATACGTAGTCCCTGATGACCATGAACGAATAACGAACGAACAGCCAGATCAAGTCGAACTAAGAAAAGTTCATCTCCTGAACGATTGATCTGTGCTTCAACTTCTAACGATAGAGGAGGCACCTCAAGATCTTGACGAGCGGCAACGTGTCGTTGAGAGCGCAGGCGGAACAATATTCCCACGCCAACGGCGAGAGAAACTAAAAATACATTTCGCCCGACTTGATTGTCGCTGGCACCAAGCGGTACCGCACAGTTCTCTTCATCATCAAGGTTTGGCCCGACATCTTGAGCGAGAGCCAAACGCTGTGGTCCAAAGGATCCAATCGTCATCAATGGAGTGACCAACAGCAGATAGGAAATCAATCGGCCTGTCCACGACTGAGAATGACGGACAGGATCGTCGCCATGGCGGACATATCGGTATAAGGCACCAAGAACAGCAGCGATGATTCGCACAGCACAGAACACAATTGTGATGAGGCAGATCCACAACACCAAGCGAAAATTCTGAGCATTCATGAATCAAAGATCTCGGCCGTGCGCGTCGCCGAAACCGTGCGACTTGAAATACCCACCAAGCGTAAGAGTGTTGTGGCTTGAGTCATTCGCACAGTGACTGTGACCGTGCGATATCCCACGCTGACGTCTCCCACAAGGCCATAGCGCCACAAATATTGTTGGACTGCGGTTTTTGCTGCTTCTGGATTAAGGAATCGCCAACCAAGCCGCAACAGTGTGACCTCTTGTGCACCAACACGGGCCGCGTTTTCGGCATGATCACTAACCGATACGCGCGCCGACACAATTCGCCCACTGTCCACCGCCAAGCCGGCGACAGCAGTGAATGAGAGAACTAATCCCACCACGAAACCCGTGATCACACCGCTATCTCGGGACTGAGCGGGGATCATCTCAATTATCGGCTCGATAGCGGTCAACTATTTCAGTTGACGAGGCCTGCAAATTCACAGTATTGGCTCCGAGTAGCGAAAGTCCAGCAGTGGAGGTCCGACAGGTCACGTTGACAGTCACCGATCCGGTATCACCCAATTTCAGATAGATCGTGGACACCACCGGGTTAACGCACGATAAGCCCGATGAGGTCAAATCTGTGACGACAGCATTTGTAGCCACAACATTCATACCTGAAGGTGCGACTAACGAGGCCGCCCGCGCACCTTGATCAGCCGCATGGCGTAGTTCGTTCAGTCCTTCACCAGCGCGACCAGCGTGCACCACAAAGATCATCAGCATCACCAATACGGGTGTCAGCAACACCATCTCCACTGCTGCGCTACCACGATCACTTTTCATCGATTGACCTCAAAAGTGAAACGTTCAAGTGGCTCAATCACTGATCGACCAACGGAACTGGAAAAGAAAGGGATAATCCGCGGAACTTTGACCTGCACCGTCACACTCACTATCCCTGCGCTCACTACGACGAGCGGAGTCGCAAATAATTGTGCACCCGCGCCGGTCACGAAGTTTCTCGCCGATGATTGACCAAGTTGAACTGCCACTGAACTCGTGATGTTTACCGAGGATGCGGCGGTTGCACCTTGGGCCGCCGCCGCACCAGCGACGTTTGAGGTGTGAAAATAAAGTCCTGCTTGCATGGCCAACATCAAGACCAAGATGATCACCGGCACGACTAAAACAACTTGCGCCGATGTCTCACCTGAATCTCGTTGGCCTGAGGACATCTCAGCCCAAGTTCAGTGAATTGGCTTTAGTGCTGATTTTGCCGGACACGATGACCCCGACTGAAATGGCTAAGCCAATCAGTGCAGCAGCCATGACTACTGTTGTGGCACTGACTTCCCCACGATCTCGATCACTTTCCTGTGAAGCCTGTAAACGAATGGTGTAGTACTGCCATAGTTGCCTGAAATTTTCCATATTTCTTCCTTTTCCTCGTGTTTGTTTATTGAGAACCAAATCCAGAATTGATCATTTGTAATGCTGGGTAGCCAAGAAGAACGAGAAATCCCAAGAACAGCAGAACCATCGGTAAGCCCATCCGTTCAGTTGCCGAATTTGCTTGAGCCTCAATTTCGGCCAACTGCTGCGAGCGCATAGACGAGGCTTTAGCTACTAACGACGCCGTCATCCGCGCACCTTGTTCACCACCGAGACGAATCGTGGCAGCTAACTCGGGCAACTCTTCAATGCCCAATCGCTCCCCCTCACTTGCCAACACTTCCCACAGCGACTGACGACGTGAACGTGCCACATCTAAGGCATCAGCAATCCTGTTGAATGTTTTTCCATCCCCAACTCGCGATGCACTCACTAAGGCCGTTTCGATTCCAGCGCCACCTGCCAACATGATTGACACCAAATCTAAGAAGGCTGATAATGCTGTTCTGAATTCACGCCGTTGAGCCGATGCGCGAGTGCGCAACTGAATCACTGGCAGCATAAATCCAAGTACTGCGAGAATCACTGAACACGCCATCAGCAGTGGTAAAGGCAATTCAGACCCGCCCAAAGTTGTCAGCACCAACATTGCCAGTGGCAAAGTAGCTCCGATGAGAGCACCTAATAGCCGCTCGGTAGTGACCTCGGTCAGTGTTCGATCACACATTGCCAGATCAGATATTGAGACCGAGAAATGTTTTTCAACGAGTCTGACCAGTAACTGCATCTGCGAGTAACTTGCTGTTGCTCCTGAGCCGTACTTGGGGAGAACTGTCGCCAAGACGGGACGACGTAGAGATCGGCGGATCAGTAACCCTCCAAGACCAGCGCCCACACCCCAAAAGATCATGACGACGCCTCAGACATGGGGCGAGCGATGAAACGTGGCGAGATAGTAAAGCGACCCAAACGTTGCAACATCAGCAAGGACGTGCCAAACATTGCAATGACGACACCTAGGGCCAGCATCCCGCTCGGCTTGGTGTACGCCGCCAAATAGGTGGGATTTAACATCAATAGAGCCACAACGAAGAAAACCACGACCGCGATAATGATCCGCACCGCACTTCGGATGCGGGCTCGCGCCACCCATACCCGCGTCCGCATCTGCACATCGCTGCGACAACATTCAGCTAAGTGGCCGAGCAGAGCCCCGACATCACGAACTTGATTTTCAGACGCAGTAATGAGTGAAGCCACTACAAAGTCGGCCGACGGATGATTGATATCTGTGGCGAATCGGCGCACAGCTTCTGGAAGCCCCATAAAGCCTAAACGTGCCGACAATTGCTCTACTGCTGGGCGTATTGCTAGTGGTGCTGTCGCCGCGGTGACAGTGAGTGCTTGTTCTAAACCTCGCGCTCCCGCCATGGTGTCACGTAATTGCTCGGTCCACACTGCCAATGCTTCAACTAATTTTGTTTCATCTACCGATCGTCGCGCAGGGCGTGGCACTCGAAAACCCGATCGGATGACCACCACCCCACGCAATCCAGCCAGGATAAGGAGCGTGCCCGTAGCTAGAACCAAGCCGAGTACAAGTCGCAGAATCGTATTCATCGTCGACCACTCACGACATGTAATGGGACAACTTCTGCATCGTCATATCCATACGTCACTAATAAATCGCGTAACTCACTGGTCATTGGATACGCCGGCTCAGCATATGCGTGGCCATGAGCCACAAAAATTTCGTTAGAAACAATTCGTGGCCCATCACAATCCACCACCTCGCGGATGCTGCTGATGCGACGCTGACCATTAAACAACTCAACATGCACAACAATGTGCAAAGCGTTTGCAATCAAGAGATTCACGACGTCTATCGGCAGACCAGTATTTGCCATTGACACGTAGGCCGCAAGTTTGGAAAATGCTGAACGAGTTGAGTCGGCGTGCAAGGTGCACATTGAGCCGTTATTTCCCTGACTCATAGCCATCAACATGGCGAAGGCTTCTGCGCCACGTACTTCACCGACAACGACCCGGTCAGGATCCATACGCAAGGCCATGCGCGTCAAATCGGCAAGTGTAATTGCACCAAGACCCTCAATGTTGGCGTCACGAGACTGCAGTTCATCGTGATCTGGATGGAGTTGAACAAATCTTCCTAACCCGAGTTCAAAAGCATCTTCAATGGTCACGATCCGCTCATGAAAGGGAATTTCATTCATCAACGCTCGCAATAATGTTGTTTTGCCACTGCCAGTTCCACCAGCGACAATAATATTTCTCTTAGCAAGAACTGCTGCTCGCAGAAACCGGTGCACAATCGGAGACATCAGACCATTGCGCCGCAATTCATCTAGAGAAGAGAGATGAAACTGATGCTTGCGAATCACCACGAGTGGTTTTTGCGAAACATCCATCACGGCGAAAAGTCGACTTCCATCATCAAGGCAAACATTGCACTCAGCGGATAGGGCATCAAAACGTCGCTCACCATTGCGCGAGCGTGATGCCACATTGCGAACTAGCCGTACAAGCTCTTCGTCACTACTCACCACTGGATCAAGTTCGTGACGCGAACCATCAGTGTGTTTGACCCAGACAGGAGAAGAACCGCGTACATGAATGTCGGTGATCATGGGATGATCAAGTAGTTCTTGTAGTGGCCCGAAGCCGAGAACTGCATCAATAGCGCGCTTCGTCAGATCAATCTGATTGACTATCCCAAGATCTGTAGCCCCCATCAATAAGGACTGTGATATGCGCTGATCAAAAAACTGTCGTGCCGAATCTTGGGCGACTTCCCATTCATCGGCGCTTGACGATTGAAGTCCCTGGCTACGACGCTTTTGCCGATGATCAATTAAGACTGCTGTCATCTGAGCAATAAGATCTTTCTGCACAATGTCTGCTGGGATCAGCGACATCACACAACCGCCAAACTAGATAAGCGATGGGGTTGCAGTTCGTTCGCCAAAGCTGTGATTGCTCTTCGCAATGAAGCACTACTTTTACGGTCGGCTGGCAGGAGGTCGGCAAGCACAGGGAACTGCACAGCCTGAGATAATTCTTTCACGGTGTATCTGCCACCAGCAGCAAGAATCTTCCAAAGACCAAGATCGTTGAGTAACTGCGCACGATGAACAAGCACAACCACATCATCTAGATCGGTGCGCGTGATCAGGAGTCGAATATCTGCTTGGCGAATGAGTTCAGCGGCGGGGCTATTAGGTCGCACACGGCCCACATCAATGACAATGTCGCCACCTAAGAATTGTTCAATGTTGCGCACGTTTGGTCCGATCACAGATAGTGCTCCAATCACTTGCTCTGCTGAAGGAGGAGCGACAACAACGTTGACGTGATGTCGATATTTACGACAGAGAGTGGCGGGGTCAAGCGTGGAGGTTTCAGGCGTGCGCAGATGACCCGCTAATTCAGCCAGCCCAGGTCGAAGATCCCAGTTGTGGCGCGCTGCCAAACGGCCGCCATCTGGATCTGCTTCAATCACAGTGACGGGATGTGGCCACAACGTTGCCAAATGAAGAGACACCGTCCCGAGATCTGTCAGTCCGCCAGTTGTGCCAGTAACGATCAGCGTCATCTCAGTTCACCACCTTGATGAGATGAAGTTCGTCGTGACCAATCATCTGCGAGGCCGAGATCAATCCGATGCGTAAGGTCACTGATCGATCACCGCTCATGGCATCGGGTTCAGATATCTCCCACACTTGCACCGATCCTGCGATGGTGCTGGAAAGGTTCGAACCATCACTTTGACTATCTACGGCAATGAGTTGCACATCATCACCTATTGAGAGGTTTGCTGGCGCTTGCCCAGTTGTGACCGTGATCCCGGCGAGACCCTCACCTTTTCCCAAGGGCGCAACAGAGATAAGTTGCGAGGCATTCAACGGCGTGCCCGCAGGGATATCAAAAGAAGCGCGCAGGCCAATCACTTGCGACATAGCCGAACTCGGCAGGAGTGCGATCTCGGTATCGCTATTGATGGTCGCGGTGGCTACGTCACTGGCCCGAATTTGCGCGCCACGTACCAAGAATCGCGATGTGATCAGCACGCTCACGCCTGAATTTTGCGAATTTTGCCACAGCAAAGCTCCGCCCACACACGAGGCCACGATCAGTAATCCAACAGCAAACTCTGGAATCCGAATTCCCTGCCGCTTCATGCCTCCAGTCACAGAGGACCCAAGGGTTGCAATCCGTTGGCGATACCCACCGACCCGTTGGATGATTCCTTGACTCATTGAAATACTCGCTTTCTTCAATCGACATGTACTGGTTGATGTGTGCCGAGAAATCTGAATGACGGCGAACTGACAATGAATAGGTCATCGGACCCACTCTCAAACAGACGGATGAGGGCCTGCGAGGTAGAATAAACCTGTGACTGGCACACCTAGCCGAATGAAAGCACCAGCGGTTCTTCCGCAATCCAACGACGAGTGTTGGTGCGGATCGGGTCGCAAATATAAGCGTTGCCACAAGGGTCTTGAGGGTCGCATCACGCCTGGAATCATCTCTCCAATGCGAGCTGTACCTGACCATATTGTCAAGCCTCCGTACGCAGCCACGGGCGAAGTGCCACGGTGGAATGAACCCAAGGTCAAGAGTCCTGAGATTATTGAAAAGATGCGCTACGCCTGTGACATGGCCACCGACATTTTGCGTGTGGCGGGTGAGTATGTCCAAGTCGGCATGACAACTAATGACATTGACATTTTCGTTCATGACCTGACCATTGAACGCGGTGCCTACCCGAGTCCACTGAACTATCACCGTTATCCGAAAAGTGTCTGCACCTCATTGAACGAAGTGATCTGTCACGGCATTCCCGATGACACCGTCATTGAGGATGGCGACATCATCAACCTTGATGTGACTTGTTATGTCAATGGCGTTCACGGCGATACAAATGCCACATTTTGCGTTGGCAATGTGAGTGATATTGATCGCAACTTAGTCAAGGTGACTGAGGAATGTTTGTGGCTTGGTATTGGTGCCGTTAAACCAGATCGTCCATTGAGCGATATCGGAAAAGCCATTGAAGATCATGCCACTGCTCATCGTCTCGGTGTCGTGCGCGCCTTTATCGGTCACGGAATCGGCGAGCAATTTCACTCTGATGTGCAAGTTCTGCACTATTACGATGCGCGTAATAACATGCTGATGAAGCCAGGCATGATCTTCACTATTGAGCCGATGATCACCTTGGGGACCTATCAATTTCATATGTGGGATGATGACTGGACGGCGGTCACCGCCGATGGCAAGCGCACGGCGCAGTTTGAACACACCATCTTGGTCACGGAGACGGGCTGCGAAGTTCTCACTGGTGGCGATAAAGCAGTCTCGCCGCGTCAACCAAGTTCATCCTGAGTCGCATTTACCCCTCGTGAAGCCGTAGCGTGATGACCCGTGGGTGAGCGTTACGTCTCTTTTGATCGACAGCAATGGGCGTACCTTCGAGCCGCTACCCCGATGACCTTGCGTGAGGCTGATCTTGAGGATCTGCGCGGCATCAACGAACGTATTGATCTTGACGAAGTCGCTGCGGTGTATCTGCCGATGACGCGATTACTCAACCTATATGTCTCCGCCACACAGAATTTGCATAAGGTCAGTGCCACTTTTCTCGGGACGCTGGCGCCCAAGGTGCCGTATGTAATCGGCGTGGCTGGCTCCGTCGCTGTTGGCAAAAGTACTTTCGCGCGTATTTTGCAAGCGCTTCTGGCACGCTGGCCCGATCACCCCAAAGTTGACCTCATCACGACCGATGGATTCCTCTATCCCAATCATGTGCTGGAGGAACGGAATGTAATGAACCGTAAAGGTTTCCCCGAAAGCTACGACACGCGAACCCTCCTCAAGTTTTTGCGGGATCTCAAAAGCGGTCAGGCGATCGTGGAAGCCCCCGTCTACAGTCACATTGTCTATGACATTGTTGAAGGTGAAACGGCCAAGGTCTGCCAACCGGATATTTTGATTCTTGAAGGACTCAATGTCCTACAGGTCGGCGCCCCAGGCAGTGACGCCACCGAATTCGTGAGTGACTATTTTGATTTCTCGATTTATATTGACGCTCTTGAAGCGGATATTGAAAAATGGTACGTGGACAGATTTTTGAGTCTCTGTGATTCTGTTTTCCAAGATCCGAACAGTTTCTTTCGCCATTTCGCCCATCTCTCACGCGATGAAGCAATCTCTGTGGCACAAAGTATTTGGGAAGGCATTAATGGGCTCAACCTGAAGAACAACATTGAACCGACTCGGGAACGAGCCTCGCTGATTCTGCGCAAAGGCAACGACCACCGAGTGAGTGAAGTGCTACTCCGTAAACTCTGAAATCTGCCACAATAGAGGCGTGGCGAATTCACGATCTCCAGCGAAGAAGCGCAAGAAGAAGCAGTCCTCGTCGAAGGCCCCCGTTATCTTTTTGTGTCTGCTCATTGCTGCGGCAGGCGCATTTGTGTTTCTACAAGTCACTGAATCGACCTCGGATACCAGTAGCACGGATTCGTCGACGCCGACAACTAGCCCGACTAACACCGAGGCGCCAAGCCAAAGTGTCCCAGTGACGACGGCAACGCCAGCCACTGATCCCAGCAACCTCGGAAAACCAGTCACTATTTACAGTGATGATCTCGGTGATCTTGAAATTGATCAGGTGATCGATGATTGGGCTCAAGTTGACGCACCCATGATTCCCGAAAATATCGCTCAGGTGGACCCATCTTTGGTCGAAGGTGATTACATCACCGGTGACTTGCCCGATGGTTTCTATGTCGGATATTTTGTCAGCGCGATTGATGAGAATGATCAGGGCTTCACATTTGACATTCGCAACTCAATAAATGATCCGATTCCTGCGCCAGATGGACAACAGTTTTATCCGGCCCTTGTTGACAGCTTGCTCTTTGTTTCACTACCGATCATTGAGAGTGAAAAAAACACGGCGATGAGCGCCGCGAAATTCTTTGAATTAGCGAATTCTGGACGAGTTCTCGTGGATATCCCGACAACCAATCTGATCGCCCAAATCACTGACGCATACATGTTGCTGACCATTGTTGATGGCGCAGTGATCGCCATTGAAGGTATCCACTCTCCGTAATTAGCCTTCGGTGAGATGACCTCGGCTGCGCGCCTCATTGATCAATGTTTGCGTGCGTTGCCACAACGCCGTTGAGCCATCGCCGATGGGCGACAATCGTTTTACTGCCTGCGGGTAACTCACACCATGACGTTTCCACGGTGACTCGTCTCCGGCATGGTGATTTAACATTGCTGGTTGCATACGGTCAACCGCATTGGCGAATTGACTGGCTGGTGTTTCCTGAGTTTCATATTCATCCCACAACGAACGCAAGCGATCCCGCTGATCGTCGGGTAACAAACCGAATAAACGGTCGGCGGCTTTTTGTTCACGAGCTTCTTTGTCGGCGTAAGCCGTGGTGTCATAGGCGAAAGTGTCGCCCGCATCAATTTCTACGATGTCATGTACTAAACACAAAGCTAAGACATGAGCAATGTCAACATCAACATTGCTCCACTCTTGTAGAACTAGGGCATACATCGCTAAATGCCACGAGTGTTCAGCAGTATTTTCTCGACGTGAACCACCGGTGATGGCCGTCTGGCGTTCGACTTGCTTGAGTTGATCAATCTCCATGAGAAAATCGAGTTGTTGTTGAAGCCGTTGATTACTCATACATCTGCTCCTTAAGCCACCAGTGAGGCCAATGCCCACACGGCAGCAATAAAGCCGAGTGAGGCCATCAGTATGCTGCGCTTGAGGGGCGCTCGTGCAAGATCGCCTTCTTGCGGATTCGGGGGTGGTTTCACCATTGCCAGCACATTGCCAGCGAATAATGCCCCGCCTAAAGCCAACACCATCCACTTCAAGAGGTCAGCGCCAAGGAACATATAGACCATTGTGCCATTGCCGCATGGGTCAGCAAGTATCAACTTTGCCAGTTCTGGTCACTCTGGTCTTTCGCAGAGGGGTTTGATCGGTCATACTTTGTTTATGGGTTTTCATCACGTCGCCATTGCAATTCATGACACCAAGGCCAATTATCAGTTCTATACCGAAGTGATGGGCTTTGAACTCGTGAAGACCGTGACCGCACCCACCCCTGAAGGTGGATACAGCAAGCATTTCTTTTATTCCACGGGTCAGACGTCCTCGGGTGAGCAAGGGATGATCGCTTTTTGGGAGATTCACGTTGAGTCTCTTGAAGGGTTTGAAACCAATCTCAACAAAGGCGCTGGTTTGCCGTGGTGGGTCAATCACATGGCTTTTGATGCGCCCACTGTTGCCGACTTTGAACGGCACCGTGAACGTTGGCGTGCACATGGCCAAACGGTGCTTGAAGTTGATCACGAGTTTTGTCGGTCAATTTATATTCGCGATCCCGAAGGCAACACTGTGGAGTTCTGTCTCACAACCCGTGACTTTACGCCAGAGGAAAAAGCCCACGCTCTTGAATTGTTGCTTGATCCGAACCCGCCGATGGAAAAAACATTCGGTGCCAAAATTTGGCAGCCAGAAGGTGACCCAATTTTACTGCCCTCGGGTTGAGGCATTTGCTCGTCTGGGACGTTTCGCTGGCGGGCGGATCAGATTTCTAACCTTGGCCCATGTTGTCAAAGCGAGTGGATTCGCCATTGAATGCCAACTTGATGGTCCCTAAGGGGCCAGCACGGTGCTTGCCGATAATCACTTCAGCCACACCTTTTTCAACATTTTCGGCACGGTCGCCTTTTTCATTGCGATAGACCTCTGATCGATGGAGGAACATCACGATGTCGGCATCTTGTTCGAGAGAGCCCGACTCACGAAGGTCTGACAGTTGAGGGCGTTTATCCGAACGCTCTTCAAGTTTTCGGCTGAGTTGGCTGAGCGCCATTACTGGAACTTCTAATTCACGAGCCAAGATTTTTAGGTTGCGGCTGATCTCGCTGACCTCAAGTTGGCGACTCTCTGTTGTTGTACCACTCATCAATTGCAAGTAGTCAATAACAATGAGGCCGAGCCCACCGTGCTTGGCTTTCAAACGACGCGCCTTCGAGCGAATTTCAAGCACACCCACCGTAGCGTTATCGTCAAGGAATAATTTAAGATTGTCGAGTCGGCCAATCGCCGCATTAATTTTGCTCCATTCAGGCTCAGAAATTGCACCCGTGCGGAGGTTTTTCGGATTAACTTGCGCTTCACTCGATAAAAGGCGCATCGTTAATTCGGCATGGCTCATTTCAAGTGAAAAAACTAATACTGGGAGATTGGAAGTTTGCGCCACGTGAGTGGCAATGTTTAAAGCAAATGCAGTTTTTCCCATGGACGGGCGAGCACCAACAATGATCAGTGCCGACTTTTGTAGCCCAAGAATCGTTTCATCAAGTTCTGTGAAACCAGTGGCGACACCTGCTAATGGAGTCTTATTCTCAAAGCGCTTCTCGAGTTCCACAATTGAAGTGATCAATAGCTCATTGATTTGTCGTGTTGAGTCAACAACTCTTTCTTCGGCCACCGCGAAAACACGGGCTTCTGCCTCATCAAGGGCTTTCGCTACATTGTCGGGTTCTGTATATGCGATTTCCGCGATCTCGCTGGCCACACCAATGAGACGTCGGAGCGCCGCAGTATCCATAACGATTTTGGTGTAGCGAGCTACATTGCCAACGAGTGGGGTGGAGTTCTGAAGTCCCAACAAGAAAGGGAGTCCGCCAATTTCTTCAAGTAGTCCAGCGCGACGAAGTTCATCGGACACCGTGATGACATCAACACCACTGCCGGTCGCCGTCAGTCCGCGAATCGCGTCAAAAATATGCTGATGTGCGGGTTTGTAAAAGTGCCCAACATGCAGACCTAATTCTGCAATCAGGTCAAGGGCTTCTCTTGACAAAAGTATTGAACCTAAAACAGATTCTTCAGCACTCAAGTTATGTGGAGGCACGCGATTGACCATTGGACGTGGTCCCCTATCGCGATCGTCTCTGCCCCTGCGGGTTGAACTTCCTGAAAATCCGTCTGATGATCCGTTTGCCATTGCTTCTACTTTGACCCATCTATCCTGTTGATCGCTAGGGGTAAAACTCTGTGACTTACCTGTGGACAACTTTGCCAAACTGGGGATAACTCATTCACTTGGATAACAAAAGGGCCCAGACCAGATGGTCTAGGCCCTCATGAACGCTTGTTGCGGAACGGATCCGCGTTGATCACTTAGCGACGACGTTGATGTTGATTGCGAACTGCACGTCATTGTGCAACTTTGCAACCACGCTGTATTCGCCAACCGTCTTGAGGTGCTCGGGCAAGGTCAACTTCTTACGATCAAGTTCGATGCCAGTCTGAGCCAAAACGGCAGTCACAATGTCGGCGGCAGTCACCGAGCCGAATAAACGACCTTCGGTTCCGGCAGCCTTGGCCTTGACTTCAATGACCTTGGCAACCAAAGTTGAGGCCACGGTTTGTGCCGAATCGCGGTCTGCGGCGTCGCGCAGGTCGCGACGCCGGCGCATTGATGCTGCTTGTGCGACTGCACCTTCGGACGCACTGAGACCTAAGCCACGCGGCAGAAGGTAATTGCGGCCATGACCCTTGGCAACTTGAACAATGTCGCCGCGCTTGCCAAGACCACGAATATCAGAACGCAGAATGATCTTCATGATCAGCCCTCCTCTGTGGTTGCTGTGTCTTCGCTGGTGTCGACTTCACTACCGGTGTCAACAGCATCGACCACGGCATCAAGATTCTGCACTTCATCTTGGTTGGCAACTTCGGAGCTACGAGGTCCACGAGGTCCACGAGGACCGCCGCGACCAGATGAAGCAACCCGCTTGGTGTACGGCAATAAGGCCATTTCACGAGCGTTTTTGATGGCAGTTGCCAAGTCACGTTGCTGTTGAACGGTGTTGCCGTTCAAAGTCTTGGCCTTGATCTTTGACCGATCAGACATAAAACGCTGAAGGAGATTGATGTCCTTGTAATCGATGTACTCGATCTTTTCAGCGGCAAGAAGGTTGCCCTTCTTTTTGATCTTGCGACCATTGTCTTTCGGAGCACGGCCCCGAACTGGCTTCTTTGAAGTGCTATTTCCCATGATTGCTTCCTTGTGTCGATATATGAGTTGCGAATGAAATGTTTATAAAAGCGGAAAACCCCAGCTCAGAATGGCTCTTCGTCGCCATATTGCGAATCGTTGCCTGGATGTGATGCAGGCGCGGAGCCTGCTCCACGAGACGCTTGACGAGGTGCTGAACCACCTTCACCGCCACCTTTTGGTGCTGTGCGCTCGACGCTGACGGTGGCCCAACGCAAGGTCGGTCCAACTTCGTCAGCAACAATGTCAACCGAGGTCCGCTTGCCGCCCTCTTTGGCTTCATATTCGCGAACATCGAGGCGACCCGATACCAGAACTCTGGTCCCTTTGGTGAGTGACGCAGCGATGTTTTCGGCGAGTTGATCCCATGCCACAACATTCATAAAAGTAGTGGCGTCTTGCCATTCACCATTGACCTGATAGCGACGGTTGACGGCGATACCGACCGTGCACGTGGCCTTACCCGATTGGGTGTAACGCAGTTCCGGATCGCGGGTCAGGTTTCCGACCACGGTGATGTTGTTAGATGTCATGTTTTCCTCCTAGGAGTTTTGAAAGGACAGGTCCGAAGACAAGGCTCAAGCTGCGACGAGACCGCGGCGGGCCGCTTCGCCGTCGGGGAGACGCATCAACTTGTGCCGAAGGACGTCATCGGCGATACGCATTGCTCGCTCGAGTTCGTCAAGAGCTCCACCTGGAGCGAGAACGTTAAAAATCGCGTAGTAGCCATCTTCCTTTTTGTTGATTGGGTACGCCAAACGACGCTTGCCCCAGAAATCAACCTTGCCGTGGACGGATCCACCAGCGGCCACGACATCTTTGGAGATGTTGGCAATCCACTGTTGCGCAACGACATCATCTACTGATCCGTCGATAATGACCATTAACTCGTATGCACGCATCATGAGCGTGAGACTCCCTTCGGACACGATGACGGCGTTTCCGGCATCGGGGCCCCTGCTTGGGGCAGGGTATTTACTGACATCGGAAGTGTATCGGGAGAAACAAGGAACCTCACACGGACAACTGTTCCAGACGGGTGTGACACAGATGATCTGGTGAGACGACGATCCTTAGCGGCGAGTCAGACGCACCAGTGAGGCCGCCGATAAGGAGAGCCCAAAAGAGACCGCCCCCTCACGATTCGTGATCGAACCACCTGGACGTAGATATCCAGCTATCGAGCCTGGGCGAAAACCCTGAAAAACCAAGGCTGGGGAGTCCTCTGAAAAACCCCACCGAGTTGCAAAAAAACCCAAGATGATGGCCACGATAGAGACCGACACAGCCACATTTTCAAGTGGCATACGAGATGACAGGAGCAAGGAAAAGGCTGCGCTCATCAGCAAAAAAACTCCGACTGCAAAGAATGCAAGGAATAAATGCTGCATAACTATGACGAGTCCGCCACCGCTTTGATCGCCACAGTCAACCATGGCTCGCGTTGGTGCGGTGGGATTGTCATACGGAAACACCTGCAATAACTGACACGGCGCGCCGTCGCTCATCTGCGGCAATCCATCCACAAATTTGACGCTAAATTCGGCATTCGCCGACCCCGAGACCAAAAGCCCGAGTGCACTCACGAGAACCATTCCCAGACCTACAACTGCATCGCGTTGCAAACGGCGACTGACTTCATAGGGCAACCAACCATTCCGCTTATGCCCACGACGACGCCCACCCATCTTCAACATCGTTTAGCCCACTTTGCGATCAGGTCGTTGTCCACCGATGGGAAGCACACGAACGAGATGATGCCATTTACAAGCACAGCAGGCTTCAACGACATAAGCCGTGTATTCCTCGGGACGACGGTGAAATCCAGCAAGTTCCTGATTATCAACGACGATTTTGCCGTGGGACTGTAAACGAGGTCCAAAAACATACGTCACCAAACTCAATTCACTGGCATCACAAATAGGACACTTCGACTGAATCCGTTTGCCAATGCCGCGCGCTGCACGCATCAATTCAGGATGAGCATCACATACCTCTTCACGACCTAAACGGCCACGATGATATTCGTTGATGAGATGGCGGCGCTCGAGACGATGGTCAACTAAGCCGGCACGAAACGAGGGCACGCCGCGTAAAGATCCAGATCCAAAGGTCTCGTTGCCGGCACTCATTGACTCTAGGTTAGCCCGCTATTGACCCAGCGTGCCTTGACCAACAGCAGATTGCTCGGACCACCATGCGTCCAGTCGGCGGCGGATTTCCTCATCACCAATCAGACCTTCTTCAAGACGAATCTCCAACAAAAAGGCTAAAGCCTGACCCACTATGGGGCCAGCAGGCAACCCGAGGCGCTCCATGACTGCCAGACCATCCAGTTCAGGGCGCATGGATTTGAGTTCTTCTTTGGCAGCAAGTTCAATAATACGTTCTTCGAGTTCATCCATACGTTGCGATAGACGAGCGGCCTTGCGCTCATTGCGCGTTGTGCAGTCACAGCGGGTCAGCACATTCAGTTCATTTAACAACACGCCAGCGTCATTGACATAGCGCCGCACAGCGGAATCACTCCAGCCCATTTCATAGGTGTGAAAGCGCAAATGGAGGCGCACTAGTTCAGTGATCGCCACAACATCCTCATTGGGGAATCGCAGAGCCACGAGGCGCTTGCGGGTCATCTTCGCGCCTTTGACATCATGCATATGAAAAGTGGTGCCCTTGCCTTCAATGAATCCGCGGGTCGCAGGCTTGCCAACATCATGAAACAAAGCTGCTAATCGGGTGATGCGAAAATCGAAAGAATCATTGGCGTCGGCGTGCACATTCTCGATCACTGCAAGTGTGTGAGTCAGTACATCTTTGTGGCGATGAATGGGATCATGTTCAAGACGCATCGCCGGAAGTTCGGGGAGAAATTTGTCTGCCAAACCAGTTTCCACTAAAAACCACAGGCCGGCACTTGGGGACTCAACTGTGATGAGTTTATTTATCTCGTCACGAATCCGTTCTGCTGAAACAATCTCTAAACGGTCTGTGTACTGCTTGACCGCATCAACTAATTCGGGAACCGGATTCATGTTGAAACGAGCAATAAATCGCGCGGCACGAATCATCCGCAATGGATCATCGCTAAAACTGATGTCTGGATCGAGGGGCGTGCGTAAAGTGCCTGTCATCAGGTCACTCGCGCCGTTAAATGGATCAACCAGTGTGGGTGAATCACTTGTCAGTTCGAGGGCCATAGCGTTGATTGTGAAATCGCGCCGTGATAAATCAATCTCAATGGCATCAGAAAACTCAACATCTGGTTTGCGTGTATCGGGATGATATGCCTCAGCGCGATGAGTGGTGATTTCGTAGACCCGATCACCTTTACGTGCTCCGATCGTGCCGAACTTTTCTCCTTGAGTCCAGATCGCGTCGGCCCAGCCACTGAGCAGACGCTTGATCTCGTCTGGTCGGGCGTTTGTCGTGGCATCAAAGTCAATCGCCGTGCTGACGTGGCCCCCGAGGAGGTCGCGAACAGTGCCACCTACCAAGTACAGACGCTGATCAGCCGCACGAAATAACTCACTGACCTCGGCTAATTCTGCGAGTACTGGGGCAAAGCGATCGGGAACCACGGGTGTCAGGCTATGAGGTCAGCTGGATAGTTAGGGGGTTCTTTTCATCAACATTTGGTGGACTCGCCCAGTTAATGCGTCTAGTGTAAGTGTCCACATGCATCTTGTGAGTAGACGAGAAGCACAAATACTCAACCAGAGGAGACATCATGATCCCATCAGATCAACTCAATCGTGAACATTTTAACCGCCGCACCTTGCTGGCTGGCACGGGCGTCAGCGCCCTTGCGCTCTTGATCGCCGCCTGTGGTGGCGACGACAAAGGTATGGGAGGAAATCTCTCCGGAGAGACAGGCTCATTGAAAGAGATCGATCTTTTGACCGTCGCTCTCCCCTCCTCGCTGTCAAATCTGTACCCAGGACAAGAGGCTGGAAACTTCAACTACTACGTAGCTTGCCTCGTCGGCGAAGGTCTGGTCGCCCCCGATGGAACTGGCAAGTTAGTGCCAGCATTGGCCTCAAAGTGGGAACAAACATCACCGACGACATACGTCTACACCTTGCGCGATGGTGCGAAGTTCAGCGACGGAACCCTTGTTACCCCTGAGGATGTCGTCTACTCAGTCGGTATCTCCAAGGACGAGGAAAAATCCCCCAACATCGCTTACTACTGGTCCAATGTTGATAAGGCTGAAAAGACCGGCGATAACGAAGTCACCATCACCTTGGCCACCCCTGATGTCGCATTCGAATGGGGCCCTTGTGCCGCCAATGCTTTGTGGATCACCTCGCAGGCTTACGTCGAAGGTAACGGCGGCGAAATAGGAACACCCAAGGCCCTGTTATACGGCACGGGCCCTTATAAGGTCACCAAGTTTGAGCCTGACACCATGGTTGAACTCGAGCGCGTCGACACTTGGTGGGGTGGAGTTCCACCAGTAAAGACTGTTCGCATTGAATTCATCACTGAAGAAGCAACCCGCGTGTTGGCCCGTAAGTCAGGCGACATTGACTTGGCAATCAGTATCTCGCTTGATCAACTCAGTCAGTGGGAAAGCGCAGCCGACACATCCGTGTTGTTCGCTCCAGACCGCAGTTACGCCGGCATTGACTTCAACACCGCTGTTGAACCCTTTGATGACATCCATGTACGTCGAGCCATTGCCTACGCCTGCGATCGAGCGACTGTCGTTGAAAAATTGCTCGTTGGTCATGGTGAGCCAGCCACGGCGCTCATCACGCCCGATCAGATTTCGTCGGTGCTTGGACTCGACGGAGCGCGCAAAGCGCTCAAGGAAGTTCTTGATCTTCCCTTCGATCTCGATAAGGCCAAGGAAGAACTCGCACTGTCAAAAGTGCCAGAAGGTTTCTCCACCAAAGTTGGTGTGTCATCAAGCGCACCACAAATCAGTCAGTTCTTCCAGTCGCTGGCCGAAACCGTCAAGCCACTTGGCATCAACATTGAAGTTGAAGAGATGCCCGTTGAGCAGTGGTACGACACGATTGGTTCAGCCGATTGGGGCTTGGCCTACATGTGGTATTTCAACGCCACCGGAGATCCAGCCGAAATGTCATCCTGGTTCTTGGGTGAAGGCAACCCTGCTTCATACACCAATGATGCTGTTACCGAGCTCATGGCTCAGGCCAAAGAAGAGACCGATCCTGCCAAGCGCGTTGAGATTTTGATTGAGGCACAAAAAGCTGCCTTAGCTGATATCCCGTACATTCCGCTGTGGTGGGGCGAGGCCGCAACGGCTATCAATAGCAAGTACACCATTGAGGACTTTGGTTCGTACTCACTGCTGTCGCCGTGGACGCCGCGCATTCTCACCGTCGATTGACCCAACTACTTTCCCGTGGTTCGCTGACACGATTCATCGTCGTTCGTCTAGCAGCCACGGGCCTGTTGTTGTTGGTGCTCTCATTTGTTGTCTTTGCACTTTTACATCTCACACCTGGTGACCCTGCGCGCAACCTTGTAGGAGTTCGTAACGTCACTCCCGAATTGCTTCAATCAATTCGCGATAAATATCACCTCAATGATCCGTTCATAAGTCAGTACCTGCAGTGGTTGGGCAATGTGCTGCACGGTGACTTTGGCGAATCCATTCGTAATAACACCACAGTGACAACCTTGTTATCTGATCGAGTGACACTCACATTGCAACTCGCCGGCTTGTCATTTGTCTTGACCCTGCTTATTGCGGTTCCACTCGGTATTGCTGCCGCATGGCGAACAGGGTCGGTACTAGACCGTTCTGTCAGCATTGCATCAATTGTGGGTATCGGAGCACCCACATACGCAGTTGGATTATTGTTGCTGTACATCTTTGGTTTGTGGTTGGACATCTTTCCGGTCTACGGAAGTGGTGACGGAGGGTTTGACCGCTGGTGGCATTTGGTTTTACCAGCAATCACATTGGCTAATGGGCTTGCTGCCATGGTTTTTAAATTGACTAGAACGGCAGTTGTCGCTGAACTCAATCAAGACTACGTTGCGTTCGCCCAAAGTCGTGGTTTGTCGCATCGTCAAATACGATCACTCGTCTTGCGTAACGCCATGATTCCTGTCGCCACAAGTTTGGGATTAGTGTTCGCATTTTTATTCGGTGGGACGATCTTAGTTGAAGTAACTTTTGCCCTTCAGGGCATCGGTTCTCTACTTGCTGGATCAGTTACATTTAAAGATCTTCCGGTTGTACAAGCCATCACTTTGTTGACCGCAACAGTAATCGCTCTCACTGCTCTGGCTGTTGATGTGTTTTATTACGCCGTTGACCCGCGTGTTCGAAAACGGGGCTTACGATGAGTCGCCGTGCGTTAATACCCATCGTGACGGGAATCCCGTTGGCCATGATCGCTATCTTCGTCGTTGCCTCGCGGTGGATCGTGCCGAATGCGACGCGCCAAGACATCATGACCGGAGTGACGTCTCCCGGAACTACGGGCCATCTTTTTGGTACCGATCAACTCGGTCGTGACATCACACAGTTAGCGATTGCCGGCGCAAGTTCTGCAGTGGTCGGACCAGTAGTGATCGCGCTTGGTTCAATGATCATCGGCGTCATGCTTGGTACTTTTGCTGGCTACATCGGTGGATGGCTCGATCTGTTGCTTTCAAAGTATGCCGACCTGTTGCTCGCACTTCCCACAACTCTTGTTGCTCTTGTTGTCACTGGACTCATTGATGGCGGATATTGGGTCACCGTTTTAGTGCTCATCATGTTGTTCTCACCAACCGATATTCGTATGGTTCGTGGCTCAGTTATTGCTCAAAGCGGTCGGCCATATATTGAGTCGGCAAAGGTTTTAGGTCTCGGGCAATTCCGCATCATGTTCCGTCATATCTTGCCCAATGTGTTACCTGTTGCATTTTCAACGATGTTGCTCAATATTGCCTTTGCGTTGGTGTCAATGTCCGCCCTTTCGTTCTTGGGACTCGGTGTCGGCCCAGGTGTGCCGGATTGGGGACGTCAACTCAGTGACAGTCGAGATCTTCTTGATCGCAACTGGGGTTCACTTGTCCTCCCAGCAACGTTGATCATCATCACTGCCGCCGCCATCAATCTCTTGGGCGATTGGTTACAGGAGCGCTTTGAAGAACGTTCGGTGCAGCGATGAATCGCGGGCTGTACTTGAGCAACCTGGTAGTCACAGGTCCAACTGGGCTCATTGTTACTCGTATGGATCTACGTCTCGAACCCGGACAAACCGTGGCCTTGGTTGGAGAGTCAGGTTCGGGTAAATCCATGACAGCTAAGGCCATGACTGGCTTATTGCCGCAAGGAGTTTCAGCAACGGGCACTCTTCAACTTGACGATATTGAAGTTGACCTCACACTTGGACCACAAGTGCTCACTGATTTACGCGGCAAGCAGATCAGTTTGTTGCTTCAAAATCCATTTACAAGTTTGAGTCCCGTACATCGCTGCGGTGAACAAATCACTGCTGCACTAGCGCCCGATCTGCGGCGATCAAAGGACGAAATTCGGCGGCGTCTAGACGAAGTTGATCTACCTGAACGCGTTGCACGCCAATACCCCTTTGAGCTTTCTGGTGGTATGCGACAACGGGTGGCGCTTGCAGCCAGTTTGGCAAGTAACCCGCAGATCTTGATCGGTGACGAGCCAACTACCGCGCTTGATGTCACCACACAACGCGAAATGCTTGACTTACTTGAACGCATTCAAGGTGAACGAGACATGGCGCTACTTCTGATCACTCACGATCTCGGAATCGCTCGCGAGCGTGCCAACAGAATTCTCGTGATGTACGCCGGAAGACTCGTTGAGTCGGGTGAGGGTGCCGATGTCTTCACACACGCTCAACACCCATACACCGCAGGCTTACGCGACAGTGATCCACCTCTAAAACATCGCCTTGTCCAATTGCCGGCTATTGCTGGTTCAGTAGCGCGTCCATCGGACGTCGCAGTCGGGTGTGTTTTTGCACCTCGATGTGATCGCGCCGACGATCGTTGCCGTACTGATACTCCCGCACTCATCGGCGCAACTTCACAAGTTGCTTGCTGGAAACCCATCACAAAGGCCGATACGCCTCATCTCATTCAGATTGCGACTGATATACAAGCGCAAAATACTGGCACCAATCTCGTTGTCGTGAAGGCTGTCAGCAAGAGGTTCTCACCATCTGCTCCACTGGCATTAGATAATGTTGATATTTCCATTCGCCTTGGCGAAGCTGTCGGAATTGTCGGTGGGTCAGGATCAGGTAAAACCACCTTGGCCCGATGCCTCATTGGACTCGAAAGTTTTGAGTTAGGGAATATTTCATGGATGATCAATGCGCCAATGGCACAGCGCGCGCAGATTGTGTTTCAGGACCCCATGTCCGCATTGAATCCAGCAATGACAATTGGAGCGTCCCTAGCTGAGGCTTTGCGAGTGGGCCAACGCGACAAATCTGAAGTACCCACACTTTTACAACTCGTTGGTCTCCCTGCCGAATACGCCAGGCGTCGGCCACATGGATTATCGGGCGGTGAACAACAGCGTGTTGCGATCGCCCGAGCCATTGCCCCAAAACCAAAACTATTGATTTGCGATGAGCCAGTTTCATCTCTTGATGTTTCAGTCCAGGCGCAAATTCTGAATTTAATGAACTCCATCATTAAAGAATTGGGTATCGCCCTGCTTTTTATCACCCATGACTTGGCAGTCGTCCGACAGGTCGTCAGTCGAGTATATGTCATGAACAATGGCCGAGTGGTTGAGTCAGGAACCATGGAGAATGTCTTGCTCTCTCCTCAACATGAATACACACGTCAACTCTTCTCATCGGTGGCTGGAAAATGAACTCTGAACTCAACCAAAATATTCAACAGATCCATAGCAGCGATGACGAAGGTACCTTGGTGCGCCGAAATGTCGCGCATAACATGCGAAAAGTTCGTCTTGCGCGTGGCCGAAGTCTGCGAGATGTAGCTGCAGAGACAAACTTCAGCACCGCGCTTTTATCCCAGATTGAACGTGCCGTGGCAAATCCAACAGTGGTCACTCTCACTCGAATCGCTGCGGCACTTGATATCAGCTTCGCTGACCTCACTCGCTCCACTGCAATTGATACGGAGATTATTCGCGCTGATTCGGCTGACTCAGATCAACCACGAGCACGAATGCTTTTTGCCATGATGCAACGGCGGCGGTTTGACATTTCTGAAGGAAAATTGCCGGCCCACCAATCAGGAGTCTTTAGTGATCATGGCCAACAATCAGTTGAGTACGCCTATGTCATCTCTGGATCGGTCACTTTGAGACTCGGCAACGAAACCTATGAACTTGGTGAGCATGATGCCATCCGATTCTCTTCAGAGGTTGCTCATGCGTACAGCACTGGCGATGCTCCCGCCATTCTCTTAACAGTCGTGAGTTACGATGATGAATAATCCTTCAAGTACCGCCCGCCTGCTGGCTAACCGTGCACCAGTGTCAGCCCACCTCAGCGACGACCAACTATCACTGCTCGTTACCACGCTAGAGATTCCGATTGGCGCTCAAGACGCTCTCAAGAAATCGTGGTCAATCAATCTCGCAACCGGACAAGAGTCAGAACTATCGGACAAAGATCCGATCAGTGAACGATTCGCACCGAATGACGAGGACACCGCCATATCACCGGACAAAAAGTTGTTAGTGGTGATCAAAGGACGCGGTTCAGATCTGGATGTCACTAACCCATATCGCTGGACACGACCCATTCAATACTTTGACGCCCTGAGCGACCTAGATGATCCTCCTCAGTTGCAACTCATTAATCTTTTAACTCATGAATCGCGATGGCTCACAGACGATGGTTGGCGTTGGTCGTCCGTTCGTTGGTCACCGAATGCCGATGCCGTCTTCGCCTGTCGGTCCCTGGATCCCCTTGGGCGTGACGGTTATCAATACGCCTACTTGATTGACCTTGAAGGCGATATTCGTGCTCTCCCGATCCCGGGTGGCCGTTCCATTGTCGGAACTTGGCTGGGCGATGGTCGGTTGGCGGTCATTGTTGCCAGTCCTCAAGGAAAACCACCTGGAAGCGAAGCATGCCTATACATCGTTGATGGTGATGTTGCACGCATTATTGATGTGCCTAACATTTTCGGTGATGTCTACGGGGATCAACCTGCCGAACTTGCGGACTCTTACGACAACATTCTCTTGGCCCACCCTGATGGTTCACTGATCATCCGCACTGGATCTCGCGGACGGATGGGAGTTGTTCGCCTCGATCCTGATCAACCAAATTCACTTGAATCTCTCATCAATGATGACCGCTGTTGTTCTCCAGTAGCGACAACTCAGAGTGAATTGATTCTCACTACGCAGTCGTCAACCTCACCCGTCGAGATTGCGGTCCTTGAGTACGCAACGAAAACTGAACGTCTATTAACCCACTTCAATCAGGTTGATGACTCTCCACTTGTGGTGAATCGCTTTACGACTGAGACTCCCGACGGATTCACACTTGATGCTTGGTTCTTGTCGACTCACAAAACGACTCAGCCTCTTCCAACTGTGAGCATCATCCACGGTGGACCGCACTTTGCTTACGGTGAAGCATTTTCTCTTGATGCCCATGCTCTATGTGCAGCAGGTTTCGGTGTTTTGTACACCAATGTTCGAGGTTCAACTGGCTATGGCGATGCGTTCACCTACGCGGCCCATTCAAATTGGGCAGAGGGACCAGCTAGCGATCAATTGCTCGTCATTGATCAAGCAATCAAACTCGGGTTAGCTGATAAGAAAAAACTTGGCATCGCTGGAAATTCCTACGGCGGATATTTGTCGGCGTGGCTGGCATCAACTACGTCTCGTTTTCAAGCCGCTGTCATTGAGAACCCTGTTACTGATTTGGTCTCAATGTACGGCACGAGCGATATCGGTGCGACATTCTTTCCGAGCCAATTTTTTGGCGCACCCCATGAGCAGATTGAAACGTATTACAGGCAGTCACCAATCATGCACGCTCACAACTGCATAACACCATGTTTATTTGTCGTTGGTGAAGATGATCGACGTTGTCCACCAGCTCAGGCATGGGCCATGCACCGAGCTCTTTGTGTGAGAGGAACCACAAGTGAAGTGCTCGTGCTTCCTCATTCATCGCATGAAGGAAGTACATATGGTCCACCCAGTGGACGCCTCGCCCACGATGATGCACTAGTTGACTGGATGACCCGATGGCTGAAATAGATCGCGAATCTCTGTTAGCGATCCACCCACTCATTGACGAAATCGCCCAGCAATGCGCCACCGAGATGCACCTACCAGGTATGCAATGGGGAGTCGTCCTAAACGGTGAACTTGTTCTCCTTGGGTCAGTTGGTGTGATCACCGATCACTCCACTCGCTATCGCATTGCGTCGATGACCAAAAGTTTTACTGCGGCAGCCGTTCTCAGTTTGCGTGATGAGGGTATTCTCGCCCTGGATGTTCCTGTGGGTCTATATGCCCCCGAATTGGCGAATGTCGTTGGTCCAGATTCTTCGCCACCAATCACACTGCGACACCTGTTGTCAATGTCATCTGGGTTAGCCACTGACGATGCCTGGGCAGACCGCCACCTCGACGCCACGGCTGACGAGATGGATCAAATCTACGCCGATGGCCCTGAGTTCGCTTTCGCTACTGGCACGAACTTCGAATACTCAAATCTTGGATTTGCTCTCATCGGTCGGGTCGTCGAACGCCTCACGGGCCGCAAAGTTCGCGATCATATTGATGAACGCTTTCTCCACCCTCTCTTAATGTCAGCCACGACTTGGGATCAACCACATCACGCCCCGTGGGCAGAGCCCTTGCGCTTCGCCGATAACACACACATTGCTGATGGTGCACCACTCTTAGGTGACGGTGAGATTTCTCCGATGGGAGGATTATGGAGCACTGTTGCTGATGTCGCACGTTGGATGTCTTGGCTTGATGAGGCAAACGCCGGACGAGATTCACTGACTGGACAACTCAGCATTGCCTCACGGAGAGACATGCAATCGATACATACATATATTAGTGACGGTGAACTTGATGGTCAGAGTGCCCCAGGAGGATATGGCTTTGGACTTCTCTTGCGAGATGATCCACTTTTAGGAATGACCATTTCTCATTCGGGTGGTTTGCCTGGATATGGCAGCAATATGCGTTGGCTATCTGGACGCAGTCTCGGTGTTGTTGGCCTATCGAATGTGACCTATGCGCCCATGGGAGTCTTTACTCAACGAGTATTAAAGTTGTTTCATTCGGCTGATCTGATTCATCAACCCATGACACCGCTCACACCACTACTGCAACAGCGCGTCACGCAATTAATTGAACTTCTCAATGACTGGAACGATGATCAAGCGCAATCCTTATTTGCTGACAATGTAGAGCTTGATGCCTCATTGATGATTCGACAGTCCGCCGCTGAGCGAATTGTCGCCGAGTGTGGTCGCCTACATGTCGAGGAGATTCAGGCACAAAGTCGAACCTCGGCAATTGTTATCTTGCGTGGCGCAACAGGTCAGCAAAAGATGAAAATTGAACTCTCCCCCAAACACGGTGGTCTCGTGCAGTGGTACGGGACAAGTGCCTAAAATTCGGTGCTTGTACAAGTCACCAAAGTTCGTTGGATGTCCAATGAGATTCAATCGTGGCAATCATCTCTCGGGCTTCATCGCCACTGCCGCTACTCGGTTTCTCATCAGCGTGTGACTCCCCCGCCATCGCCGACAGAGTGCTCGCCGCCGACATGCGCAGTGCATCCAAGTCGTATCCGCCTTCAAGCATGACTAAACGCCGACCCGCGGGAACCAATTGCAAAATACGCTCCATCATCAGCGGGTAATCGCCGGCCGTTAATCCCATCTCGGTGATCGGATCACTACGATGGGCATCAAAACCAGCCGAGACAATCAACCAGGTCGGTGCGAACTTTTCACTGATCGGAAGAACTAAACGATCAAAAGCCGAGAGGTACACATCGCCCCTTGAACCGGGCGGCAATGGAATGTTCATTGTGTATCCCACACCCGTACCAACGCCAGTTTCGTCACACCAGCCAGTACCTGGGTATAACGGCCATTGATGCACAGAAATAAACATCACTCGCGGGTCGTCATAAAAAACATCTTGGGTCCCGTTGCCATGATGGGCGTCAAAATCGACGATAAGAACCCGTTCACCCGCGTCGGCAAGCGCCACAGCAGCAACGGCCACATTAGAGAACAAACAAAACCCCATCGTCTCGGCACGTGTGGCGTGATGACCCGGTGGACGAACGGCACAAAACGCAGAATCTGCTTGTCCACTTTGCAAAGCGCGAATCGCCGTCAAACCTGCGCCAGCAGCCAGCGTCGCCGCAGTCCACGAACCACTTGAGGCACGAGTGTCGGGATCTAAACGACCTCCACCTTGTTGAACGACTTGCTCAATGCGATTCACATGATCTTGTGTATGAACCCTCAGTAACTGCTCCCGCGTCGCTGCCTGTGGCACAAGCGGAATCAAAGCTTCGCCTAGACCAGCCTCGTGGGCTCCATCTATCACCGCACCTAAACGCGCGGGACGTTCTTGATGTCGTGGGCCATTGAGATGATCAAGGTAGGCCTCGTGTGTGGCGAAGAGAATTGCCATTGCTGAGGACGCTAACAAAAACCACTTCGGGCGACTACCGTCAACAGGGTGATAGGTGCCTTTCGACGATCAAAAAGCGCCGCTCGACCGCGTTTACTCGATGATGGACATATCTCGGCGCGCGTCCGACATTGGCCAGGACGACCAGATATCGCCCACTTGGTCCTCGTTGATCACACCATTGCCCCATCAACTTCATCGCTCCATGAGTGGATGAATACCTTGCGCGCCGAGGGATACAGATCCATTCGCACCGGAGCCCTGTCGGGCGAAGCCGCTAAGCAATTTGAAGTGATGAATTTTTACCAGATTCAGCAATTAGCGCTACTACGTTTGGGCGCTTCAACACCCAGCAAGATTGGCGACCCAGTGCCACATCATGAAATGCGCGCCTTGCGCTCAGTTCGCTCAATGGACACAGCGGCGCGCATCGACCAAGAAGCATTTGACTTTGGCTGGCAACTTGATGCGCTAGGCATACGCGAAGCCTGCCGAGCGACACCGGCCCACCGCATCCGCCTCGCTCTCACCTCAACCGACGAACCCGTTGGCTACATGATCACAGGGCGCAATCGTTCTGCTGGTTTCATTCAGAGGTTGGCAGTCTTACCAACACACGCTGGTCAAGGTGTCGCCACCTCGTTATTACAGGACGGTTTACGGTGGTTGAGCAAATCTGGGGTCAGCGATATTTTAGTAAACACCCATCTGGACAACCAACGAGCTTTAGATTTGTACCATCGGTTGGGATTCGCAACACTTCCTGAAACTCTGCGAGTTATGCAGTGGGACGCTTCGGTTGAGCCATGAATAGCCGCCTGCTCCTCGCTTGTTGCATCTTCGGGTTGAGTTTGACGGGGATCCAAAACCCAGTGCCGGCATCGGCCGCCAATACTCGATCGATTAACAGTGTGATCAGCCAGGACCAATTTGTACCTGGCTTTGAAGGAAGTATTTTTACTGTCTCTCTATCTCTCAGCGGTAGTGACACGGAGAGCGGTGAATCCACAAAGATAGTGGTCACCTCTTATCGGCCAGTCAAAACTCGCCAAGATGTGCGGGATGCCGTTAACGACTTGCTTCCTCAAACTATTGACACCGTTGTCATCGACATCTCGTCTCTGTATGACCCGATCACTGGACGCGTCAATCTTGCTATTCCTATTGAAATCAACACCCGGACAACGAATGCTTTACAAATGTCAGCCACTGGCCTGTACCCAATCACGATTGGATTACAACGGGGCAGAACCGTGGTTAGTCAATTGGTGACTTTTGTTGAACGTCTTGGTGCACAACTCACGATGCCCAACACCCAAGACGATGTGCGGGTGGCGTTAATTGGCTCATTAGACGGAGATGTCACTCGGCAAAATGACTCATCAACACTGATCAGCAACAACGACCGCGCATCAGTTGCACAAACTATTGCATCGCTGGAAGATTTGCCGACTACTCCGATCACCCTGGCCATACGCCCAGAGTTCATTGAAGGACTTGATCGTTCGACACTTGAAGATGGCGATCTTTTGGTTCGCCTGCAGTCGACACAGTCTCTCAATATTCTCAGCAATACATATGTTGATGTCAATCAAGAAATCACAGGACAATCTGAGTCGATCTTTACTGACCAATTACGCCTGGGTGAAGATACTCTACGACGGCTTTTGCCAACCTATCGAGCAACCCGCGACATCTGGTTCCAGCAAACACCATTGCTGAGTGGTGGAGCGCAAATATTACGGAACCTAGGCTTTCGCAACATCGTCATGCTAAAAACAGCCTCGCCAGAAACCAACGGTGCAGATGGTGATCGTCCTCCGAGTGGCCTTGTTGACTTGCAGTTGCCCGACGGTGGAGTCATTGATGCCGCCTTTGTTGACATAGAACTAAGTGCAGCCCTCACTCGCGGTTCACAAAATCCACGCGGTGGCGCGTACCTCGTTGCTCAGCAGATATTGGCCGAACTGAAGATGATGCGTTCTGAGTTACACGCTGACAATTTATCCACTTCCGATCGCGGTGTCATTCTCAGCACGGACTCTGGAGTGTTGCCATCAACAGCCATGCTGACTGCGTTGAGAGCAACTCTTAACGCAAACTCGGACATCACCATCGTTTCCCTTGGCGATTTATTGAGCACTATGACCCATGAAGTCAAAGACGGCTCGCGCCTCACCCTGGACCTTGCACAAGATGCAGACATTCCATCAAACAGTCATCAACTTTTTACGCAAACTCAGGAACGAGTTGACGCCTACATCTCAATGCTGGCACCTGGCGATGCGCAGGTAACACAATGGAAAGACTTGTTGAGCGTTATGCCAGCGCGCACTCTCAGTAGCACACAGCGACAGTCCTATGCCGATGCTATTTGGTTGCAGATTTTTCTCTTAGGGGCAGCCATCTCCACCCCAACCTCAACCACCTTTACCCTTGGTGGCCGAGAAAGTTCGCTACGAATCTCACTGCGCAATGACAATGACTACGACGTGCGAGTACGAGTACGACTCACGAGTTCAAAACTCGCCTTTTCCGCTGAAGAGCAAATTGTTCTGCTACCCGCTGGGGTGACGACATCAATTGAGGTTCCGGTCAAGGCAAAGAGCAACGGAAGTTTTCCTGTCAGTCTGCAGTTATTCAGCCCGAGTGGGGACGTAGCTGTCGGTCGCTCGATCACCCTAACGGCACGAGTCAATGCGCTTGCAGGATTAGGTCAGTTAGTCACGGGTCTGGCACTACTACTTTTGATCATTTGGTGGGCATTTCACCTGCGTAGAGCCTCGGGACGAAAGCCAAATCTCACACGCTCCGCCTGACACCGCGACTCATACTCATACTGCCTCAGCGGACTAATCTCTCCATGTGGCCTCCTACGTACGAATTATTACCGACAGTGCCTGCGACTTACCCGACGCTCTCGTGCAACAACTTGGCATCGAAGTCGTTCCCCTCTTTATTCGTTTCGGTGACGATGAACTGATTGATCGTGAGCAACTCACAACAACCCAGTTCTGGGAACGATGCACCACAGAATCTGACTTACCAACGACTGCTGCCCCGTCACCTGGACGCTTCAAGGAATCAATTGAACGACTGAGAGGCGAGGGAGCCACTGGTGTAGTGATCATCAACTTGTCATCGGCAATGTCTGGGACGATGCAAAGCGCTGAGATTGCCGCTGCAGAGTTGAAAGAATCTCTTGACATCCGCGTCGTTGATAGTCGGACGGTCACGATGGGACTCGGATCAATCGTGATCGCCTGTGCCCGTGCGGCTCAAGGTGGCGCCACGATCGACGAAGTTGAAGCCATGGCTCGCGATCTTGCGAGCCGCAGCAAGGTGTGGGGAGCACTGGACACCCTCGAAAATCTCCGCAAAGGCGGTCGCATCGGCGGGGCCAAGGCAATGCTGGGATCTGTGCTTTCAGTGAAACCCATCATTGAGGTGCGCGACGGCAGCGTCCAAGAGGGCGGCAAGGTCCGCACTCGCTCAAAGGCTTTGACTTTTCTTGTTGACAAAGTTCGTGAAGCAATGATCCACCCTGGCATCAGTCAGTTGTCGGTTCTCACCGCTGCAAGTTCAGATGTTGATGCGTTCTTGGCTCAACTGAAGACCGTCTATGAAGGTGAAATCATTGTCGGTGAAATTGGTGCGGTCGTTGGTTCGCATGCTGGACGCGGAACTATCGGCGTTACCTACTTCGAAAACCCATAGCAACGCTCTCACCATGCTGAGATCTTGCTCAATCTTGGTATTACCTTGAGGGACTGGTCGTGAGAACTATCGTTACCAGTCAAGTATGTCTTCGTCCTCTCACCCCTCAAGCCCGCAACCTGGAACTGTTCTCGCGGGTCGCTATCGCCTTGAGGAAATTCGTGCTCATGGTGGCATGGCTGACGTCTGGCGGGCCACCGATTTACAGCTTGGACGTATCGTAGCCGTCAAGCTTCTCAAGCCACATTTAGCCAATGAATCAACGCTTTCTCAGCGTTTCCGGCGCGAAGCAATTGCTGCGGCAAAGTTGGATCACAGCAGCATCGTGACCGTTCATGATGCGATTGAAGATGACGGTCGCTTAGCAGTCATCATGGCCTTCATTGACGGGCGGTCCCTTCGAGAAGAACTAGATCATGATCAAACATTGAGCGTCAGCAAGGTCTTACACATCGGACTCTATGTACTCGCTGCTCTGAACGCTGCCCATCAGCAGGACCTCATTCACCGTGATGTCAAGCCAGGGAACATCCTTATCAGTAAACGAAATGAAGTACTACTCACCGATTTTGGGATCGCAAAAATTTTAGATGGTGATGAAGATCTCACGAGTGAAAACATCATGATGGGCACGGCGAAGTATCTCTCACCTGAACAAGTTCGCGGCGATCAATTGGATGGGCGCGCCGATCTGTACTCACTGGGGTTAGTGCTCTACGAATGCCTCGTTGGCAAGGTGCCCTTTGTCGGCAAAAATGACACAGATACCGCTCTCGCTCGCTTGCATCGTGATCCCACAGACCTGTCCACCTTGCGACCAGATGTGGACCCTAAGGTGACCATAATTATTCACAAACTCTTGGCCCGCGAACCAGAAGATCGCTACGCCAATGCCCGAGAAGCCGGCGAAGCAATTCAAAAAGTCATCAATGCCCGCAAATCCCAACCTACAACAGGTGCGCCTCGGACCGAGCGCGATCGCACTCCAACACCCGGCAAAGTGATTCGCCCGAAAAACCATACGCCGACGGGCACAATCCGCACGCCGACCCCCAGCAACCCGTCTCAGTCACCACAAGAAAAAAGGCCGACGCCTTCACCAAGCGAGCTGAAGAAGCGGAGACCATCCCCATTGTTGATCGGTGGCATCGTCGTCTCTGTGCTCCTGGCCTTGCTGATCATTCCTCGGATTCTTGATAGTGGTGACCCGAAAGTAGTTGCCCCCGCCACAACGTTGGCCGACTTGATAACAAACACTGACCCCATCAAAATCACGGGGTTTCAGTCATTTGACCCGCAAGGTGATGACGGCGAGGAAAACCCCGACCTGCTAGCAAACATCACCGACGGTGACTTGAGCACCGCATGGTCAACTGATTGCTACCAATCTTCAACTTTTGGCAGTAAAAGTGGTGTTGGAGTGGTCGTGCAAATCAGCGCTTCGGCAATGGCCGAACTACAAATTGGGATTCTTGGCAGAGATTGGCAAGCCGAGGTCTACGCCGCAAACACGAATAGTGATGATCTAGCACTATGGGGTTCGCCGATCTGGGAAGGCACTGACGAAAGTGGTTCGACGATCTCGGCTACATTTAGCGCACCAAGCCAATATGTTTTGATTTATCTCAAAAAAGTTGGCGCCAGTGGCCTGTGTAGCAACAGAAACCCATACCGAGGCGATATCAGTGAAATCAGCATCATCAACGCTCCCTGAAAAATAGGACCATGGCGCCCCTTGAACAATTGTTGCGAGATAACTACTCGATGATGCACGCCGTATGTTGGCGGATTTTGAGCAACGAATCTGACGCAGATGACGCAACCCAAAACGCAATGATAGCGATTGTCAAAAACTTTTCTTCATTTGATGAGCGTTCGGCTTTTTCAACTTGGGCTTATCGCATCGCCACCAATGCCGCCCTGGACGAATTGCGACGACGACGGCGACGCCCACTCACACTGCTCAGGCAAGACAACAAAGAAACCACCGATATCGCTGATCAGAGGTCCGAGGATCAATTTTCACACATTGAGGCCCACGATGAACTCTCCTCGGCTTTGGCTCTCATCCCCGAGGAATACCGTGTTGCGCTGGTACTTCGCGATGTAGCCGATTTGGATTACGAAGAAATTAGCCACATCCTTGATGTCCCCATTGGCACGGTACGTTCACGTATCGCTCGCGGCCGAGGACGGCTAGCGGAGATTCTTGGGAACCAAAACCCCAGCGCCGAACGTCCAACACCAGACAGCGAAAGCCCTTCATGAACGACGACCTCAACACCATTAACCCCGGCAGTCCAGAATATATTGACGGCCTCGCAAGTCTGTGTCTTGACGCAGAAATGACCCTGAACCAAGTCCCTGAAGAGTTTCGTTTGGCGGTGCACACACGAATGTCACAATTCGCCGAGCAACGCCGGCGCTTGCAGTCATCGGCTGTGGTTGTCGATCAAACAACGATCAGCACAGCGGTGGAGGCAATTTTCTCAAGCTCGCGTGGGCAGGTTGTTGGTCAACGACGGCGGCGTTTTGTTGTCTACGTTGGGTCACTGGCCGCGGCCGCGGCCTTCGTGGCCATTGTTGGCGTAGCGATCAATCAAAATTCGCCCTCTGAACAGGCTGACCAGTTTTCGTCAAGCGTCAGTCTTGCAAGCGACAGTCTTGCAGTAGACAACGCTACGCCCGAGAGCGCTACGCCGACGGCCGATGCGCCAGCTCCAGAGACCACAGGTGTCGGCGCAAAGGCTGACCCTTCATCGTTTCAGGCCATCAGTAATGAGAGCGAACTGCAAACACTGCTCGACGAATGGCTCGCGCTAGGCGCAGTGCCCCCAACCGTCATCAACGCCCAGTGTGTGGATGATCTACGACCAGCAGTTGCTGTCGGATCGCCAATTTCCATATTTGCAGATCAACCAGCAGAAATTCACTTTGATGTGACCCAAGGAATCGCTGTTTATCGCCTCAGTGACTGCACTCTGCTGGCGAAAATCGTGCCTTAACTCAGGTTCGTGGCTAGCCTCAACCCCATGGCTGGCAACCCACTCACCGACCCAAATTGGGCTGCGGAATTCACGCAGACAATTGTCAAGAGCATTGACAAGGTTCGCAACCGTACGACCAAGCCAATCGTCATGATCGCCCGTGGTTTGGTGTTCGGAATATTGATTGCTTTCCTCGGAATGATGGCCCTTGTGTTGCTCTTGGTTGGACTTTCGCGCGGACTCATCAATCTTCTTGAGTGGCCCTTTGATCACGATACGGCGGTATGGATGTCCCACCTGATCCTGGGTTCTTTATTAATTCTCAGCGGGACCATCTTGATGATCAAGCGTCAACGCAAAGAAGGCGTGTAAGTGTCCACACATCACCATCTCATCATTATTGGTTCGGGTCCCGCTGGATTGACTGCGGCCATCTATGCCGCACGCGCCAATCTTGTTCCGTTTGTTATTGAAGGTGAGCCGAGTAGCACGAGCGATCAACCTGGTGGGCAACTGATGCTGACAACAGACGTTGAAAACTTTCCTGGATTTCCCGAAGGCATTATGGGCCCCGAATTGATGATGCGATTTAGAGATCAGGCTGCGCGCTTTGGGGCCACATTTTTATCGGGCCGGGTGACTTCAATTGAGTTCGGCGAACGCCCGCTCAAAGTTCATGTTCGCAATCAAGTTTTCACAGCTGATGCGGTGATTATTTCTACTGGCGCACAAAGTTTAATGCTCGGTCTAGAAGCTGAAGAACGCCTGATAGGACACGGTGTTTCAACCTGTGCAACATGTGATGGATTCTTTTTCCGAGGTAAGGAAATCGCTGTCGTCGGTGGCGGAGATTCAGCCATTGAGGAAGCAAACTTTCTCACAAAATTCGCCTCAAAAGTGACGCTCATTCATCGACGAGATTCGTTACGGGCGAGCAAAATTATGCAAGACCGCGCTCTCAATAATCCGAAGATTGAAATGTTGTGGAACACCGCTGTCACTGAAATTGTCGGTAAGGATCAACTTGAATCAATTTCACTGCAGAACACTGTGACCGCTGAGCGCAGTAGTTTGGCTGTTGCTGGATTGTTTATCGCTATTGGACATCGCCCGAACACGGATGTCTTTAAGGGTGTGATCGACATGGAAGACAGTGGATATCTCATCACTCGACCAGACAGCACATATACCAATATTCCTGGAGTCTTTGCCTGCGGAGATGTCAAAGATCACGTCTATCGTCAAGCGATTACTGCTGCTGGATCAGGTTGTATGGCAGCCCTTGACGCCGAGCGTTGGCTTGAACAGCAGCACTGAGCCAATCGCGGTAAGATCTATTCTCTCGCAACAACAATGAAAGGACGCGACATGGCTGACGGCATCGTGACACTCACTTCTGGAACCTTTGATGAAACAGTCAACTCATCAATAACCCCAATAGTTGTTGACTTTTGGGCTGAATGGTGCGGACCATGCAAGATGATCGCGCCCATCCTTGGTGAAATCGCTTCTGAAAAAGCTGGACAAGTGACCATTGCCAAACTCAATGTTGATGAGTATGGCGATATCGCACAGCGTTACGGAGTGATGAGTATTCCAACATTGTTGGTTTTCAAAGATGGCGAAATCGTCAAGCGGCTCGTGGGTGCAAAAGGCAAAGGACAGCTTCTTTCGGAGCTGGATGAATTTCTCGTCTGATGTCTCTAGCTCCCGGAGATTCGGGTGAGGCTGTTCGTCAACTACAACGGCGCCTCGGTGTTGCGGGCTATTTGCCAGCAAACAAAATGTCTGATGATATGTACTGCGCGCAGACACAACAGGCCGTGAGTGCTTTTCAAACAGAGAGTGGTCTCCCCGTCACTGGTCTATGCGATGAAGATACGTGGACTGCTTTATTGGAAGCATGGTGGAATCTAGGTGATCGGCCGCTTGTGCTGCGAAGCCCCAACTTACGAGGCGATGATGTCACAGAATTGCAAAGGATCTTGTCTCGTTTGGGTTTCGATTGCGGACGCATTGACGGAATTTTCGGTCAGAAACTTGATCGTGCATTAAATCACTTTCAGTTAAACGCTGGTCTTGAAGTTGACGGCGTTTGCCATCAAGATACGGTCAACGTTTTACGGCGTCTATCGCGAATGTCCGGTGATGGTCCTGGTATCGCCTTTGTTCGCGACGCTGAAGAAGCGCGTTACGGTCAGCCGTTAGTCGGGCGGCGCGTCGCTGTCGGTCAGTTTGGCGATTTTGACGAATTACGCGAAGCCCTCAACGGGGCATTGCGAAAACACGGAGCAATGCTCATTGAGTTACCTCACGGCGACTCCACGGAGCAAAGTCAAACTGCCAATCTTCTCGGAGCTGATGTGTACGTGGGTTTTGAATCTTCACCCGAACGTGAATCGCGCATTTCTTATTATGCAGTTCCCTCTTTTGAATCCGCGGGCGGACGTTCGCTAGCACTGTTAATGGAAAGACACTTGCGCGATGTGGTCCCTGGCATTGCCATTGAGGGAATGCGCTTACCGATATTGCGGGAAACAAAAATGCCAGCAGTTTTAGTGACTTTGGGCCCTGTGGAGGTCATACTGTCAAAAAACGCCCGGATCGCCGAGGCAATTTTCTTAGCGTTATTGGCCTGGGCTCCTTAAAAAGAGCCATATTGCAGAGTTATCCACAGACTTTTCCCCACCTTGTGCGAAACCTTCTCGCGCGACTAGAGGGTTATCCTGGCACTCAAAGTCTCAACAACTTGTTGAGACTTTTTCTAATCTGAGGGCTGTACGCCGACCATCAGATAATACAAGCGCTCGAGATCCTCAAGACCTGCGAATTCGACAGTGATTGCGCCCTTTTTAGCGCTCATCTTGACTGACACCCGCGTCTGAAGATATTCCGAGATTAAGGCTTCAAGTTCCAGAAGTCCAGCAGGAGGAAGTTTGCGGGGCTTAGTTTCAGTATCTGTTCCTGAAGTCCCCGTTCCTGGCTTGCCGCCCTCCCGCGGATCAACTTCACCGCCGCGATCACGAATTGCCTCTTCCACGGCTCGAACCGACCACCCTTCGCTGACGGCTCGCCGCGCTAACTGTTCTTGGAATGCTCGATCCGGCGTTCCAAGAAGCGCTTTGGCGTGTCCAGCTGACAACTTGCCATCGGCTAAAAATGCCTGAATTGCTGCTGGGAGTCCAAGAAGTCGCAAAGAATTGGAAATTGAACTTCGGCTTTTGCCGACTCGCCTAGCCACTGCATCGTGAGTTAAAGAGAAATCGTCAATCAGTTGTTGATAGGCCGAGGCTTCCTCTAACGGGGCAAGGTCTTGTCGATGGAGGTTTTCTACCAGTGCCTGTTCAACCGAGGACATATCATCTGTGGTCTTTACAATCGCTGGGACGCTTGTCAGTCCCGCACGCTTGGCTGCTCGGAGACGGCGCTCACCAGCAATAAGTTGGTAGGAACCATCCGCTAGCAAGCGCACCAGGAGTGGTTGAAGGACACCGATCTCCCGTATTGAGGCAGACAATTCAGTCAATGATTCCTCATCAAAATGCACTCGCGGTTGATGCGGATTAGGAGATAGATCCCCTATCAGGATGTCTACCAAACCAATTTCAGCCTGCGCGCTACCCGTGCTCGAATCCCCGAACCCACTCGGGATGAGAGCGTCAAGTCCTTTACCGAGTCCTGGGCGACGTGCCACCAGATACCTCCTTTGCCACTGAGAGATAGGCAATGTAGCCTTTCGACGATGGGTCGTACTGGTTGATGGGCTGATGATGACTTGGTGCCTCAGATAGCCGGACATCACGGGGGACCATGGTGTTGCAGACCTTGTCGCCGAAGTGCTCGCGCACTTGTTCAACAACAGCCTTAGATAACTTGGTCCGAGCGTCGTACATCACGCAAACGATGGTGCTGATCTGGAGTTCTTGATTGAGATTCTTCTTCACCTTATCCACATTTCGCAAAAGCTGCCCTAATCCCTCAAGGGCGTAATATTCGCATTGAATGGGGACTAGCACCTCGCGAGCCGCCACGAGAGCATTCACTGTCAAGAGGCCGAGCGAAGGTGGGCAGTCGATAATGATGTAGTCATACCGATCAAGTTCCTGGTCTATTGCCCGCTTGAGGCGGTGTTCGCGGGCCATTTCATTCACCAGTTCTATTTCTGCTCCAGCCAGATCAAGATTTGCTGGCGCCACGAACAGGTTCTTGACCGAGGCTGGCTCAACGCAGTCCTCCATCGCCGCACCGTTGAGAAGGACATCGTAAATCGAAGTTTCTATGCCTCGGGTTTCAATACCCACGCCTGAGGAGGCGTTTCCTTGGGGATCAAGGTCAATCAGAAGGGTTCGAAAACCCAATTCAGCCAAACAGGCCGACACGTTCACTGAAGTTGTGGTTTTGCCCACGCCGCCCTTTTGGTTGGCGATTGCAATCACTCGAGGGAGCGAACGATGTGGGGAAACAGGAGATTCGGTCATGACGGGTTTTCCTCAACACTCAAAGGACGAACGATCAAATCGTACCTGAAGGATGTGATGCCTACAGGGATAGCCGTTGTGTTCCACGTGGAACACTGACCAACTCTCAGCACGGAATCATTCGTACAGGTTCCACGTGGAACACTGCGTCTTGATCAGCGCTATGTCTTCACCAGCACGGCGACACCGAAGCGCACCTCTTGGAGATTGAATCCGTGCATCACAACAGTCGGGTCAATCCAGCGAGATCCATTCCCCTCTGGTGGTTCACTGACCGCAAACAACCCACCCGGAAGCAAAAGGGGACCAGCATGCTGTGCTGTATAAGCCGGAGAGCCAAACCCACGAGAGGTCACCGCCGCCCAGGTTCGACCCGGGAAACGACTGGGGAGATCAGCCACATCGGCCTCAATAACCTCCACCTGAGCTTGCATTCCTAATCGTCCCACGAGGCGAACAAGCAGGTCTGTGCGCTTGGATCGACGATCAACCAGAGTCACGTGGATATCTGGGCAAGCCAAGGCAATCACTAGGCCTGGGTCTCCACCCCCAGACCCAAGATCAATCACGGTGCTGACCTTGCCGTTAAGAGCCTCAGCAAAGCCCATGGAATGTTCAATCACCTGTTCAAGTGGTCTGTCCCCCAACATCCCGATGCGCTGGGCATCACCCAGCGCATCCAACAACTTCTTTCGATTTTCTGGACTTAAGGCAGGGGCCGAGGACATTAGCCCCACCTTACGCTGAGTGGACTATTCAGCAGGAGTTGCTGCTGCGGGGGAGATCACAACACGCCGATTGGGATCTTCGCCTTCAGAATGAGTCGCGATATCCGTGCGTCCAGTCAATGCATCGTGGACGATCTTGCGATCTGGGGACGGCATCGCTTCCAAAGCACGTGCTGAACCACTGGCCACGACTTCATCGGCGACTTGGATCACGAAACGGCTCAACGCTTCTTTGCGCTTGGCCCGATAACCCCCGATATCAATGCGTAAACGGGTGTCATGATCGCCCATGCGCCGCTGGCTAACAACGCGAGTGATGTCCTGAACCGCCTGCAGAGTGCTGCCACGTGGGCCAACTAGGAGACCGAGATCGCTACCGTTTAACTGGACTTCGATGTCGTTACCATCAATATTCACCGCTGTCTCACCAGTGGTGCCCAAAGAGGCCGCTAAACCAATCAGGAACTTCTTGGCCTCTGCAGCTACCTGTGCTGGGTCGGCTGGGGGACCTTCTGGTCGTTCCCGGCGAGGTCGATCGTTGTTTTCGCTGCTATCGCTCATTTTCTTCTCCTGGTGACGTGGTTGTTTTGCACGAGGGGCACGGGGTGCTCCTTGCGTGGACGGGGTGTCATCCTTGCGTGGACGACGGTCACGGCGTTCGACTTTGGCCCGTGGAATACGTGGCTTGACTCGAGCACGCACTCGAGCCTCTCCTCGAGTGCGCCCGAAGAGTCCCGCTTTCGGCTCTTCTAAGATTTCAAATTCGGCTTCTTCGTCTGCAACACCGAGGCGATCGAGTGCAACGCTCTTGGCTTCTTCAATGGACTTACCGGTTGTTTCTACCCATTCCATGGGATTCCTGCTTTCTTTTCTGACGTGAGATCGATTGAGTGAGGGTATGATCAGCCGCGTGGCGGCTTGGGATGGCGTGACGTGCCCGACGGTTTCGGACGATTAGGTGGCGTGGCCTTACCTTTAGCCGGAGTTGACCCACCCTTGGGCGGGGTGACGCGCTTGCTCACGATTGGCTTGGGGCCTGCCTTTGGTTGTTCCTTGGCTTTGGCAAGGTCCTTTTTCATTTGACCGAAAATGCCACCACCCACATCATCCTTGGCTAATTCGCGCGCTTTGGCTCCAGCGGCTTGGGCTTGACTACCAAGCGAATCATCACCCTTATAGAAGCGGCGAGTGATATACGACTGTTGGGCAATACGCACAATCGTCTGGGCAAAGTAGTAAACGACCAGCGCTACAGGGAAAAAGAATTGGAAGACGCCGAACAATACTGGCAGATACTGCATCAATTTCTGTTGCGAGGCCGACATCGTTGGGGACACCGTACGACTAGCAATCATCCGCTGCTGGACAAAATACAGACCCATCAAAGCCACAACTAGTAGGGCATAGATGACGCCCGTGGCGGCATTGTCTTGAATCGCCTTCACTGGAGTGAGGGACAGGTCGAGCCCAAGAGAAACCATTTCCTTCTGACCTTGCAAACTTATATACAGTTCACCCGTTTTTGAGATGTAATCCGGATCAAAGGTGCCATCAGCGGTCTTCTTGGTGAGACCATTCAGAACTCGGAACATGATCAAGAAAATCGGCATCTGAGCCAAAAGAGGCAGGCATGAAGCCAGCGGGTTGACTTTGTGCTCCTGGTAGAGCTTCATCATTTCTTCGTTAAGCTTCTGACGATCATTGCGATGTTGCTGTTGCAACCGCTTCATTTCTGGCTGAACCTTCTGCATCTCCAACATTGACTTTGTGCTCTTCAAAGTGAGCGGGAAAATCAACATCATGATCACAACAGCGACTAGGGCAATGGCCGCCGTGTAGTCCGATGTGAGGTTGTAGAACTGACTGACGAGCCAGGCTGCTGCTTGGAACATGTCACGACACCTTTCCGGTGGATTGATTATGGTTTATCTGTGCACATCGGGCATCGTGTTGATGCCTAAGTTCGGGAACTGGATCGAAGCCAGACGCACCAAATGGACGGCAGCGCACAAGTCGACGAAAAGTCAACCATGAACCACTGCGTGCCCCGTGAACGTCAATCGCCTCTTTGGCGTACTGCGAGCAACTGGGGGTGAAGCGACACGGTGAAGGACGACCTTCACGTGCTAGTTGGTACCAGTTTATGCCTTTTAATAGGTAAGATTTCATAACGGAGTCACTCTTTGACACTCCATTTGCTTGCAAGACCATCAATCGCAGAACGCAAATCGGTCACAGTGATCGACTTCGCAGGTCGGGTCAAACCAATGAGATACAGACCAGGCCGCATCGCAGGAGTTGCGTGACGCAACACTTCGCGTAACTGTCGTCGGACGCGGTTGCGTTTCACCGCCGTTCCAGCAGTGCGACCAATAGCGAAGGCCACATGGGGCCCATCGAGAGCAGAGTCCGACAACATCACGCACCAAACAACCCCACTACGAACTCGGATTCCTTGACGACGTAATCGCGCAAATCCGGCTCGCCCGTGAAGTCTTTTGATCAAGCCGACAGCTTCTTGCGGCCCTTCAGGCGACGGGCTTTCAAAACTGCTCGCCCGGCGCGGGTGGACATACGAGCGCGGAAGCCATGTTTGGCTGAACGGCGCTTTTGATTGGGTTGGTACGTACGCTTCATGCACAATCCTCAATTCCTGGTGGGGCCCCATCCGGGCGAGAAACACCTGGTAGTGACTACGATTCAGCCTCCTTGACAACCTTTGCTCCACACAGGTGGAACGCAACTCGTCAAGCGCTTACGAGCAGGATACGGCCTAAAGGCCGATAGGGGCAACCCTGACACGCGAATCCCCTTTTTGCGGATTATCCACAGCCTGCTAAGGTGTCCATTCCCTAATGATTCCTCTCTCATTCAGTCCTCCCCGGTTGGCCATTGAGGCAGTTCAGGGTATCTAAAATCACGCCACTGTATTGTCCACAAGTTGTGGATTGCTCTGTGGACAATATGCCTATTTTTTGAAGGAGTAGCAGGTGGAACATACTGGTGACTTGTGGACAGCGGTTTCGCAACTGCTTCGCGCCCAAGTCTCCGATGCCGTCTGGTACTCCACTTTCAATGATGTGCACTCGTTGCCCGACGATGAGAGCACCTTGCGTTTGGCTGTTCCAAGTGGGACTGTGCGCGACAAAATCACATCGCGTTATCTTCCTATTGTTCTCGATGCTCTGGCTGAACTTGGTGCTAGTTCGTTGAAATTAGTCGTCGATGTTGTGGCCCCCGACATAATCGTTGCGGATTCGTCAGCCAACACTGATAACACTGCGCAGCAAAACACTAAAAATTCTTCAAAGAGCGGGTCAAAAAACTCCGGACCCACGGTTGCGAGTGTTGAAGAAATGGGCATACGAGCTGGATTGAATCCGCGTTACACCTTTGAGACATTCGTGAAAGGGGCATCCAACAGTTTCGCTTTGGCGGCGGCACAACGGGTCGCCGAAACCCCAGCACGCTCGTATAACCCGCTCTTCATCTATGGGTCCGCAGGGCTTGGTAAAACCCACCTTCTGCATGCCATCGGCCATTACGTGCTCCAAAATTATAGCCACTACCAGGTGCGATATATCACCACCGAAACTTTTCTGAATGAATATGTGGACGGAATTCGTAACAACACGATCGCCAATTTCAAGCGTCGCTATCGCGATATCGACGTCCTGCTCATTGATGACATTCAGTTCATGGAGGCAAAAGAGGGGCTCCAGGAAGAGTTTTTCCACACTTTTAATACCCTTCACGGGGCAAACAAACAAATCGTTATTTCTTCGGACCGGGTCCCCGATGCCATACCAAACTTGGAGGACAGACTCATTGGTCGTTTCCGTTGGGGTTTGATCACAGATGTTCAGCCCCCAGATCTAGAAACACGGTTAGCAATTTTGCGCAATAAAGCTGAACGAGACGGCACTTTCGTGCCGGCAGACGTTCTTGAACACATTGCCTCGCGAGTCAGCACCAACATTCGTGAACTTGAGGGCGCCCTCATTCGTGTGAGCGCCTACTCAAGCTTGAATCGCGTTGACATGACTGTTGCGCAGGCCGAAAGGCTTCTTGAGGACCTCCTGCCTAGTAGTTCTCCGAAAAACCGCACTGATGATGAACTCCTTGCCGAAATCGCTCGATATCTCGGCTTTACGGTTGAAGCATTGCGCGGCAAAAGTCGCCAACGACCTTTGGTGTCGGCGCGACAGGAGGCGATGTACGTCTTTCGCGAACTAACTGACCTCTCATATCCAGCCATTGCTCGACTCTTCGGCGGCCGTGACCACACCACGGTGATTCATGCCGTTGACAAAATCACTCGTTTGATGGCGGAGCGCAACGAAACCTACGACCAGGTCACAAGTCTGGTCAAGACGCTGAAATTGGGCTGAGTCAATGTCCACGCGCAGTGATATCAACAACATATTCACAACTCTTGTGTATGACGATGATCAACATGTGAAGAACTTGAAGTTATCCACTACCTCACCCGTGGGTCATACTTTGAGTGTGCATACTTGTGGACAACTAAGCGCGGGCAAATACCTTTATCACGCTGGGCAAAGAAGTGCTTATTCACAATCCACAACTCTTATTACTAAAACTATCTTTCATCATCATCAGATCGTGTTAATAAGTAGGGAGTCCCGTCATGAAATTTCGCTGTGAAAAAGACGTTTTGGCTGAGGCGTTGGGTGCTGCAAGTCGAGCATCAACAGGTCGCTCAACAAATCCAACAATGTCGTGCTTACGACTAATTCTTGCTGGAGATCAATTGCGCATTACTGGCACTGATGGTGATTTAACAATTGATGCCAGCATTATTGTCGCCGGTGAGAAAGACGGAGTGGTTTTAGTGCCCGCAAAATTATCAAGCGAAATTGTTCGTTCTCTACCTTCTGGCGCTGTTCAATTTGATTTAAGAGAAGACAATGTTGACATCTCTGCGAGCCGTGTTAATTTCACGGTTCCGATTGGTGTCGGCGATGATTTTCCAAAGTGGTCTGGCACTATTGGTCAGGGTGCCTCGATGAGCGCCAAAGATTTTTCAGAAGCCCTTCGGCAAGTAGTGCGTTCAGCGAGTACCGACGATGCTCGTGGTGTTTTCACCGGTGTTTTGTTGAGCGGCATTGATGGGCGCTTGCGCCTAGTTGCAACGGACTCATATCGCATGTCCGTGCGTGATATCAATTCCAACGTTCTCCCCGATGGAACTAACGTTGTGATTCCCGCGCGAGCACTGGGCGAATTGCAAAAGTTATTGAGCATTGCCGAGCAGGTATCAATCAATATCACCGACAATGATGCAACTTTTGAAGTCGGATCAGTGCGTTTGATAACACGTTTGTTGACTGGAGTATTTGCCGATTACCAACGTCTCATTCCAGCAAACTCGCCGAATAAATTGGTCATCTCTCGAGACATCATGCTGGAAGCGATTCGTCGAGTCAAGCATGTGGCCCGAGACCCGATTGGCACACCACTCCGTTTGGAAATTAGAGCAAATAGTGTGACGCTACGAATGGTGACCCCAGATAATGGCGAGGCCGTTGAACAAATTGATGCCGTGGTTCATGGCAACGATATTGAAATTCGCTTTAATAACGAACTATTGACTCAAGGATTAGATGCATCTGGTACTGAGGAAATCATTATTCAAACGAGTGAGCCTGGAAAATTGGCCTTAATTCGTGGTGTTGGTCAAGAAGATTTCACGTATTTGTTGATGCCTCTGAAGTCGTGACACCGAGATGATTGTCGAGCAACTTGAGCTCGTCGATTTTCGTAATTATCTCCACGCCTCATTTTCTTTGACGTCAGGCGTGACAGCCATTGTCGGGCGTAACGCGCAAGGAAAAACCAACGTTGCAGAAGCAATGGCATTTTTGGCCACGCTTGAAAGCTTTCGGCGGGTCCCCATGGAGGCTTTAGTGCGTGAGGGAGCAGAAAGCGCAATTATTCGCGCCATCGTGCGTCACGAAGACGGTCGGGAGATACAAATTGAGGCGCAGATCCAACGCCAGGGACGCACCGTGGTGCAAGTCAACAAACAACGCCTGGCGCGAACTCGCGATCTTTTAGGGATCTTGCGAGTCTCCGTGTTTTCTCCGGATGATCTTGAATTAGTGAAGGGCGCCCCAGGTGAGCGGCGACGCTTCATCGACGAAACCATGGTCAGTTTGGCCCTGAAAAATGATGCTCGGCGCCTAGAGTTGGATCGCATTTTGCGGCAGCGGAACACGCTGTTGCGACAGGCAAACGGTCGTTTAACTCAGGATATTGAGTTCACGCTTGATGTATGGGACGAAAAACTTTCTGCTATCGGCGACGAGGTTGGTCACCAACGAGCCATCGTTTTGGCACAACTGCAACCCCATGTTGAAGACGCCTATCAACATCTTGCCGGGGCGCCGTTGGCAGTCGGTATTCATTATGAGCCATCTTGGCGGCGTACGGGTTTAGCTAATGCCCTGAAGGCGGCGCGTATGGACGATCTCCGCCGAGGGGTGTCAACTGTTGGTCCGCATCGCGATGACATTGACTTTTTTTTGGGGACACTTCCTTCCAGAACCCACGCAAGTCAGGGTGACATGCGGTGTTTGGCACTTTCATTACGACTTGGAGCCCACCAACTTGTAGCGCAACAAGCCGATATGACCCCCTTGCTCGTCCTTGATGATGTTCTTTCTGAACTTGACCCGCACAGATGTGCGGCCCTGCTCAGTCACCTGCCTCGCGGCCAAGTAGTGATTACAACTGCCAGTGTCCTTCCCAATACGGCCACACCAGAGAGAATTTTGCGGATTGAAGGGGGTCAAGTTGTCAGCGAATAATCCTGAACCCACACCCATCTCACGCAGTATTGAAAAATTATTGAAGTCGCTTCGTGGGGGGGACCGACTGACTACCGTCACGGTTTTTAGTCGTTGGGAGGAACTGGTGGGAGAGACAGTTGCGAGCCATGTGCGACCCTTAAAATTGGATCACGCAACACTCATCGTCGAGGTTGATGAACCGATGTGGGCGACTCAGATGAAGTTCCTTGAAGCCGACGTATTGAAGCGTCTCAATGAGGGTGCCGCGAGGCCCATAACAACCTTGGAGATACGGGTCAAAAAGCGTCGTTGAGAGCCTCTTTTTTGGAACCTGAAAAGGCTTCGTTTTAATAGTCAAAAAATCGTGTATTTACCCTGCATATAAGGCACGCAAGGTCACCAAAATTGCGAGCGCCAGCGAGTAGGATTTGAGTGTTGTGTTGAGCCATTGTGTTGCCCGAAATTCCACCCCCGCGCACACAGTTGTGATGGCCTTCTAAACCCACCCAAAAAGGAACTCGTGTCCACCAAAAGCACCACCACCACAGCCGATTACGGCGCCAAAGATATCCAGGTTCTTGAAGGTCTAGACCCTGTCCGCAAACGACCCGGTATGTACATCGGATCGACAGGCCTCACGGGCTTACATCATCTCATTTGGGAAGTCGTTGACAACTCCGTTGATGAAGCGATGGCGGGTCATTGCACCACAATTAGCGTCACACTCTTAGACGGCGGTGGTTGCCGCGTTGAAGACAACGGTCGAGGCATTCCCGTTGATCCATATCCCTCTGGTCCCCATAAAGGCAAAAGTGCCGCCGAGGTTGTGCTGACAGTGCTGCACGCCGGAGGAAAATTTGGCGGTGAGGGCTACAAAGTGTCAGGCGGACTTCACGGTGTGGGTGTTTCAGTTGTGAACGCACTGTCGGATCGACTGACGTTAGAGATTGATCGTGGTGGCAAGCGTTATGAACTTGTATTCCAAAATGGTGGACAACCCAAAGGCAAGCTTGAGATCACTGGTGACACCCCAGCGCGCGGTCGCAAAAACGGCACGTCGGTGACTTTTTGGCCCGATGAAACCATATTCGCTTCAGAAGGCACAGAGTTCGTGGCGCGCACAGTTCTTGAACGCCTACAAACGATGGCTTTTCTTAATCGCGGCTTAGAAATTGTTTTCAAGGATGAACGAGCCGGTAAAACGCAAAACGTCACTTTCCAATACAAGGGCGGGATTATTGACTTCGTCAAGCATCTCAATCAATCCAAGGATGCATTGTTCACAAAGGTCGCCCACTACGAAGAAGAAGACGATGGGCAAATGTTGGACATTGCCATTCAGTGGAATACCGGGTATCACGAAGGAATTCACGGGTACGCCAACGGAATCAGCACTGTTGAAGGTGGCATGCACGTTGAGGGTTTCAAAACAGCGTTAACCAGTGTCATCAATAAATACGCAAAAAACCGGGGGTTGCTCAAGGAAAAAGACGACAACTTTCTCGGCGAAGATATTCGTGAAGGAATCACGGCGATCATTTCAGTAAAATTAAGCGAACCCCAATTTGAGGGTCAGACTAAAGCCAAATTAGGCAACGTGTCCATGCGGTCTTTTGTGCAAAAAGTAACGAACGAGTGTCTTGCTGAGTGGTTAGATGAAAATCCAACTGAGGCAAACAAGATTGTTAAAAAGGCTCAGTCCGCGGCGCAAGCACGAGTCGCTGCAAAGAATGCGCGTAATGCAGTGCGCCGAAAAACTGCGCTTGCTGGCGCCGGTATGCCAGATAAATTAAAAGATTGCAGTAGCGGTAATCCATCAGAGAGTGAAATCTTCATTGTTGAAGGTGACTCTGCTGGTGGTACTGCGCTCGATGCGCGTGATCCCCGAACGCAAGCCATCTTGCCGATCCGTGGAAAGATTTTGAATGTTGAGCGGGCGCGTCTCGACAAAATGTTGAAAAATACCGAAGTGACTGCCTTAGTGACGGCAATCGGTGGTGGCGTTGGTGACGAATTTGATGCAGCCAAGGCGCGCTATCACAAAATTATTGTTTTGGCAGATGCCGATGTTGACGGTAGCCATATTCGAACCTTGCTCTTGACTTTCTTCTTTCGGCAGATGCGCCCATTGGTTGAGGCTGGCTATGTGTACATTGCGCAACCACCTCTGTATTCAACAGAGATCGGCAAAGTAAAGATTTACCTCAAGGACGATCTTGCGAAGACGCGTTTCTTGGAGGAACACCCAAATCACAAAAAAGATTTCCAGCGTCTCAAAGGTCTCGGAGAAATGGACTGGGAAGAATTGCGTTCGACGACGATGTCGGGCGAATCTCGCACACTTTTGCAAGTCAATGTGGACGAAGCAGCGTTAGCTGATGAAGTTATGGGCGTGCTGATGGGTGACGACGTTGAAAGTCGCAAACACTTCATTCAAACGAATGCAAAAGACGTAAGGTTCCTTGATATCTGATGGCTAGTAAAAAAACGCCCCCAACCCCGCCCGAGGAAGGCGCAACACCCTCGGAACCCAATATCCCCGTACAGCCAGTTGCTTTGCAAGATGAGATGGAACGCTCGTTTCTTGACTATGCAATGTCGGTCATCATGGCGCGTGCTCTTCCTGATGTTCGCGATGGTCTCAAGCCAGTGCACCGCCGAATTATTTGGGATATGGAAGAACAAGGGTTTCGTCCCGATCGTCCATTCGTAAAATCAGCACGCGTCAGCGGCGACACGATGGCCAAGTATCACCCGCACGGTGATACGGCGATTTATGACGCTTTGGTTCGTATGGCGCAACCATTCTCGCTACGACACCCACTTATTGCCTTCCATGGCAACTATGGGTCTCCTGACTTTGGTCCGGCTGCGAGTCGTTATACGGAATGTCGTCTGCATCCGTTAGCGATGCATCTATTGGCTGATATCGACGAGAACACGGTCGACATGATCGATACCTATGACGGATCGCGCGAAGAACCAGTCGTTCTTCCAGCGCGTTTTCCCAACTTGCTCGTCAACGGTTGCCAGGGAATTGCTGTGGGAATGGCCACCAATATCCCTCCGCACAACTTGGGCGAAGTGATTGATGCGTGTATCCATTTGCTGACAAACCCGGAAGCCACAACCGATGATTTGATGGCCTTTGTCAAGGGACCAGACTTTCCGACAGGTGGATCAATTTTGGGTCGGTCTGGAATCTTGGACGCCTATCGCACGGGACGCGGCAGTATCAAAATGCGTGCCACGGCGGCAATTGAAGAAACCAAGCGTGGAGGCATGCAGATTGTCGTCACGGAGTTGCCGTATCAGACGAGTTGTTCGGCAATCGCAGGACGCATCCAGGAACTTGTGGATAACGGAGAACTTGATGGCATCGCCGATGTCAACGACGGTTCATCGGGTGGAAAGACCTATCTCACTATTCAGTTAAAGCGCGATGCCAATGCCAACGTGGTGTTGAACAATCTTTTCAAGCAGACACAACTTCAGACAAGTTTTGGAGTGAACATGGTCGCCCTTGTCGATGGGGTGCCACGGCAATTGACTTTGGCTGATGCCTTAAATGGATATATCCGTCACCAGATAGAAGTACTCACGCGACGTACGACATTCCGCCTTGATAAAGCGCAACGACGACTGCACCTTCTCGAGGGTCGGATCAAAGCGCTTGATGTCATTGATCAGATCATTAAGTTGATTCGTGAGAGTGAAGATGCCTCGGCCGCAAAAGCTTCACTCATGAATCCACCCTACGAATTCAGTGAAGTGCAGGCCATTGATATTCTTGACATGCAGTTACGCCAGTTAACGCGTCTGTCGCGTATCGATCTCGAGACCGAGATGGGCGAACTCAATGAACGTATCGCTGAGCTCAAAGGCATTTTGGCCGACGATGTCAAGTTGCGCGCGGTGATCTCCGAAGAGATGTTGGCTATTCGCGCTGAGTTTGCTACTCCACGCGTCTGTCCAGTCACTTTTGACTCAGGAGACATGAGTATTGAAGATCTTGTTGATGATACTGCGTTAGTAGTCGTAATGACAGAGGCCCAATACGTCAAAACTGTTCTGGCTTCAAACTTTAGAAGCCAGGGACGGGGTGGCAAAGGTGTCACTGGCGCCAAATTGAAAACCGATGACATTGTCAAGCGGGTGATTTTCACATCTGCTCACGCATATCTATTGTTTTTCTCTAACCGAGGGCGGGTTTATCGATTACGCGCGCACGAATTGCCTGAACGCGAGAGAGCGACCAAGGGTGTTCCGATCGTTAACCTGTTGCCACTGCAATTAGGTGAAACCATTGAAGCGATCATTGATACCCGCAACTTTGATGCGGAGCGGTTCTTGTTCTTTGCAACTCGCGACGGAGTCGTCAAAAAAACAGCCTTCAACGAATATGACAATGGACGACGAGACGGACTCATCGCCCTCAACTTGCGTGATAACGATGAGTTAGTGCGGGTCATTGAAACAAGTGGAACCGATGAGATTTTTATGGTCAGCAAATCGGGTATGACGATTCGTTTTTCGGAAACCGAAGTACGACCAATGGGTCGGGCGGCTGCTGGCGTGCGTGGCATGAAGTTGCGGCCAAGCGACAAGGTTGTCAGCGTTGATGTGGCACGAGATGATGTGGCGATTTTGATGGTCACCGAGGCCGGCTATGGCAAACGCACCCAACTTGACAAGTTCCGAAGTCAGACTCGAGGCGGAATAGGCGTACGTGGAATTCAAATTGGTGAAAAGAAGGGAGCGGTCGTGTCAGCGTTCATGGCTGGTCTTGACGATGAGATTGTGGCCGTCACTTCTGGTGGCTCCACCATTCGTACGGACGTGCGTAATATCTCGTCCCAGGGTCGTACGGCAACGGGAGTTCGCGTGATGAGCGTTGAAACCGGTCAGTCCGTGACGTCGGTTGCTTTGATTCTTGCCACTGACGACGAGTGAAACATCACAGCGTCTGCGATCGGGGCAATGTCAGTATCTTGATGATCGGGGTGGTGGCCGTATCTGTGTCCTGTGCTCTCTCTTTGGCGGGTCTTGATGTGCGCTTTAACCAATCGGTGGGTGCGCAAACTGTGGCAGATGCGACTGCTCTGGCAATGGTCAACTTCGGCGCAGAGGCAGCGCATGAGGTAGCCGATCGTAATGATGGCGTGATCGAATCAATCAATGTCTCCGAGGTGGGTGTGGTCACAGTGACAGTGCGTGTCGGGGATGCTTTGGCGACCGCCGCAGCCACCGATTGACGCTGAATCACGGGGTTGATGACTCAGCGACACCAATGGCGAGGGTGGGTGCTCTACGCTGACAGTGTGGCCGAAACAGATGACCCATTTTTCATTATCCCAGCGAAGATCCCCGACGATACTCTGACTCAACGCATCAGTGTGCCCCCCATGGCGCCTACCCAATCCCAACCGATAGTCAGCGAAAGATCTGTCAACTCAGCAGGACTCAGGCGGGCGGTCACTTTTGAACGATCAAACTTGAAGCGTAAGACGCGGGTAGTGCGTTACATTGACCCGTGGAGTGTTTTCAGGGTCACTTTGGTGTTCCACTTCGTTCTCTACCTGACCTTGTTGCTGGCGGGGGTTCTGCTGTGGAATGTTGCCAATGCAACGGGCACGGTCGACAACGTTGAACGGTTCATGGAAAGTTTCGGGTGGGACACCTTTCAATTCCAGGGTGGTGAACTCTTTCATCAAGCTTGGGTTTTTGGTCTCTTTGCTGTCGTCGGGATGACTGGTCTGGCTGTTCTCGGGGTGACGACCTTCAACCTGATTACGGATTTGGTGGGCGGAATCGCGCTGACTGTTCTTGAAGGACCACAAGAACCCAAAAAAGTGGCGAAAAAACCCTTAATCCCGCGACAAAGAAGAACATCTCGCGCTGATCATCGGTAGCGGTTGAGCCGGGGCTTTCTCGCCGATAGGGTTCTCATCCGCCGGGGCTATAGCTCAGTCGGTTAGAGCGCATCCCTGATAAGGATGAGGTCACAAGTTCGATTCTTGTTAGCCCCACGGTGAAAACGATCAGACGCGCCATAGGGGCACTGATTTTGGCCTGTCTGTTCACAGCCGGGTTGCGTCTTCGCGGACGAGGTGGGATTCCGCCCGAGCGTGGTGGATGGCGCGAGTTAACCCGACCCAAACCATGATCGGAGCCGAGTGATGAGTCAGTCGGTAGCCATAGTTGGAGTGGGCGTTGTTGGTTCGCGCGTGGCGCGTCAATTGACCGCCAGTGGAATATCTGTCTTCGTTCATGATGTGCGTCGGGATATGCAAACGATGGTGGCTACAACCCTGCGCACCCAGGAACTTATTGAGATCGCTGATCTCCGAGCGGAGACAGCGCCCGTAGTGGTCATCGCCACTCGTTCTTCTCAGACGGCAATGGCCAAACTATTTCTCGAACGTGGTCATCATGTGATCAGTACCAGCGATGATGTGTACGACACTCATGAACTTCTGGCTCTTGATGGGGTGGCGCGCATGATGGGTCGCGCGCTCGTTATCGGTGCCACAGCAAGTCCAGGTCTCAGTGGTTTATTAGTTGCTGAGTTAGCCACGCGCGTTGACGCCATTGATGAGATTCATGTGGCGTTCCATGGCACTGGTGGTCCAGAATGCGCGCGTCAACATCACCGGGCTCTCGCAGGTGATGCAGTCGGTTGGCACGACGGGGAATGGATTGATCGACCCAGTGGAAGCGGGCGCGAATTATTGTGGTTCCCTGAACCCATTGGTGGCAAGGACTGTTATCGCGCCGAGTTGCCTGACCCCGTGCTGTTACATGGCGTGTATCCAGATGTGGCGCGAATCAGTGCGCGTTTGTCGGCGAATAGACGTGATCGCCTCACGGCACGATTACCGATGTTGGCTCCACCTCATGCTGAAGGAGGCATTGGCGGAGTGCGTGTGGAGATTCGTGGTTCGCGTCACGGCGAACGATGCACAGAAGTTGCAGGTGCGGCAGAACGAACAGGAATTATCGCTGGGGCAGTAGCGGCCACCATGTCACAAGAGTTGTTGAACAACAATCGCCAACTTGTGGGAGCGGTTGTGCTCGGTGATCCTGCGCTAGATAATAGATCGTTGCTTGACGCAGTCATCGGCCGTGGAGTCACGGTGTACGAATACTTTGGTTCACGGGCGTAGAATCTTGTGATGAGTCGCGTTGATATTCATGACGTTGCAGCGCAAAGGCTGCATGCCATTAATCAACGCTATTCTGCGCGCCGCCGCCGCCTAGTTGAGGCTTTAGAAAAAGCTCCTCATCCTCTGGTGGCTACGGACATTGTCTCTCTTAACGAAGAACTTCCGCAAAGCAGCGTTTATCGGAATCTTTCCGTGCTTGAATCTGCTGGCGTCGTTGTCAAGGTGCTCACTAACGGAGATCGCGCCGCTTTTGAACTGGCCGAGGAACTCAAAGGTCACCACCACCATTTGGTGTGTGTGCAGTGCGGACTTGTTCTTGATATTGAGATTCCCGCCAAGGTTGAGGAGTCGCTTGACTCAGGTGTTTCGAGTGTTGTTCAAGGTGCCGGGTTCACTTTGCTTGGACATCGCCTTGATTTGATGGGCCGTTGCTTTGAATGCCAAAGCTCAGTGGTCAGCCTTTAGGCGCCCAATGTTTTTCAAGTCCATCAATTCGTGACGAAAGTTGTTCAACGATGTGAGTCAAACGATTGATGGCTTGTGTGATGTCATCGGCATCTAAATGTTCCCGCAAATCTTCTGTGGTGACGATGTCGCTGAGTGACACTCGGACACTGGCAATTTCGCGGGCGAGAAATTCGGTGTCAGCTTGAGTTCTTTCGGCAACGCGGCGGTCCACTTCTGCTTGTGTTTTGTCGCGACCCTCTTGACGATTCTGTGAAAGCAGAATTAAGGGAGCTGCGTAGGAAGCTTGCAGAGAGAGCACCAATGTCAAAAGCACGAGCCCACGATCCCAGGGATCAAACTGCCAAGAATTGGGAAGAACAAAGTTGTAGATGATCCACACAATGATCAAGAAGGATTGCCACACCAAGAACCGAGCAGTACCCAGGGTGCGGGCGATGGATTCAGAGAACTGACCAAAGGCGTCGTTATCGTAATGAACACCAATCCGCCGACGCTGACGGGGAACAGCCAAGTCTTCTTTACGCTTCATGGCGGCTCCTTTCTGTCGGTGGCTTTTACGGCGGTGGGTTCATCTCGCTCACAGTATGCCCGCTCAATGGGCATTATCGGACGGGAGTGTCTTGTCTTTGGCGTTGTCGCCACCCAGCGGGCAGGGCTCGGTCAAGGACGTCGTCCACGGTGATGGCCCCTAAGAGTCGGCCCGCTTCGTCACAGACTCCGATCGCCAACATGTTGTACGAGGCCAATCTTTCAGCAACTTCACGGTCGCTAATCTCGGGGGTGATCGTGGGTTCGGCTTCTAAGCAATTGCCGAGTTTCATGCTGGGCGGTTCGCGTAAGAGACGCTGGAAATGCACGACTCCTAGATATTTACCCGTGGGAGATTTGTATGGAGGACGACAAATAAATACTTGAGCGGCAATTGAAACCATCCATTCGGGGTCACGAATGCGGGCCAATGCTTCGGCGACGGTATCTGTGGGCCCCAAGATAATAATTTCCGGGGTCATCAATCCACCAGCGGTGCCTTCTTCGTACGACAGCAATCGTCGCATCATTGCGGCATCTTCGTCGTCCATCGCGTCAAGAATTTTCGTGCGTTGTTCGCCAGGCATTTCCGCGAGAAGGTCGGCCAGATCATCGACTTCCATTTCGTTCAGAACATCCAATAGACGTTCCATGTCCAGACCTTCAATGAGACCGACCTGTTCTGCCTCTGGAAGTTCCTCCAGAACATCAGCGAGACGGTCGTCGTCCATTGCTTCAGCGAGCTGTCGGCGTTGTGCAATGGGTAATGAGCGAACGACCGCGGCCACATCAGTGGGATGCATGTCGTGAAGACGCGCTGCTTCAGCGGCCATTTCGGTGATGGCGGCGAAGAGGTGAGAAACTTCGCGCCAATCAACGAGGCGGTGGGTCGGTCGACGACGTAACGCACTGCGCGTCGCCAGTCGGACCTGAGCAACTTCCCAACCGCCCGACTTTGAATCACTTCGTTCGCGTAAGGCCACATCACTGACATGCTCCTGACCAACTTTGCTGTCAATCACATCGCGTCCGAGAAGGCGTTCACCCTTTTTGATTTTGAAAGGGTTGAGGTCAATGTCCCATGAACGCAAGCGGGCCCCGTCAATACCCAGGTCACTGATTCGCCCAGCGTTGACGAAGATCCGTCGGCGCTGACTAGTGGCAGTGAAACCGACAACCCGCGGGGCGCTTCCTGCTCGACCAGGGACGATGACGATGTCGTCGAGGCGCCCGATATTGGCTCCGCCAGCGTCAAGTAAAGGCAAACGCGTGATTCGAAATGCATAGATCAGGTCCGCAGTCATATGGGCAGGCTACCTCCGAGCCCAATGACGCTGACGGCAACTTAATCGGCTGATTGAGTGCGCGCGATGACTTGTTGGGCAACGTGGCCGTAGCGCTCAAGGCGTTCGGGGTTGATCACTGCGTTGTACATCACTAGCCGTTCAGCGAGTCCGTCATAGCGGGTGATTAACTCATCAGCCAGGCCGTCCCAGGTTGCCTCTGCGGTAAAAACGCGCAGATGTTCATCGGTGATCTGTGCTGCCATACCCGCGAAGTCACCAACTTTTTGTTTCTCTCGAATGCGTGCTGTGGTGCCTTCAAAACCGGCCTCATCCCAAATGAAGGAATAGTTCGGGGTGCTCCCATAAAAACTCAACATCAGACGGGCGTGTTGGCGTTCAGCATGGCGTTCTTCTTCGGTATCACCGACAATGGTCATCACGGGAATGATGAGGGCTATTTCTGAGGTGTTCCTTCTCGCTTTGTGTGCCCCAGCAGCGACCTCCGGGAGAACATGACGGCGGAGATATCCTGGTTCGCCAATCGGATGCACATGAACTCCATCAGCCACCTCACCGGCCATCCGCAGCATCCAAGGGTTGACCGCAGCAATATCAACTTTCGGGTCTGGCACTGCAATCGCTCCAGGGCTCCACTGTGGTGTGATGAAACTGAGGTCATAGAACTCGCCGTGATGCTCAAGCGGCGCGCCACGAAAAGCTTTGAAACAAGCCTTGACAGCCAAGACGTAATCCCGTAATCGAGGCCCAGGTCGATCGAAGGCCACGCCGTAACGACGCACCACATGGGTTTTTACTTGTGTTCCTAAGCCCAAACGAAAACGTCCGCTCGTAGCCTCTTGAAGTTCCCATGCCGTTGATGCGGAAACGAAAGGACTGCGCGGAAAGGCCACAGCCACACCCGTTGAAAGGTGCAAATCCGGAGCACCTAAAGCGGCAGATGCGACATTGAGATATGCGGTACGCCCGCCTTCGGTGAACAGCATGCCCGAAAAACCGGCACCATGAACTGTGCGGGCTAGCACTCCAGTCTGTTGAATGGGCAAGGGGGTAGTCATCACGTCTACGTGCACAATTCGCAGAGTAGATGCTTTGACAGGCTAAACATAACCACGCAACAACAATCTTGGGGAGTTTGATATGACGATGTCGGCTATTGAAGCGCTGAAAAATGAGCAAAATCATGTCATTGAACTTTTGAGATCTTTGACACCTGATGAATTGGGTGCCCAATCTGGTTGCACGGGCTGGAGAGTCCAGGACGTGTTCTGTCACATGGCCAGCGTGTTTCATTCAATAACCGAACCCGATTCGATTGAGGGTGGCGCTGGGGTTGACGTTGAACAAGATGCTGAGGTTCCCGTGCAAGCACGTAAGTCGTGGACCCGTGATCAAGTCCTTGCCGAATATTTGGAGTGGAGCGACAAAGGTATTGGTGCTTTGGCTTTCATGAATACGCCCGAGATGGCTGACACGGTGATTCCGTTGTCGAACCTCGGGGCACACCCGATGCATCTCTTGGCTAACGCCATTGTCTTCGATCACTATTGCCATCTTCGTCACGATGTTGGGTTTGCTGTTCCTCGAGCCGCTGCATTACCCCGAGATGCGGCGGCACTCGGGGCCACCGTGGAATGGATGTTGGCTGGGATTCCTCAAATGTGTCGCCCGGCCTTAGCAACTGCGCCGCGCCAAACACTCAATCTCGTTTTTGAAGGTGCGGGTGGTGGTTCGTGGGTGGTAGCACCTGGTGAGGAATTGTGGACTGTGACGCCAGGACGCAAGGCCAATGCGCCGAGCGCGATCAGCACCGCTCACGATTTTGTTTCTTGGGGGACCAAGCGCTCACCGTGGCAGAAGAGCGCAGTTTTGCAGAACGGGAACGCTGATGCTGAAGCTGTTCTCAATGCTCTGAACGTCATCTAACCCACTCAGTTTGACAGGGGCATGGCACGATGTCAGACATGGAAGACGGTTTACCAATCACTCTTGCGCCAACATCATCTATATGTCCGCGTTGTCAGGCATTACACAACGCGCGTTTTTATGGACCATGCGAACAATGTCGCGTACAACTGCGAGAGACGATGGGTGCCGCTGCTCGCCACATTGAAGTGGCCGAGTATGTCCCGAAGATGAATGTCACACCCAACGCGGTGGCGACAAAAGACAACTAAAACTATTTTTCAGTTGGTCATTGTTTGTCGCGCACGCCGCCACCAGGTCGAAAAGTTGCGCCACGATCGTCGGTGTGAGCCTGCATTTGTTGCATCATCACGCCAAGTTCGGCTGAAGCGCGTTCGTCACTTAAAATCTTTTGCATCACAGCGGCTCCAGCCCCCGCCATCAATGTGGCCTGATTATCGTTGAGAAATTTCATTGAGGCACGTTGGCCAAGGGTGGTTTGATTGATCTCTGGAATGACATAGCGGGCAAGGAGATCCCATGAACGCAAAGTATTTTCTCTGTTTGCCCAGTCATGAGCGAAGCCGAGAACGACACCAAAACCACCAGTGATCTCTTGAAGATGACGAATGGTTGTAACGAGATCATCAGGTGTGCCAATAACTGCTGTGCCGCCAGCGGTGATCATGTCCATAAGTTCCCACTTGTCTTCAACATGCTGTGCGCCGGGTCGACCAAGAGTCCACACGTTGTACTCGTTGTGCCACCGTTGTAGACCATCAACCGCTTGATTGCGGGCCTCTTCGCGAGATTCAGCGAGGTGGAAACTCAACATCACGCGCCAGTTACTACGATCAACATCTTGTCCGTGTTTGACAGCAGACTCTTCTGCGAAAGACCACTGCGTTGGCAGTGCAGCGAGACCAGCAGTGCTATGAGAGGCGATAGAGAGGACTCCGCATCCGTATTTGCCAGCTAATTGCATACCTGAGGGCGACAAAGTTGATGCCGTCACAATCGGCAGTTCATCTTGCACGGGGAGAAGTTGCAGTTGTGCATCTTTGAGGGTGAACCATTCGCTTTCGTGAGAGAAACGATCCTCCCCGCGCAACAGACGCAAAATGACTCCCATGGCCTCATCCTGGCGATCACGCTGAACGAGAGGGTCAATTCCCAAGGTCCAAGCGTCACTCGGTAGTGCGCCAGGGCCAGTACCGAACATGGCGCGACCTCTAGTCATGTGATCTAGTTGCACAATCCGTTGCGCCACATTGAAGGGATGGTGATACGGCAACGAAATGACACCAGTGCCGAGTTTGATGTTGTGGGTGCGCTGACCAGCTGCCGCTAAAAACATTTCTGGGGAAGCGATCATTTCCCATCCGCTGGAATGGTGCTCACCGCACCAAAATTCATCGAATCCCAAGCGATCAAGATGAGCAGCGAAGTCAAGATCGCTGTGAAATTGCAGGACGGGGTTTTCACCGACAGGGTGGTGGGGAGCTAAAAACGTTCCGAATTTCAGTCGGTTAGGACGTCCGCCGGGGTTGGAAGTGTGGGCCATGAGTCCACAGTAGGGCGAAGTGACAAGGCAGTGGACAGTTGATCGCGAGAAAGGGCGTATTTCGCTGGTTCGCGGCTAAACTTGAGAGCCGTAACGGGGACGTAGCTCAGTTGGCAGAGCGCTACCTTTGCAAGGTAGATGTCAGGGGTTCGATTCCCCTCGTCTCCACTCGCCGTTGCTACCGAAGTTTGCGCATGGCCTCTGTAAAGTGTGCTGATGACACAGGCTCAAGAAATCATTAATCGTTTCGGTCAGGTCGAGGACGATCAAAAATACACCAAGTTGGTTGACCTTTTCACCGATGACGCCGTGTACTACGACCCTTTTGCTGGCCCCCAAGTAGGCAAGCGCATGATTCATGAGTTCATGTCCGAGATGGAACGTGTGATCCCAAAAATGGGTGTGTATTTTTCGGATTGGGAAACATCTGCAGACTCACATGTGGGCTGGGCAAAGTGGAACATGGTCGTTCCGTTGAATCAAGTCAATCATCCGATTTCTGGGCAAAGCCTGTATCGCTTGAGGGATGGGAAAGTATGTTTTGTTGCTGACTATGTGGATGCAGCGGCATATGCGCGAGTTCGTTCGGATCGCCGTCCCGATGCAAGCAGTGCGTCTTTGGTCAACCAGGGAACCACTATGACTGGGTCGGCAGGAGTCCGCATGCAATCGTTGTGGCAAGAGCGTGAAGAGTCGTGGTCACCGATAGGCGGCGGTGTGGTGAGCGTGAGTCAGATTGCAGTTGAAGAAACCGTGGCTTGGGCACAGTGGTCATGTCGTACCGTCGACGCAACGTATGCGGGGTGGTCATTACATCGTATTGACGGCACTGACATCAACTCATGTGATTACTGGCAATAAAGTCAGAGTCATGTTGCATTAGATATTTTGCTTCGGTGTGGTGAGAGCAAATGCCACCGCGGCGGCGTGGCCGACATTGAGCGAATCCACGTCGTGAGCGATCGGAATGTGTAGTTGTACATCAGCGGATGTCAATGTCTCTTCGGGCAATCCCGGTCCCTCGGCACCAAAAATCAATCCCAATGGACCAAGGTTACTGACCTGAAAGTCAAGGATTGAAGGAGTCTGAGCGTTGGGTGTGAGCGCCACAACCGTGCCACTTTTGCGCCTGATGACAGCCATAGCCGTTTTGATCTCCATGCGAATGACGGGGATAAAAAGGATTTCACCCATTGAAACACGAACAGTGCGTCTGTAGTACGGGTCGGCACAGGTCGGATCAATGACGATCGCGTCGATGTGGAATGCACGCGCCGAGCGCGCAATGGCGCCAAGATTCTCGTGATCGCCGAGTCCTTGTAAAATTGCTAGACGATGGCGCGGTCCATATAACGGGGGATGCGACAAAATATCATCAAGAGACAGCGGATCTGGACGAAAAGCCGACCCGACAACTCCACGATGCATATCAAAACCAACCACACCAGAGATGACACGTCGTTCGGCCACATAAATCGGGCAAGTGATATTGATCAGTGTGGGGGTCATAATGTCAACCCGATTGGGTGATAGTAAAATTGAGCGCAGGCGCATCTCGGAAGTGACGAGCCGCCGGACAACTTCGACGCCTTCTGAGATGAAGAAGTTGTTATCCTCGGCGCGACGACGAATTTCGGGATCGCTGAGACCGACATAATCCGCCAAACGGGGATCTTGCGAATCAGTGATTTCTATCGTGTTCATGGTCACACAGTCATTCTGCTGCGATTTTGCACATTTTTGCTTGTGATGATCGTTCAAGCAGTATGAGCGAAAAAACAAATAACCAAAAACCCCTCGTATTGCTAGACGTCGACGGTGTCATTAATGATTTAGGTGCCCTCTCAGGGCAGAGACGCAACTATGAGGTCACACGCGTCCTCTCGCACGGCCACATCGTGCACATCCCGGACTATATGGGTTGGCTTATTAAAAATATCACTGATGTTACGGAAGTGCATTGGTGCACAACTTGGCGACATCGAGCCAATGATGAAATAGCGTCTCACCTCGGTATTGACTCATTATCGGTAGTTGATGACGGGACTCACTCTCGTTATGTCTCCTGGAAGGCGGCGGCGGCTCATGATCTTGTTGACACTGCCCTGAAGCAGGGTCGTCAAGTTCTTTGGATTGAGGACTTTTATGGAGACCCACCGATGGCAACGATGCCCGTAGGTACACAATTTGTTGATACGGCCAAGAATCATGAAATGGTTTTACAGATCGAGATGTTGCCCCCGTGGCTCTTGGAACTTTTCGACTTATCAACACCAGTGGACCATTCGGCCACCGCCTGAATCCCACTGATCAACGAATCTCCTGAAACTCTTGATGTTCTCTTCATAAACTATGGATTATGAAAACTGTTGTCATTGTTGGGTCTTCGCTGGCGGGTTTGCGGGCCGCCGAAACTTTGCGGTTGAAGAAATATGAAGATCGGATTGTGATTGTTGGGGCGGAGAGGCACCAACCGTATGATCGACCGCCATTATCAAAAAAGGTTTTGTTGGGTGAGTGGGAAGCCGAGCGTATTTCCTTGCGTAAAGCAGAGGATTTAGACAAACTCAATGTTGAGTGGAAATTGGGTTCACCAGCACAGTCCCTGAATACCAAAAAACGTGTCCTCACCGTGAGCACGGGCGAAGAGATTTCGTACGACGGTTTAATCATTGCCACGGGATCTGCTATTCGGCGCCTGACCGATCAGCCTGACTGGAAAGGCATCCATGTTGTGCGGACCCTTGACGATTCTTTGGCCTTGCGCGCAGAACTTAATCCAGGGACCAAAGTTGTCGTTATCGGAGCCGGTTTTATTGGGCTTGAAGTAGCGGCTACGGCTCGGGCTCGGGGTTGCGAAGTGGTTGTTCTTGAAGGCGCGGCCGCACCGATGATGCGCGGCCTAGGAGCAGAAATGGGTCGGGCGGCGGCGATGGTGCATGGCGATCATGGGGTCGCTATGGCCTTCAATGTTCGGGTCACTGGTTTAGCGCAAGGTCAGCCCGGCCATGTTGGAGGCGTAAATGTGCAAGATGGAGCGATGATTGTTGCCGATGTCGTTGTTGTCGGAATTGGCGTTAGCCCCGCCACACAATGGCTTGAAGGAACGTCGTTGACATTGCGCGACGGAATTGTCTGTGATGACACATTGAATGCCGGTATTGACGGTGTGTACGCCGCCGGCGATGTCTGCCGTTGGTATAACAATCTCTACGACAAAGAAATGCGCGTCGAGCATTGGACAACAGCATCTGAGCAAGGTGCCGCAGCAGCCAGTAATTTGTTGGCTGTGTGGCGCAACGAAGAACCAAAACCATATTCGGCGGTTCCATTTTTCTGGAGCGATCAATTCACAGCGCGAATCCAATTCTTGGGTCAATGTGACGGTGATGAGACTTCGCACATTGTTGTCGGCTCACCCGAAGAGAGATCATTTGTGGCGCTCTATGAGAAAGGTGGTTTGTTGAAAGCGGCTTTGGGTGTCAGCCGTCCTCGACAACTGATGCCATTTCGTACATTGCTTTCCGAGCGCGCAACCTTCGCTGAAGCCATGGAGTTGGTTGCGACGTTTGTTGCAAGCTGAACAAACTCGTGACATGAGTCGCCTCTTTGGTTAGTCTGTCAGCGTGGCGATATCACGGGAGCCTGAATGATGGTCAAGGTAGCCGACTAATGCCTCGTCTTGACGCAGAGCGAATCGCATTATGGAAATCATTTCAGATGGCAGGCGAAGTAGTTTCGCGTCGTATTGAGGCTGAAATGTTTGATGAGTTTCATCTTGCTTTGTCACAGTTTGACATGCTCGCAATTCTGGCGAATAACAAAGATCAATTGCGCGTCAAAGAACTGTGCGAATTGTTATCAGCGGTTCCCAGCAGTTTGTCGCGACGGATTGATTCTCTCGTGGAACGTGGCTATGTGACCCGTGAAGAAGCCCCGACGGTTGATGATAATCGGGCAGTGATTGTGCGTTTAACGCGCATGGGACGATTGGTATGGCGGGACTCAAACATTCTCTATCGACGGGCGATTCAGCGCGAATTCGCTGCTGGCTTGACTGAACCAGAGGTGAGCACCATGATTCGCGCGCTCACAAAAGTGTCCCCGTTCAAAAAGTGAATCGTTGGGCGCGTTGGTGGGTCATTGCCTTGCTGGGGTCTATCCCAGTTGTGGTTTCGGTGGTACACGGCTTGATGGGTGGAGCGCTTCTGCTTCAGGATCGCGCCGTCTTTGGGCTGCAAGTTGCTGACGCTGCGACCGGTTCGTTCCCGTCATTGGGTCAATACAGTTGGCATGGCTGGAGTCATCTTGGCTCGTTGCTATTTTACATTTTTGTGCCGTTTCATTGGCTCGCAGGTGGTGCGTCATGGGGACTCTTCGTTGGGGCGGGGGCGTACTCGTGTGCGCTGTTGGTACTGATTGCATGGTTGGCTTTTCGCTTGCGCGGGCTATGGGGCAGCGCCACTGCCGTGGCCTTACTTTTGGCATCTTGGATGAGTGTTGGTGGCATCGCCAGTGCTGATGTCTGGACTCCCTTCTTAGCTCTTCCACTATTTGTACTGTTTGTGACGGCGGCGTGGGGTGTGACTGAACGCGATCGCCCATCAATGTGGTTGATGTGCATGAGTGCAGCGTTGGTTGTACAGGTGCATGTGGGTTACCTACCGATTGTTGGGCTGATTGGTCTCACAGCATTGGCGACTTTTTGGTGGACGGGGGGTAACCAACGTGCCATCGCGCGTCCGATCTTGAGCTCCTTATTATTATTCCTGCCTTTGGCTTTTCATCCCCGTGATTCGGCAGCCAATTTTGTTCACCTATGGCGATTTTTCTTTCACTCAGATACTCCAACGATCGGATTTTCCCGAGGGTTGCGGGTGGTTGCCTTTGAGATGAGTCCCGAGGCTTCGTGGTTACAAGGTCCGTCAAGTGAGGGCATCGTGGGCGAAGCCCGCAACGGTTCGTGGGGGTGGTTCTTTGGTGTTGTGATCATCCTGCTGTTATGCACGATTTGGGTATTTCGTTCTCCCGCCGAGTCACCTCGGCGAAGGTTTGGAAGTTCAGTGCCGATTATGTGGGCTGGGCTCGTGGCGATGGTCATCGGAGTTGCACAAGTACGCGGCTATTTGATTCCTTATGTGGTGTTGTGGCGCGCTGTCATTGTGATGTTGATTGTGGTGTGGATCGCAGGAGTCATATTGGCTAACACGTCGATGGTTCGCCAACCTCTGATCACAGCCGGGGCGATGGGTTTGTTCGTACTCAACTTGATCGGTGCCATTCTTCCGACCACCGAAGTCTCGACCGTTAAGCCCGACGCTGTGCGTGTGCGTGAAGTCATTGCCCAAGCAGTTGTTTTTCAGGAAAATTCTCCATCCGCTGATGATCGAGCGATTCTTTTTCGGCTTGGAGATGGGGGACTGGTGGGTCTGTATCCCGCACTGCTGTATGACTTTGAACAGCGCGGTCTCGCTGGCGGAATTCCCGCTGATGTGGAGTGGGTTTTTGGGGATCGTGTTTTGGACCCAGCGAATGCTTCGAGCGTTTGGATGGTGTGTGATACGGGATACGCCTTCTCGTTGTTGTCCGCCGTCAGTGGGGCGACGATTGTCAGTGTGATCACACCTTTCACACCTGAGGAAGAAGCCAAAGTTGTTGAACTTCAGACCCTCTTGGCACATGAGTTGCGAACGATTGGACATGTGGATGCGGTGACGTCGCTTGACTCCCCTTTGGTGGCTTTGAGTTTGAGTGAATTGGATATCAATCATGACATGGCCCAAGAGTTAGCGACCTTGAATCAGCGCGCATCCACACCCGGCGATCGCTTTGGCATTGTCGCTTTTAACCCATCCGATGTTCCCGATATTTGGTGGCCACTTGAGGTTTTTTAGTTGCTCTGAGTTGCTCTAAATTCGTTTCTGGGCGGACCAACACAGCAGACTTGAGGCTTACCTTAATGTCAGGAGCCATTATGTTCAATGCAGTTATCGTTGATGCGATTCGCACGCCTCTCGGTCGTCGAAACGGAAAATTGAAAGACTGGCACCCAGTTGATTTGGTTGCCGAAACAATGAATGCCTTGGTTGAGCGCACTGGCATTGACCCAGGCATGATTGACGATGTCGTCATGGGTTGCGTGATGCAAGCCGGCGAACAGTCAACGAATATTGCACGCAATGCTGTCTTGGCGGCAAATTGGCCAGAGAGTGTTCCGGGAACAACAGTTGATCGCCAGTGTGGATCTTCGCAACAGGCCGCACACTTTGCCGCCCAAGGTGTGATGGCTGGCGCATACGATGTCGTTGTCGCCTCTGGTGTCGAAGTGATGACACGCGTTCCAATGGGCGCATCAATGGTTGATGGAAAATATGGCTGGCCATTTGGACCGCGCGTTAGTGCGCGCTACCAACCACAAGGTGGGTTGGTGCCACAGGGTATTTCCGCAGAAATGATCGCCGATAAGTGGGGCATTAGTCGCGAGGATATGGATCGTTTCGGCGTGCAGTCACAATTCCGTGCGGCTCGCGCGACAGCCGAGGGTCGTTTTGAGCGAGAAATTCTTCCGCTCAAAGACGCCGAAGGAAACATGATGACGACGGATGAGGGTTTACGTGAAACGACGATGGAAAGTCTGGGCAAGTTGAAGCCAGCGTTCCGTTCGCTTGAAGAAGGTGGACGCGTGACTGCCGGTAACTCTTCGCAAATCACCGATGGAGCAGCCGCGATTTTGATCATGAGTGAAGAAAAGTGTCGTGCGCTTGGTTTGACGCCGCGTGCTCGTTTTGTCAATTTCGCCCTTGCTGGTGATGATCCGCGTTACATGCTGACCGCTCCAATACCAGCGACCCGCAAAGTTCTTGAGCGCGCAAAGATGACGATGGAAGACATCGATTTGACGGAAATCAATGAAGCTTTTGCCTCAGTCGTTTTGGCTTGGGAGAAAGAGTTTCATCCCGATATGGAGACCGTGAATCCCAATGGTGGGGCCATCGCTTTAGGGCACCCGCTCGGTTGCTCGGGGGCGCGCTTGATGACCACATTGTTGAATGAACTTGAACGCACCGGCGGTCGCTTTGGACTGCAGACGATGTGTGAGGGTGGCGGTATGGCGAACGCCACGATCCTGGAACGATTGGGCTGAGAGAATCGATGTTCGCCGTGGATGTCGCAGGTGTGATCTGGATTTTCGGGGCGGTTGTTTTATTCTTTTTCTTATGGCGCGTCGGAGTTGGGATGCTGCGTAGCATGACGACCCCACTTCCAGATCCGCCACCTGAAGGCGAATTGCGGCGGGTGAATGTGCGCTATCGCTGCAGTTTGTGTGGGGTCGAATTGCGTATGACGATGGCTCCCGAACAAGATCCTGTTCCGCCTCGGCATTGCATGGAAGATATGGATTTCGTGGCTCCCGTTGAGTGAACAAGAAGTTACACCCATGTGACTATCCCCTGCTTTATCCACAAGGTGTGGATAAGAACCAGATAGTCAGGTCAATGATATTTGGTTGCGGTGTATAGCCCGCCGAGGATAAAACCCAGCCCAGCGACCAGATAGAGGTTGCTGCGTCCACCAGGAACCGCGCCCAAGTAATACAGCAAAATAATCAATGCACCGAGAATAAATAAGGCAAACATCAAGATCGGGACCCATTGCGGGCTTTGTTTGACGTATTTGGGGACGGGCGGCGTGTAGCGCGTGGAGGCTGAAACCCCATGCTCGTTATGAGTTGGTGTACCGGAGTCGCCTCCGTTGGGCCGAGTGCCCTTCGGGGTCGTACGTCCGCCTGATTTACGCTTCGGAGGTGCCACGAGATGAAAGTGTACGCACTAGTGAGACTCGCCACCGCACCAACGACGAGGTTCCACCTCGGATTTATTAAAATGGGTTTTAGGCTGATGAGGTGAAACGGGTTCTGGTCATCGACAGTTACGACAGTTTTGTCTACAACTTGGTGCAGTATCTCGGAGAACTTGGCGCCGATCCAGTCGTCTACCGCAATGATGATTTGACGGTTGCTCAGGCCTTGACTCTCACAGTTGACGGAGTCTTGTTATCACCAGGACCGGGTCGCCCGGAAGAGGCAGGGATCATTTGTGATGTGATCATGCCTTGTGCTGAACGAGGAACACCAGTGTTCGGAGTGTGTCTCGGACATCAGGCGATTGGTCATGTCTTTGGTGGAAACATTATTAGTGCACCTCATCTGATGCACGGGAAGACCAGCGAAGTAATACATCAGAATGTTGGCGTATTCGCAGGTGTGGCGAATCCAGTCACTGCCACGCGCTATCACTCTTTGGTGATTGAGCGAGACACAATGCCAGATGGTTTAGAGATCACAGCCGAAACATCCGATGGAATAGTGATGGGGGTTCGTCATAAGACTTTGCCCGTCCAAGGCGTGCAGTTTCATCCAGAAAGTATTCTCACAAGTTCGGGGCGAGACATGCTGCGAAATTTTCTCGCAACTTGTGTGTGATTGAAGATTACGGGGTTGCTGGAACAGTTGTTGTTGGTGCGGTCGTGACAGGCGTGGTTGTTGTTGCTGTCGCGATGGCTTGACCAACCTTCAACAACACTTGGCTTCCAGGAACAGATTGCACATTAGCGCTCGGGTCTTGGGCAATCACTCGGCCATCGTTGGCGCTTGCTGTGGGCACTTCGATGTATTCAACGACGACGGTAAATCCACTCGAGACAAGTTTGGCAGTGGCTTGCGCTTCGGTGAGACCTGATACGTCAGGCACTGCAGTTGTGGCCTGACCCGTTGACACATAAATCGTCAGTGCTGAACCTTTGGTGGTCTCACCACCGATTGATGGACTGGTACGCGTCACGCGACCTGCATCAACTGTGGCACTTGCTTCTTCAACAACAGTGACGAGGAATTTGAAAGGTTCGCCTTCCAGCAATGAACGGGCTGCTTGGGTTGTTTGCCCTTGGACATCGGGAATTTTGATGACTCCACTACCTTGACTGACAACGAGATCAATGGTGGCTCCACCAAGTACCTGCTCACCACTCTTGGGCATTGTCGAGATGATTGTATTTTCTGGTGCAGTTGGATCATTTTGTGGTGTGATAATACCGATAGTGAGTCCGAGATTAAACAACGCAGTGCGCGCTTGATCAATGGTTAGACCAGTCAAATTAGGCACTGGAATCGGGGTATTTGAAGGGTTATAGACAACAGTGATTGAGTCACCATCGCGCACAGATTCGCCAGAATTCGGAATCTGCTTCCATACGATGTTGTCGGCAACAGAGTTTGTCTCTTCTGCCGTTGGGACGACCGTCAGTCCTAAATCTTCGAGAGTGGTGACGGCTTCATCAAGTGACATTGAGGTCACATCGGGGAGAATGAACGTGACTGCTTGACTTGAGCCTCCCGAGAGAGCAAGAAAGGTGACGACAGTTGCCACAATCAAAAACAATGTGGTGGAGACTGCAGCGATCACAATTGATCTGCGTCGTTTTTGTAGATCGTTAGTGTCGTTGATTGCGCTGCTCGACGTGTATCCAGGTGGATAGGCGGGATTGGGGTTGATGGTTGTGCGTGGCAGAACTGAAGTTGCAGCCGCGTCATGAGCCGCGCTTGTTGGGGTGTAGGCCAGATCGTCAGACCCTCCAACAATGGGTCCAGCCGGTATCACCGTTGTTGGGGCGTTGTCAGATGATGACTGATCAACGTTGCGGCGATTGATGGCGTCAGCTAAAGCCTGCACTGGTACGCCATCGCGGAACCGGCGTAAATCATCACGTGCCGCTTCAGCGGTGGGATACCGCATGCCAGGATCCTTGGCCAATAAACGCGCCACGATGGCTTCAAAAGCGCGCGGGACGTCACCGGCGATTTGGTTGAGCGGCTGGGGCGAATCATGAACTTGCTTGTAAGCAATAGACACCGGATTGTCCCCCGAAAATGGTGGGTGTCCTGCGACCATTTCATAAAGCACGATGCCAAGTGAATACAGATCACTGCGCGGATCGGGTTGGCCACCTTGAGCCTGCTCGGGTGAAAGGTAAGCGGCGGTACCCATGACTGCGCCCACTTGTGTGAGGTTGCTGTCGGCAGCGCTTCCAAGCGCACGAGCGATACCAAAGTCGGCAACTTTTAATTGCCCATTTGAACCAATGAGAATATTGCCGGGCTTGATATCACGGTGAACGACATTATTGCGGTGGGCGAAAGACAAGGCGGCCGCAACTTCAATACCAACTTCGGCGGCTTTCGTGGCATTGATTTGGCCAACGTCGGCGAGGGCTTCAGCCAGTGTGCGACCCGGGACATATTCCATCGCCATGAAATATGTGTTGTTACTGCGACCCCAGTCGTAGACGCTGACGATATTTGGGTGATTGAGGTTTCCCGCGGACTGTGCTTCGCGACGAAACCTTTCAACAAATGCGGGGTCGGTGGCGAACTCGGGGAAAAGAACTTTGATAGCCACAAGACGATCGAGCAGGATGTCGCGGGCCAGATAAACGTCGGCCATACCACCGCGCCCGATGCGTTGTTGCATCTCATAGCGATCGTTCATAATGACTGAATTGTTGTCCGACATAACTCTGATAAAGGCTACCGAGTCCGTTGGCTGAGATGCCGTCGTCCCTGTTCAGAGGGGTTGAAAAGGGAATGTCACTTCATCGCCTGAGGGCGATATCAAGAATCTTCTTGGCGATTGGTCCAGCCAAGGTGCCTCCTGTTCCGGCGCTGATCTCGGCGGTGGTTCCTTTGAGCATGACGACGATGGCGTAGCGCGGCGCCTGTGCAGGGGCAAAAGCGACCATCCACGCATGAGAATTTTGTGGTTCCCCCGCGGCATTTAGTTGAGCGGTTCCAGTCTTGGCTGCGGCCTGGATTCCGTTGGCTAAGGCCATACAACATTTCGCCGTCCCCTCGTTGACAACTCCAATCATCAATTCAGTCAGTAACGCTGAGGTCGCAGAACTCATCGGCGTCTTCCACACCGTGGGAGATGTGCGTCGTAGCACCGTGCCATTGTGGTCATAAGTTGCTGCGACAACATAAGGCTTCATCATCATTCCTTTGTTGGCAATTGAAGCAGCGACCATTGCCATGTGTAATGGCACCATCTGAGTATTGCCTTGACCGAATCCTCCGATTCCCAACAGGGGCAAATTCTCCTCGAAGTAATCAACATCACCGAATTGGCTACTCACAGCGCGGGGAAGATCAAAGGGGATGACTTCACCGATACCGAAACCCTTGGTGATATCCACCATTTTTTGCGGACCGAGGGCGATAGCCGTGCGGGCGAATGGTGTGTTGCATGAACGACGAAACACTTCGGCCAAATCACCACCGCAGACTTTGTTGGCATAGTTCTGAATGGGGTCATTAGTTTGTGGCGGAAGAAATTCTGATTCGTCAGGCCACGATGATTCTGTATTGATCAGTCCTGCATCAAGTGCACCGGCAGCCGTGATGACCTTGAACGTTGAACCCGGCATATAGCGCTCTTGATAAGCATTTGCCAAAAGAGGTTTTCCTGACATGGAGTCGAGAGATCTCAAAAGTTCACCTGCACGTTCATCATCTTGAATGACAACACGATTGGGGTCATAGCTTGGATAACTCCACATCGCCTGAATAGCCCCTGTCGAAGGTTCAATGACAACGACACTGCCTTCACGATTGCCAAGTGCATCCTTGGCTGCTTGCTGAATGCGCGAGTCAAGAGTGGTCTGCACTGAACCCGAGGTGTTCTGCCCATTGAAAAGCGAACCAATTCCTCTGATCTGCTGTTCCACAGTACGGCCCGCCAAAATATCGTTTTGCGTCTTTTCTAATTGAGTGGCACCGTACGCAAAAGTGAAATAACCGGTAATAGCCGAATAGAGATCACCTTGTGGGTATATCCTTTGCCACGCAAATTTACTTCCAGATTCGTTGCGGATCGATGTGGCGATGACGACCCCGTCCTTGGTGCGAATATCTCCACGGGGATCGTTGTAGTCACGCACAGTTTGACGAGTATTGCGTGCGTCGCTATCAAGAGTATTTTTGCGTCCTACCTGAATCACATTAAGTTGTACGAACAAAATCACGTAAAGAATGATCATCGCTAATGCCAGGTGACGGATGCGCGTATTCATGACTGATCGTCTTGATTGACTGGATGCCGTTTTGATGTCCGTCTAGCTCTGCGAACGGCCAATCGCTCCCTAGAGGTTGCGGTGTTGGGAACTTCGCCGAGGCCCCTTGCTGAACTATCGCTCACTCGGATGAGTAGTGCCAGCAAGATATAGTTGGCGACAAGGCTTGAGCCCCCGTAACTGACAAAAGGCAATGTGATGCCAGTTAAGGGAACGACGCGTATGACTCCACCAATGATGATGAAAGCCTGTGTCCCAAGAATCGTTGTGAGACCAACAGCAAAAAGTTTTTCAAATGGGCGATGTGTGCGCATTGCGGTACGTAGACCTGCTCCGATGAGAAGTAAAAACGCGATGAGAATCGCCGTCGCGCCAAAGAGTCCCATCTCTTCGCCAATCGCTGCGAAGATGAAGTCGTTCTTCGCTTCTGGAATGCGGGTTGGGTCTCCGAGCCCCAAGCCAGTACCGCTGACGCCACCGCTACCGAGTGCATACATGGCTTGAGCGATCTGAAAGCCTTTGGCGTCATACCGACTCCATGGGTCAAGCCAAATAGCGAAACGGGTTTGCACATGATCAAACATGAAATAAGCCGCCGTGGTTCCGGCAACGAAAAGTCCAAGACCGATGATGAGAAAACTCGTCTTTTCTGTAGCGACCCAGACCATGACAATGAACAAGGTGAAGAACAACAAACTTGATCCGAGATCTTTTTGTCCAACCATGAGGACGACGGAAAATCCCCACGCAGAAAGCAGTGGCAGCAAGTGGCGCGGCTCGGGAAGATTGAGTCGACCGACTTTCCATGTGCCCGACGAAATGAGTTCGCGATTTTCCGCTAGGTAGCCGGCGAAAAATAAAGCCAAAGCTAGTTTGGCAAATTCTCCAGGTTGAAAGTTGATGGGTCCAACACTCACCCAAATGCGCGCCCCACCTGATGAGAAACCGATTCTTGGAACCATAGGAAGCAACAACAAACCAGCGCCCAAAAAGAAGAATGTCCATGTGTAGCGTGCTAAATCATTAACTCGTTGGACAAGGAAAAGAACAGCAATAAAGCACGCCACGCCAATAAAAGTCCATGTCGTCTGCAGACCTGCAAGGCGTTCAGATAGTCGGGCAATCATCACGTAACCGAGACCATTCAGCAGAACGGCAACTGGGAGCAAAGTTGAATCAGCACCCTGCGCCAACCAGCGCACACCAATATGGGCCGACATCAGTACCAACAAAAGAACACCCAGAAAGGGGAGGATTCGTGGCGGTATGACAGAGTTTTTCCCGAGCGAAGCCAAGGTGTAGGCGGTGGCCGTAATCATTGCGGCCATGAAAACCAATTGAAACTCGGTTGAGCGCCGCGCCGCGCCGATGGGTTGGCTGGTGCCGTTCACTGAGCCGATGTGATAGCGGAAATGATCACCGCAACAGTGATCGCTGCTGCGGCCAACCACATCGCGTACGTCCCAACTCTGAACCAGGGCGAAGGCGAAGTAGTGGAGGCAGGTCGCTCAACGTTGCGGATACTCTCGGCGATGCTCTCACTTGGCTGATTACTCTCGGGAGCGGTGATCAGTTCGCTAGGTACTACTTCAAAGTCGACCACAACAACGGTGATGTTGTCTCGTCCACCATTGCGATTGGCGAGATTCACTAAACGATCTGATACATCTTGTGCAGAAACCGAGGCCCGAATCTCATTCTCAATCTCGGCGTCATCGGCTTCATCAACGAGTCCGTCGCTACACAAAATGTAACGGTCACCATCTTCGACTATTCGTCCTTCAACATCGGCAAGAACCCACGATTCAATACCCATAGCGCGCAGAACAATATTTCGCTGAAAGTGCACGCGCGCTTCAGCGCGCGAGATGACACCACGATCAACAAGGGTTTGCACATGGGAGTGATCTTTAGTCACTTGATGTAATTCGTTGTGCCGCCACAAATAAGTTCGACTGTCACCAACATTGGCAACAACGATCTTATTTTCAAGAGGATTAATGACAACTAAACCGGTCAGGGTGGTTCCCATGCCATTTTTATTTGGATCGTGCATGGCTTCCATATATATGGCGGTGTTCGCCGTGGAGATGGCATCACTCACGAGTTCTGGTGACGTGAGGGGGGATGACTGCGAAAGATAGATCTCCGCAAGGGTACGCACGGCGATGTCACTCGCAACTTCGCCAGCGCGGTGTCCACCCATTCCATCGGCCACAAAGTACAAACCATCAATGGCGATATAACTATCTTCGTTGCCAGTGCGCACTTGACCGACATGGGTCGTCGCTCCATAGGTCGCTGAAATCATTTGTTGGCCTCAATGATGACTCGGCCGATTTGCAAACGGTCACCGATCTGTAAAAGAACCTTGTCTGTGATCCGTTCATTATTGAGAAATGTGCCATTAGTTGATGACAAGTCTTCCACTGTTGTCAGGCCTTCATTGAGAGTCATGCGGGCATGATGAGTGCTGGCGAATTCATCATCACCAATACTTAAGTCGTTGTTTTCGCCGCGCCCGATGGTATAGCCAGATTCATTGACGGTGAAGGTAAAACCTTTGAGGTGTGCTGGCGCCACGACTTTCATATGGGTGACACGATACGGGCGATCGACCTTGACCGCTCCTGGAATGGCACCTGAAGGGGGTCGGATGGTTGCATTTGGTGGCCGAGACGATCGATTCATCGCTGGTAACCGAACTTCATTCCACACGGCCCACAAAACTCGGGCAAAGAACAAATAGAGCACCAGTAACAATGCCACTTTTAAGATGCTGAGCAATTGGTCAGTCATGGTCGTTAAGCCGTCAGTGAAGGCCTACTGTGCCTCGAAGCGCACGGTGTAAGTTCCCACAGAAATGATGTCGCCATGGCGCAGAGTTCGCGGTGCGGTGATAGTGACTCCGTTGACTTTGGTGCCGTTGGTCGAGGCAAGATCGGTGACTGTGTGAGCGTCAGCAAGAAAAGTGATCTCAGCGTGACGACGACTGACATTGGAATCATCAAAGGGGATATCACAGTCACTCGAACGTCCAATGACCACTGGCGCAGTACCTACATTGATCCGGCGATCGTCGGCGAGGACTAATACTGCGGTGCCTAAGACTGCTTGCGTTTTTCGGACGACTGATTCAATGTCTATTCGACCAGTACTGAGATTCTCATCGCTTCTGATTGTCACGAGGACGGTTCCGCGCAGATGGTAACCCTCATCGGTGCAATACTCCTTGACAGCCTCAACTAGTTCGTCAGTCAGGGCAGCTTCAATTTCAGCCAAAGCGGCTTGGTCGGTGAGTGAAAGGCTGATGATGAATTCATTGGGGACAACTCGCCGGCCCTTCACATCAACGGCGCGCTTGCTGTCAATTTCTTTGACGAGTCGGCGACCGATCTCAATGGGGCGAACACTGCTTTTGAATGCGCGACTGAACATGCCTTCAACCATACGCCCTAGTCCATTCTCAAAAGATTGTAAGCCCACAGAAATGCTCAGGGTATCGGGGGTTGGGGTGTTGGTGAGTGCAGGGATACCCTGAAGGCTGTTACTCGGGCGAGTGGCGAAATGGCAGACGCGCTAGCTTCAGGTGCTAGTGATCGTAAGATCGTGGGGGTTCAAGTCCCCCCTCGCCCACTAGACGCTGGGTTAGCCTCGATGGTCGGTCTGTTCTAGGGTGCATCTATGAACACCATCACGTCAGAGATGCCTCAACGACTTGCCAACTTGCGGCGTTGGAATCTGGCCCTGGGGTTCTTGCACGCCGTGCAGGCACTGGCGATTCTGTTAATGGCGGGGAACTTCGCAATCACTATTACTTCCAACTTTCCCGTCGGTCCTCCGGGAACGCGCTTGGAAATGCCACGAAGTTTATTCGACCTCGCTGTCGGACCAGCCGTTGCTGTTTTCCTTGCTCTGGCAGCGATTGATCATCTGTTGACGGCCACGATCAAGCGCGCCAATTATGAAAATGATCTCGCTCGCGGCATCAACCGCTTTCGGTGGGTGGAGTATGCGTTCAGCGCCACATTGATGCTGATTTTGATTGGTTCATACAGCGGAGTCACCGATATCACCGCCATCTTCGCCGTCATCGGTGCGAATGTTGGAATGATTTTATTCGGGTGGTTGCAAGAAACTTTGAATCCGATCGGACGATCACAAACCACGATGCTGCCATTTTGGTGTGGGGCTTTGGTCGGTGTCACTCCGTGGATTGCGATTTGGTTCAATGTCATTGGAGCTGACACTGTTCCTGGTTTTGTGTATGGCATTGTCGTCGCCGAACAGATTTTCTTTTTCTCATTTGGATTGAATCAGTGGCTGCAGTATCGCGGACGCGGCAAGTGGTCCAACTATCTCTATGGAGAAAAGGTGTATCTCGTTCTTAGTTTGGCGGCTAAGTCGGTACTAGCTTGGCAGATTTATGGCGGATCGTTGGCCAATTAGAATGTTAGGGTTGTGTCAATCGTCGGCGTAGTTTGACATACACCGCGTCACCAACGATCGCTGTGAGTTCCTGCGACAAACTTTCGATGACTTGATGTTCTCCGATGTAGGCCTCGGGTTCCTCGGTGCAACACCAGGCCATGTTCTCACTGTGCTCGCCCCAATCAGATTTTTTCCAAGCACGTACTGTGGCGATTTCCACGTCATCTTCGCGCATCACCCAATCAACCTTGATCGGCAATTGCCAACATACTGAAGGCTTCCAATCAACAGGCGATTCGTCATAACTGAGAGCACCGAGGTGTAGCGCACAACCTTCACCGCCGGCAAAACCGTGACGGTTATGAAAGATGCAGGCGCCGTCAATCACTCGTGTTGCATTGTTTTGTTCATCGCGAAAAATTCCATTGACTATCGCTTCATCGTGAAACTGAAAAATATCTGGTGACAGAGTGGCGGCTAATGCAGCGACATTCATTGCTTCGTCAGGTCCATCAAGTTCGGCCCCGAGCGAGCAACAGCCGTGACCAGTTTCGGCATCTCGTGTGGATCCGATACCGAGACAGCCGCGACCCCAGATACACGTCCATTGTGAGGTCATGAAATTCCGGTCAAAACGCCAAATGGTTTCCCCTGCGTCAACCTCGTCATACTGAATCTCCGGTGATGCGGGTATGTCAGTCATGTAAGTAGGTTACGGCGACACCCTTGCAACATTGTTGGGATTCCTGTACAGATAATGACTCGGGGAGTTGACAAGATGTTGGGGATCAACGGGAATGGGGAGTTATGAACACGCAAGTGAATATTTCAACGGGGGCTTTACGGGGTTCAATCGAAAATGGACTCCATATATTCAAGGGAGTTCCCTACGCCGCTCCCATCGATGGTCCGAACCGTTTTCGTGCGCCTCAGCCGCGTGAATCTTGGTCGGGTGTCCGTGATGCCACGCAGATCGGATTGATTTCGCGTCAAGCACCACTACCAGCACCGTTTGGTTCGCCGTTACCTGATGCAGGGACTGATTGTTTGAACCTCAATGTTTGGTCGCCAGATGTCAATGCTTCGTTGCCGGTGTTCGTGTGGATTCATGGTGGAGCGTTTTATGGTGGCAGTGGAGTTGAAGCTGTCTATGACGGGGCCTCGTTTGCCCGCAATGGCGTGGTGTGCGTGACGATCAACTATCGCCTGGGAGCACAAGGCTTCTTGCATCTCGCTGATCACTTCCCTGAATTCGCAGAATCAGGCAACGCAGGAATACTTGATCAGATCGCTGCGCTGACATGGGTGCAAGAAAATATTGCCGCGTTTGGTGGCGACCCATCACGAGTCACGATCGGCGGCGAATCTGCTGGCGGCATGAGCGTGTCATCCTTGATGGCCACACCCCAAGCCAAGGGATTATTTACTCAGGCGATTCCACAGAGTGGTGCTGGCCATAATGGCATCAGCGCAAAGACGGCAACTTTGATCGCGGGTGAAGTGTTGCGCCGACTTGATGTCAAGCCCGGCGACAGCGCTGCGCTAGCGGCGGTTTCTGACGAGCGGCTTTTCGAAGTGCAACTTGAAGTGATGTTGTTGGCCCAATCACGCGACCCTGAAATATTCGGTGAAGCGGCAGTTTCAACGATGCCTTTTCAGCCAACATACGGAACTAAAGTTTTGTCCCAACAACCTATTGATGCCATCGCTGCTGGTTCGGCTGCAGGAATCAAGGTCTTGACGGGCACCACGATGCAAGAGTCGTTGGTATTTGTGGTGGCGATGGCTGAGATGTTTGATGAGCAAATGCTTGAAGCATCGGTGACCCAAACTTTTGGTTCGGTCGAAAAAGGTCGCGCTGCTCTTGAGTTGTATCGCGCCAATCGACCGAGTGCTCGACCTTTTCAGATCACTGCGGCGGTAGAAACTGATCGCATGTTCATCGTGCCAGCACGACGCTTGGCAGATGCACAGTTGAAGCATTCGCCCGATGTGTGGATGTACCGTTTTGATTGGGCGACGCCGATATACGACGGTGCACTTGGTGCATGCCACGCCCTTGAATTGGTATTCGTGTTCAACAATCTGCATGATTCTGCAGCGACATTTATGTCTGGTGACAATGCTCCGCAAAGCGTTGCTGATGCGATGCATCAGGCGTGGGTGGCATTTGTCAAGACTGGTCATCCGCAACACGCCGGTATTCCATCGTGGCCACGACACAACACGGATGATCGGCCGACGATGCAGTTCAATACAACATCAACACTGGGGCACAATCTCAACGCCGATGAATTTATGCTGTGGGATGGGGTTCTCTAAGTCTCACACCCACGATTGGGGACCATAGGCGTGCTGGTGGTGTGGCTACTCGCTGTGGAGCAGCGCCGATGACTACTGTCAATGGTGTTGATAACCAACTTGGTAGGAGTCCAATGATGAAAATTGAAGAACTGTTTTCTGTACAAGGCAAGGTGGCTCTCGTCACTGGTGGATCACGTGGCATCGGCGCGATGATCGCCGCCGGATTCTTAACGAATGGCGTGAAGGTTTATATCAGTTCGCGCAAGAAGGATCAGTGTGACGCTACGGCCAAACGTTTGTCGGAAACGTATGGCGCCGAATGTATTTCAATTCCTGCCAACTTGTCTGAGTTGAGTGGCATTGAGTCACTGGTGGCGGCTCTGTCTGAACGTGAAGATCATCTGGATATTTTGGTGAATAATGCTGGCGTGGCATGGGGTGCTCCACTCGAGGAATTCCCCGAGGTTGGCTGGGACAAAGTATTCGACACAAACGTCAAAGGTGTTTTCTTTTTAACTCAAAAATTGCTGCCGCTTCTTGAAGCCAATGCCACGAAGGAAGATCCTGCGCGAATCATCAACATCGGTTCGATTGACGGTATTCGCACTCCGATGTTTGACACACATTCGTACGGTCCATCAAAGGCCGCTCTTCATACATTGACGACACAAATGGCAGCGAAGCTGGTCAAGCGCAACATCATTGCCAACGCCATCGCACCGGGACCGTTCCCCACCTACATGCTCAGTACTGGTATCGGCACGGGTGGTGACGTGGAAGGAACCGACTGGGATGCTCTCGGTCGAGGTAACCCGCGTAAGCGTGTCGGGACCCCTCAAGATATCGCAGGTTTGGCGATCTTTTTAAGTTCTCGAGCGGGAGCATTCACTGTTGGCGAGGTCATTAAGTGTGATGGTGGACAAGCCAATTCATAAGTGAGCACTTCACCCATGCTTCTGGGTCGGATTTTGGTACAAAAATAGTCTTCCTAGCGACCCAGAACACCGGGTATCTGGGTGTCTTTGCTGTTTGTAAACGCAGTGTGTATGTCTTGTGTGGGCTGTTCATTCATTGGCCGTGGGGCGACTAAGGTATGCACATCGGTTGACGATAAACCGACCCTAGGGAGGAAAAATATGAAAAGGATGACTAAGGGCAAATTTGCCCCAGTTTTGCTAGTCGCAGCACTTGGTCTTGCGGCATGTGGTTCGGACAGTGGTTCATCAAGCAGTGAGGCACCTACGACTGAGGCACCTACGACTGAGGCACCTACGACTGAGGCACCTGTTACTGAAGCACCAGTCATTGACTGCGCACCCGAAGAAGGCCCATTGAAGGCTGCTTGGGTGTATGTCGGCCCCGCTGATGATGGTGGCTGGTCGCAAGCCCACGACGAAGGTCGTCAGTTAGTGCAAGAGCACTTCGGTGACGCCGTTGAAACGACATTCAAAGAAAATGTTCCAGAAGGACCAGATGTAGCACAGGCTGTTGAGGACCTCATCGCTGACGGCAACACCGTCATCTTTGGTACCTCTTTTGGATTCCAGGACGCTTTCGTTGAGGTCGCCGCAGCGCACCCCGACGTTTGTTTTGAATTCGCGACCGGTTACATGAAGTCAGACAATTTGGCACAGTTCTACGGTGCTGCTGAAGATACTGACTACCTAGCTGGTATGGCTGCAGGTGCTGCATCAAAGAACGGAAAACTTGGCTATCTTGCCTCGTTCCCGATCCCTGAGGTCGTGCGCGGAATCAATGCTTGGACCATGGGTGTACGGGCAGTTAATCCCGAGGCCACTGTCTCGATCGTTTGGTTGAACACATGGTTCGACCCAGCTGCTGAGCGTGAGGCTGCCGAAGCTCTCATTGCTGAAGGCGTTGACGTACTTGGTCAAAAGGGTGTTGACTCACCTGCCACTGGTGATGCTGCGCAAGCTGCTGAAGGTGTGGCATGGGCCGGATACAACACTGACCAAAGCGCTAACTACCCGACTGTCTGGTTGACCTCAACTGTTTACAACTGGTCTGTGTACGAAATTCCACGACTGCAGCAAGTGCTTGATGGCACTTGGACTTCAGGTGACTACTACGGCAGCTTGAAAGACGGCTTCGTCACCATGGCACCATATGGTGATCTGGTATCTGAGGAAACACGTGCTCTGATTGATGCCAAGAAGGCTGAACTTGCAGCTGCTCCTGGTTCGCAGTTCACTGGTCCGATCAATGACAATGCCGGCAATGAAGTGTTAGCTGCAGGAGTCAGCCATACCTTTGGCGAACTCATGTCAATGGCTTACCTCGTTGAAGGCGTTGTAGGATCAATTCCAGCAGGCTGATTCACGAAGTAAGTCATGATGTTGAAAGGGGGGCGAGCTAAATAGTTCGCCCCCCTT
>SXGQ01214572.1_pt1 | contig 80882 bp, 104 predicted proteins | sample 3178371 | NCBI WGS metagenome assembly SXGQ01 (sample SAMN11356859, study PRJNA531348) | freshwater metagenome | isolation source: freshwater sample F1-20 | place: China: Fuxian Lake, Yuxi | collected 2017-12-25 | reverse complement strand
TTCCACGTGCTGTATGCAGATGGCACGGTACACTCCCGATGAACAAATCAGATCAACTGTATTTGTCCCAAAGCACATAAAGAGAAAACGAAAGGACGATAATCGCGGCAGTCGATGCAATTCCACATGTAAAAGGGTGATCAAAAGCAAAGTACATTGCCTTTCGACCGCCAAAAGAAATATTGTCTTGAATTTTTTGTATCAAATTGCCCCCGTTGTTTAAGCCATGTGGAATCTTGAATTGTCCTTGAAACTCTACATTTGGAGAGTGCATCGGAAATACAACTGTCTTGCTGTTGGGAGAAAAAATCAAGGAAGTCTTATCATCGTAAACGGCAACGATCTTACCGAACTTCGGCTTCCTGTTTTTTGCGACTTTCTTGATGGCAGGAGCCTTTGCGGGCTTCTTGCTTGTGAGTTTTCGTATCTGCTTCTTTTTGCTCATATGTTTCCTTTCAGTCCATCCATTTTCTGTGCTTAAAGAGATGCCAAAGTCGGTGAATCAGAATTGACCATCCAAGAGAAATCCACGAATGGCTTATATAATTTCCTTGTGGGCAAACCATGCAGTAAACGATCTTGTGCTTGTCTTTCGGAAAGTCCGAATCGCCAATAACCACAACGCGCTCTGCTCCCACTTTTACAGCCTTTTGCACGATCATCATTCCTTCTCCAACATGTACTTTCCCAATGCACCTTCATAGCCATCGATGCCTGTGCGATCCCACTCTGCTTCACGCAGAGACTCGTTCTCAAGAACGATGGATTCGATGTGTGCGATGATCTTGCGAAAAGCCGACCGTTCCTTGTCGCTGTAGGCTTCCTTGTCGGCAATGCAGCCGTTCAGGAACTTGATCGGGTCGAACTTCTGCTCAGGCTTCTTCTTCGGCTTAGGGGTGTCCCAATCAATGTGCAGACCCTTCTTGAGTCCGTTGGCGGTGCGGGTGTTGCGGGGGCGATTCGGTGCGCTTGCCATGTCTGTCCTTCTTGGAAGGCTAGTTTTGCGAAAATCTGTCCTTCTCATAAGGACAGATGTTTGTATACGAAACCACCCCACGATGGGATGGCTCGGAGAGAGAGAGAAACTTATTCGTTATTCAGGGACAGTCTGATCGTAGTAGAACTGCCCTTCTTCGGTCAGGTTGTAGTAGGGGTTGCCCTGCTCATCCCACACGGTCACCTCAACCATCTTGCCTTCGGTCTCCGTGGGTAGGGAGGCGTTCTCCTCCATGGCTCCCATCAGCATGGAGACTGCCATGGACGGATTGTTGGTCAGCATCCACACCGCCATCTCCTGAAGAGACATGGTGGCAGGGCGATCCTTGTAGGACATCCAATGGGTTTCGGCTGTCTCGGTCGCAGGGGCGGGAGGGGTCAGGACGGCTGTTGCTGTCTGTTTCATGGGTTCTCTCTACAATTGAATAATACCAAATACACCGTGTTAGTCAAGGCACCATGCAACAAATTTCTTGTCCAAATTATTATCGGACATTTTGAATTATCCACATTCCAGTTCAAACCGTGCAAGCATTTCTTGTCGTTTTTCTTCTTGTTCTGACAAATCTTTCAGGCATTTAACAAGAAGTTCCTGAAAGTTTTTACTCTGATTTTTACATTGTTCAGAGGTTACACTCAAATTATTGTGCAAATGCGTATTGCAATAACCATACTGATGCTGCAATGTCTACCTCCGTGAATTGATGGCCTGTCCAATTTATCGCCATCTTACTTGTTCCGCTCCCGACATACAAGGCTCGTTTGGAAATTCTGTATAGTGGAGTACCCGTACTTGTTCCCTTGAAAACAACATTGTTCTTGATATTAAACAAACAGTTGCTTGTTCCCGAACCGGAAAATACCTTCCCATCGACAACCGTAAGAAGTGTTTTCGCCGTAGAGGTTCCGAGAAAAACTTGATTCTTTCGAACATTGCACAAAGCATTTCCGGTGCTGCTCTGATCATAGAATGTATTCTCATACTTCTTGAAGAGCGGAGTGCCTGTGCCGAGACCTTTGTAGACTTGCGTGATTCCCATGAAAATATGTATGAATGAAAAGACGGCACCTTTCGATGCCGTCTTTCGGTTTGAACTCAAACGATAAATTACTTTTCGCCCTTGCCTCCCGATGGTTTCTCAAAGGAGAGAGATGAAGTAGACTTGGAACGATTGTCGAAATTTCCGACCATGTTTGTGTTGTACAGTCTTATGCCTGTATCTCCACGAACAGTGCAAGTTGAATCCTCAAAATTTATGCCTCCTTCAACAGTTGCACTTGCTCCTGAACCAGAGATTGCACCGAAAATCCAATTGTCGGCTTGAGGGGCATATCGCAAATCAAGCACGGAATTTTCGGCCATGGCAAGATTTCGTATCGTAAATGTACTGTCGCCATTGACATTTTCCATCGCACGAATCGTGGTGCCTTCGACATACATGCTGTCGATTGTGGAGTCACCGAAGAATTCAATGATCCAAGGTCGTTGAGAGTTACCGGTTGAGGAGGAGAAAGGACCAATTTCATTGAACACTGCGAAGTTGGGAGCGGTGAATGTTGCGCCTGTATCGGGCAACCCTACGAGAATTGTAGGACTGTAATCATAATTGTCATTTCCTGGACTTGTCGTATATTGATCATAAAGATATACGCCTGAAGAGAATGCCTGTCCAGTTACGCTTGGTAAAAGTCCAAGTGCATTTTCGACTTGTGTGTTGTTTATTGTACAGGATAGAGTAATCTCTCTTCCGTCAAATCCCGATTGTCTGCGAGACAGATAATAGGGGTTTGGACCAGCAGGGACAACAAATGAACCGATGGTTGAATTGCGATCTATGTTGATGTCGCTGTTGAGCGTGGTGACGGTTTGTGCGGTGATACCATTCAAATTGACTCTGTATGGTCTTGCGGTTGCCAAATTGAATCCGGACAATCCCAATCCCGATTCGATGGTAATACTTCGGAATGCACCACCATTGATGGTGACATTTCCAAGACCACGATCACTTGCATTTGGACCAGTTCCTGTGTTCGAAGACAGGAGCAGCGAGGACAATGTTGCGGCGGTCAGACCGATATTGGTGTTTCTTGATTGAACCGTGTTGAGATTCACAACACTGTAATTGGGGACGGTATCAAAGTCAGTTCCACCAATTTCAAAGGAATCGCTTATTCTGCCGGTTGTAAGAATCGACAAAGTTCCAGAGACTTTCAGAGTAAGCCCACGGTTTACATGCTCTGCGGTCGCACCGGTAATTTCCGATGCATCAAGACCAAGCACATTGACACAGTAGTTGTAGATTTCGCCGGTTATTCCTCCACCGAAATAGGCGAACGGATATCCTGCATTATGCATGTATACGGCGGCAGATCTGAGGCTCGATGATTGAGTCGTTCCTGTCCCTCCGAGCGTATTTCCCGCGATACCGTTTCTCCACTCACCGAGTGCAACAGAACCCGAGTATCCACCATACAAGCATGGAGATTGTGCGGTGAATCCTTGTACTCCAAAACCTCTTCCAAAAAACACAAAGTCATCACGACCAGGAGCGGTAGCAGACACGGCCCAATTTGCCTGTGGGATTGTCCATCTAGCGATACGCCAGTTGGATGGGTTATTGAAATCGAATCTGCTAATTCCGGCAGAAGTTGGGCCTCCCTGCCAGTAGTAATAAGCGTTGGGCATTGGATCTCCTTCAGAGTGGGTTCAAACCTCACCTATTTAGCAAATTTGGATATTGAATCATGATTGTGATGAAAGATATAAAAATGAAAAAAACCTAGATATTGTACCGTTTTCATCGGAATGTAACGCATCACGCAGGAGAACCAAGAATGGCAATCTATCAATGGGTAGGTGGACATACAGGCTACACTGGTCCTGGTAGTGGATATGATATTGGATCAGAACTTTGGGTTCACCCAATCAGCGGAGCCGTGTCGGCATCAGGTGATTCTTATTTTGGACCATATTGGTGGGGGAATGTCAAAAATTGGAAACAAGTGATTTCTCCCACGGGTCAATATGGACTCTTTTCGTATGTCAATGCATCGACCCTTCCTAGAGGTGGAGATACCGTGTGGTTCAAGGGAGGATATAGCGGTACTTCGGGCAGTGTCAATACATACGCGGTGTCCTGCAAATATGGAGGAATGTCAGGCGATGGTGTGACTGCGTCAGGATTGACTTCTTGGGCAGGAGGATGGACCTCTTCAACCGATAGATTCAATCCGATTACATTTCTTCTTGAGGATACATTCAAACCGCAATCCCATCCACATGGTCTTGAAACTGGAGAAATAGGAGTTGGTGCTAATTTTGTGGGAGATTTTAGTTCATTTAACCCGCTGAATGTAAGAGTAAAGACATTCTCAATCAGGGATACAAGTTCATCTGAATCAAATGCCGTGAAAATTGCATTGAACAATGTTGCCTCTGGTGCAACTTCAGATTACGGGATCATGAATATAAATCAAGGCGGATGGTACATCAGTCCTTTTGATTATGGAGTGGTGTTCCTTAGAGGACAATGGGAAGAAATTTCTCAATATAGTGGAAGCGTGTTTACAGAGACAACGACAAATAATAACGGTGGAAGATGGTCTATTTACTCATACCCCGTTAGATTTTCAAGTTCAAAAAATTCAAATTTTGGAACTTTCACGGTTCAGCCTATTTCCTTACGAGATGGTGGTTATATTTGGGGATCGGCGGGGTCCGCTCCAAATATAAGAATATTTGGATGGGGATCAACAAGTGGTTCTTCTACTTCGGCTGTCACTGTCGGAAATCTTGGCGATGGCGGAAGTTCAAGCATTGCTTTGTTGGAAATGTATCCTGGAGCATCATTTGGTCCAACGGTGAAATTCGGTTCTTGCATTATCGATTCGCTTAATTGCGTTAGTGGAAACATTCAGGTAAGTGAACTTGCAACACGCAATAACAGTGTCGTGATTCGCGACGGAAGAATCAGACAAGGAACCATTGACATGGCACATCCATTTGATCCAACTTGGCAACAATTCATACTAGGATATAGCCCTTCGGATGAGGGATTTAGAATAGATGATAATTCGGTGGTTATCAAAGGATATCCAGGAGTCAACTTGAAGACTGCAACACCCGAAACACCGAACTCTTGATCAAATAAAAATCAACGAAACAAAGGGAGCCGAAAGGCTCCCTTATTCTTTGGTATTGTGTTTAAAATTGAAGAGGTTTGCGCGTGATTTCGGTGATCTTGGCTATTTGTTTGTTTATGGCTTCGGTGCGATTCGACCACTTGATGTATTCCTTTTCGGGGTTTTTGAGAAGATTGTACAGAAGCGGCAGTATCAGACTTTCAACATCCTTCATTTTTTCCGAATGCTTTGCTGAAATTTCTGCTTTTCTTTCTTCAACTTCGTCAATGATGGCGCGAATGTTGCCCTCGGCTCCTGAAAGGCTGTCGGAAAGTTCTTTGATCTCCATCGAAAGCACTTTGTCTATCTTTTCCTCAACACGGGCAATTTCTGCCTTTCTTGCTACATCTGCGGGAATCGTGACATTGGGAATTGTGGTGGGAATTCTGGAGATTCTTGTGAGTATTTCATTTAACTTGGCCTCCACTCCCGTCATGTCAGTCGAAGCAACGGCAGGAACGCTTGGTTGTGGAGGAGCATCGACCAGTTCAAACCCGAAGTCTTGGTCTGCGAATGGGTTGCTTGGATCGAATGTGTCTGGCATCAGGTTCCTTGGAATGGTTTCTTGGGATCGTAAACCTTCTTGTCCATCATGAAGCCGCTGTAGAGAATGTTGTATGCTGCCTTGCTCTTGGTTGCATAGCCACCAGGCTTGAACTTTGCTGTTGCCTTGTTGAATTCCTGAGAAGTTGGAACCTTTCCGCCAGCCATCTTTCTTCTGTACTCTTCCATCGATTGCTTCAACTCATCCGCAAACAAAACGATGCGGGTCAGAAGTTTCTTTCGATTCTTCGGGTCTTCGAATGAAAAGAGGCTTGTGCTGAAGGAATGCCATGAAACCATTGCAAGGCAGAACAGCGGAAGTCCCTTCAGCCCCGTCTGTGCAGGGGGAATGCCAAGCATCTTCATTATGTGTTCGGGAATCCATGGTTCTGCAAGTGCATCATCGATCTTCCTGTACAACTCATCAATGACCGCATCACCGACCAACTTGGCTTTTGTCTGCGCGACCTGTGCATTGAACTTCGGGATCATCATCCCGTTCTTCGATATCGCCGCAGCCGCTGCACGATTCGTGGTTGCTGCAATCAGGAACGATTGAACCGCATCCTCAATCTCCGATGCCGCACCTTGGAAATATGAATTCATCTCCGCATCGCTTGTGTAGTACTTTCGCTTGAACGGATCGGAACTGTCACCGGATGCTTTTATGCCAGCGGCAATGTTGCCAGGTCTATCACTATCAGACTTGTACCGCATGTCATCAAGGAAGTGAATGTATTCATGAACGAATATTTCACGCTTGGCTGCGAGTTCCGTGTTGAATTCAGACAGCCACTTGTTGATCGGACGAATGATTGCATTCGGTGACTTTCCCTGCGCCCTCAACTTGACAACTTCCGTGAATGCCTTTCCGAGAGGCTTGTCCGAATCCGCATAAAGAGTCGCAAAGTGGTTGATGTTGATCTCAAAACTCGCATCCTTGCGCCCTGTCTTGTATGTTCCGCCCCATGATTCTCCACCATAAGGAGAACGAAGAACGATGTCCATGAGACCGATTGAATTCTTGAGATATTTCTGAAAGTCCTTGAACTTGATGTGCGGTGGGAAGAACATCTCTCCCTTGTCATGGACGCTGTAACGAAGGGATGCCGATGCGCCGTAGACAGAGGCATTCATCCTCACTTTGCTGCCGCTTTGAAACGAGCCGATGGTCATCAACGAGTGAAAGAACTCAGACAATTCACGCCGGTATTGATCGGGGTCTTTCGGATCCAATGTCGGAACGGGGCGATCCTTCATCATGAAGAAATAGTTGTCCACTCCCTTGCCGATGATCTGCATGATCGTCTTCTGCATGCGATCAAATGTCTTACCCGCCGCTTCACGCATGGAGCGGTCGAATTCCCGTTCAAGAAGGAGCCATGAATTGAATGACTTCATATTGCCCCCCTCTCTCATCCCTTGATGGGCACGAACCCTATCCATGATGTCTCGCGGCGAGGATCATGCACTGGATTCTTGCCAGGATCAACCGCTATTCTCTGCGCCGAACCTTCCAACTTTCTCGCAAAGAAGCGAACGCTGCCATCTGTCACGAATTTTTCGTTGTCCAGACTGAGTTGCCAACCCTCCGAACCCTTGTAATCGGAGGTATCGACATTGATGCCTTGGCTCACGATCACGCAAAATGCATGAGGAACATATTGCGAGAATTTTTTCCATTGCTTTGGATTCAGGTACGCGGCGGCATTTTGATCGATGACCGCCTTCACGCCCACGCCAGGCAAGGAGAATCCCGACGAGAACTTCTTCTGTATTGCAAGAATTGCTTTCTCAAGGTCTGCCATTTCATCTTTCGAAAGAGTCCCCTTGTTGTAACCGGTGAGTACGCATATCTTTCTCTTGAGATCGGCAGGATTGCCGATCACGGAACCCAACTTCAGAACATCATTTATCATGAACGGGAATATGGTGTTTGCGCCTATTCCAAGCGGGCTGCTTTGCGCTCGAAAATGCTTCAACAGAAGCGCAAGGAACCGATTGCTTATTCCCTTGAATGAATCATCCTTGTATTTCTTAGCCATCGCAAATGTCTTTGGCATGATGCTTCCTCGCGCACCCGCACCTCCCTTCAACTTCGTCTTTGAGGACACAAGAAGGGTTCCTTTTCCTCCAGTCAACAAGACTCCACCGAGACAGGAGTCATACGATGCGTTGGTGCTGTCGGTGGGTACGCCAAAGTAATTTGTTTTCGAGAAACCAGGAAACCCGTCAATTGCCTTTCCGCTCCAAACGACGAACGGATAGCCGAGTTCCGAAACGAGGTAAATTCCAAACTTACGACGATCAACCTCGTTCATCAAGTTGCCTGTCTTGGCCCAATTGAATGTCGCACTCCCGCTTGAGGCAAGTTCATCGAGAAACCTTCCTGTTTCCTTGACCATTCGCGGATCCTTGAGATTGGAGAAATTGCTTGCGGCCATGTTCTGCAATATCGTTGACTTCAGGTTCGACAAATTCTTGAACATGAAGTGCTTCACCGTTTCCCCGTTGACCATGACATCTCCCGTTGTCGCTCCTGCTATGAGAACGCTTGCCGTGAGTCGGGAAAGTTTCGCGCCGGTCGGATCGCTTCGTTGCCATCCGATTGAATCGAGAACCTTGTTCTGCAATGCCTTGGGAGAGGTGTCGGTGGTTGTTTTCATGGCAAGGTTCGAAGCCTTGCCATTGCTGCCTTTCAACACGATCAGGACAACTCCCTTTGCCTTGCTGTCATCCGTGGTTCCCACGAAATTCTCGGCGCGTTTGATCAATTTCAGGTATTCGGGGCGTTCGACCCTCTGCAAGGAAGATTTCGACCCTATGCTCTTGGTGGTTGCGATCTTGGGAGCGTTCGCATCATGTCTTGGTTCGAACAACCACTCCGTGGCGGTCCATGTGGTGCCTGACTTGTCCTCGAACGATATTTTGCCTTCGCGAACCCTGTCTCGGTCTATGCCTGTTGCCTCTGAGAGACATGTCCAATTCTTAAAATTATGCATTCGTGATCTCCGATTCCAAGGCGACTTCGATATTTAGGATTCGGATGCTTCGTTGAATTGATGCCATTGAAGATCGATTTCCGCAGCGACTTTCGCGGCAATCTGACCCGCCTCAAGATCGGAGTGATAGTGAAGACCGGCAATCATGCGACTCTCTCCGACTTTTAGTGCCAATTTTTCAAGTTCTGCCTTGTGTTCAGGATGCCGACTTCCAATGTCATTTGCGATGATCCATGCATCATAGGAATGTCCCGAGGGATACGAACCGGTTCGTGGTTTGGGAAGAATGACCTTGATTTTCATTCCGATGGATTCGCTCAGGTCATAAGGACGCAGCCTGACATACTGTAATTTGAGGTATTGAACGAACGAATCACAACGATCAACAAGATTCCAGAAGTAGTTGAATCCGTAGCCCACCCCTGTCATGGAAAAAACCTTGCGGTCCCACCATCGATAGTGATCCTTGACATCATCGACCTTGAAGCAGAATTCGATTTGCTTCTTGGAAGCGGCATCCTGCACATACTGTATGCTTTGCAATTCCCTGATGGTGCGTAGATCGCTGTTTTTGAAAAACGGCGGCAGCAGGGTCTTTCCCTCACCGATCAATCCCTTGCCCCGCAGTTTCATGAAGCGACCAAGGACGGTGGATTCATCGAACGAGTCGTGTTGCACTCGCTTGAGATGCTTCTCCTTGGTGTCGGTGCAATACAGAGAGTCCAGCCATGCGTTGTAGGTCTGCTGATCGATGAAGTTTTTCATGAAATTCCTTGTCTCAAAGTTCGCCAGTCACAAGTGCGCCGACCGCAGCACGAAACTTTTTCTCAACCGTCGAATTCGACTCAACGAATCGTTGAAATACCTTGTTTCGCTCCAAGTCCACCCATCCGCAGTTCAGGGTATAGGCATCATTGCCATGGTAATCCTTGATGTCGTTTTTCTTGAAGATGCGCCAGAACACCCATATTGGAATCGTCACGAATTCACGGGTATAGAGATCCTGCGCGAGGAAGACGGTGCTTTCGGAAAGTTCCTGCGAATCTTCGTCTGTTCCCATGGAAGTATTTATGGAAAGAAACGACCACCCCAATGGGGTGGCCGTGGAAACGGGGGTTGAGTGATGGGTCAGGGAGTTGAATTCACGAACATGGCCTGCCGCGACTGCCTTCCCATGAGCGGATGCGGTGCGACTGTCTGGTCTTTGGCGATGATTCTGTATTCCTGCTTGATGAGTAAATCCCAAAGAACCCTTGCGCTCTTTCGCGTGAAGGACTGCCATCCTCCTGCCGAGGAGATTCGAAGGAAATCAGGAGATGCTGCATCCGCCCATGCATAGATCATGCCGTTTGGATTGGCATCTTGCAGGACTTGACCGATCTGAAGGGAAACTAAAATCATGGATTCGGCATGCGGTTCGTGCATCGTCTGCGACTGACTATCCCAACCAAAGGGATCGCAGAAGACGAAACGACATTCCCCGTCCTTGCCCTCAAGGGCATGGTAGCGAGAAGCGGTCACTTGAGAAACTTCTTTCCGATTGCGGGAATGGCGAGGATGCCGAACAACGAGGTGATGATCATGGTGGCTTCCCAAAATGACCATCCTTCGTTTCGCAGGAATTGGTATGCTCCAAAGAGCATGGCCTCACCGATGAAGACGATCATGCAGTATACGAAAAAGACGGCGATGCCGACGATTGCAAGGTAGGGTTGCAGGGGCTTTTGATTTTCAAACTTCATGAGTTGTTCCTTTACTCGTTTCCAAGACCATAGTCATGGGCATGGTTCGTGGACTGCTGCTTCCAATCGTTCATGTCCGCAAGGATCATGAAAAGAAGTTCGCTCTCGTCATCCGAAAGATAGTAACGATTCGGGTCTTCCGTCACTCGCTTCACGGCACGAATGTTGCCGACAAGAGTATCGAATGCCTCTGCATTGCCTCGCCACATTCCCATGTCGTAAAAATCGGAAATGCTGATCAGGGCATTCGAAAGGTGGATTGTGGAAATGATGTGGTTCTGTTCGTCCATGTGTTCAGCCCCTTGAGCGAGAGATGGCAAGAAAGGAAACGATCACCGCAACGGCAAAGATGACTCCCGTGCCCGCCGAAGGTACGGGAGGACGAACAGGACAATCAGGGCAGGGAATCGAACCGCCCTCCCCGAAACCCATGGAAACGCTCTCTACCCGATCATGCGAAATGGGAAGGAACATGTCTTGGTTCACGCTCTGCACCGTGGCGACCAAGCGGTCACCCATGTACAACCTATGAATCCAAAAGCCGTCGAACGAACCCATGAAATACGAATTCGGGACAGTTGGGTAATTCGACACAGTCGGCTCAAGCAATGCCTCGCTCCTTGGCTCGGTCACGGTAAGGGTGTTGTCGAAAGTGATCGGACTCGCAAACGGAACTCCAAGGTAGGTTGAACCCTGATCGATGGAGGATGCGAAACGCTGACCATTGGAGGAGTAAGTTGTTGAAATTGAGTATGCAATGCTCATGCCGTTTCCTTTTTCAAATTTTTAACCCACATGATGATGTCGGCTAGTTCATCGGGAGGAACACACGCCTTGACTTGCTGCCCATCCTTAAAATTGATGAACTCACCTGTTGGATCGAAGATTGCGACTTCTACGGCACTTGCGGAATTCGCTTCCAAGTCTTGGTCAAAAGTCTTGGCAAACAAATCCCCGTTCATGTCCCTGCTGTAGATGGTATACCCATAGACAATGGAGATGGAATACCCATTTGAAAACTTGATCAGGGTTGAATGCTTCTGAAACGAATAGGCATTCATCGCGGGGGAGTCAATCCGTGAGCGAAAGAGCGGTGTGTGGATGGATGCAGGATCGATCATGGGTTGAAAGAGAGTATAGAGAGAGGGGAAGGATGTGTCAAGCAAAAAACCTTGTCAGGAATGCCAGAATGAGGTTTTTAGAAATCTTTCGTTGAAATCCCAATGTGCGCCCCCTGTGGGGAAGGGTGGGGGAATGTGGGTTAGAGTGGAGGAGAAAGGGGAAGAGGGGAGGAGAGAAGAGGAATGCGTGTGTGTTAGGCTGCAACTTACCGAGTCAAATTTTTTGGAAATTCCAGTCGGATTTTTCTAAATTTAACAAAGCAAAACTTGCGATTTTCTAGTTACTTTTCCGCATTTTCTCCTTGCATTTGTCTCACTTCGCGCTCACACTCACGCGCTGCGCGATACGCGCCATCAGAGGGCGACTGCTCTTGGCCTTGCCGATCTCTGCGCTCAGAGCCTTGGCGAGTGCCGCCTTGGTGCTTTCGGAAGTCACCGAACCAAGGTAATCCGCCTCGTCGGTCTTGAGGTTGCTCACGCCGAACCACTCGGTGTAGCCGTACCACTCTTCAGCCGAAACCCAATCGCTGTCGCGCAGGAACTTGGACTTTTCCTTGATGTATGCCTCAAGTCCGACCTTCTGCATCTTCTTGTATTCACCGGTGTTCGCGGCGGTGGAGGAAGCGGCCATGCCTTGGGCACCGTACTTGACATTGTTGCTGATCTCGCGGGTAGTACCCACGCGGAACCCAAGGACATTCACGCCATGCTCCTGACGCAGGAAGCGAACGAGATCATCCTCGCGACCCGTGAAGTCAACCACGGCCCGCTTGCCATGAAGGCTCACGCGATAGTAGGCGTTGTTGTTCCAATAGCCGTTGCCCGCTTCGCCCTGCCGCATTCCCTTGGTCTGACCGTCGCCGGTTGACACATAGTACACGCGGTCGGTCGCGTCCCCATCGGTCAGGACGCAGAGATTCACGATTTGAACTCCCGTCTTCTTCTGGAAGAGCGGGATCATCGTATTCATCGCGGCCAGAGCGGCGTTGAGCGGGGTGCCGTTGAGGTAGTACTTACCATCAAGGGACTGTCCCTTGGCATTCTTACCAAGCCCATTTCCGTAGCCAAGCGAGTACTTGTTGGTCCAACCAAGGAGACCTGCGATTGCGGTCTTCAGTTGGGCAGGACGGGCACTTGCGGAGAGAATGTGGAGGAGGGCAACCGTATCGGGAACGATTTGACCGGCTTCCTTGCTCCAAACCCCATTCTTCAGAACTTCGTTATTGTTGCTGAAGGCGTAAACTTCGCACGGAATGCCTGCGGCAGAGCAGAATTGCACAAGGCAGGACAATTGTTCAATCGTTTCCCTGAGAATCGCGTTCATCGAACCCGACCAGTCAAGGAGGAACATGAGACCGTGATTCTTGCCTTCGCGCTTGATCTCGTAGGAACCGAAGATTTCTTCGCTCACGCGGTAGGCCCACAGGCGCGAGGGATCGATGCCACCGGTGTCGGCGGTGCGCGTCCGCTGAGACTCATCTGCGGCCTTGCGGCGCATGAATTCCTGAACGAGGGCCGCGACTGCGGTCTTGTTCTTGGCAAGGAACTGCTGATACAGTTCGTATCCCTTGGTCTTTTCCGCAACGATCTTCAGGTCGGAGATCACCTCTTCGAACGGAACCACGCCATTTTGAATATCGAAGGTGGGAATCGTGACCGTGGTCGATGTAAGCCGTTGACGATCATAATCGTCACTTACAAGGTTTTCCTTGGAAAGTTCGTCCATGGCCTGATCGGTCACCGACGCATCGGCTTCGGCTTCGGCTTCCTCGTCGTTACCGGACTCGGTGTTCGACTGAGCGTTCTGATCGGCATTGGTCTTGCCGTTATCGGCCTTTGACTTTTCCTTGGATTCGGTTTGCTTGCCGTTCTGAGGCTTGCCATCTTGGGCATCCTCGCCATCGGCCTCATCGGACTCTTCGCCGCCGACATTGGATTCGCCAGCGTCCTCGTTTTCACCCTGATCCACGGTCTCACCGCGATCAGAGGAGGTTTCCTCGCCTTGGCCGTCCGAATTCGACGCATCGGCTTCGGTTTCCTCGCCTTCGGAGTCTTCTCCCTGACTTCCGTTGGAGGAATCCTGCTCTTCCTGCTTCTCTTCCTGCTGCTCTTCCTGCTGCTTCTTGGAGAGATCGTAGAGTTCCTTGGCAAGGGCAACCACTTCGTCCCAAGTCTTGGTCTCGGCAACTCGCTTCACAAGCGGCATTTCTTCAGCGGAGAAGGGAACATCCACCGCGAATCCAACCTTATAGTGAATGTTGACGCGGTCAACGAGCGGAAGATCGTTGATATCCTTGTCCAAGGCAAACAACTTGGGACTCTTGACGGTCAGGTCGCGATAGGCACGGGCGAAGACCGAACGCAGACCGCCGTAGCGATCCTTCATCATTCGTTCGATTCGCGCATCCTCAACGATGTTGACATAGCCCTTGAACTTGTTGAAGTTCTTGGCACCGACGAGATTCACAAGATCCTTGACCCAATCGTCACCCTTGGGGGTGTACAGGGCGTGAGCCACTTCGTGCGCGACGAGCATGTCGTACAGGTCGCCACTCATTTCCTTCCACACCGGCAGCGTCAGGACGCGACCCTTGGTCTCAAACGATGCAGTTTGAGCGGAGGCAGAGTGCTGAACGCGAATGTTCTCGCTAGCGAGGAGTCGCGCAACAAGCGACAAGGATTCGACTTGGCGGCGATTCAGACTTGGCATTGGCTTGGCTAGGAGAGAGGTCACGCCCCAAGTATACGATATTCTGTCCTCGCTTGCAAGTTCATTCTCAGAATAAAGTTATTGGACTTAAACAAATAATAGACGATAAAGTGTTCTGTAATTTGTGCTATCGGACCTTAATAAATTATTGGACTTTGGTGCTGCCCTCTATAGTAGAACGCGCCCGCGCGAGGGAATTATCGGACTGTAAAAAATCTGCATTTAACGCGGTCATGGGGGTTGCATTTTCAGAAAGAATCGCGTAATATTCAGAAGTCAAAGGAGACCCCAGCCGCAATGAAGCGTTCCGAAGCCAAGTCCAAGTTTCTCGCCGCCGCCTATGAATTGACCGGCGGATCGCGGGAGATTACCCGCCCACAAGTCGCCGCCGCCGCTGAGAATGCTGGCTTGCCGATACCCGCATGGTTCGTCAACGACCGCCAGTATCGCATCGCGTGGGGCAAGTACCGCCTCCCTGCGTCTGGTCGCGTCACTTCCGATCCGAAGCCCGTCACGGTGCGCCCTGCGCCCGTTGCGGTCGCTCCCGTCGCGCCGCCGCCGATGGCAGAATCGGCTCCCGTCACCCAGTCCTCGTTCGACTTGGCCGTGATGAGCGGCGAGGCGACCGTGCCGACCCGTGATCCGAACTATGTCCCGTGGGGCAACCACGACATTATTTACAATGTCGTGAAGAGCGGACGATTCTTCCCCGTCTATGTTTGGGGTCTGTCAGGTAACGGCAAGACCTTCACGACCGAACAGGTCTGCGCCATGCTTGAGCGCGAGTACTTCCGCGTGAACATCACGCCCGAAACGAGCGAGGACGATCTGTTGGGCGGCTTCCGCCTCATCAACGGCGAGACCAAGTTCGTCTACGGTCCCGTGACTCTCGCCATGGAGCGCGGTGGCGTTCTGATGCTAGATGAGGTCGATCTTGGCTCCGACAAGATCATGTGCTTGCAGCCCGTCCTTGAGGGCAAGCCTGTCTACCTGAAGAAGATCAGCAAGTGGGTCCGTCCCGCGCCTGGCTTCACCGTTGTCCTGACGGGTAACACCAAGGGTCTCGGTGACGATACGGGCAAGTTCGCGGGAACGCGAGTTCTCAACAATGCCTTCCTTGAGCGTGTAAACATCATGCTCAAGCAGGAGTACCCCAAGGCGGCGGTTGAGAAGAAGATTCTCACCAAGGTCATGGAGTCTTCGGGTTGCGTGGATGACAAGTTCGCGGACGCTCTCGTCCGTTGGGCGGAAGCCATTCGCAAGTCCTACGATGAGGGCGTGAGCGAGGAGGTCATCACGACCCGCCGCCTCGTCCAGATTGTCAACGGATTCTGCATCTTCGGTGATCGGCTCACCGCCGTCCGTCACGGTGTGGGGCGGTTTGACGATGTGACGGCGGAAGCCTTCCTCTCCCTCTACAAGAAGATCGATGAGGAGGCTACGCCCGTCGATGCGGATGCCGCCAACGCGGGTGCAGCCCCGCAGCAGCAGGAGACCGCCAAGGCGACCACCGCGCCGTTCTGAAAAATTGAAATCCACGGGACGGGCTAATCCCCCGTCCTGTCCTGCAAAATAATTTTCCATACCCTATTGACAACCGTTGACAATCGGGTATACTTCCTCTAACCTCTTCGGAGACAACAACCAATGAGTATCAACGACATCAACCTCAACAAGCGTCAGATTAACTTTCTCGCCGCCTTCGAATCCAAGCACGGTCAGCCTGCGACGGTGACGCGAGTGGAACTTCTGAATTTCAAGAATTCCCTTTCGGCCAACGAGGTCGGCCCCCTCGGCTATGTGATTCGTTGGCCTGCATGGCTCACCAACAGCGGCACCTTTACTGTTTCCCGCGCCGTCTATTCCCTCCCGTGGGCAAAGTACAATGAGTGGAAGGAAGCAAATGCTCCTGCCACCGAACCCGCCGCCGCTGCGGTTTGAGTGAGGGAACCTTCGGGGCGAGGGTCACGCCCCAACTTGTCCTGCAAAGTGGGAAACCACTTTGAAGGATTTCGGAAACCATGTGGTTTCCATTTACTAGCCTTCCCATCAGGGCTGATGGTCAGGCGCAACCTCCTAGGAGATTTACTATGCCCATTACTGCTACTCGTAAGACGAACAAGACTCGCCGCAGCCGCGTTGCTGCTCAGAACCTCATGGAGGGCGATGAGTTCGTCATGCACGGTGAGCCGAACATCTTCGTTGAGAAGATCGTCCGCAATGAGGACAACGGCACCGTGACCGTGACCTTTGACAACGGCATGAAGCGCAAGTATTCGTGGGGTCACAAGGCTCTCATCCTTGAGACCTCCGACCGCAACGCTTTCCGGCGCAACACCCTGCGTCGCGCTGGCTACCCGAACTATCTGGACTACATCTTCAACGGTTCGTACTGAACCCTGTTGGTCCAGTGCGGTGGGGGTCAGGAGCAATCATTGTGATGGGTCTCCTGTGAAAGTCTCCTGACCCCCGCTGCAACGGTAGACAATTGAATACAAGGCTGTGGCGGCTTAGTCCCGCATGAACCAGCAGCCGTGAAGCCCCCGCCCAAAGCGGGGGTTTTCATTTCACCGCATCTTATTTTAAAGATTGCCGAAGAAGCGACGACAATTGCCCGCACGAGGCCGCCCGCAACTTCGATCAAGTCAACAAACAGTCAACAAACAAACCTTGAATCTAAATAGAATCGATCAATTGTCTACCGGCACAGCAGCGTGCAGGCGAGCGGATCGCCAAAACACTTACGAGTTCAACCATGTTAGATCGAATCCAACGAATCCTCAACCTTTCATCCTTGAATCCAAAAGCCGCATCGAGCATCTCGAACATCTCGACTATGAGTATCTCGACGAACACCTGCTCGATACAGAATCAGCAGGTTGTTTCCGAATCCAACGAAATTTCCATGGAAATCCATGAAACTCTCAACGAACAAGTAAACACACAAGTAAACAAGACACACAAGACACTTGTGATCAATGGCATAAACGCCAAGTCATTGGACTTTTCTCAAAATGTGAACGATCCGACAGTTCATTTGATGGGACTAGGACTTCGCCCCGTTTCACGATTGAAGAAAGAAATACAAGAGGATTTGATCAAGTTTGCAAATCTCGTAGGAAACAGAGATGCCAAAGACCTGATGGTGTATCTCACAGATGTAGAAGGCAAGTACTCAAGCAACATGTATTTCGCATACAAACTCCAAGCCTTGATGGAGATCGAAGAGTTCCTGAAGAGACCTGAAGTAAAGAGAAAGATCACTCTCATGAAGAAGAGAGGATGACTGAGTGTGATGCGAGAGTAATGCGGAGCAGGGAGTATCGCAGGGAGTAGAGAGAGAGAGGCGTGAGGGTATGTGCGAGTGAATTCAATTTTTGGAAATTGGAAGTGGCACCTTTATTTTCGCAAGTGATTTGGAAACCATGGGGGCTAGGGGTAAGAAGTTTTCTAAAACACACACGGAGGGGTTCGTGTCCCAATCCCTCCCAAAACACTTACCATCCTCCCAAAACACTTACGATTCCCCCATCCCGCCCCAATTCACTTACGGATTTCCCCATAGGCTCTCCCTCATCCCCTCACCTTTGAAAACCTTGTGAAATCGGATTTCCCGAAATCTCAAAAAATTCTTTGGTACATCCCCCCGAAAACAGGTCGCACTTCTCAGTACCCCCCCCCCCTTCACTACATTACGGACATCCTCCCCATGCACCAAGAAGGATTCCAAGATCCTCCCCATTGACCACGGAGTCTCCCGTCAGGTCGAAATTTGAAGAACCCCAAGATGACAGCAAAGTCCCAAGATCGATTCCATCCACGGCTCGGTCTTGGTTGAAATCCGATGGACACGGATCAGGAATCTCTGGCGTTGCAGCGATCACCGCCGCCTCCGCATTCAGCATTCCCCATCCCGTGAATTGATCATATCCTGCCGTTCCCATGTCTCGGCATGTGGTTTTCATGATGTCCTCCACCTCAATGGCAGAGAGATTGGGATTCACCGAAAGAATCAATGCCGCCACTCCTGCTGCATAGGGAGAGGAGAAGGATGTCCCGTCAATGGATGTATAGTCTCCCGATGCATATCCGTTTGAGCCGGTTCTGTCTGTGGTGTAGATGGTTTGACCTGGCGCAACAAATGCGAGTTTTGATCCATAGGAGGAGAAGGAAGCCCTTTGCCCGTTTCTGCTTGATGCTCCCACGGCATTGACGCTCGGAGCGGTGGCGGGATATCCGATTGAGGTGTTTCCCGAATTGCCTGAACTTGCGAAATTCAAGATTCCTGCGTTCCGTGCAGCCGTGTATGCATTGGTCATGGCTGTCGATGCCGTGCCATAGTCATTGCTGTTGTTGGTGACGCGAACGCCGTTTGCGATGCCCCAATTGATTGCATTCACCGTCCATGAGGTCTGTCCCTGCCATGATCCGTTGCATGGGCTGACTGCGATTCCTACTTTTGCGGAAATGACCTTGCAATCGGGGGCAACACCCACGGTTCCGATTGCATTGTTGATGATGCCCGTGATGCATCCTGCGACTGCGGTTCCGTGATTGTCGCAGGAATTGCTCGGGCCTCCTCCTGCCACTCCGTTGACCGCTCCCGTGGTGAAGTCCCTTCCAGGCAATTGATTGATGTCAGGATGATCCTGCTGTATTCCTGTTTCGAAGACAAGGACTTTGATCATGGGGGTTCCCTTCGTCAATGACCATGCATTCGTTGAATTCATGTCGAAATTTGAAAGTCCACCCGATGATCCAGTGTTGCGATGTCCCCAGCATTGCGAGAATCCCGAGTCATTCGGAATCACTTCATGGCGAGTGGCGATGAAGACCCGATCCTCCTCAATGAATTCGATCTCTGGCTTTTTGGAAAGTTCCGTCATTGCCTCGCGCATCGAATCGGAATTCACCATGGTGACGAGCGTCAGGTTCGGTATGTGGGAGTAGTGATTGATTCCCTGCACATTTTCCACGGAGGCGATCACGGAATTCCTGTCGGCTCCCTCCTTCCACTTGATGAAGAAGGAGTCCACGGATTGCTGCGGCGCGGCTTCTGCGGGGGGTATGGATGTGCGGGAGATTCCCTGAGAGATTCCCTGAGAGATTCTTTGAGAGATTCCCTGAGAGATTCCCTTGGATGGCGTGAGCGTCGATGACAGGCTGACCGTGAGACCGACCGTGACTGCTGCAAGTGAGGTGATGATGTTCATGGCTTGAATTCCTTTTGCAAAAAATCCGTGAAGATTGCATGTGCTTACGGTGCTTACGATTCCGCAAAACGAGAGGTTCGTGAAAAAAGCCGGAAGTATTTAGCCCTGTTTCAGCGAAATATGAAATTGAAATTCGGGGAACAGGGTGATGGCAAAATGCTAAATATCCAAGCCTTCGGAGGAGCGGCTAGCATGCACAAATTCAACGACAATTGGGACGGAATTCAAAAAATTCACATTGAGGAAGCCTTGCAGACAACCATCGGCAAGTATCGCTTCACTCCCTTCACGGAGGGAAGCATCAAGGGATGGACAATCAGCATCCAAGGAAAGGGTCAGGTCGGTTACATCGAAGAACCCGCGAAGAAGAACACCAAGACCACCTACTCTCCCTACAAGGTCTATCGCACCAAGGACGCTACCTCTCCGTGGGAACTGAAGATGTCTGCATTGCCAGGAACCGAGACCCGCATCATCAGCAACAAGGAGATACGGTTCGCTCCTCGTCAGTTGCTCAAGGCAATTGCCATGTGGATGGACAAGCATGGCAGCGTGATGACCGAAGAGGTGCAGATGTATTCCCATGCAGAGACCGTGAGCGAGGCGGTGGATGTGAATCTTGATGGCTATTGGACGGACATCGACAAGATGGCAGAGAACATCCGCAAGGGAAGCATGATCGTCAAGACGATGAAGGATGCCCAATCTTTCCTTCTACAGATCGCAGGCTCCCTCAAGATCAAGCACGGACAGACGCGGGACTTCCTTGACGGGCTGATCTACCACCTTGAGTCAATCCACAGGAAATCAATGAGTCCTTCGAAGCATGGCAACATGGAGATCATGAACGATCTTTCGATGGTGATCCGTGAACTCAAGAAATACAAGAAGTGATTCATGAAGTCTTTCTTGAATCACATCACCGAGGCAAAGGGCGGCTTCAAGGATTTTCAGGATCCTTGGGCAATGATGAGTCCCGAGGATCGCCGCGAGGCGGGTCGCTTGCAGATCGCTGCATTGAAGGCGTTTCCTGGCTCTCCGAGGCAGAAGGAGATCCGTGCCAAGTTGAATGCGATTCTCAAGAAGTACAGAATCGGTGAGGATTGGTCAAGGAAGTACGAGCGTTCCATCGACTGCGACAATCCCAAGGGCTTCTCGCAGAGGGCACATTGCCAAGGACGCAAGAAGAAACAGGAGATGAAGGAATCGTCAGCCAACGATGCAGGTTGGATGAAGAGAATCGATTCTTTCCTTGACTCCGTGAAGATGTCTTCTCTGTATTCAAATCATGCAAAAGTCAAGGGAAAGGATGTTCACTTCATTGTCATTGATGCAGGTTCCGTTGGTGATCCTTCGAAAAAGAATTCTCCATGGCGCGTGAGCGAGGAGTGGCACGGATTTGTTGCCGAGAGCGACAGTCCTCTCACCAAAGTCACGCACTTCTATTGCACATACACGGCGACTCCGACACGCGGCGGATGGTCAAATCCGTTCATCGAGATTGGCCGTCGTGAATTGATGCGGAGTGTTTGGGATAAATTGGCAGCAAAGCAGGGAGTGCTTTGGAAGAAGAGCGTCAAGATACCATGAAAAGCAAGAGTCTATTCGAGTTCGTGAGAGCATATGGCAATGCAAGGTTGTTGATCGGTGTTGTCGCGCCTTTCCTTCTCTGCACCATCGTTGAGGCAAAGATGATTATCGTGCCGATTCAGGACATCTTGATGGAAATACCGAACTTCACGAATGCACCATCCTTCAACCTGAACAACGGATTCTTCGGAGGCAATCCCATCGGGAATGCCGGTGCTAGTGGCAGAAAAACGAAGAAGGAACGCGAAAAGGAACTCATCGAACTTCTTGAGGCAATGTATCCCGAAGCATTGTCGATACGCATTTACGGAGGCAATGCAATCATTCGCTTGCCCGATGAAGAAAAGAAGGCGAACAATTGAAATCGTATTTTCAACTCATCCTTGAATTGACCGAGGCGGCGACCGCGACCAAGCGGAAGAAGCCATTCGATTCCGTTGCGTTCGATGCGATGCAGAAGGCTCGTTACGGTGCGGTGATGGCGAAAGTCGCTGCGGACGCATTGGCTGCGGCGCAGAGGAAGAAGGCTGCTCTCGCTCCGAGGAAACCGTTTCCGTGGATGCAGAAGGGGAACATGATACCTGGATGGTGGCACCCGACCAAAGGGTGGTTTTCCTTCAGTCTGCCTGACGGCTACCACATCACCCAACTCCTGAAGAACATCGGCAAGTTCGGCATCCCGCAGGGCGAACTCCTGAAGGCTGCGGAGGAGGAAGCGGAGCGTGGGTTCTATGACAACAAGTCACGGGCAGAGCAGGGACTTCCCCATGTAGACGGCAAGGAAATCCTCCGCATGATTGAGAGGGAGTACATCGACAATGCCCATCCCATCTCCATGCTTGCCTACAAGCGTGGCTGGCTCCGTGTCTACGGGGGCAAGTTCCATACGGGGGACTTCGGCGGGACGATTGAGGGTTCCGACCGCAAGAGCCTCAAGGCTGCTATCCGTGAGATCGAACAGGTCGCCGCATCTGAGGGGATCGATGACATACGAATCGATGTGAGCGAACACCTTTCCGGCGGGATGGCTGGCTTCCCGAAGATGCATATCCTGTCTTCCAAGGTGAAGCGGGACGCATACATGAGGTCGTGACATGAAGACATACTCCAAACTAATCGTTGAATTGACGAAAAAGGCGACAACCATCAAGTGGTCCAAGCCAAAGTCTATTAACTCGGGACACAAAGGCGAGTACATCGTCAAGAGCGAGGATGGAAGATTCGTCATCTACAGACAAGCGACATATGGCGGAGGTTTCTCATTTGCTCTCATAGACAAGAAGAACAGAGACAATACCTGGAATAACCTTCCATCGCTGAAAGATGCAAAAGATACCGCCCTTGATTACATCTGACTCAATACCATGAAGGATTTCAAGAAATACATTTCCGAAGCGAAGGGTGTTTCCGAAGCGAAGGGACAGACTCCGTACACGGTCTGCGATCTTCTTGCCAACCCGAAGCCAACAAAGTTCATCGACCTGATCAAGCAGGAACTTCCCCATGAATCGGGAAGATGGGTCAAGGAGTTGGATAGGGTCAAGGAAGCGTTCTTCGATTGGTTCGAAGCGCAGGGTGGTCACAAGGCGAGAATGATCAAGGTGTTCTACGAACTCATGTCATGCAAGAACCGTGCGCCGTGGGCATCATGGAGCGGCAAGGCATATCGTGGCGTGATGCGAAGCACGAAAATCGTATCCAAGTACGACTTTACGGGAGAAGTCAAGAAGATCGGAAATATCGAATGGCTCATTGCAAAGGGAATATACAAGAGCCGGTATGAGGCGCAGTCATGGTCTGACGAATGGCGTACTGCACGGGAGTTCAGTTACAGCAACATGTCAGGAGTGGAAATCCCAATCGGCGTTATCTTTGAAGTCAACCTGAAGAGAACCGATACGCTCCTCAGTCCTGATGTAGTCAGGCAAATATCGATGTATGGCACGGGAGCAAAGAAGGAGCGTGAGGTGATCCGTGTCGGCAATGCCCCGCTTGATGTCACGGTATATGTAAATGTAGACAGCATCGCAGACAGCATCGTTACCAACTCATCAAACAAGCAATTCGGCAACAATGCAAGGATGTATGTCTACAATCGTGCGGTCAGCAAGATCGGCGTGAAGGGTGCGGATGCATTCGCCAAGACCAAGGAATTCGATAAGTTGGTGAAGGATTTCAAATGAAGACATTCTCGCAACTGTATTCTAAACTCAAGGAAGAGCGTGACTACAAGGCTGAGTACCGCAAGATGTACGGCGGCAACAATCCCACGCCCAAGCAGCGTCTTGCCATGAAGAAGAAGACCGCGAGGAAGCGTATCCTTCGTCAACTTGGACGCGAAGGAAAGTCAAACGATGGCAAAGAGATCGACCATAAGGATGGCAATGCACTCAACAACAAGAAGGGCAACATCCGCCTGATACCTCGTTACGAAAATCGTTCGAGAAATAATAACAAATGGAGAAAGAAATAATAATGCAGCCGTTTTCTACTCATAGTCTTCTTGCATCTTTGGACTATCGTCCCGTCAAGAAGAAAAAGTTGATCTACTCCTTCTACGATCTTGAAGAAGGGATGATGACTCGCATGCCGAAGTTGTCATATGGTGTGAACCCAACCAATGGAATCTCCGTTATCACGATCCTTCCCGATGGCAAGGAGACACGCAACACCGCAAACGAAGGCGACATTATCATGTGCGGCATAAGCGACGAGAAGTATGTAGTGAGGGCAGAGAAATTTCCGAAATTGTATGTTGGAAATATTGGCGGAAAGGTGCATCCAGAACAGGGAGACCGAATGGTTGCCCGTTATGATGGGCAAGCCGCCGTTACTTTCCGCGCTCCTTGGGGAGAGGACATGATTCTCAAGAAGGGGGATTATGTTGTGCGCGAGAAGGATGGCAGCGGATTTTATCGCATTGCCAAGGCAGAGTTTGAGAAGACATACAATTCGATTCCTAAATAAATTTTCGAGGACAAACCATGGAACTACCAAATAAAAACCCATTCAGAGATGACATGAACGCACCCCTCATTGATGCCATCAAGGACATCATGGAAGGAAAAATCAATGAAGAAAATTTGAACATTGGCACTCATAGGTTTCGCACAATTGCCGCTGCGAAGAAAAACGCAGGGGTCAAGGAAGAGGCGCAAGTAGAGTCTTACGGCAACCCCTTCACTCCTAGAGTTCCAGGAACATTCGCCGCCCCGAATTTCAGAGGAGGACTCAAGGCAGGCGATAAGGTCAGAGTACCGCACAAGGGCAAGATGGTCAGCGGCAAGATCGTTCGCTATGATGACGGCGGCACAGACAAGGCACGGCAGCATGGCGGTGGTTACATTGTCGATATCGGTGAGCCTGCAAGCATCCTCGTCCCCAAGCAGAATGTGCGAAAGGAAGAGGTAGGGATCGAAGAAGTCTACGATGGTGCAAAGAGCCGTGCGGCAATGCAGTCAAACATAAAGAAAGCACCCACACCAAAAGACAAAGAAGAATTGGTCAAGTTGGATAATGCGATAAAAAAGAGTCCAAAGGTTTATGGTATTTCTATGGATGCTTTGGGAGACCTTGCTCCTGACGAAACTCCGTCACGCAAAAAACTGACTCCTATGGCTGCAAGAGCAGCAGATGGTTATGATGCCAAAAATACAGATCGTAGTGTAAGTTTGGGAATCATCAGCAAGATCAACAAGCGCATAAAGGAAGAGGTAGGGATCGAAGAGGCTGTTGATGCAAAGCAGGCTGAGATTGACGCAAAGATTCGTAAAGTAAACGCTGCTGACGCTGTTGCAAAAATTAAAGAAATCGTAAATTCCTACGATAAGCAAACAAAACGAATGATTATTGCGGGCATGAAATCAATTAAAGAGTCTGTAAAGGATGCATATGCTGAGGTCACGGAGGATGAGATCATATCTGAGGACGAGTGGGGCGGTGGCTTTGAAACATCCCGTGAGGCACAGGCAGGAGTTCAGGCAGCAATGAAAGCCGATGCTAAGAAGCGTCAAATGCTGATTATCAGCGCATTGCAACAGGTGATCGATGGCAAGATGTCTAAGGCAGCATTCAAGAAGTTGACAGGACATTCCTATGATGAGATGATGACACTTCCCTTCTATTCGAAGAAAGTGAAGATGAAGAAGGAAGAAGTGGAGAATCTTGATGAAAGTGCAACCAAAGCAGCAATCGAAGACTTCATGTACGACACGCTGACCAAGGCTGCAATTGCAGAACTCAAGCCAATCGTCAAAAGCAAGACCAGCGACAGGATGAAGAAGATCGAAGCCGTGCTGAAGAAGCACAAGATCCCGACCACATCTCCGATTGGCGGAAAGTCGGCACAATTGGTTGCGGATTTCTTCGACTCCTTCCATGGTGAATCGGTTGATGAAGCATATGCTCGTCCCAACGAGAAGCCCATCGGTGCCTTCACTCTAGCGGGAGCAACCAAGTTCTCCAATTCGGCTCAAGGAAGATTTGAGTATCGCATCTCGGAGGACTCATGGGGCAAGAGCCACGGTCTTCCGCACGAAGTCTGCGTATCCTCAAAGGATCCGACAGGCAAACAGAATTGGAGAGCAGCCAATGTCAAAGGAACTGTCTGCATCATCGCACTTGACGAGGATGCCGAAGGCAAGCCCGTGTTGGAGAAGTGGGCGATCCGCAACCATGTCAAGTATGTGAAGGCTGAGGAAACCGATCAGGAAGGTGAAGTGATCAAAGAGCAGGATCGTGCCGCTGTGCAGGGATCGAAGTCCTCGTTCAAGGAAGCAATATGATGAATATCGTGTATCCTGCCGATGATTTACTGAGACTGATTTAAAGCCAAAAGTTAAAAAGAAAATACCGAGAAATGAGATTGACACGGGTACAAGCCCGTGTTATTCTTCTTTCAATATGAAGACTGACTGGAATACCAAGTTAATCGACAACTATCCGCTTGCCTTCAGGAATAATCCCGATTGGATATATGCAAATATCGAGTGTGATTCAGGATGGTTAACAATTCTTGAACGACTTTTTGATTCAATTGAGTCATATTTGCAAACACAGAAGAAAAATTCAGCAATCAGGAAGAAATTCAAGTTTGAGCAAATTAAAGAAAAATTTGCAGGGCTGCGGGTATATGTCTCGAATGCAGATGAAAAAATCTACGACATGATCGTGAATACAGAACACGATTCACAATTGATCTGTGAGTGTTGTAGTCTTGCGGGAACGCTTTGCAAGCGCGGAGGAAGATTCAAGACCCTGTGTAGCGATTGTAGATTGATTAAGGAATACTCAATTGTGGAGAACAAAAGTGACACAAATCAATAAGTCAAATGCGTTGATGGTGAGCAGAGTGGTGACTGGAATTGTGCTGTTGATGATGATTGCATATCCAGTGTTGGTCGTGTATTTGCTGTCAACGAAAGCCGAGTCTTGGGATGTGTTTGAATGGATGATCTTTTGTGCTGTGATTGCACAAGCAATCATATGCATGTTGGCTTGCAAGACGATGCGAATACTGCAACATGTTTTTAAAGGAGAAGAAATCCAATGAAAAACGAGTCATCGGACGAAAAAATTCGTACAACATTGGAGACCGTCAATGCGCGACATGGCAACACCCTCAAGAAACTAGCAGAATCCGAAACACAAGACAGAGAATCAAAAGTTGAGGAGGCGTTTCATTCAATGGCCGATTTGATTGAGGAATGTGACGAATCTAGAAAAGAATTTGATCGACATGTAGAGGAGTGGTGGCAAACTCTGTCATATGAAGATAGGCTTCGTGCATTTTACTCCGTATGCAAGAGAATCCACAAGGGAGATTTGGTAGATCAAGGTTCATATCGCCATGTCTTGTACGATGTGTTTAACTTTAGTTTTGATTCTTATTCAATCGGCATGCAATGCGGATATCTTGACATACACAACAGCATTGTTGCCAAGTCTGAAAAGGAAGAATAAATACTTCGGAACCTCCCTCTCGTCACTAGGTCACCATGCCACACGCAGTATTGGCGAGAGGGAGTTCCAAGTTTTCAGGAACACAGATGACACAGACGAACACAGATATACTCCTGCGGCTCAATGATCTTGCAAACAAGTGGAATTGGGCAAACCCCGAGGTAGCAGCAACATGCAGGGATGCGATCCTTGAAATCAGAATGCTTAGACACATCAAGGAAGTTATTGATATTCAAACGAAGATCAACATGTCCAATCAAGAACTAGGATGGGGGAAAGGCAAGGATGAGTGACCAATATAAAACAAATGGAATGGATCTTTGTCGTTGGAAAGAAGTGATGAATGATGAGTCAAAGCGGTTGACAAACGAAGAAATATCTAAGGGATGGCACTTCTGTTATGAGTTTGATGGACTTCTTGTCGGTCCTGCTGAGGGCGATGGTGGTGAATGGGCATGCTGCTCTTGTTTTACACAGGAAGAAAAGGATGCCTTTTTAGCAAAGGCTAAATCGAATGAATCATAAACACTTTCATGCAGAAAAAAGAATTCATTCGCACATTGCATTACAAGATCGATGATGGCATAAGTGCAACATTGGCTGCACACATCATGATCAAGGAATCAAATAAAGCGAAAGATGATGGGTGGCGAGAAATAACCATGAAGATTCAAACTCTTCCAAACCGATTTACGATAGAACTTTATGGTGTAAAATAACAACCCCCGCGAACGGGGGTTGTTAGTTTATTCGGAGCATTTAAGTAGATGGTGGTGAAGAGGGAGCGGTTTGTGGCTTCTTCTTCTTTTTCTTTTGATTTGACTTTATTGGCGATCCAACAAAATATCCACAATTGTCGCATTGTTTAACTGACTTCTTTGCTATTAGTTCGCGCCATCCCCATGCAATTACGAGAAAAAGAATAGGAATATACCAAAGAATCCACGAATATCCAGATGTGGAATGCAACTGACCACTATTGATTCCATCTTTAATTTTTAGAATCATTGCGCTATCGCCGGTTGTATCCGGAATAATCTTTGGTTGTGTATCACATGCTGCAAGAACCAATGCAAGCATCATTGATGTCAGAATTGAGATTTTGTTCATGGTAATCCTCATGATTTGTTGGACGCTGCTGCGCTACCGAAATAGAAACCTATGACGCTGACCAGTATCTGCCTGTTTTCTGAGGTGTACAGGAATCCGTTCACTTGTACAAAGAATTTCTTTGCATATGATGGGAATAGACCAAACAGTCCTTCGGGATTGGTTTGGTCTACCTCTATGAAGGTAGGAACTCCGAAGAATGGCAGTATAAATGGTGCAAGCAAAGTTGAAAACAATACAGCGAGAACTATTAGTTGGCGAATGCCTCTACCCACATCGATAGGCACTCTCTCTGCTGCTTTGTTTTGATTTTCTGTGGTGCGGGCGTTGGCTTCCATGAGTCGCTGAAACATCTCTTTTTGATCTTGGCTCTTTTGTGCCATGTATCTGAAGATGAAGCCGACTGCACTTCCACCGATCAAAGATAAAAATTCCGGAGTAAGAAAGCCCATAGGTGCCTCCATGGCGATGATTCTTTACATTTTCTAAAATATCAATGGTATTTAGGGTGGTTTGGTTTTTGGAAGATAATCTTGAAATTGCTAAATACACAGCATGAAATCATACAAACAACTCAAAGAAGAGATAATTGGACGAGTACAGATTCAATATGATTCTGTCAACGGATACGGCAAACCAATAAAGGTCATAGCCACAGTCCCTCCGATGACAGAACCAGCAATAGACAACAAGTATGAACTTGTTCGTTACTTGGAAAAATACATCAAGAAGATGAAAACCAACGGAGTTATCAAAGGGAAGTATGAAATTGTGCATCCTCATGAACCAAATTGGAGAAAGAGTGGAAAGAATGGGTAGAGAAAGAAGCGGCAAAACAACCATGATAAAAGGCGGAAGAAAGCAAAAAACAAACCGAGGTATGGAGTTTTCAAGGCAAGGTCTTCCTAAAATATACGGACCCGCACAAGGCAAGATTAGCGAAGAAATTCGATCTTGTTTTTTGACTAAAAAGAATTGATCAACGATGAAAAACTACCATCAACTCATCGAACAATTGAATTATTTGCTGAAAGAGTATCCTGCCATAGCCGTGGATGCAATGCCCAATCTTTTTGGATTCAGCAAGTCTCAATTTGAGATGAAGATTCGTCAACTCATTCAGAAAATGGGATTTGAAAAAGGCATCAATCGGATGGAAATAACTCCAAACGGAAAGATGATGCTTTACTTTGCAAATGCTACAAAGGCAAGGGATTTCGTAATCACCTTCAACGGAATGGTTCGTCGTATATCAAAGAAGGGCAATGCACATCCAGCACAACTGACCACGGCATTCGACAAGAACAAGGCAGCAGGAAGCAATGCCCTTGTTGTAATTGATTTCAATGCACTCAAGGCAGAATCTGTAGATGTTTCTTCCGATTTGCTTGAAATGATCGAATGCCTGCACAATTCAATAGGTAGTTGAATGTATTACTCAGAATTAAAAGCCAAATTGACGGAAGGCATGACAACGGCTGTCATGAGTTATGGGTTTGACTTTCAAGTAGATACAGTCGATGGCGTAGACAATCAAGGTGATAATCTGAAGGTGATCGGAACAGAGCGTATTGATAATCATGAAAATTATTGGGAAAAGCACGAAATGCTTCCGTGGGAAATAAAGAATGCACTTGCTGCCAAGCAAAGAAGGGATAATGTTCTTCTTTGGCTTAAAGCCGCAGCAGGAAATAATTTACAATCTGTAAAGAACGATAGTCTTCCTGATGTTCCTTCCTGGCAGAAGGTCAAGTTTAAAACTTGATCTATCCTCCTCTTTCTGCTACCCTTCTCCCCTACATATCTGTCCCTACCTATTGTGGGTAGGGCTTGTTACAAAGGAGAAATGATGAAGAGACTACTTTCTTACGCTACGGCAATCATTGCCGCTCTAACGCTCGGACAGTTTGCAGTTGCACAGGCTGCTGCGCCCGCTGACCCTGCACCGCTCTTTGCTGTCAACAACTGGTACTTCAACGAGAATGTACAGTTGAACACTTTCAATGGAAACGGCACTACGCTTGTCGGCCTGAATCAGAATCTCGGATTCAACCTCACCAAGGATGTTGTCATTGACCTGAATATCCCCGTGTATACGCAGGATGACCACACCTCGGTCAGCAACATTGACCTCGGTGGCAAGTGGGGCAACCTGTTCGGTGGCAAGAACAGCGTAATCGGTGATTGGAACATCGATGTCGGTGGAGGCATCTACATTCCCGTTGGTACAGAGTATTTCCGCAACGCGAATGTGAACCCCTATCTCAACGCCAATTTCAACTGCGATCTGTGGGTTCTTGACTTCGCACAGAGCGTTGATTACCGCTTTGTTGGTGGGGATTCGTATATCACTTGGCTTGGTGCAAAGACCGATTCCGATGTGATGACGCTTGTTACCGATCTTTCTTACGCTTGGAATTCGTGGAATTTTGGGCTACAGTTCGATCAATTGTATTATGTGAATGTCGGTGAGTATCAGTTGTTCCTTGGTCCGGTCGCCTCTTGGGCCGTTGCATCGAATGTAAGCCTGAACGCAAGCGTTCTGATTCCTGTTGCTCAGGAAGTCGTGACTGCGGAAGCAAATGCCGTGGTCAAGGCAGGAATTGATATTAAGTTCTGATTTCAACAATTCGCTACTTCGAACAGCGGGGAGCCGAAAGGCTCCCTGTTGTTTTTATAGATACTGTGCATGATCAATTTCAAGACTTATATTTCCGAAGGCTACAATGGTGACGGAGACTGCATGGAAACCGCAGTCAATCTCATGATGCGCTACAATTCTTCTTTCTTTGGAAAGCAGTTGAAAGCCAAAGACCCAAAGGGAACGGTCTTGGTTCATGCATTGGTTCGCGGACAGGGGGCGGTGAAGGGCAAGAGATTTCCTCATGCATGGGTTGAGGACGGGGATATGGTGATCGATCAGTCCAACGGAAACGACATTCGCATGGACAAAAGAGCCTATTATGCAATTGGCGGAATCAAGCCAAATGAGAAGGGTGCGTATTTCAAGTACACCTACAGAGAGATGGTCAAAAAGTTGAAGTCAACAGGTCACTATGGGCATTGGGATTTGGATGTTAATCTTGAAGAGACCATCGGAATAGACTCCCTGAAGAAAGTCGGTCGGCAGAAGAAGAGAGTGAATCCAAAGTTGTTGGTTGCATTGGATGAGGCAATCGTGTCGGGCATCGGCGGCGGAATACGCAGGGCAATGGCGGCAGCGGACACAGGCACACGGGTTTCTTGGTCTGCGCTGAAGAGCCTTGAGAGTATGCTTGATGCAATGTTTGCTTCTGCAAAACTTGACATTGCATTCACGAAGCATTTCTGGGAGCGCATCAACGGGTCACGCGGCTACGGCGGTACTGTCAGCGTTGCTGAGATACAGGATGCATTCAACAAGACTTATCGGAAGTACGCACAAGAGATTCAGAAACATCCTGTAAATTGGAAGGCAGTTATCAACGATGTTTCCAAGAATCTAAACATGCCGTTCGTTTTAGATTGGGATAGGAACAAAAAGAGCATGATTATTCAGACTGCCATGAAGAAGCCCGATTTCAAAAGCCCCGATCCAAAACTCAAGGTCTGATAACTTACAAGGTGTTTACATGGGGGTTGACGGCGGGGGAAGGATATGCTAAAATTGGTGTGTCAAAGGAGAGACCCAAGCGATGACCACCACAGCCCTCCAAGCCTCCCTCCCGCCCTTGCCGTGGGACTTGACCACCTTCCCCGTGCCGACACTCACCGTGCCGACACAGACGGCAGGAGTCGGAACGGATTACTACAGCGATCCGTACAGTCTTAGGTTTTCCCCTGCGGAGCGAGTCGTGCAGTTCCTCACGGCTTGGAAGGAAGTCTATTCCGTGACGCTTGAGGTTCGCAGCGAGGTGATGCGTCCGGTATCCTCTGACTACGATCCCTATCCGATTGCGAACATTGTGCTGTCGGTCGTTGGACGGCACAACGATGGCAAGGTTGAGAAGAGCGGGTATCCGCTTGCCACTCTTTCGGCGGCAAAGTATCCCGATACGGAAATGGTCAAGGTTCTGCGGGAGCGGATGGAATCGGTGATGCAAGCCGACAGCCAACTCTCTCGTTGGTGGAATCGACTGCTGACGGAGACCACGGTCGCAACGGATGCCGCGAAGGAACAGGCGCGGACGGATGTGATCCTCGCCCTGATCGAAGACGAGCGCGAACGGCTGAAGACGGCGATGTACGACAGCCCCCGCAAGGGTCAGACCACGAAGGTCGTGCGCGGTCGCAAGATTCCCATCGGCACCGAAGGCAAGTTGATTTGGGTCGGTCAGACCAAGTTCGGCAAGCGGGTCGGCATCAAGGATGCGACCGAGACCGTGCATTGGACGGCGTGGGGGAACATTGAGTTCACCGATCCCGTGGACGAGGCCACCGTGCTTGCCAATGCCAAGAAGCGGTACACCGAGACCTACGCAGCGGTGTTCGGCGCACCCCGCACCTGACATACTCAATTCCGTTTCAAGCCTCGCCACTATGCGAGGCTTTGCTACATACATGCATATGAAAGACTTGAATCTCATCTTTGAAGAAACCGGAGTGACCGTTGTCGGTGGTCGGATTGAGATACTGGTTCCTGCAATTACCATGGTATTGTTCCCTAGAGGAAGCGCAATGACTCGCTCTAATGGAGAGAAATTGTATGTTGTTTCCTATGGAGAAAAGTTTAGAAAAGACGGTATGCTTTTCGTCAAGATGATTCTCGACAAGAATCCGTATTGACACTTGACAAACTCAGCATCGACTGTATACTTTCGGCAGATGATGCAAAAGAAGACAGAAATAATCGAACTTGATCTTGATGACAAGACCCTTGCGGGTATTGCTCTGTATGCACATGAGCGAGACATCACGGTCAACGATGCAATTTGTTTGCTTCTTGAAGAATACATCTTTATCAATCATGCGATTGATAATAAAAGTGGTACAACTAAGAAACCAAAGAAAACAAGGATGAGTACGACGGGGACGACGGGGACAGCGTCCCGTCGCAAGCAGAGTAAGGCGCGGTAGCCCAACGGCAGGAGGCGGGACACTCAAAATGTCTACAGTGCTGGTTCGAATCCAGTCCGCGCTATTTACAATTGAATATTTTGCGGATGTAACTCAATGGCAGAGTGCCACCCTTCCAAGATGGCTGTTGTGGGTTCGACTCCCATCATCCGCTTTTCGCGTATTTAAGCAGCAGGGGATAAACCGCTAGGCTAACTAGGATCGTTGGGCGCGACTGACGATTGAAAAGAGGTGCAAGTCCTCCGATACGCATTTGATGGCTCGTAGCACAACGGTAGTGCGATCCGCTGTTAACGGATAGGTTGAAGGTTCGAATCCTTCCGAGCCAGTTCTCTTCCATGCCATGTTTGCAAAACGCGAGATTTCAATAAATACCCTGTGACAAGAGCCTATATGTGAAAGGAGGCTCCGCATGGGGAAGAATAATCAAAGGATGGCTGCGTTTGCAGTCAGTCTCGCCTCGCTAGGGCTGGTATCCTGCATGGGTATCAGCCCTTCGGCTTTTTACGAACAGCAAGAAGTGCAAAGATATCAAGTTATTGATCACGCGCTGCAAGCGAATGTCATGATCTTCTACGGAAAGCAGGGAGGATCGGGAGTTCTGTATTCAAAAAATGGAAAGCAGTATGTGCTTACAGCAGCGCATAATTTGCTGGATCCCGTGGACGAAGATTGCTTGATAGCAAACAGCATCACGCATGGGACACAGAAGGCTATAGTAATTGGAGTAAGTCAAGTCAACAACATAGACTTTTCTGCGTCAGGAAAATGCGTGTTCATTGACACGATGGTGGATTTTGCAATACTTGAATTGGAGGGAACAAACCATGAAATCAAGAATTCGGAGTTTCATTTTGGCGACACTCGCATCGGTGACAGAGTTTTTACGGTTGGCAATTCTGCGCTTGACATCAACACGGTCGCAACAGGAATCGTGCAACACGGCAAACGCATGTCCATGCACGGTGACGGTCAAGTTGAATACATTCAAACGGACTGCGCGGGAGGAGTAGGGTTGAGTGGAGGCGGTCTGTACAGGGAGATAGACGGCAAGTGCATAGGAATCGTGGTCATGAAAAATGAGAGAAGTCAATCGCTATATGCCGTGCCAATTAAAAAGATTCGTGAGGTGATCGGAAATTCAGAAAGGAAGGATGTATGCCCATGAACAATACCAAAATAAACAAAGTACTGGTAGCCATGTGCGGTTTTTTAATTGGCATCATTTTGGCGAGGTCTTTGAGTCTTTGAGTGCTTGACTTTCGGGCAGAAACGGTTATACTGTTTCCAAACCCCGAAAGGATTACACCATGAAGATCAGCCAAGACACGCTTTCCATCCTGAAGAATTTCAGCACAATCAACAGCAATCTGCTTGTCAAGCCAGGCAAGACAATCACCACCATTAGCCCAACCAAGAACATTCTTGCAGAGGCATCGGTCGCTGAAACATTCGATGTCGAATTTGGCATTTGGGATCTCTCCAAGTTTCTCGCAACGATCAGTCTGTTCAAGGAACCGGAGTTTGAGTTTAACGAGGATCATGTTGAGATTTCATCCGAAGGAAGCAGGGCATCGATCAAGTACTATTACAGCGAACCGGAACTCCTTGTCAAGGCAGACAAGAAGTTGAAGATGCCACCGACATCCGTTAATTTCACGCTAACAAGCAAGGACTACGGCGAGTTACAGAAGGCAGCGTCTGTACTTCAGGCTCCCGATCTTGCGCTTGAGTCCACAGACGAGGATCATATGGTGCTGCGCGTATTTGATCGCAAGGACTCCACAAGCCACTCCTACAGCATCGATGTCGGGGAGAACAAGAGCGGAGCATCGTTCTCGTTCCTCTTCAAGACAGAGAATCTGAAGATGATTCCTGGCACCTACGAGGTCGGCATCAGCGACAAGAAGGTCAGTCAGTTTAAGAATGCAAACGGCATCACCTATTGGATTTCTCTTGAAGCAGACAGCGTATTCGAGGGTTCCAACAGTAAGGTAGCCAATGTCGCTTCTCGTTGAGAAATATAGACCGAACAAAATTTCTGATTGCGTTCTTCCCACAAGCATCAAGAAGATGTTTGAGGATATCGCCAAGACTGGCGATGTTCCCAATCTAATTCTTAACGGTGGGGCGGGTTGTGGTAAGACTACGGTAGCCAAGGCACTATGCAACGAATTAGGTATTGATTACCTGTTCGTCAATGCAAGTGAGGACAGCGGCATCGATGTGTTGCGGACACGCATCCGCAACTTTGCATCGACCGTTGCCCTTGGTGGGGGGAAAAAGGTTGTCATCCTTGATGAGGCTGACTATCTCAATCCGCAGTCCACACAACCCGCCCTACGGGGGTTCATCGAAGAGTTTGCGGTGAACTGTCGGTTTATCATGACTTGCAATTTCAAGAGCAGAATCATCGAACCGCTGCATTCTCGCTGCACGGTGATCGATTTTAAGATTCCCGCCAAGGAGAAGCCATTACTTGCTCAGGAGTTCCTGACTCGTGCGAAGTTCGTTATGGACAGCGAGGGAATCGAATACGATGAGAAGGCTGTAGCCCAACTCATCGTCAAGAACTTTCCTGACTTCCGCAAGGTACTGAACCTCATTCAGCGTTACTCTGTTTCAGGCGCAATCGACAGCGGTATCCTTACAACATCGTCCGACATCACGGTGAAGAGCCTGATTGATGCGATGAAGAAGAAGGATTTCAACTCAATCCGTAAGTGGGCAGTTGATAATACCGACAAAGAAATGGCAAGTATCTTTAGAAAGATATACGATGCCTTGCAGGACAATGTAGAAGCAGCATCAATTCCACAGGCTATTCTTATCATTTCGGAATATCAGTACAAGTCTGCATTTGTTGCCGATCAGGAAATCAATTTGGTCGCTTGTTGCTTGATGCTTGCATCGGATTGTTCGTTCAAAAACTAAATACGAGAAAAGGAGGCTTTGTATGGACAAGAAAATTCCTAGCCTCAATGATCTGTCGATAACCATTCACTTGATCAATAAAAAGTACAAGATCAAGGAATTCATCGAAGAGTATCGTTCTCGCATTTCCGAAGTGAATGAAACCCTGCGAAAAGAACTTGTTACGGTGGATGGATTAACCAATCCAGTTCAAAAAGTGATACAGATCAGTCAGGATCTTACGAATCAGGAACTAGACGAGACTGTTGAAATCGTTGAAAAACTTTCGAGTAAGTATAACTATGAGAATTATCTTGAGGAATGCGAAACTGCAAGAAAGGCATTTATCAACGAAAGAAACGACTATTTTGCAATCAAAGCAACAAAGAGTCAAGCAAAGATTGTGGATGAAATAACCACACTATTTGAACTTGCAGGGGCATCCGAACTTATGTTCTCAAGATGGATCGACACACTAATTGAAAAAATTAGTCCAAAGACATTGGAAATAGAGTACGAGGATTTGGACGGCAAAAGAAAGAAGATGGTGGTCAAGCACCGAGTTACATCAATGGCCGATGAGTATGTTGAAGCACCATTGATTGACAGGTATCATGGCATCAATGCATATGATGCATTCTTGCTTCATTCTTTCTTTGATGTGCAGAATAATCGTTGGAGTTATGTTCCGGTAAGATTGATCATATCGATCAAAGCAGATGAAGAAATTGAAGACTTGTCGGGAATTGATGATGAGAAGTAAAAATGAATCCATTTGAGTTTGTAAAAAGCATTAACGAAAAAACGGGAAACTTGATTGCTAACGATCAGGACATGGAGCGGCAATATATGCCGTTTCTTGTCAATCGCGGGCTTTCGTTTACTGCCGACACAATTCTTGCAGCAAATGAAATGAATTCGGTGCCATTTCTTGACAAGAAATTGCAATATGATTATCTGTATTCAACGGTTCGCAAGAAGAAGCGGTATTCTAAATGGATTAAGGCAGAGCAGAACGAATTAGAAGACATTATCATTGAATATTATGGCGTAAGCCGCAAGCGAGCCTGCGAATATCTGTTGATGCTTCAACAGCAAGATATCCAAGAAATCAAGGCAAAATTAAACAAAGGTGGGATCGGAAAGTCTTAAATTCTTCCAAGACTAAATATCTTCTGACATGGGCTTCAGGAGAATCGTCATGGATTTATCAAAATTTGTTGAAGTAACTCTACCGCAGCAAGAGAACTTCTTAAAAGTAAAAGAAACGCTGACGCGAATTGGTATATCTTCAAAGACAGAAAATAAACTGTATCAGTCGTGTCACATCCTTCACAAGCGAGGAAAGTATTACATTGTTCATTTCAAGGAATTGTTCATGCTTGATGGCATGCCTGTAACATTTCCTGAGAGCGACATCGCAAGAAGAAACACGATTGCAAACCTTCTTGCTGAATGGGGGCTTGTGGCTCTTGTTGAGCCAACAAAGAGCAAGGAGCCTGTCGTTCCTGTTTCATATTTGAAAATTCTTCCTCATGGTGAAAAGCAGAATTGGGAACTTGTTCCGAAGTATAACATCGGTCGAAAAAACACGCCAAAACTGCTTGACTGATACGCATTTGTGCGTTATACTTCTTCGTTATGAACCTAAAGTGTAGAACACTATATCCCGATGTTCCCGAACCTTGCTTTGCATCCGAGCAGTCGGCATGTTTCGATCTGCGGGCGCATTTTCCTCCCAATGCAACTAGAATTGAAGGATACAATGCAGATTCGCAAAAGGTTGCTACTCCTGTCATCAAAGGAGATGATGGCAAGTTCACTACATTAATTCATCCAGGAGAACGAATGATGATTCCAACAGGCATCATCTTTGACATTCCTGTTGGTTATTCCATTCGCATTCACGCACGATCAGGTCTTGCCCTCAAGGCAGGACTAGTGATGGCAAATGCCGAAGGCGTTATTGATTCCGATTACACGGAAGAGACAAAGATCATTGTATTGAACATCAGCAACATTCCAATCAAAATCAATCACGGTGATCGCATTGCTCAAGCCGAGATGGTTCCCGTCCTTTCATATCACCTCATGACCACCGATGAGGACATCTCTCAAAAGACGAGCAGAGCGGGTGGCTTTGGCTCAACAGGAATAGCATGATGAATCGCGAACAACTACTCAAGACACACGAAACGCTCTGCGACAAGTCTCGTAGCCTCATGCGTAAGAAGAACGCAGACTACGCAGGACATCAGGGGGTAGAACCGTTCGCAAATTTTACCCGCGTAGAATCGATGGGAATCTGTAAGACCGAATCGGGAATGCTTGTTCGCATGACCGACAAGATGAGCAGACTATCATCTTTCATGGAGGCTGGTAAGTTCGAAGTCAAGGACGAATCTCTTGAAGATACGATTCTTGACATGATCAATTATTCGGTCCTTCTCTATGCCTATGTGACCGATAAGAAGAATTCTGCAAAAAATTCATGCTGTGGCAACAAGGTTGTCGATGAAGATAAGGGGCAAGTGCAGTTTCTTCAGGAATCCCCAAAGAAGGGAAAGTTCAGTAATGAGTACATCCAAGAATGGTTTCACAGCAATGATGATTGTGGTTCTTTCAGCAACAGCCGTGTTGACAATGGGAGCAAGCAGTCCCCAATCGACTCGCTACGCGAAACTCTTGGAAGCAATTCGACAGGTAGAATCTCGGGGTAATCCAAATGCGGTTGGCGACAACGGCAAGGCAATTGGTTCGTATCAGATTTGGCGAACCTATTGGCAAGATGCAGTTGAGCATGACAAGAGCATCGGTGGTGTGTACGAGAATTGCAAAAATGATGCGTATGCCAAGCGCATTATTCTTGCTTATTGGGATCGTTATGCTCCCAAAGATGCCACAGATGAGCAATTGGCTCGGATTCATAACGGCGGGCCAAAGGGTCATCTCCGCAGCGGAACTTTGAAGTATTGGACAAAGGTCAAGAAAGAATTTAAATGAGCAAGTTCAGGGCAATCGGCAAGTGGGTCGCGGTGCAGACTGAAGGTCTAGGCAAAGAGAAGACTACGGAGTCCGGCATCATCTACAAGGAAAAGATCACCAATCCAAACATTTGGAGCAAGGTCGTAGCCATCGGAGACAAGATTACCGAGGACATCAAGATTGGCGACATGGTGCTTTGGGACTTGACGAAGGGCAAGGGTCGCGGGTATGCTAGCATGGATTTGATCCATCAGGATAACATCCTAGCCGTAGAAAGAGAGCAATGAGCAAGCCATTTGGATACTCGTATTACCTTGATATGTACAACTGCCGCATCGGTGCAGCCGATGATTTGGAGTTGCACTACCGCTTTCTTGAGCGCGTGGTGGACAGGATCGGCATGACCCGCATGAGTCAGCCTGTGGTAATTCATGGTCCCACGAACCACGGCAAGGAAATCTACCCCGAGAAGGCAGGCGTGAGCGGGTGGGTTCCACTCATTGAGAGCGGAATTCAGATTCACTCAATGGAGCCAAAGCGGTTCATCACGCTTGATGTTTACTCCTGCAACAAGTTTGATCAGAGCGTTATTCGTGAATACGCTTGGGAGTGCTTTGGCTTTGAGCAGCACGAAGAGCATTTCTTCGTTCGTGGTATGGGTTACGGGGATATTTGATGAACACCCATAAAATAATTCTTGGAGACTGCATTGAGGGCATGAAGACGCTGCCCGATGGTTGCGTCAACACTTGCATCACATCGCCTCCCTACTTCGGACTCCGTTCATATGATGGTGGGGACAGCGAGATTGGTCAGGAGGACACCGTTGATGAGTATGTGCAAAAAATGGTGGAAGTGTTTCGCGAGGTGCGGCGCATCCTGCGTGATGACGGAACCCTGTGGCTGAACCTTGGCGACTCATACATGAGCGCAAAGAATTGCGCTCCTCCTCCGCAGACTATTGGTGGGCAAAGAGGAATGCCTTCAGACTTTGTTCCTGGCAACCGCAAAGATCAAAGGGGATTGAAGACGAAAGACCTGATTGGTATTCCTTGGCGTGTTGCGTTTGCCCTGCAAGCAGACGGATGGTGGTTGCGTCAAGATGTTGTTTGGTACAAGCCTAATCCCATGCCCGAGAGTGTCACCGACCGATGCACTCGTGCCCACGAATACATGTTTATGCTGTCCAAGAAGTCTCATTACTTCTACGACCATGAAGCCATCAAAGAAGCCGCAGTAAGTCCACCGCATGCTCCAGGCAACAAGAACCGAACTCAACCCGAAGACAAGGGAGCAAGAGACCCTGCACTGGAGCCTGAGCGTGTATGGGGCAGCGATGGAAAGAAGAACAAGCGTTCTGTATGGACAGTCAATACCAAAGGATACAAGGGAGCGCACTTCGCTGTGTATCCCGAAGAACTGATCACTCCATGCGTTCTTGCAGGATGCCCCGAGGACGGCACGGTGTTCGACCCGTTCACAGGCAGCGGCACGACTGCGGTAGTTGCATTGAAGCACGGAAGGAACTATATTGGCACGGAACTCAATCCTGACTATGTTCAGTTGGCAGAGAACAGAATCAAGGAAGATGTTCCCCAAACCCTGTCCGAATTCCTAGCGTGAAGCAATTCTACACCCACATCTTCATTCGCGGTGACAACATCCTGCACCGTGGCTATGACTCAAGTGGCAAGCGGGTGCATGAGAAGGTTCCGTATCAGCCTACACTGTTCATCCCCAACAAGACGGGAAACGCCAAGTGGCATACGCTTGACGGTCGCCCCGTGGACGAATTCAAGCCAGGCGGCATCAATGAGTGCCGTGAGTTCGTTGATCAATACCGTGATGTCGATGGTTTTGAGATCTACGGCAATACCGATTACATCTACCAATACATCGGTGACGAGTTTCAGGGTGAGATCGACTACGATCCTTCGCTGCTGCGCGTAGGCTACATCGACATCGAAACGGAATCGGAAGAGGGCTTCCCGCAAATCGACACGGCGAATGAGCGCATCAATGCGATCACGATCAAGTTACGCGAGAACACATTCGTGTTTGGCTTGGGTCAATTCAAGGTCGCGGACAAGGGTGTCAAGTGCTTCTGCTACGAGGAAGAGGAGCGGATGCTCCGTGACTTCATCGCCGCATGGGAAACCCTTGACTTGGACATCATCACGGGTTGGAATGTCAACTTCTTCGACATCCCCTACTTGGTGAATCGCATCACTCGTCTGTTGGGCGAGAAGGAAGCCATGCGGCTCTCCCCTTGGCGCATGATCAAGAGCAGGATCGTTGAGGTCATGGAGCGCAAGAACGAGGTCTATGATCTTGTGGGCATCGCCACCCTTGACTACTTTGACCTATATCGCAAGTTCACCTATGTCACGCAAGCCTCGTACAAGTTGGATCACATCGCATTTGTTGAGTTGGGCGACCGCAAGATCGCCTACGATGGCACGATGTCGGACTTCTATACCAATGACTTTCAGAAGTTCATTGAATACAACATTCACGATGTCAATCTCGTTGAGCGACTTGAGCAGAAACTGAAGTTGATGGAACTGGCACTCGCCCTTGCCTACAGCGCAAAGGTGAATCTGAACGATGTCTTCTCCCAAGTTCGCACATGGGATGCGATCATCTACCACGAACTCTGCAAGGACAAGGTTGCCATTCCCCTGAAGCGCGGAAGCATCGAAAAGGAAGACAAGTTCGAAGGTGCATATGTCAAGGAGCCGATTGTCGGCAAGCATGAGTGGGTCGTGTCCTTTGACTTGGACAGCCTCTACCCGCACCTCATCATGCAGTACAACTTGAGTCCCGAAACGAAGACCGCTGACGGAAAGCGAAACGCGCACACGGTCGATGTGTTCCTTTCAGGTGCGCGTGAAGGTACTCCTGCGGGTGCGTACATGGCTTGTATGCGGGCGCGAGACCTGTCCGTTGCCGCCAACTGCGTCACATTCCGAAGGGACACGGCAGGGGTGCTTCCTCGCCTGATGGACAAGATGTACCAAGAGCGCAAGATGTACAAGGGCAAGTTGCTTGAGGCAAAGCGATCCCTCAAGTCTCTTGGCGAGAATCCCGATCCCGCAGAGGTTGTCCGTCTGAAGAACGACATCTCAAAGTTCCACAACTTTCAGTTGGTTCGAAAGATTCAGTTGAACTCCGCATTCGGTGCTTGCGGCAACGAGTACTTCCGATATTACGATGAGGAGATCGCAGAAGCAATCACCGTGTCGGGTCAGTTGTCCATTCGTTGGATCGAAAACCATCTTAACGAGTTCCTGAACAAGAGCCTGAAGACTAAGGGCATTGACTTCGTTATCGCCTCCGACACGGACTCGGTGTATCTGCGCCTTGGTAAACTCGTTGAGATGGTGATGCCCAAGGAGACTGACAAGCATAAGATCACCAAGTTCCTCGACAAGTTCTGCAACGATGTCATTCAGCCGTTCATCGACAAGAAGTACAAGGAACTCGCGGAGCAACAGAACGCCTACAGCCAGAAGATGCACATGAAGCGCGAGGCAATCGCTTCGCAGGGCATCTGGACCGCCAAGAAGCGGTACATGCTGAATGTCTACATGGGCGAGGAGAATGTCCTCCTTGACAAGCCCGACCTGAAGATCATGGGCATCGAAACCTCCCGCTCCTCAACGCCACAGGTGATCCGCGATTCGCTGAAGGAGTGCATCCGCACCATCATGAACGGCACCGAAGAGGAGTTGATCGACTATGTTGCCGCATTCAGGGAGAGGTTCAAGAGCCTTCCCGTACAGGAAGCAGCGTCACCTCGTTCCTGCAAAAAGTTGTCCAAGTATCGGGATTCTGCCGCCATCTACAGAAAGTCAACGCCACAGTCGGTGAAGGCTGCGCTTATCTTCAATCATATGATCAAGGAGAAGGGTGTTGGCAAGAAGTATCCACTTATCATGGAAGGCGATAAGATCAAGTTCATTCCGCTAAAGACCCCAAATCCTATTCGTCAAACCGTCATTGGCTTTGCAACCGTCATCCCGCCAGAGTTGGGCTTAGACAAATACATAGACTATGACGCGCAGTTTGAAGTTAACTTCGTCAATCCCTTGAAGAAGATTCTTGACTGTATTGGTTGGCACATGGAGAAGGTAAGCACCTTGGAAGACCTATTCGCATGATCGACTCGTTTTTACGGCACAATCAAGAAAAGTATCTTGCAGAGTTTGCAAGTAAACTTCCAAGTGGCTACACACGAACGGATACGGGTGAAGTTGCTATTTTTCATCCAATAAAGATGAATAACAGCAAGCCATCGATCCTTGTTGCAACAGGATGGCATGGGGACGAGCAAGGAGCAACGCTTGGATTGATGGATTTCGTTGCCTATAGCGATTCCAAGTTCTTTGCAAATCATCTCAATATTTCATACATTCCACTCGCTTCCACATCCTCAAATTACATGGGAACGCGGGGAAATGAGCGAGGGCAAGATCCCAACGCAATCGGTTCAGAACATCAGAGAATGTTAAATAATGTCGGTGAGCCATCCTCCGAGATCCAAGGTTTGTTAGACAATTTAGATTTTGTCCTGCGTCTTGCAAGGAATGGCTATTACACTATGCACGAAGACCCAAGAGACATTGAGGGGGGAGCATATGTCTACTATGAGGGGGATGAGCAGGAATTCATGTACACCATTATTGAAGAATTGAAACAATGGATGGATGTCAGCGATGAACCTATCCTGCCAAAGCACAAAAAGGATTCGTTTGAGCATTTTCTGCATGAAAAACAAATTCCCGAAGTTATCTGTATTGAGACAAATGCAAATCCACAGATGCAGATTCCTGAAAAGATTCGTCGCATCGCCCACATGAACTGTCTTCGCGTTTATTGTCAGCATATTGTTGCATTGGGCATTCATTAACGCTATAATCTCCCTAACTACCATTGAGGTCTACACTATGAGCAACTTTCTGAAGAGCATTCTTAAGGATTCTGGCAACGAACACGCTTCTCTTGCAGTCGATGGGCTTGAAGCGGACATTTCGGGATTCGTTGACACGGGTTCCTATTCTTTCAATGCATTGCTGTCGGGGTCAATCCACGGCGGTATGCCAGACAACAAGATTCTTGGAATTGCGGGTGAGTCTGCAACGGGCAAGACATACTTTGCACTTGGCATCGCACGGCAGTTCTTGCAGGACAAGCCCGAAGGCGCAGTCCTCTACTTCGACTCCGAACAGGCAGTCACAAGCGACATGATCAACGAGCGTGGCTTGGATGCCAAGCGCGTTGCCGTCTTCCCGATTGCAACCGTTGAGCAGTTTCGCCATCAGTTGTTGCAGATTCTTGACAGTTACGGCAAGTTGGACAAGGCAAATCAGAAGCCGATGCTCATCGTTCTTGACTCGCTCGGTATGTTGTCCACAAGCAAGGAAATGAACGATGGTCTTGAGGGCAAGGAAGTCCGAGACATGACCCGTTCACAGGTCATCAAGTCTGTGTTCCGCACCGTGACCCTGAAGTTGGGTAAGTTCAACATTCCGCTGATCGTCACGAACCACACCTACGATGTAATCGGAGCCTATGTTCCTACCAAGGAGATGGGCGGCGGTACGGGTCTCAAGTATGCAGCAACGACCATTGTTTATCTCTCCAAGAAGAAGGAGAAGGTTGACAATGAGGTGGTCGGCAACATCGTGCATTGCAAGTTGTACAAGGGTCGCCTGACCCGTGAGAACAAGATGATTGACACGCTGCTGACCTTCGACAAGGGCTTGGACAAGTACTACGGTCTTGTTCCTCTTGCCATCAAGCACGGCATCTTCAAGAAGAGTTCCACGAAGATTGAACTGCCAGATGGCAAGACTGCGTTTGAGTCGCAGATCAACAAGAACCCCGAGAAGTACTTCACCGAAGATGTCCTGAAGGCGATTGATGCTGCTGCCTCTAAAGAATTCAAGTACGGCATGGAGGAGGTGGAAAGCGATGGAGAAGAGAAAGCCGACGAATGAGGTCATTCTGTCCGAGGCTTTCCCCTTCTTGAAGGACGAGCCATCCGAGAAGTATGACTTCATATACATCGATCCGCCGTACTACTGTCAGAGAAACTTCGGTGAGTTTCAGGACACATGGGAAAGCGTTGGTGATTACATGAGCATGTTGTCTCCATGCCTTGAGCATGCCCACCGAGTATTGAAGCCCGATGGAAACATCTGCGTCCATGTTGACTGGCATGCTTCTCACCATGTTCGGCTCGGTCTTGAGAAAGTGTTCGGTGAGGACAATTTCAGAAACGAGATAGTGTGGTGTTACAATTCGGGTGGCGCATCCAAGAGCCACTTTTCAAGAAAGCATGACAATCTATTTGTCTATGCCAAGGATTCAGAACGATGCAAGTTCAACCTCATGCGGGAGCCATACCCACGCAACTACGGTGATCGGGATGGTTTCCACCCCGAAGGAAGGATCATGAATGATTGGTGGCAGATTGGTATACTCTCCACCACCGCAAAGGAACGCAACGGCTACCCGACGCAGAAGCCGTTGGAACTGCTTGAACGGATCCTGAAGGCTTACACAAACGAGGGTGATGTCGTGCTTGACTTTTTCTGTGGATCAGGAACCACCGGTGAGGCGGCTAGGAGACTGAACAGAGGATTCGTTTTGGTTGACAAGAACCCAAAGGCTGTGGAGACAGCCAAGAAGCGGTTGCAGAATGTGGCAGTAGACTTGCTGTCCGTGATGGATGAAGAACTCGGCATATAGGAGAGAAGAAATGAAGAAGCGACTGCTGATTAAGTTCCCGTCCCGTTCAAGGCCGGGCCGGTTCATGGAGACATTTGGTCTCTACAAGAACATGCTTTCGGGGATGCACGATGTGCAGTTCGTACTGTCCTTTGACCACGATGATCCTACCATGAACAATAAGGGAATGCACAATTGGCTTTCCAAGCAAGGCGAGAATGTCAAGTGGTTCTACGGAAACTCCAACTCCAAGATTTCAGCCGTGAATGCGGACATGAATCGTGGATGGGACTACGATGTCTTGCTGCTTGCTTCTGATGACATGATCCCTGTGAAGGCGGGCTACGATGACATCATCATGAAGGATATGGCGGTTTGCTATCCTGACTTTGACGGGGTATTGCATTACAATGACGGAAAGCGGGGAGAAGCCCTGAACACCCTGTGCATCATGGGAAAGAAGTATTACGACCGCTTCGGATACATCTACCATCCATCCTACGCCAGCGTGTTCTGCGACAATGAGTTCACCGATGTCAGTCGATTGCTGCACAAGGTCACTTACATCGACAATGTGATCATTCGTCATTATTGGATGGAGTTGGGTGTCGATGCATTGTATGCACGAAATGAGCATCCATCCTTCTATTCAACCGATGGTCAAAATTATGCGAAGCGCAAAGAAAGGAACTTTGAAATCAATGCCGTTGCCGTCTAATGAAGTTTTGTTCAGCGTTCTGGTGCTTACCATTCCTAGCAGGGTGGAGAAGTATTGGATGCCACTTTATGCCCACTTGGAGAAGCAAATCTGTGACACAAAAGCAAAGGTAGAAGTACTGACCCTAGCCGACAACAAAGCAATGACAATTGGCGAAAAGCGTCAATCCTTGCTTGACATTTCCCGTGGTAGATGGATAGGATTCCTTGATGATGATGATTGGGTTTCCGATGACTACATTTCGTCTTTGGCAAAGGCTATGGAGGAAAAGCCAGCCGATGTCATTACATTTGATCAAGATTGCACGGTGAATGCCGACAAGTTCAAAGTGAACTTCAGGATTGGAAATCCCCATGAGCCGTATGTTCCCAACTCAGGAAAGGAACTGATAAAGAGACCCCCGTATCATATGTGTCTTTGGCATAAAAAGATTGCAAAGAATGTCAAGTTCCGCTCTTCTTCGTATGGCGAAGATCTTGATTGGATTTCCCGAATGATGCCCTATGTCACTTCAGAGACACACCTAGATAAAGTGCTGCATCATTATCGCTACAGCGATGCAACATCGGAGTCTATTCAATATGCAAATCAGAGGTAAAGTATGACAAAGCGCGATGTTGCCATTTCGGTAGAAGAAGCAATTCTGAATAAAGTCAATGAAACTTTGGCTAGTCGTAATGTTCCAGAGTTGCCGGAGAATGTCATCCACACAGATAACATCGGAGAAGTTATTGAAAAACTTTGCATTCTTCACATCAGAACTTGGTTCTTGGAGGATATGGTTGGGGTTGCAAAGACAGATGAAGAAGTCGCTGCTCTGAAGCGAAAGATCGACATTTGCTTCAAGCAGAAAAGACCACAGTACATTCAGGCAATCAACAGACTGATTGACGAGGCAATCGTCAATAACAAAAGCCTAGTTGAAGACTCCGTAAAAATCTATAAGGCTAATTAATCATGAACAAGCCCATCACTTTGGTAAAAGATACCATAGGTGAAGATGACATCTCTTCGCTTATAGATTGGTTGTCCACCAATCCTAGACTAACAAAAGGAACAAGGACTGTTCAGTTTGAACATGAATGGAGCAACTGGATGGGTTGCAAGTACTCGGTATTTGTAAACTCTGGCTCCTCTGCAAACCTCGCTATATTCTATGGTCTAATACTCTCGGGGCGAATGAGAAACAAGAAAGTAGTATTCTCGTGCCTATCATGGGTTACTACGGTATCTCCTGCAATTCAATTAGGATTGGAGCCTATCCTATGTGATACAGATAGGAACACTTTGGGAATTGATATCACCAAGTTTGAGGAGATCTGCAAGAGAGAGGCACCCGCAGCATTGATGGTAGTTCACGCTTTGGGGTTCCCAAATGATATGGTAAGACTACAAGAGATCTGCAAGAAATATGATGTGTTGCTGCTTGAGGATTCTTGCGAAAGCGTAGGCACTACCGTAAATGGAAAGAAGACAGGAAACATGAGTCTTGTCTCTTCCTTTAGTACATACTACGGTCATCATTTTTCCACAATTGAAGGTGGATTCATCTGCACAAACGACTATGATCTGTACAACATTTTCAAGAGCATTCGCTCCCACGGATGGTCTAGAGATTTGGACGAGGTTTCTAGAAGAGACCTTCAGTTGAAGTATGGTATAGACGATTTTAGAAACCTGTACACTTTCTATCATCCTGGTTTCAATCTGCGTTCTACAGATCTTCAGGCTATGATTGGTTCTCTACAGTTGAAGAAATTGGATCGCTTCTGCCAAAAGCGTTGGGAGAACCTGAAGTTATACGATAGCCTGATCAGAAATTCGTATTGGAAACTCAACATCACTCAATTTGAGTTTGTTTCCAACTTTGCATACCCTATCATCCATCCTCGCTCCGCAGAAATTGTGGAAAAGTTGGCAGAGAATTCGGTCGAATGCAGACCTCTGATTGCTGGAAATATTGCAAGACAGCCATTCTTCTATGAGAGGTATGGTACTAATGTTTTTGAGTTTGCAGACCTGATTCATGAGCATGGTCTTTACCTTCCAAACAATGCAAGCATGACAGAAGAAGAAGTTAGATTTGTGTGCAGCATTGTGAACCACGCAACAAAGGAGATTTGAGATGGCATCCCCGATTATCTTTATTCACACCCATCAGGGCATTGGAGATCACATGGTTGCCAATGGCTTGGTGCGTGAATTGACCGAAAGAGAAAACGCCACAATAACTTACCTTGCGGTCAAGAAAGAGAACTATAGCAGCGTATCGGCAATGTATGCAGACGACAGCAGAATTCAATGCTTGCCTATGGAAAACTGGTTTCATGGAGACCCACATCGCATTCCTATGGCGTTACCGCAAGTCAAGATTGCATCAAAAGTGTTCATAGTTGGTTTTGAAAAGTGCAGACAGGATTGGGATGTCTCCTTTTATGATTCTGTTGGTGTGCCTTTTGAAAAGAGATGGACTTCCTTTAAGTGCCATAGGAACAAGGAACGAGAAGCAAAACTAGAGTCGATTGTCAATCCAAACAAAGAGCCTTTTGTACTAATACATGATGAGCAGGCGTATGCCCCAACTAGATTTGAGTTCCGAACAAGAAATGATCTCAAGATCATTAGAGTGAAGAAGGTAGTTGCTTCGGATGGATGGACTGACAATCTGATTGATTGGTATGGGTTGTTGGAGAAGGCAACGGAAATCCATTGCATCAGCAGTTCTGTTATACATTTTGCCGCCTCTATTGGCAGAGAAGGGTTCTTCCACGATTTTGGAAGATGCGATGCATGGGGCGGAAGATTTGTGCTGCCCTCTTCGTGGAAAACTGTGGACGAAAGATGGAGATTGCGACCACATTGAGTAAGTAAGGAGTCAACCTATGGAAAACGCGACAATTGTTTACATGACCAGACGGAATGACTTGCCATTGTTCAGTTACAGCATCTATTTCCTGTATACCAACTTCAACAATCAGGCAAAGTATCCTGTTACTGTCTTTCACGATGACTTGACAAATCAAGACATCTCTGTTCTTCTTGGCAATTTGAGGAACGCTTTGGGATTTGTACCAAACCTCAAGTTTGAGAGAGTACAGTTTTCCTTACCATCAACTGTATCAGAGGATCCTTCTCTATACTCTCCACCCCTATCTCAATTTAGAATGGGATATCGTCATATGTGTAGATTCTACGCAGGGCAGATATTCAATCATCCCGCGTTAGAAAAATACAAGTGGTACATGAGACTTGATTCCGATTCTTTCATTCTATCCAAGGTAGAACTCGATCCATTTGCGGTGATGAAAGAAAATCAATATCAGTACGCTTTTATGGATCTGGTACACGATTCGGAATGGGCTTGTTTAGGTCTATGGGATACAACCAAGAAGTTCATCTCCGAAAACAAAGAAAGACTTATATGCTCCGACTTTGATTGGAATTTAGAACTGTACAATACTAACTTTGAAATAGTAGACATGGATTTCTTCCGATCAGAGGGCTACCAAGATTACTTTAGGTACTTGGACAACACAAACAATATCTTCTATCATAGATGGGGAGATCATGCGATTCGGTATCTTGGCATGAAAATGTTCATGGATCCGAATAGAGTTTGGGAAGTAAAGGACTTCTGCTATCAGCATGGAGGCGATGTCAAAAACGCCGAATTGATGAATATGAACTCCGTGAATTCAGAACCTGAGCCTTTTAAGACTGCTGCGATGTCTGCCTATAACAAGGTAGGAATGAGCAAGTGAATCTTGTCATAGGAAACACATCTCAACTCTCCTATTACTTTCCAGATGACTACACAAAAGTGTCATCAAGAGAGGTGGACATGGATTCCCTATGCACTACAAAATGGGACTCCGTATACATCTGTTTTGCAGAGCAAAGAACATATCTTGCTAACTCCACGGATGAAACAGTAAAGAACCTGTTTTGGGATACAAATGTTTCCAAGACACTAGCCATGATAGAGAGGCTAAAGTCTGTAAGCAAGAAGGTAGTGTATTACTCCACGGCAGAATTGTGGAACCGAACAAACGGCCCTGTCAATGTAACTGATGCGTTTTCTTACTACGAAAACAGTTATACAAGTTCAAAGCGACAGATTACCGACATACTGAAGGACAAAGATAAGTATCCAAATGTTTCGATCCTGTACCCATTCAATTTCAATGGAATTCATAGGAGTGAGAAGTATCTGATGGGCAAGATATTCTGGTCCATTCAAAACATGGAACGCATAACCATAGGAGATGTGTACTACTATCGTGAAATGTTGCATCCATCTATGATTGTAGACGCAAGTTTAAGATGCGATGCAGGCAAAGATGAGATCATTGGTTCTGGTAGATTGGTGTATGTTAGAGATTTCATACAGGCTCTCTACCGTAAATTTGGTTTGAGATACAACGATTTTGTAACCGAAGAGATAACATCAGAATCAATCTACAGGAAAAACATCTTCTATTCATCTATGAAGAACGATAAGTACAATGTAGACTCGCTGCTTGATATGACCGTCAGCGAATTGAGGAATGGAGAGATATTGTGATGCATTTGATATTGAAGTATCCGACTCGGCACCGTCCGATGAAGTTCATGGAAAATCTGAACGCTTACCTGAAGAAGGTATCGGGGAAGCACAAGGTCACGGTTGTGGTTACGATGGACATTGACGATTCATCAATGAATAACAATCCATTGCGTTACTACATGAACAGCAAGAATACGGGTGGGGATATCAGCGTTACCTTCTCCTATGGCAACAGCGAGGGTAAGATTGCTGCCATCAATCGCATGGTTCCGACAACCGATTGGGACATCATTGTCTCCACCGCAGATGACATGGAGCCTGTTGAAGATGGATGGGATGACATTATTGTTCAGGACATGATGCGTGAGTTTCCTGATTTGAATGGAGCCTTGAACTACAACAACGACCCTCGCCTTGAGGCAAAAGGCACAGAGGGCTTCAAGACACTTATCACTCTGCCCGTGATCGGTCGTAAGTTGTATGACCGCTTCGGCTATATCTATCATCCTGCCTACAAGTCGGAGTGGTGCGACAACGAGCAGACCGAGGTCTTTGAGAGGTTGGGAGTGCTGCGTCACATTGATCGCCGTCCAATCGTTCATAAGTGGGCAGAGAATCAGGATGCCCTGATGCAGCGCAATATGCAGATAGGTGCTAGTGTTGATCGCAAAACATACGAAACACGAAAGATGGGAGGGTTTGATGGTGTCATTCCTCCGAAAAAGGACATGATCGTACAAGTCACTCTTACGAGAAATGAGTTGTTCCTGATCAAGGAGATGCTACCATTGTGGCAGAGATATGCAGATGGGTTTGTATTCATGGACGATTGTTCTACTGATGGAACATATGAGTTCTTGACGGAAAATGCCAACAAATACAATATCCTCGCTGTACTGAAGACGAATAGGTCTAGTGATCAGTTGACAGTTGAGTCGAATGTCAGACAGAGACTTTTTGATGAAGCATACAAGCATTCTGGTAAGATTGTTTGCCTTGACACAGATGAGTATCTTGATGGACAAGTTACAAAAGAACAACTAAAGTCCATCATGCAAGACAATCCAGATACCATGTTCTATACTCATTGGATTCAGTACACCGCGAGAAACGAAATCCGAGTTGATGGGAAATGGGAAGTCCATTGGGTCGATAGAATCGCATCGTATCAAAATCCTGTGCAGTTCAAGAACAAGCAAAACCATGCAGAACATTTACCCGTTCCGACAAATCAAAAGAGTGTTAACTTGCCGCACTTGTTCGTAGCGCACCTACAATGGCTCGACAAGAAAACAGTCGCAGTTAAGCAATACTATTGGAAGATTTTTGACTATGTTAACAAGGTCAAGTTCAACGCACAGGTCATTGATTACAAAGAGTACGATAGATCCGTAAATGATTTTAAGTGGAAATGTATCCCATTCTCTTTCCCCCTGCGCGTGAGACCGGATGTATACTCTGCTCAAGATCCATCAAAGGACTATAAGTTTCAGTTCATTCAAGACAGCATCACTAGATACAACATACCTAACCTAAACGATTGGGGAATGGGCATTCACAATTAAGAAAGATACACTATGAACACTAGAGAATTCAACTGCGTAAAGATACTGACGGACTTGATTGAGAATGAAGGTCTAGTTGGCGTAAAGACATCGTTTGAAGATGAAGGTGCGCTTTTCAACGAGACTGTCAGGCTCAAAGAGATTTGCAATCAAGCGAAGACAAAACTTACTCTGAAGATAGGTGGCCCCGAAGCGATCCGAGATCTGAAAGATTCATCTATAATCGGGGTCAAAGGTTTGGTTGCGCCTATGGTTGAGTCTGAGTTTGGTCTTGCAAAGTTTATTCAGGCTGCAAAGGCGCATATACCTGAAGATTCTTTGTCCTCAATACAACTCAACATAAACATTGAGACAATTACTGCCGTCAATAACGCATCGCTAATGATAGATTCCAAGGCTGCAAGTGACCTATATGGAGTTACTGTAGGTCGGGTAGATTTGGTCTCCTCTATGGGTAAGGATCGCAAGTTTGTCAACAGCGATGAGGTGTATACCCTGACCAAGAAGGTGTTCATCAAAGCCAAAGAGAAGGGTCTAAAACTGTGCCTTGGTGGGGCAGTTTCAGTTGAATCATTCGACTTCCTCAAGAGACTACATTCCGAGGGTCTTTTGGATAAATTTGAGACTAGATACGCAATCTACGATCCGTCTATTGCCCTCAAGAATTTGTCAAGAGCCTTGTCCAAGGCTCAAATGTTTGAATACGAGTGGTTGAAGACTAAGCATGAGTACTATACCGCTCTTGCAAACCAAGACATCAAGCGCATAGAAATGATTCAAGATCGGATCAATCAGTCCATCTCTTTCAAATAAGGGAAGACCATAGCAATGAAAGTTTTCATAACTGGCGGTTCTCGCGGTATTGGAAGGGCAATTGCAGAACGATTCGTGCAGGAAGGTCATTCTGTGTATGCCCCTTCAAGGCAAGATATTGATCTATCAAAGAAGGTCATTCTTGCCCGACCAGATTTTGATGTTGTGATAAACAACGCTGGCATCAATCCACTCAAAACTATTGTAGATGTATCGGACGAAGAAGTCATGCGCGTCAACTATCTGTCACCACTTGAGATAGTTCAACAATGCCTACCTTATATGGAAGAGCGAGGGTTTGGTCGTATTGTCAACATAGGAAGCATTTGGATTGATTTGGCAAAATCCAAGAGGTCTGCTTATGCAGCAAGCAAGTGCGCTTTGCATTCGTTGACCAAATCCCTGACCGCAGAGTACGCAAACAAGGGTATACTCTCCAACACAGTTTCTCCTGGTTTCATAGGAACGGACTTGACTTATCAAAACAACACGGAAGAAGAACTGGCATCCATAGTGTCTGCCGTTCCTGTGGGAAGACTTGGAACTCCCGTCGATGTCGCAGAAATCGTGTGCTTTTTAGGCAGCGCAAGAAACAAGTTTATCGCGGGTCAGAACATTTTTGTTGATGGTGGATACCTATGCACGGCTTGATTGTAACCTCCAAGATAAGGAACTATGAACTTCAGTTTGTCCACTCCATCAATGAAATACTGAGTGAGACCAGTAATCCCAATACCATTACCTTTGTGGATCAGACAGTAGCACACCTTTATCCAGATCTGAATAAGGATGGGTTTGTTTTTGTGGAATGCAATGAGGATGCAAAGACAGTCGATGGTAGCAAAGTCATAGTTGACGCTTTGATCGACAAGAAGGCAAACGCCAGAACTAAACTTGTGGTGGTGGGGGGAGGTGTTCTACAAGATTTGATTGGATACTGTGCGTCAATTTACTGTAGGGGGATTGAATACACATTGGTTCCAACTACATTGCTGGCACAAGCAGATAGTTGCGTAGGAGGAAAAACCTCTATAAATCATGGCGGTAGGAAAAACATTCTCGGTACTTTCTACCCACCATCAAAAATACTGATTGACACGAACTTTACTCGGACTCTTGCTCCACAGGACTTCATTAGTGGGTTGGGAGAGATATACAAGTTTCACATACTGCAAAACAAAATCAAGCAATTTGATCCAACCAAATCGGTTCTGGAAATGGTATACGATGGTTTGAAGTACAAGATTGACATCCTATCAAGGGATGAATTTGACAAAGGGGAAAGGCGGTTCCTTAATTTTGGTCACACCTTCGGTCATGCTTTGGAAGCAACATCCGGTCACAATATTCCACACGGTATCGCCGTCATTCTTGGCTGCATGGTGTCCACTCTAATTTCAGCCGAATTGGGTTATGCTGTTGTCGATTTAGAAGAGATTCTGTCAATCGGCAACGATCTAATACGAAGATCAAATGTGCAATTGGAGAAGGAGTGGTTTGAATTTTTTAATCTCCAACCAGTAATCAAATCAGACAAGAAGAGTACCGGAAACCTTACAATGGTTTTGATGAACAATGGTCAACCTGTCTTGGCAGATGTAGATCGGCTTGATATGATTCAGCCAATACTCAATAGAGTGTATGGGGGCGTTTATGAGAGTGTCTGATTACATCATTCGTTTCTTGCGAGACCGTTACGGAATTGATACTGTCTTTACTGTATCAGGTGGTGGTTGTATCTTTATGATAGACTCGTTGGGAAGCACGGAAGGGGTTAGATACATTCCCACACACCATGAACAAGCCGCTGCAATTGCTGCCGAGGGATATGCAAGAATGAACGAAAAGATGGGGGCGTGTCTTGTGACTAGTGGTCCTGGTGGAACCAACGCAATCACGGGAGTGCTTTGCAGTTGGTTGGATTCTATCCCTGTTATTGTTCTGAGTGGACAAGTGAACAAGGAGATGACAACAAATTACACGGGGTTGAATTTAAGACAGTTGGGCGATCAGGAATTCAATATAGTCGAAAGTGTAAAGTCAATGACTAAGTACGCAGTTCAAGTGAATGATCCTTTGGAGATTCGGTTTCATCTTGAAAAGGCTTGTAAGTTGGCTTGTGCGGGACGACCTGGGCCGGTATGGATAGATGTGCCATTGAATGTTCAATCCGCAAACATAGAACCAGACTCATTGAAAGGATTTGAAGAACCATTGCCGCTTTATGAGCCGTCGCAATCAGATATAGAACAGATTGCTACTATGTGGAGCAAAGCAAAAAGACCACTTTTGATTGTCGGCAATGGAGTTAGATTAAGCGGTGGAGTGGATGCATTTAGAACACTATTGTCCAAAACAAATGTGCCTGTTATATCTGCCGTAAATGGCAACGATATTGTCAACGCGGACTACAAATACTACTATGGTAGATTTGGGACTCACGCACAGATATGTGCAAACACACTATTGAGCGAGTGCGATTTTCTCCTATCAATAGGAAGCCGTCTGTATGTTCGGCAAACTGGATACAACTTCAAGGGGTTTGCAGAACAAGCATACAGGGTCTATGTAGACATAGATCATAACGAATTGTCCAAGCCTACCATCTATCCAAACAAGGTAGTCTGTGCCGATGCAAAGAGGTTTGTGGAATCCTTGGCAAAGTATCAAATTACAACTCCGAGCAAGGAATGGCTGGAGAGATGTGATGCTGCAAACAAGGCACCAAAGGTTCTTCCTAGACACCGAGACAACAAGGAATTTGTTAGTCACTATGCGTTTATTGAAACTCTCTCTAAGATGATGCCAGCAGATCACCATATCGTTACGAGCGACGGATCTGCAAATGTTGTTACCATGCAAGTCGTGGATTTGCATGGAGATCAGCGATTGTTTACCAATACAGGTTGCGCTCCTATGGGATATGGACTTCCTGCTGCAATAGGTGCTGCCGTACACCACAAGATAGTTTGCATTGAGGGGGATGGGAGCCTGCACATGACCATTCATGAGTTGCAGACCATGAAGCACAACAATTTGCCTATAAAGTTGGTATTGCTAAACAACGATGGATATCTGTCAATCAAACTAACGCAAAATGCATTCTTCAATCGGAAGTATGTCGCATCCGAAAAGACAAGCGGTGTTACCTTGCCATGTTTTAAGAAGATTGCGGACGCATACGACATTCCCTATTTCAGGATAGAAAAGAACGAAGAAGCAGAACAGGTTCTGAGAAGATTCTTGAATACGGATGGGCCTTGCTTGTGTGAAGTCTTTACTGATCCCCGTGAGGCACACGAACCCAAAGTGGTGGCAAAATTGGATGAACAGGGTAAGTTCATTCCAGGCGAGTTGAAAAATATTCAATGGATTGAGTGACAGATTACAAATGGGTAAGATACTAATCACCGGCGGGAATGGTTACATCGCCAAGTCTTTGATGGCTGGTCTTTCGCAGCGTTATGACATAACGACCATAACAAGAACTGATTTTGATTTGACCTGTTCTCATGCCGTAAACAAGTGGTTTGAACAACGGCAATTTGATGTTGTCATTCATACGGCAATATCAGGTGGCAGTAGACTGAAGGTAGATGAGCATTCTGTGGTCGATCAGAACCTCTCAATGCACTACAATCTGATGACAAACAGGCACAATTTCAAACGCTTGATTTCGTTTGGTTCAGGAGCGGAGATGTTCTCTCCTGATACTCCATACGGAACAAGTAAACGGATTATTGCAGAGTCCATCAAGGCAACGGACAACTGGTACAATCTACGCATATTTGCCGTCTTTGATGAGAATGAATTGAATACCCGTTTCATCAAGGCAAACCTGATGCGGTATTTGAGAAAAGAACCAATGCAAATTCATTCAAATCGGTTGATGGATTTCTTCTATATGAAGGACTTGATTGCTCTGGTTCAGTACTATCTCACGGAAGATAGTCCGTCCAAAGAAGTAAATTGCTCGTATCCCAACAAGTACACACTCACCAACATAGCCTCCATAATCAATCAAATGGGGAGTCATCAAGTGCCGATAGTGGTAGAAGAAAATGGAAAGTTGGGGGTTTACTGTGGGGATGGTGAATCCTTACCGATAAATACCATAGGATTGGAAAGTGGGATACGCGAAACATACAAGGCTTTGATGAAAGAAGAGCATACACTATGAAGATTCCCTCCTATAGCATCACGATTCAAACTTATGTCCATAGGTTTGAACCTTATTTCAAGCCCTTGCTTGCACGGGTACATAAGCAAAGACCTAATGTAGAAAAAGTCGTCTTCGTCAACGGACAACACAAAGAGAAGTTTGACGAAAACTACCGAAGAGAGATGCTTCAGTATGCATCGTACTTTTCTAACACCTTTTTGCTTATGTCTCCCATCGTGCGCGGGTGTGCGTTCATGTGGAACAATTCAATCAACTACACTAGTGGAGACTATGTTCTTGTGTTGAGTGATGATGTGATTGTTCTTGATGGTTTCTTTGATGAATTTGAAGCCATGCTTGCAACAAACCATGAACTTGGCGACGAATCATTCCGCATCAATACCCATTGGGGTCACTTCTGTATGTACCGTCAGGATGTATTGGATATCACCAACCGAGTAGGTTATTTTGATGAGCGTTTGATTGGATTCGGAGAAGAGGACGGAGATTGGATGTGGCGGTATCAGGATCGCTTCAAACGCCACATGAGAAACTATGGCACAAACAAGATGCCGTACAACACAGACGAAAAGTGCTTGCCTGGCAAGAACACCAGAACTCACAGCAACAGCAAGTACAGCGCATTCAATCGTGAATTCATGGAAAGCAAGATGGAGATGGACCCGAATAGCACAAACAATGCTTGCGGACTGTACAGAACCTATACACCAAAAGTGAAAGACGGCATGACCGTTGTTCAGGATTTGTATCCCGCAGAGCGTTGGTACAGGGAAAACATTCACAAACTCTGAAAGATACCAATGAACAACGGGGAACGGATATCGGTCTACGGAGGATCGGGCTTCATAGGAAGTTCCTTTTTGTCTGCCTTTCCTTTACAAACAGTACAGATACCAAGAGATCAAAATGATCCATTGTCGGACGAGATCCTATACCTAATCAGTACAAATCACAACTACCATGTATTCGACAATCCTCATTTGGATATCAATACCAACCTGAACAAATTGGTCGATGTGCTTGAGGCTTGCAGAAATAGTGGTAGGAACTGCACATTCAACTTTGCAAGTTCTTGGTTTGTATACGGCAAGAAGACGAGGTTTCCTGTGAAGGAAACGGACGAATGTCATCCCGAGGGGTTCTATTCAATCACAAAGCACGCAGCAGAAAGACTAGTTGCTTCTTACTGTGACACATTCAAAATGAAGTATCGCATTCTTCGTTTGACAAACATCATTGGAGAAAACGCAACCGAGGTATCAATCAAGAGAAATGCATTGCAATACTTGATTGAAACTCTGTTCAACAATGGAGAGATTAAACTATACAACAATGGCTCCGATATACGAGATTTCATGCACATTGTTGATGCTTGTCGGGCAATAATGAAGTGCATTCAAAATGCACCTACTAGCGAAACCATCAACATTAGCAACTCCGAACCATACACTATCGGTGAACTTGTTAGATATGCACAAGAGCGAATGGGTGGACGGGGAACTATTGTTAGCGTAGACCCGCCAGACTTCCACAAAGTAGTACAGAGCAAAGATATGCACCTTGACAACACCAAGTTGTTGTCATATGATTACCGACCATCAATCACAGCCCATGCCGCAGTAGCACGGATAGTGGACTTTATTGTAGAAAGAGGTATGCAGAATGTATCGTGAAACAAAGACTCGTATTTGGACAAAAGTAGTCCTATGGAGGCTAATAGCAACGGCAAATAGTTTCATGGTACTGATTTCTGCTCTTCAAGACAAGCCAATCACAAACGCAATCCTGATGAACATCACGGGCATGATAGTTTACTATTGGTATGAGAGAATATGGAACAACATATCATGGGGCAGGGTAGGTATATCAAACGACAAGACCAAGAAGCCAAAGACCAACAACAAAAGAAAGACAACAAAAAGGAACAAGTCATGACAAAAGTAATGATAGTGGGTGGTGCGGGATACATTGGAACTTTGCTCTCAACTGAACTGCATGAGCGCGGATATGATGTTCATGTAGTAGATCTTATGTGGTTTGGAAACAACCTACCTTCCGCTCTCAGGGACAAGGCAAGAGTTGCGGATGTTTTTGATCTAACACAGAAGGACTTGGAAGGATTTGACTCCGTTGTTTTTGTTGCAGGGTTGTCAAATGACCCTATGGCAGATTACTCTCCCGCCAAGAACTTCATCTCAAACTCTGCAAGTCCAGCCTATCTGGCGTATATCGCAAAGAAGGCGGGCGTAAAGCGCATGGTATATGCCAGCAGTTGCTCGGTTTATGGGTATGCTGTGGATCAGTTCTATGATGAGACAGGCCCAACTACCGCCGTCTATCCTTACGGTATCTCCAAGTTGCAAGGAGAGAAGTCAGTCATGCAGATGGCAGATGATACCTTCTCTGTGATCTCTTTCAGAAAGGGAACGGTATCGGGTGTGAGTCCGCGTATGCGTTTTGATCTTGTTGTGAACGCCATGTTCAAGACTGCTGTCTCTACAGGCACAATCACCATGAGCAATCCTGCTATTTGGAGACCAATCCTATCAATCAAAGATTGCGTTTCTGCGTATATCAGAGCGATTGAGTGCGACCCAAGCATTTCTGGAGTTTTCAACATTGCTTCAGAGAACTGCACAATCGGTCAGATTGCGGATATCGTCAAGGATACCGTGGAGGCTTATACAGGTATGAACTTGAAAATTGTGAACAACAATGTTAAGGATGTTCGCAACTACAAGGTAACTTGCGACAAGGCAAAGACCATCTTGGGGTTCTCTCCTTCCTGCGGCGTGAAGCAAATCGTAGAAGATTTGTTGGTAAATAGGGAGATTTTTGGTGACATGGACAATTCCGCCTATTACAATATCAAGACCTTTATTGGAATGGAGCAGCCAAAGTGATGGACATCAACATTGATAGCAAGACCAAGCAACTACAGGATCTCGTCAAGGGTCGGCTGACAGCAAACAAGAAGAAGTGGGTGCCTGGCGAGAGTTGGGTGCAATATGCGGGCAATTACTTTACGGAAGATGAGTATGTTGCTGCGATTGACTGCTTGCTTGGTGGTTGGCTTGCGTTGGGCGAGAATGGCTTTAGATTTGAACGCAATTTCCGAAGCCGTCTTGGGAAGGAGCATGGTGCGCTTGTAAACAGCGGATCAAGCGCAAATCTTCTCATGATTTCTGCTCTTAAGTCAAAGCGACTGTTTGGGTTCAAGGCGGGAACCAAGATCATCACGCCCGTGGCAGGTTTCCCAACAACCATCAATCCCATCATTCAGAATGGGTTTGAACCCGTGTTTGTTGACATTGAGTTGGATACACTCAACCTGAATGTGGATCAAGTGGAGGAAGCCGCAAAGCAGGGAGCGAAGGCTCTTGTCTTTGCCCATGTGCTTGGTAATCCTCCGAACATGGACAGGATCATGGACATTGTAAAGCGGTATGATCTGATTCTTCTTGAGGATTGCTGCGATGCGCTTGGAACTACTTACGATGGCAAGTTGCTTGGTAGTTTTGGCACTTTTGCATCCTGCTCATTCTACCCTGCTCACCACATCACTATGGGTGAAGGTGGATTTGTTGCCTGCCAAACCGAAGAGCAGAACATCGTGGTGAAGAGTCTGCGTGAATGGGGTCGTGGCTGCTATTGCTATGGTGCTGCTGCATCTTGTCTCAAGAACGGAATGTGCAAGAAGCGTTTCAGCAACTGGTTGCCGAGTCTCCCCGATGAGGTTTTTGATCACAAGTTTGTCTATGAGGAGATCGGTTACAACCTGAAGCCTCTTGATCTACAGGCGGCTATGGGTCTTGTGCAACTTGAGAAGTTGGATGAGATCATTGCTATGCGTAAGCACAACTACTCTCGTTTGTTTGACATCTTCTCCAAGTACGAGCAGTACTTCCATCTCCCACGCCCTACTGCAAAGGCAGACCCATCTTGGTTTGCATTCCCTCTGACGGTTCGTGATGGTGCGCCATTCAAGCGCAAGGACATGACCATGTTCTTGGAGAACAACAAGATTCAGACAAGAAACTACTTTGCAGGAAACATCTTGTTGCAGCCAGGATATTCGGAAGTCGCACCGCATATTGATGCCAAGAAGCAGTTCCCCGTGGCTACCAAGGTCACAACGGATACTTTCTTCTTGGGGGCAAGTCCCGTCATCACGGACGAACAACTTGATTATGTTGGCAAGACTGTCGATGCATTTTTTGAAAGCAGAAAGTGATTCAATATCACTTGACGAGAGTGAGTTACCTGCTATAATCTCCTGAATGCCAAACGACCGTATTGAAGCACTAGTCCTCCGTTCGCTTATTCACGATGAAGAATATGCGCGGAGGACTTTGCCATTCCTGAAGCCCGAGTACTTCATGGATCGGACAGAGCGCGTGGTCTACGAGACCGTGGCTGCGTTCGTTGCCAAGTACAACAAGTCGCCAACGGTGGAGACCATCACGATTGATCTCTCCAACAGAGATGGACTGTCGGAGGAGGAGTTCAAGCAGGGAAAGGAACTGCTTGGTGAGTTGGCAGACTTTGACAAGCCCGATACCAAGTGGTTGGTGGATGCCACCGAGAAGTTCTGCCGCGACAAGGCGGTCTACAATGCCATCATGGAGTCCATTCAGATCATTGATGGCAAGGGCAACAAGACGCAAAACGCGATTCCCGAGATCCTTTCCAATGCACTTGCTGTCTCCTTTGATGCCCATGTGGGTCACGACTTCATTGATGACTACAATGAGCGATTTGACTTCTATCACAAGATTGAACGCAAGATGCCGTTCGACTTGGACTACATGAACAAGATCACGCAGGGCGGTGTTCCGAGCAAGACGCTGAATGTCATCCTCGCGGGTACGGGCGTGGGCAAGAGTCTCTTCATGTGCCACCATGCAGCCAACTGCCTGATCACGGGAAACAATGTCCTCTACATCACCTGTGAAATGGCAGAGGAGCGTATCGCAGAACGCATTGATGCCAACCTCATGGACATCACGATGGATGACCTGAAGAAGTTGCCCAAGGACATCTATACGCGCAAGATGCAGCGCATCATGACAACCACCCCTTCCAAGTTGATCATCAAGGAGTATCCGACTGCCACCGCAAACGCGATGCACTTTGAAGCACTCTTGGACGAACTGCGCCTGAAGAAGAACTTCAAGCCTGATGTCGTGTTCGTTGACTACCTGAACATCTGTGCGTCAAGCCGCTTCAAGGCGAACTCCAATGTCAACTCCTACACCTATGTGAAGGCGATTGCAGAGGAACTTCGTGGTATGGCTGTGAAGTACGATGTTCCTATCTTCACGGCAACGCAGACGAATCGTGAGGGCTTCTCCAACAGCGATGTGGAACTGACGAATACAAGTGAGTCATTTGGTCTCCCTGCAACCGCAGACTTCATGGTTGCCCTGATCTCCACCGAGGAACTTGAAGAACTTGGGCAACTCATGGTCAAGCAATTGAAAAATCGCTATGGCGATCCATCTGCATACCGCCGTTTTGTCGTCGGTGTTGACCGCAGCAAGATGAAGTTGTTTGATCTTGATCCTGCCGCACAGAAGGGAATTTCAAAGATGGGAGATGGGGACAGCGATGACGAGGTTGAGATGCCAGACGGCGGTTCTGGTTTTAAGACTTTTCGACAGCGCATGGATGACAAATTCTCCAAGAGAAACTTCGATGATTGGTCTTGATACTATTATGACCCATCTAAATAGCAGAAGAAGGAACAAACACAATGAAGACTTACAAGAATATTAAACTGCAACATGAAACAGAAGCGGGGGCTTCTCATCAAGCGGCTTTGATTTGGGCGGTAGAAAACACAAGTGGCGATGTGCTTGAACTAGGATGTGGTGATTACAGCACAGAACTATTGCATGAACTACTAAAAGGGACTGGAAGAAAGTTAGTGTCTGTTGATGACAATAAAGAGTGGACAGATAGATTTATACATATGGCAAACGACAATCACGAATTCAAAGTGATTGATACCGACAAGTGGTTTGTAGCAATACATGAATTTGCAAAAGCAGAATGGGGTGTTGTTCTTGTCGATCAGGGCTATGATGCATCCGGTGATACTTCTAGGTTTTATTCCGTAAGAAAACTTGTAGATCATGCCGAATATGTTGTAGCACATGATGCGGATTTGCTACCACATATGCAGATCAAAGATTACAACTGGAAGATCTTTTACCCCAAATACACTCCAATTCCTTGGAGAAAAGGACCGCCCACCTACATCATCTCAAAGAGACACGATTTGAGTGGGATAGAAATTGCTGAAGATTAATGACTTGACACAATCCGCATCTTGCAGTAGACTTCCTAACCATGTATCGCCTACACATTGACATTCCGATTGATGCGTGTTCCGTGGAGGAGGCTCAGGAGAAGGCAAGGCAGGTTCTGACAGAACTTTCGATTCGTGAAGGTATGCCCATGTCTCACCTGACCGAAGAGATCAACTACAGATTGGGACATGATAATGATCGACAGCGTTCGAATTATTTGGAAATCGATTCTAGAGGGCATTGCTCAAGCAAGAAGACAAAGATCCGTTTTGTCGAATGACATATGCCCAACATGCAAAGAATGCGGTTGCTCCACGATTCGTTCGCGTAGAGATCATGTGTATGAAATTGGAAACTCCGAAGGAATACGAACAGAACCGTTGGTCAAGGCAAGTATTGTGTTTAACACCTCCGTGTTTCAATGCATAAATCCCAAATGCGGATTGTATTACATCGGTTCGGAGGGAACAAAAGAATTTGCTGATCTTGAAAAGGCTTTGAGAAAAGAACTAAAGATCCGAAAGCGGATCTAAAAACGGGACGAGGGGGTCTTTGGTTGGCCCAGGAGAGTTTATACCTCTCTGGCGCAGGTTCGAATCCTGATCGTCCTACTAGATACACTATCCAACAACAAAGGAGATTGAAATGCTGATTCCGAGTCCTAACCACATTATTGTAGAAACCACCAAAGAAGGCTTTGATGCACAAACTATGCAAAACGAAGAAACTTCTGTAATGAAGGCAGTTTTGCCTCGTCTTCCTGTTCTTGTGGGAAAGGTGTATGCTGTCGGTGACACGATGTTCTCCGACAATCCCGTGAGGGGAGATGGAACATCTTTTTCTTGGGCAAGAAAGCCCGATGCTTTTCCTCTTGCGAATGGAGAGGAAGTTGTTTGCTCATATTGGGATCATTGCACACAGCACGAAGGGAAGTATCTGTTTATTGTAAGCAAGGAATCGATTCTTGGGGTTTATCGGAATCGTAAGGAAATTGAAGCCACACTATTTGATCAGTATGTTGAGCCAAATACGCTTGACTGATAGATATAAATAACCCCACCAAAGATAGCATCTTTGGTCCGACAACCCCCGCTAGCAGGGGGTTGTTTCTTTATTATTGAGGTTGCGACTAGGCTAAATACGGGGATGATATCTAATTTTTCAAGTTTAACCTATGCTCCCTCCTGTCCTCTAAATGAGGCCGTGGAGACACAACATCTTGAGCATATTGAAGACTTAATGTTTAAAGATTTGGATAACGGGATATCAAATTCCATGCTGTTGCTATCGAAGATCGTTAAGTCTTTGACTAGTAAAACACCTACTGCCAAGATGGCGATTACAACCAAGTGGGACGGGGCACCTGCAATTGTTGCCGGAAAGCATCCATCAAACGGCAAATTCTTCGTTGCGTTGAAGCATGCAACTACATCCAAGAATCCGAAGATAAACTTCTCGCAAAATGACATTAAGGCAAACCATGGAGACAACCAAGACCTTTCAAACAAACTCTCTGCCTGCCTTGAATATTTGCCAGCCGTTCTCCCTGCAACAGGAGTCTATCAAGGGGATTTGCTGTTTGTCGGCAATTCTAAAAAGGAAATGGTTATAGAAGGAGTTAAGCATATCGTTTTCCGTCCAAACACCATTCTTTATGCCATACCGTCAGAGACACCCCTTGGAAAAAAGATAGCAGCAGCCAAGATGGGAATCATCTTTCATACGGTCTATACGGGAAATGGAAGCACACTTCAAGAACTGAATAAGGGAACCTTGGCTTCTATTGATGGGTTTAAGCAAACAACAAGTGTGTGGTTCTCTGCTGCCACTTTGCCTACACCGCCCTCGGGCAAGACATTCATAACTTCGTCGGATTCGGAGCAAATTATTGCTTTAATGAAGTTGATGAAACCGATGACAACAAAAGTAAAGTCATTCCTTAAGATTGTTAATAAGGCACACAAGACCGATATTTTCAATGAACTCATGCCTTTTATAAATTCGGGTGTACGAGCGGGTATTTCAAAATATGACTCCTCAAGGCTTAAGACTCATATTGCTGCCAAGTACGATGCGGCAATCGCCAAACTGAAACAGCAAACAACCAAGGAAACGAAACAGAAGGCAAAGATGTCTGCCCTCAAGTTCATTGACGCATATGCAGCCCAATTCGACCAAATGTTCCAATTGCATTCACTTATCAGCGAGGCAAAACTGATTGTCATCAAAAGACTTTCGGAAGTCAAGACGATTGGAACTTACCTACCTACAAATAAGGGAATCAAGGCAACCAATCCAGAAGGATTTGTCGCAGTATGCGGTGACACCTGTCAGATGATCAAGTTGGTAGACAGAATAGAGTTTGCAAGGGCAAACTTCAACCTAGCCAAGGACTGGAAGTTATGAAGACATTTTCCGAAGCATCCAAGAACGCAAAGCCGAAGAAGAAATCGGTAGTATTCGCCTTTGGAAGAATGAATCCGCCGACCACCGGTCATGGAGTGTTGGTGAAGACCGTGATGGATGAGGCAAGCAAGAGAAGCGCAGATCACTTTATCTTCGTTTCCAAGTCGCAGGATGCAAAGAAGAATCCGCTGACTCACAGCCAGAAGGTATCCTATCTACGCAAATTGTTTCCGCAGGGAAACTTTCCGCTGAATAAAGCAGCAAATCCCTACGATGCCGTTCTTTATTTGTGTGAGTTGGGTTACACCGACATCACCATGATTGCAGGAAGCGATCAGGTCGAAAGTTACAAGGGAATAGCAAAGTACAAGGGCAAGGTCGCGGAGAAGGATCCAAAAAAGCGCAAGTATTCATTTGACTCGTATCGAGTTGTTCAGGCAGGCGAGGAGCGAGTGGAAAAAGTCAGCCTTGCAGACATCGATAAAATGCTGAAGGACAAGAAACCCGTTGATCCAATGTTCATGTCTGCGTCCCTCATGCGGGCTGCTGCATTTGCAAAGCGTTTTGACATCTTCGCAATCGGTATTCCTGGCAACAAAACCCTTGCAAAGCAACTCTACAACGATGTCCGAAAGGGAATGTCTTTGTCAGAGGAATACATTGCCGAGGAAGAGACAAAGGGTCTTACCTTCATTGCGTTGACTTCAAGCCTTGAGGAGAGCGAGAAAAGCACGCTCGCAAAGATGAAGGAAGCCTGCAAGAAGCGGGGTCAGAAGTTCCATGCGATTCGCGTAAAGACCGCGACCATCGACATTGCAAAGATCAATCCCGACAAGATAACCATAGAGAACTTCGATGGTGAGGGAAACGATGTAACCATAGTCCCGAAGGATACTCTCTGCTTCGTTCGTGGCGGAACCATGAACAGCGAGGTCGGAATTGCCTTGCTCACCCTGTTGCAGAACAACGGAGTGTTCATGGTGAACGAGAAAGGCGGGATGGAACTCTGCGCCAACAAGTTACAGACCGCAATTGCGCTCAAAAAGCACAATCTCCCGCACCCAAGAACTGCATTCGTTGCAGATGCGGAGTCGATACAGGATGCCGTCAAGCAGATAGGCGGCAAGTTCCCCGTTATCGTGAAGACCCTGACAGGTGCCGAAGGAATAGGTGTTTCGATCATAGAGAGCGAGAAATCGCTTGTTTCGGTTCTCCAAAGCCTTTGGAAGTACGGTGCAGAGATCATCATTCAGGAATTCATACCTGGTTTCACCCATGATGTTCGAAGCATCTGCGTGAACGGCAAGATATTTGCTTCCGCAAAGAGAGACAAGGCAAAGGGAGACTTCAGGACGAACATTGCCCGTGGTTCGAAGGGCGGATCATTTGAACTTTCAGAAGAAGAGATTAAACTCGTTGAGCGAGTCGCCAAGGTATCAAAGTGCTACTATGTCGGTATTGACCATGTGATGGCAGGAGGAAAGCCCTACATCATAGAGATGAACGCAAGTCCTGGATCGGGGAATGTGTACACCATCTACGAGGATGGAAAGGCTATTCGTGATGTGGAGGGAGATGAATTGATTGGTCTTCTCATCAAGCATCTTTCGGACAAGTCAAATTGGAAATTGTTCAGCAATGTTGCGGTTACCGAAGACATTATTGTCGATGGCAAGGAATTCGATGCAAAGGTCGATACGGGAAACAGCGGTTACAATTCAATTCATGCCACAGACATAGAGATAAACGACAAGAACAAGACCGTCACCTTCAAGTTCAACGGTGAAGAGAAGATGACAAAGCCGATTGCAAGCAAAATCAAGTTGCGTACCGGCTCAACCAAGGAATCGGATGTAAGACCAACGGTTCTCTTCGATGTCGAATTCAACGGCAAGAAGTACGAGAATGTCAAGTTCAGCCTTGCCGACAGAAGCCACATGAGATACAAGGTTCTTCTTGGCATTCGATTCCTCGCACAGGCAGGAGTGCAGGTCGATCCTAGGGAAATGACTGCAACCGTGCCGGTTGTCAAGGAAGATGTGAACGAGGCAAAATTCAAGACAAAGAGCGGAAAAACAGTTTCCCCTGCAAGGGACAAGAAAGCAGACTTGCCGAAGAAGTATGTCAAAGGTTTGAGCAAGACGCAAAAGACAAACAGAAAGGCTCAATTCAAGAAGAGAGCCGAATTGCCTGACAATGATCCCAATGCATGGAAGAAGTTGCCAGGCGACCCCAATAAAACAGTCAAGAAGTCGAAATATACGCAATTGTTTGCCAAGAAGTTTGGAGACAAAAAGGAAGAAGTGACCGAAACCGTCAATGCTCTTATGGACATTGAGATATCTGACGCTTCCTTGCAGTCAAAAATAGAACGAGCAAGAGAGTTGCAACACAAGGCTCTCTCTGAAGAACAAAAAGAAACTTGTGACATTTACATAGAGGCCATGAAAGCACAAATGTACGAACCTTATTCAAACATCAAGACCACCTTGGATGAAGATTTTGAGTGGATGTTCTTTAACTCAACTTCCTCGGATTCTCCATCTCGTCGTCTTTTTTCATTGCTTGAATATCAACTTCAAGGAACGGATGAAATCGTAAAGTCATATTCAAAAATGACTCCTGGACAGAAATATTATTCAGAGGAAGACGATAAAGAAAAAGCAGAAAAGGATGCACTTTATAAAGAGTGGCGTAAGTTGGTCAATATGGGAGCCAAGGAATTGCAATCATTTATTGACTCTGAAGGTGGAGAACGGGCGGGGCTGTCACGAAAAGAAGCGTCCAAGGCAGGAGCAAAAGGAAAGCCGATCAAGTCGGGGCGAGATTCTGCCCGTGCCATAGTTCGTATGAAACAAATAAACCGAGAAAAGTGGACAGCAAACGATTGGGCTTGGGCAAAGAGACAAGTAAATTTTATCAATCGAATGAAGGGCGCGGCAGGAAAATTGCGCGAGCCTGATGGTACACCGACCAGAAAATTGCTTGCTTTGAAGATATGGGGACACAATCCGGAGTAAATATGAAGAAGTTCATCGAATATACAACTCCAGTTCAAGAAAAGTATGACGGTATGGTTGGAGACCCTGTCATACTTCAACCAGGTGGAGTCAATTTGTACTATGTGGGGCAGCAAATTTCATCATTTATTGCGGTTCCTGGCACTGTTGGCTCAAAGGGGGGCGGTGGCGAATCTGTACTTGATCGTTACTTTGCCAATAATCAGAGCGGGTCTTCAACTACGACAGGAAATATCATGAGAATGGCACAAAGTACTCCTGGTCAAGAAGATGAAGAAAATGGGTTTAAAGGTGTAAACACGGATTCTTTAAACATGGGTCCGGCGGGATCGGCAGACGAGGAATCTAGAAAAAATATTCAGAGAGCGGCGATTGCACGATTGAAAGATGCAAAAGAAAGATGGCAATTCTTGAAAACCTGGATTAAAGATTTCGATGTTGACAAAAACACACAGGCAAAAATTGCTGGTCTTGATGCAGTTGCAGGCATTAATGCTCCATCAATTGCAAAAATGGCTAAAACTTACATTCTACCAAGTGGAAAAAGAGAGGAACTATGAAGTCTTTTAAATATTTCTCCGAGGAGGCTCCTGCCTCCCACAAAGCACTTCGAAATAAATCAAAGCAATCAGGTATACCTTATAGATTCCTTAAACAAGTCTATGATCGTGGCGTAGTGGCATGGAAAGGCGGGCATAGACCAGGTGCAGGACCAGAGCAATGGGGGCTGGCTCGCGTCAATAGTTTCATTGTGGGTGGCAAAACTCGCCATACAGCAGACGCAGATATTTGGAAAAAGTATAAAGGCTAGTATCAAAATTCACTAAATAACAAAGCAATTGGACTCTTTTAAGACCTTACGAGGCAACAATGAACAACAAAATTTCGGCTAATCTTCAAAACGATATTATGAAAGTTCTTCGCGGCGAGACAAAGGTAGAGATTCCTCTACCAAATGCAATTATTAATGCTGCTAGAACTGCTGCGGCAGAACTCAAGCAACTGTCGTTGACAGAGGGCTATCTCTCGGCAGAAAGCAAGAAGCAAGTTCTACGCAAGAATCTCAACGAGGGTCTTGAGAAGTGTGGATGCAGCCCAACGACTAACATGATTGCCCGTTATGAAGAAGAGGCCATGAAGCCTGTTGCTGAGGAAGAACCCAAGCAACTTGAAGAAAACAAAAAGACAACCGATAGTTCTGTCGGTGAAAAGAAGGAAGATGCAGAAGTCTTGGATGAGTCATCAGACATGATGCTTCGTTCGTGGATTCGCAATAACTATCCGAAAGCAGACAATGCAAAGTTCAATAAAATATACGCTGCGATGAAGAAGCAACACAGCAAAGATCCGCAAGGATATACCCGTGGCGGTGGTTTTGGTAAGGTTGCGAAAGACGCAAAGATCAAGGAAATGTTCGAAGAAACTGAAATTAGCGAAGAACTTAAGAACCTAGTAGACAGTTTGTCGGAAGAGGATCGTAATGTCCTTCGTGAACTTCTCGGCAACCAAACTAAATAACAGAGTCATCAAAGGAGACCTGACAAATGGCATTTTGGAACAACAACAATCGTGAAGAGTCAAAGCCAACATGGCTGAGCAAGATTCAAAAGCGTTTCGCTATTCGCACTCCTCGTGGATGGGAAATTCCGAGAATGGGTTCTCCCTTTTCATATGGTCATACATTTGCGGGAGTTGCAGTAAATTCCACTCCCGCAATTACGCTGACGGAGGTAGTTGTTGCTCTTCCTAATGATCCTTCTACAAACGGAACAATCTCTTCAAACTACGCATACGGTCCAACTGGTTTGCCTGGCGTAGGAACAATGGACGGTTTGACTTTTGGTGGAGGGTCTTTGCAGCAGTTCTCTCCGTACTTCTCTGCACCCTTCGACGGTGATAGTGCAACTTCAGGTGGTCCCAACAGCGCGGGCGTGACACACGGATTTCTTACATATGTTCCGTCATTTACAAACGGTTATCCTGCTACTTGGGGTGCTACGGTTCCAGGAGCAAATATCGGATTTCAATACGGAGTTAATTCCTACGGAGTCTCGACTCTTGGTGGGCTAACAGGCGTAACTGCATACATTAAAGTTGTTGCTAATGACACAAACCTTACTCAATCTTTGACCATAGGTTTGTCTGGTACCTATAACGGAATGGCATTGTATACAGGAAACACGCTTACTGCCGGAACAAATCTCGCAGCAAATCACATTCCACTTGATGTCTACAATGTATTCTTTGGTCCCACAGGAGACAAGAATGGCCGTACTTCCTACAGGCAAGACAACATTGCGGTGCTTGTAGTTGGTGGAGTAACGGCAAACGGAAATAAGGTAGTTGACCTCGTTGTTCGTGACAATTCAACATCTAATGTTGCAGGAGTCAATGGAATCACGGGTGGAACTGGTTTTGCGAGATTTACCCTGATGTTCAACCGTGCAGCAACAGGTTCGGTGGCTGCTGATAGAACCAATCGGCACTAAAGGAGATACTATGCGCTTCAAGGACTTGCGAAAGAAAATAGAGGAGGCAATGCTCCCCACAGATGTATACGGAGGATATGTTTCCGGTACGAGAGTGGGTCCATTGGATTCTCAAGATAACGCAGTAGATGCTCCAGAGACAAGCATACATCAGTTGTCCGCAAAGGAAATCGATAGATTAAACACCTTTGTTGGTGCTGTCGAAGATAAATGCTATATCGATCCGGTTGTTGCAATAGGCAACATGAAGCAAAAATTGCAGTCACAGGGTATTTCGTTTGAATTCAACACAGATTCAACGCTTAACGATGGAATGCATTTGTTTCCACTCAAACAATTTGGGGGTCGAAAAGGATTTGATGGTTCTTCTTACAATCCTATTGACGATGACGGTATTTCTCATCGTTTAGGGCATGGTCTGAATCTTGTTCTTAATGTTGCCAAGGAATCAAACGGAATGACAAAGATGTCCGCAAGAATCGCGGCATCCGATGGAACCCCTTCACCAGGCGCACCAAGATCGTCTGTAAAACCAATGGCGATGAATACATCGATACAGCAAGTTGGATACAATAAGAATCCTTTCACAAATCCGACATTTGCAAACCCATCGGTAAAACAATAAATGACTCAAAAGGGCATCAGCAAAAACTGATGCCCTTGTTCATTGGATAGATAATGTACACATCATGAGCCAACATGCAATTTCAAAGACTTGATAATGAAAACTACGCTCTGTATGCGGCCAAGCATTACGACAATCCAACTTGTCGTAGTGTGGATGAGTTCAATGAAGATTTGACTCGCCTAATTTATTTGAAAAGATTGTTCAAAAGATACAAAAGATCCGGAGAGTTGAGAGAACGGTTAATACTGAATCACCTAATCACATTTTACAATGTATTTGGAAACCAAGCCGCCACTCGTCTTCTCTTTTTCAAGATCGATCACGATCTTCATGGTGTGTTAAAGACATTCTTGGTATACCTTCAGTATATGCCAGAAAATACAAAAACCATTGATGGTATAGATACAGATACAATACCGCTTGATCAAGTCATAGTGGACCAATTAAGGAAATTGGGATGAAGAGCAAGGCATACGACAAATTAATCCAATATCGTTTGTTTGAACTTGTAACTACTCCTTGGAACGAACAAGAGGCGTACAAGAAAGGGATTGTCGATGAGATGGGTTCCATACTTGTTTTTCGTCGTAATTTGTCTCTTGAACAGAAGAAAGCATATCCAAGTTCATTTTATGCACATGCATGGGCAATCAAGCAAGTCTTGGAGCAATCCTGTTCAATGCCCATTAAGGTGGGTCGGGCTTTGTCCAAACTATTTGATTTAAGAGAAGAAATCACAACTGACATGGTTTCTCCTCGAAAAATTGATGAAGTTGGAACAAAGATTTTCGAGCATTATGGTATTGATTTGCTGCCAATGCTTGAAGAAAATTACGATGCACTTCCTGTATCGGGATCATATAAAATTGATAATTTGGGTTATGTTGACTTGAAACAAGCGATTTTTCCTGTGGGAGACATCGCTGGATTTCCTGTTTATCGTATTGATCGTTTCGACAAGATTCATACATTCACGATGCTTGAAGCCAAGAGGATGAACAACGAAGACGGCGCGGGGACAGCGTCGGCTCCTGCCAACAATGTTGGTGGCGGCAATATTGCGGGAGTGTCACCAGGACAAGAACCGCCAGGACCAAAGGGCGGGTTCAAGGCTCTTGCAAAAATGAAGAAGAAGAGAATAGCACAACTTCGCCGTGATGCACGAACACTGAATGTCGTAGCAGCAGAGAAAAAGAACGATAAATCCTGAATCGTGTGCTATGTATGCTCAACAATTCGTGAAATAACCGCTAAAACAGAAAATCCAAGAATTTATTTTGCTGACACGAAAGATGAGTTGAAGTCAAGGTTTTGCCCCAAAAACTTTGACTTTTGTGTTTGACACAGGCCAATCAACCTGTATACTTTCGTCATCGATGCCAAACTATATTGATACCAAATACATCAATCTGATCTCGCCTCGTTTGCAGAAGTTTGCTTGGAAGAAACAGAATCTCGCTGTTTGCCGCTGTCCTGTGTGTGGAGACAGTCAGAAGTCAAAAAGCAAGACTCGCTTCTATTTCTACGAGAAGAAGGGGGGATTCTTCGTTCGCTGTCATAACTGTGATTATGGAACTACTCTCGGCAAGTTCATAGAATATGTCGATCCGTATGTCTATAAGCAATACATGCTTGAGAAATATCGAGATGGTGCAGAGGGCAGGCACGAAAGCAAAAAAGAAACTGAGCAGGGGTTTAAGTTTGATGCTCCCGTTTTCAGCAGCAAGAAAAGAGAACATTTGCTTGAATCCCTTGAGCAACTTTCTGAATTGCCTGACAATCACAAAGTCATTGAGTTTCTTCGTAGACGAAAGGTACCAGAAAGTAAATGGGACAGATTGTATTTTACTGAGGATTTTGGATGGTGGGCAAAACAAGTTGATTCCGAAATAGAGGCTCCCTCTGATGAGCGACTTGTCATACCAATCATGAGAGGGAATCGAATGATTGCCGCGCAAGGAAGGTCATTGTCTGCCACCGCATCGGGAAAAAACATACGGTACATTACGATCAAGAGAGACAAAAACATTGAATCCATTTGGTTTGGTCTTGATTGTGTTGACACATCACAACCCGTGACTATTGTGGAAGGACCGCTCGATTCTTTGTTTCTTGATAATGCGGTTGCCATGTTGGGGGCAAAGCATGTGAATGAGTTGCCAATAGAACTGAAGAACTGTGATATTACTTTTGCATTAGACAATGAACCAAGGAACAAGGAAGTTGTCTCAATTTATCAAAAACTCGTTGAAGATGGTCATCGGGTATGCTTTTGGCCGGAAAAGATAAGAGTGAAAGACATCAACGATATGGTTCTTTCAGGACACGATCCATCAGAAATACAGCAAATTATTAAGGAAAATTCGGCAAAAGATCTCATGGCAAGGCTTAAACTGTCCACATGGAGACATGTGTAACCTAAATACTTGTATGAATGAAGAAGAATCTACATCATCTGAATCCGAAGAAATGCCAGAAATTGATATTGATCATCTGTCCCATATGGACGGAATTGTTGATCGAATCAATGTAAAGGACATGATCGGGGCAAAGCAGCATATTCGTTCCTTGCTATTCTCCAAGTTAAAGGATCGTCTTGATGGAATCAATACAATAAGCGCACCTCTTCCGCAGCAGCAGATAGAGGAAAGTGGCGTTGGAGGAGCGATGACAACTGACAAGTTAGTCACCTCTCGCCGTGGATTTGAGCGTCACTACAGGGAGTTCCCGAAGGAATTCGTGTGGACTGCCGAGAAGGACGGGAAGGTTATTGATACCGCAACCGTGAATTCGCAGACCCTTGGCTCCACGCAGGACATGATGAAGGAAATCGCCAAGAGCATGGCAGAAAAAGGAGCCGACACGATCAAGATACAGGGTCGTGAGGGCAAGGTTCTTTCCACCATGAAGTTGGACGGAAGTGGCAAGATCACCTCATATGAATCGGTTGAGCAGGGCGGATGGAGCCTTGGATCGCTTGATGACATCAAGGGGACGGGCAAGGCAAAGAAGCCTCTTCAGATGATGACGAACATCCGCGAAAAGATCGTCAAGCAAGGCAGCAAGTTCGTCATTCTGTCAAAGGATGGATCGAAGAAGTTGGGCGAGTACGACAACGAAAAGGATGCCAAGGATCGTCTTCGTCAGATTGAGTTCTTTAAGCGAAAGCACTAAAACTTGTTCTCTCCTAAATACCATTAGGAGGAAACAAAATGAAGGAACTATGGAAGCCGATACAAAATTGGGAAGACTATTATGAGGTATCCAATACGGGAAAAATTCGCTCAAAAGAGCGAGTCATAATTGACAACAACTTCTCTAAATCTGGCAAACCGTTTCAACGAAAACGAACATTCAAATCAAAAGAACTTGTAGGGGTAGAAGTGTCAGAGTATGGTCATAAATCTGTAGGTCTCTATAGAAACGGAAGATCTTCTACACAGTTGATTCATCGTCTTGTTGCTGAAGCATTCATACCAAATCCAAATAACTATCCGGTAGTAGACCATATAGACGGAAATCCAAACAACAACACCGTTCAAAATTTGCGATGGGCAAATTGGGAACACAACAATAGAAACACTCCATACATTCGGTATTTACAGTCTTTGTTGGACACCAACTCTATTCAATATGAGGATCAATATGAGTTCCAAAATCTCCGTTCTTGACCAAGGTTTCGTTGAATACATTGACCACATGGGTAATGACCTGACCGTTGTTAACGCTGCCCGTGTATCTTTTAACAAGATGAGCGATTGGGATAGCGATCCCAATTGGGCAGGGTTCAACAAACAGATTCTATCGGAGCGCGATCAAAAACTCATTAAGTATCTTGCGACTCATAAGCATTGGACTCCATTTGCTCATCCACAAATAACGATAAGAATCAAGACACCCATATTCATACGAGCGCAGTTGGGCAAACACCAAGTTGGTCTTGTGATGAATGAGGTCAGCCGCCGCTATGTCAGCGATCCGCCACAAGTCTACATTCCTCGTTGGAGAGGCAAGCCAACCAACGGAGCAAAGCAGGGGTCGGAAGACTTCATGCCGATTGACGAGAAATACAATGATGCAAGCAGGCATTATTCAATGTGTGTTTCCGATGCCTTGTATTCATACAGAACGCTCGTTGAGATGGGAGTGGCCCCTGAACAGGCACGGGCGGTTCTGCCGCAGGGAACCTACACGGAGTGGTGGTGGACGGGAAGTCTTTCTGCATTTGCCCGTGTCTATGCCCAACGCAGCGATTCCCATGCCCAATGGGAATGTCAGCAGTATGCAAATGCCATTTCAACAATTATACAGCCCCTGTTTCCGGAATCTTGGAAGGCTCTTACAGGCACTTGAAGCGGGGTCTAAATATCCTGCATGGCTAATTTCCGAGACTTCACCCATAATGAGCAGCCCGATGACGATGGGTTTGAAAGGCTGTTTAATGAATACCAAGAGTTTCTCAACTCTGATGGGGATGATGTTCTACCTGAATCTATAAAAGAAGAGCCACAAATCGTTCAAGGACAACAAGGTCCAAAGGGCGTTAAGGGAGATAGGGGAGAACCTGGTGAAAGAGGTCTCCGTGGTCTTCGTGGCATTACAGGCCCAAAGGGCGAGAGAGGTGATCGTGGCGAGAAGGGCATCAAGGGCGACAAAGGCGACAAGGGTGAACGGGGGGAAAAGGGCGAAAAGGGCGAGGTCGGCTCCCGTGGGGAAAAAGGAGATCGCGGGGAAACGGGTTCCCAAGGCGCACCTGGATCCCAAGGTCTTCGTGGCGAAAAAGGTGCAGCAGGAGATAGAGGACCGCAAGGCGAAAGAGGCGAGAAGGGAGAAAAAGGCGACCAAGGCGAAAGAGGAGAAGTAGGTCCGCAAGGCGAAAGAGGAGAAGTAGGCCCGCAAGGAATCGCAGGCCCGAAGGGTGATCGGGGAGAAGATGGCTTACAAGGGTCGCAAGGTATCGCCGGTCCTGCGGGAGAACGAGGAGAAAAGGGAGATGCCGGTCCTGCGGGAGAACGAGGAGACAAAGGCGACAAGGGAGACAGAGGCGAACGAGGAGATAAAGGCGACAAGGGAGACAGAGGCGAGACTGGCGATTCAGGAATCGTCAAGGCGATTTATCCGCTCCGCTATGACAATAAGTCCAAGGTAATCAGCATTGATTCCTCAAAACTCGGAACCACCGTCATAGGAAATCCTGGCGGCGGTCTTGATACTGCATTCAAGACAATCAGCGTTTCGGGTCAACCTGGTCTGACTGCCGTTCAATATGATGCGGAAAACCTGAACATCGTGGCAGGCGTTGGGATTTCCTTGCAGACCGATCCCACGACAAATTCGGTCACAATTACGAACTTGGGTGGTGTTGGAGGAACTGGTCCAACGGGTGCCCCTGGTCCAACGGGTGCCCCTGGGGCAGGAGTTGCAGGCAACAATGATGTTGGCGTAATGTACCTGAAAAACAACGCCACCGCTACGGTGATTTCAACCCAAAATGAGCGGGCGGTGGTTGCGGGTGGAATGACCACAGGCACTTGTTACAACTTTCAGAAACACGCCACCACGAACTCCCTACAGTATTTGGGTGCGGGTGGGCGGTTCCATGTGGTTGCGTCCTTCAACTTTTGGACTGAAGCAGCAAACAATGTTTGCGGATTCTACATTGGCAAAAACACGGACATCAACAGCGGATTGAGTGCGGATGCCGACAGGTATTCAGAGTCAGAAATCTACATTCAATCCCGAAACGCTAACGCTCCCGCGTCAGGAACCATTCAGCAAGTACTGGATCTGAACACCAATGATCGTGTGTTTTTCATTGTTCAGAATCGTGATGACACACACGACATCACGGTTCAGTTCCTGAAGTTTGTTGTGTCGCCGCTCACCTCCGAACGGGGAGCAACGGGTGCGACAGGTTTGCAGGGTGTTACCGGCATTCAAGGAATTACTGGGGCAACAGGTTCTACGGGATATGGATATACCGCAGCAGGAATTAGTGGGGACAATTATCTTTATATTAGTGTATTGAATCCTGATGGCTCTGTTGGTTCTCCTATCCAACTGGGATATGTCAGGGGTGCAACAGGAGCGACAGGCGCAGGCGCAAACATCAGCGATTATGTTCAAACCATCAATGGCAGAACTGGAAATGTTGCTTTTGTACCTGGTAGAGGAATTACATTTGGTGCGACAGGACCGACTTATTCGTTCTCCGTAAACTATATCAGAGGTGGACAAACTTTTCCTTCGTATCCCGATGTATTGAAAGGAGACATTTTACTTCTCCAAAATGGAGCGAATAATCTTCCTCCGCAGGCTAAAGATGGGCAGATGTACACTATATCTGCTGTCAATTTCATTAACTCAATAAATTCTCTGCTTGATCCTTTTGGTGGTTCTACCAAACAACTGCAAGATGATACACAATTGTTGTTAAACTATTCAACAACAAATGAAACCCTAAAGGTGGGAATCAATGACTTTAGGACAGCAACACAGGAGTTGGCATTTGTTCAGAGCGCAACCGCTCCTGCTTCGCCTATTGCAGGAGATAGATGGTTAAATATCGATGATGCCAACATTTACACTTATGTGATAGATCCTGGTGAAGTCACAGGTCAATGGGTTAATTTTGGTTAATTTTTCGGCCGGAAGTGTCGGTGCAACAGGTCCGCAAGGAAACACGGGATCAACAGGTCCGCAAGGAAACACGGGATCAACAGGTCCGCAAGGAAACACCGGTCCAAGTGAGGATGTCCTCTCTGTATTCATTGATTCCACGCCTGATGGCATCTCAACGGGAAAGAAAGCATATCGTTTCATTCCTTATGATTGCCAAGCATTGGAATGGTATGTCGTTGCGGGACAAACGGGTTCAATACAATTTGATGTGAAGAAATCCTCGTTCACAAACTACCCATCAACCACATCTGTCGTTGGTCTTGATTACCCAAGCCTCAGCGGACAATTCAAGAATTCAAACACGGGCATCACCGCATGGACAGGATTGAGTGCGGGTGACATGGTGGATTTCGTCATAAATAGCAATACAGGCATACAGAGCGTGGGTCTGTTCGTCAAGATCAGGAGAACTTCATGAGAGCAGCGGTAGAACATCACTTCAGCGGAACTACGGGTCTGAGGTTGGCTTTGCCAGAGAGAATAAGCATTGGTTAATGATGGTCTAAATACATGAAATTGATTTACAATAAAGGAGATTGATATGCCATTTACAGGAGCAAATGTCGGAAGTGCATTTGGTATCACGGCAGATTTTTGGAAAATAGGTCAACTTTACATCGATTACGAAAATGATGTTGGTTTCGTGAACTATCTTGGTTATTCAACAGAAGATAAGGCATTTACGGGGAAAACACCACTGGCAACACTTGAGGTTCGTCTTGACGCAAAGGATATCACAGGATTCTTTGGGGATGCTACTTCTACGGCAGACCTCTCTGCGGTCGGATTGACAACTATCGATTATTTTGATACTTTGTTGGAAGGAAATACTAAGGATACTTTTCTTAAAGGAAAAACAAAAACATCGTATCCGGCAACAAAATATCCAAAAGTATGAATATTAAACATCACGATTGATTGAATATGTCGAACGAAATCACCTTTAAGTTCAAAAGAGGAGTGTCCGGTGGCTCATCGCCAACAGGACTCACCCACGGCGAAATAGCCGTGAATACCACTGACAAGAGACTGTTTGTTGGCTCTGTCACGGGAGGAGTGATACCGTTCAACAGAGTTTATACAGGAGGAGACACTCCAGAACACCCAATCAATGGCGACTATTGGTATTCGGGATCTACATCTTACATTTATTACAATGGCTCTTGGGCAGAAGTTGGATTTGCCTCAAATCTCCAACTTGTTTATTTTAACGGGTTGAGTGGTTCTGGCGGTGCCACATTTGCCGGTGGTATCAATGTTTCAAGTGGAGGCTTGAGTGTCACAGGTGGTATAGCAGGAACACTCAATACGGCATCTCAACCCAATGTGACTTCAGTCGGAACCTTGACAAGACTTGATGTTGGTTCGGGTGGAATCAGTTCTGCCGGTGGTATAACTGGAACACTCAATACGGCATCTCAACCCAATGTGACTTCAGTTGGAACTTTGAGTTCCTTGGGTGTATCAGGTCTCATCACGGCATCAGGTGGTCTTACCACGAATCATCTTTATGTCACCAATGGTGCCACATTTGCGGGCACAGTTCGCATTGGATCAATAACAGGTGGCTTGAGTGTCACAGGTGGAGCAACAGTCACTGGTGGGATGAATGTATTTGGTACATTCTTGGTAAATGGTGCGGCACTTGGTGGAGGAAGTCC